>OGEB01000011.1_pt1 | contig 164796 bp, 135 predicted proteins | sample 1570541 | NCBI WGS metagenome assembly OGEB01 (sample SAMEA2581975, study PRJEB24529) | metagenome | biome: Human gut stool | place: China | collected 2011 | reverse complement strand
TTCGTCACGCCGATGGTACTGCGCAAGTGGGAGAGTAGGTAGTCGCCGTCTTAACTGAAGCCCTGAAGCGGAAACGCTTCGGGGCTTTTTTGTGTATATACTTGTCGGGAATGATTGCTTCAGTATACAATAATGTAACTTGAGCTGCTTTTAGCGATATTTCAGACAATATTCATGATGAATATAATTGCTTTGAATGAAAAAGTTGCTATATTTGGGCGGTTTTAAAAAACTCATATAAATGCAGTAATCTTTAATAAATATAAAATCATCATGGAAAACAAGATTCAAGAGCTAACTGATAAAATCTACCGTGAAGGGGTGGAAAAAGGAAATGAGGAAGCTCAACGCCTTGTGAGCGAGGCTCAGGTTCAGGCGGAAAAACTGATTGAAGATGCAAAAAAGCAAGCTGAGTCTATATTGGCTGAAGCAAAGAAGGCAGCCGACGAATTGAATGAGAATACTAAATCAGAATTGAAACTTTTTGCCGGACAAGCTGTAAATGCATTGAAGACGGAAGTAGCAAACTTGTTGACTAATCAAACAGTTGAAGAAACGGTAAAAGGATTCACAGCTGACAAAGAGTTCCTTTATAAATTTATTTTGGCACTGGCTGAAAAATGGTCGGCAAATGAACCGATTGAAATCTCGGTGAAAGATGCGGACAGTCTGAAAAAATATTTTACAGCTAAGGCAAAAGCTTTGCTGGATAAAGGGGTAACTATTAATCAGGTGAACGGAATGAAGATGTTATTCTCTATTTCACCTGCGGATGGTTCCTATAAAGTAAATTTTGGAGAGGAAGAATTTGAAAACTATTTCAAGGAATTCCTTCGTCCTCAGTTAGTCAAAATGTTGTTTTAATCCAGTGGCATGAGCAACTATTATTATCTGGTAGCTGGTTTGCCGTCTGTGTCATTGGATGATGGCAAACTGAGTTATACCGTTGAAAACTTTAAATCTGAACTTTATCCTTCTCTGTCTGATAAAGACAAAAAGCTGATTGATTTGTTTTACCTGAAATTTGATAATATAAATCTGTTGAAACTTTTAAAAGACAAAGATTCAGGAATTGATGAACGAGGTAACTTCTCGGCAGAAGAATTGCTGCTTCTGATAGAGGCTGTTCGCCAGGGAGATGCTTGCGAGAAAAAGTTCCCTTCTTATCTGTATGATTTCATCGCTTTGTATCTACAAAATTCAGGTGAGGAGCATTTCGTGGCAGAGGAGGCGCTGGCGGCTGCCTATTATGCGTATGCCATGAAATGTGGAAATCGTTTTATAAGCCGTTGGTTTGAGTTTAGTCTGAATGTGAACAATATCCTCTCTGCTTTTATTTTGCGCAAATACAAGATGGAGGTGGCTTCCCGGATTGTGGGAGACACGGAAGTGTGCGAGCAGCTGAGAACTTCGAATGCCCGTGATTTCGGATTGGGAGAGCAACTGGCTTACATGGAAGAATTGCAGCGCATTGCGGAAATGGAGGAACTGGTGGAGCGTGAAAAGAAGACAGACTTGCTGGCCTGGAAATGGCTGGAAGACGAGTCGTTCTTTAATTATTTCACGGTAGAGCGTTTGTTTGTTTTCCTCTTGCAACTGGAAATGATTGAACGATGGATTTCACTGGACAAAGAAAAAGGAAATGAACTGTTCCGCCAGATGATTCAGCATCTGAAGGAAGAGGTACAGATTCCGGAAGAGTTTAGAAAATAGTAAAAATAAAATAGAATGGCAACAAAAGGAACTGTTTTAGGCGTAATCGCCAATATGGTTACATTGACAGTCGACGGTCCGGTGGCGCAGAATGAAATCTGCTACATCTCGACCGGAGGTGACCGCCTGATGGCCGAAGTAATTAAGGTGGTGGGAAAAAATGTGTATGTGCAGGTTTTTGAAAGCACACGTGGACTGAAAGTAGGTGCGGAAGCTGAATTTACAGGCCATATGCTGGAAGTGACATTAGGACCTGGCATGCTTTCGAAGAATTATGACGGGTTGCAGAATGACCTCGATAAAATGGAGGGAGTATTTTTGAAACGTGGTCAGTATACTTATCCGTTGGACAAGGAAAAGAAATGGCTGTTCAAGCCTATTGTAAAAGCGGGTGATGAAGTGGGACCGTCTGCCTGGTTGGGAGAAGTGGAAGAAAATCATCAGCCGTTGAAAATTATGGTACCTTTCCAATTGCAGGGAACTTATAAAGTAAAGTCCATAGTAGAGGAAGGAGAATATACAATAGAAGATACCGTAGCTGTACTTACAGATGCAGAGGGTAATGACATTCCGGTAAATATGATTCAGAAATGGCCGGTAAAGAAAGCCATGACCAATTATAAGGAGAAACCGCGTCCTTACAAACTGCTGGAAACGGGTGTACGTGTGATTGATACAATGAACCCGATTGTAGAAGGTGGTACAGGATTTATTCCGGGACCGTTTGGTACGGGTAAGACGGTGCTTCAACATGCCATCTCCAAACAGGCAGAAGCTGATATCGTAATTATCGCGGCTTGTGGTGAACGTGCCAATGAGGTGGTAGAAATCTTTACAGAGTTCCCGGAACTGGTCGACCCGCATACAGGACGTAAGTTGATGGAACGTACCATCATTGTGGCAAATACTTCTAACATGCCGGTTGCGGCTCGTGAGGCATCTGTGTATACTGCCATGACAATGGCCGAGTTCTACCGTGCCATGGGATTGAAAGTCTTGCTGATGGCCGACTCTACTTCACGTTGGGCACAGGCTTTGCGTGAAATGTCTAACCGTATGGAGGAACTTCCTGGACCCGATGCTTTCCCGATGGATATTTCAGCGATTATTTCTAACTTCTATGGCCGTGCAGGATATGTACACCTGAACAATGGATCGACGGGATCTATTACCTTTATCGGTACCGTATCACCTGCCGGAGGTAACTTGAAGGAACCGGTAACAGAAAATACGAAGAAAGTAGCCCGTTGTTTCTATGCATTGGAACAGGAACGTGCCGACCGTAAACGTTATCCGGCTGTAAACCCGATTGATTCTTATTCTAAGTATTTGGAGTATCCTGAATTTGAAGCGTATATCACAGAACATATCAACGCAGAATGGACGGGTAAGGTGACTGAACTGAAGACTCGTCTGTTGCGTGGTAAGGAAATTGCCGAACAGATTAACATCTTGGGTGATGACGGTGTGCCTGTAGAATATCACGTGATTTTCTGGAAGTCAGAATTGATTGACTTTGTCATTTTGCAGCAGGATGCCTTTGATGAAGTGGATGCGGTAACTCCGATGGAACGTCAGGAAGAAATCGTAAATATGGTGATTGATATTTGCCATACCGATTTCAGCTTTGATAATTTCGTGGAAGTAATGGACTTCTTCAAGAAGATGATCAATATCTGCAAGCAGATGAACTATGCACAGTTCCGTTCTCCGCAATATGTGGAATTCCAGAAACAGTTGCAGGAGCTGGTTGCCGAAAGAAAAGTAAAATAAGTGAAATCAATAAATGGGTAGAAAATGGCGACAAAAGCTTTTCAAAAAATATATACAAAGATTAGCCAGATAACCAAGGCTACCTGTTCGCTGAAAGCAACAGGGGTTGGTTATGACGAATTGGCTATGGTGAACGGCAAGCTGGCGCAGGTGGTGAAGATTGCCGGAGATGAAGTGACTCTGCAGGTGTTTGAAGGTACGGAAGGTATTCCGACCAATGCAGAGGTGGTATTCTTGGGCAAGTCTCCTACGCTGAAAGTGAGTGACCAGCTGGCTGGACGTTTCTTCAATGCTTTCGGTGAACCGATTGACGGGGGACCGGAAGTAGAAGGTACCGAAGTCGAAATTGGTGGTCCGTCAGTGAATCCGGTCCGTCGTAAACAGCCGTCTGAGCTGATTGCTACGGGTATTGCCGGTATCGACTTGAACAATACACTGGTATCCGGACAGAAGATTCCGTTCTTTGCAGACCCTGACCAGCCTTTTAACCAGGTAATGGCGAACGTAGCTCTGCGTGCAGAGACAGACAAGATTATTCTGGGAGGTATGGGTATGACAAACGATGACTACCTCTACTTTAAGAATGTATTCTCGAATGCAGGTGCGCTGGACCGTATCATCAGCTTTGTGAATACGACAGAGAATCCGCCGGTAGAACGTCTGTTGATTCCAGATATGGCATTGACTGCGGCTGAATATTTTGCCGTAGAACATAACCAGAAGGTATTGGTACTGCTGACCGATATGACTTCGTATGCCGATGCGTTGGCTATCGTGTCTAACCGTATGGACCAGATTCCTTCAAAGGATTCTATGCCGGGCTCTTTGTATTCTGATTTGGCTAAAATTTACGAAAAAGCTGTACAGTTCCCGAGCGGTGGTTCTATTACCATCATTGCGGTGACTACTCTTTCCGGTGGTGATATTACTCATGCAGTTCCGGATAATACCGGTTATATCACAGAAGGTCAGCTCTTCTTGCGTCGTGATAGTGACATTGGTAAGGTAATTGTCGACCCGTTCCGTTCATTGTCACGTTTGAAACAGCTGGTAAGTGGTAAGAAGACACGTAAGGATCATCCGCAGGTGATGAATGCGGCCGTACGTCTGTATGCCGATGCGGCGAATGCCAAGACGAAGATGGAAAACGGTTTCGACCTGACCAACTACGACGAACGTGCGCTGGCCTTTGCCAAGGATTATGCCAACCAGCTGCTGGCTATTGATGTGAACTTGAATACGACAGAAATGCTGGATGTAACTTGGGGCTTGTTCAGCAAATACTTCAAGCCGGAAGAAGTGAACATCAAGAAAGAGTTCGTAGATCAGTATTGGAAGAAATAAAATTATAAGACTTTAAAATGGCAATAAAATTTCAGTATAACAAGACCTCTTTGCAACAGCTTGAAAAGCAGCTGAAGGTCCGTGTGCGTACGCTCCCTATCATTAAAAATAAGGAGAGTGCTCTGCGCATGGAAGTGAAACGCTGTAAGGAAGAAGCTGCCGAATTGGAGGAGCGACTGGAAACGCAAATCTCGTCATACGAGCACATGCATGCCCTTTGGAATGAGTTTGACGCTTCATTGGTAAGGGTGAAAGATGTGCATCTGGGTGTGCGGAAGATTGCGGGTGTCCGGGTTCCGTTGCTGGATGAGGTGGAGTTTGATATCCGGCCATTTAGTTTGTTCTGTAGCCCGAAGTGGTATGCCGACGGTATTCATCTATTGAAAAAACTTGCCCAGACTGCCATTGAAAGAGAGTTTGCTCTTGCCAAGCTGGATTTGCTGGAACATGCACGTAAGAAAACGACTCAGAAAGTAAACCTTTTTGAAAAAGTGCAGATTCCGGGCTATCAGGACGCTTTGCGGAAAATCAAACGTTTTATGGAAGACGAGGAAAACTTATCAAAATCCTCTCAAAAGATTTTGAAGTCTATCCAGGAGAAAAGAAAGGAGGCGGAAGAATGATTGCAAAAATGACAAAAGTTACTTTTTTGGTATACCATAAAGAGTATGATTGCTTTTTGAAAAATATCCGTGACCTGGGAGTGGTACATGTAGCCACAAAAGCACAGGGAGGTGCTGAGAATGCAGCTTTGCAGGAAAGTATCCGTTTGTCTGCACGTTATGCTGCGGCTATCAAATTGCTGCAGAGTATGGAAACGGCTTCTGCCGAAGTGCGTGAAGGAGATGCGGCCAAAGGAGAACTAGCTTTAAAGCAGACTGATGAGTTGCTGCAACAGTCACAGCAACTTACGCATCGTGTACAGGCTGCCGAGAAAGAGTTGGCTACGTTGGAACCATGGGGTGATTTTGATCCACAAAATATATCTCGTTTGCGTAAAGCTGGCTATCAGATGGGCTTTTATATTTGCTCCGAAAAGCAGTTTAAGCCGGAATGGGTAGACTTGTATCACGCAACAGTCATCAACCGGATTGGCTCGAAGATGTATTTTGTCACAGTGACAAAAGGAATGGTGTTGCCGGAACTGGAAATAGAAATGGCTAAGTTGCCGGATAGTTCACTTTCAGCCTTACAAGCAAAGGTGACCGATTTGAAAGCACAGCAGACAGCTCTTCAGGAAAAATTGAAAGACTTGGCTGTAACGGTGATTCCTGATTTGAAGGCTGCCCAGCATCAGGTACATTCTCAGATTGAGTTCTCGAAAGTCGTACTCAGCACGGATGCTTTGGCCGACAATAAACTGATGTTGCTGGAAGGATGGATTCCTTCGGAACGTTTGCCGGAAATGACCGAATACCTTCGTACACAGGAGGTTTATTATGAAACGGCAGCTCCGACACCGGAGGATGATGTGCCTATCTTGCTGGAAAACAAAGGCTTCTTCAGACTGTTTGAACCCATTATGCGTCTGTATATGCTGCCGAAATACAATGAACTGGACTTGACACCGTTCTTTGCTCCGTTCTTTATGTTGTTTTTCGGTCTCTGTCTAGGCGATTCCGGTTATGGCTTGTTCATGTTATTGGCGGTAACCCTGTATCGTCTGTTTGCCAAGAAACTGAGTGCCTCAATGAAGCCCATCCTGACATTGGTGCAGATTTTAGGAGCTTCGACAATGGTTTGTGGTTTACTCACGGGTACATGCTTTGGATTTAATCTGTATGACATTCAGGTTCCTTTCTTCCAGACATTAAAGGAGACTATTTCGCTGGACAACCAGCAAATGTTCAACCTTTCTCTGATTTTGGGAGGTGTGCAGATTATTTTTGGTATGATACTGAAGGCGGTAAACCAGACTATTCAGTTTGGTGTGAAGTATGCGATTGCGACTATTGGCTGGATTCTGATTCTGGTTAGTACGGCAGTAGCTTTTGCAGCTCCCGGACTGATGGCAATGGGAGGAACAGTACATCTGATATTATTGGCTATAGGAGGCTTGATGGCTTATCTGTATAACAGTCCTGACAAGAATATTTTTGTGAATATCGGTTTGGGATTGTGGGATAGCTATAATATGGCTACCGGTCTGTTAGGTGATATTCTGTCGTATGTCCGCTTGTTTGCCTTAGGACTTTCAGGTGGTATCCTGGCTAGTGTGTTTAACAGTCTGGCGGTAGGTATGAGCCCGGACAACGTGATTGCCGGTCCGATTGTGATGGTATTGATCTTTGTCATCGGCCATGCCATTAATATCTTTATGAACGTGTTGGGAGCCATGGTACATCCGATGCGTCTGACCTTCGTGGAATTCTTCAAGAATGCCGGATACGAAGGAGGAGGAAAGGAATATAATCCTTTCAAGAATTAATAAACAAAGTATTAAAAACTAAAAAACAAATAATTATGGAAATGAATCTTTTGATTGCCTATATTGGCATCGCAATTATGGTAGGTTTGTCTGGTATTGGTAGTGCGTATGGTGTAACTATTGCAGGTAACGCATCTATCGGTGCATTGAAGAAGAACGACAGTGCATTTGGTAACTTCCTGGTATTGACAGCTCTTCCTGGTACTCAGGGATTGTATGGATTTGCCGGTTACTTTATGTTCCAGAGTATTTTTGGTGTACTGACTCCAGAAATTACCGGTATTCAGGCTTGTGCCGTATTGGGTTCAGGTATTGGCTTGGGCTTGGTAGCTTTGTTCTCAGCTATCCGTCAGGGACAAGTTTGTGCCAATGGTATTGCAGCAATCGGACAGGGACACAACGTCTTCGGTAATACATTGATTTTGGCTGTATTCCCTGAATTGTATGCAATCGTAGCTTTGGCTGCTACCTTCTTGATGGGATCAGCTTTGGCATAATCTTCGGAATTCTTTAATGTATTTACTTTGCCCCGCTGCACACTCTTTGTTCGTGTACAGCGGGGACTTTTTTATGTATGATTCTATGGTGGAATATGATTTCGTATCGTATTGAAAAAGAAACATCTCTGTATCTTTTCGTTACTATTGGCATGCATAAATTAGTGTAGCAATACAAAACTTTCCTTTTTTTTCTTCCGATTAAATATTTTTTGTATATTCGCGGCTGATTTAGAAGATATTAATGAGACGATGATGAAACAGTTACTAACACCTGATTATATTTTCGAATCCAGTTGGGAAGTATGTAATAAAGTGGGTGGCATATACACTGTATTGTCTACAAGAGCAAAAACCTTGCAGAATACTTTCCCTGATCGAATTTTTTTTATAGGACCAGATTTCTGGTCGGGTAAGGAAAATCCGTTGTTTGTGGAAGATTCAAAGCTTCTTCAGGCATGGAGAGAGCATGCAGTCAAGAAAGATGATTTGAAAGTACGCGTAGGGCGTTGGAATATTCCAGGTAAGCCGATTGCTATTTTAGTCGATTTCACTCCTTTCTATAAGGATAAAAATGAGATATATACTCAGGCATGGATCGATTTTCAAGTAGACTCCTTGCATGCTTATGGAGATTATGATGAAGCTTCTATGTTCTCGTATGCTGCGGGAAAAGTAGTTGAAAGTTTTTATCGTTATAACCTGACAATGAGCGATAAGGTCATATATCAAGCTCATGAATGGATGACTGGCCTTGGCGCACTATACTTGCAAAAACACGTTCCGGAAATTGCTACAATCTTTACTACACACGCTACTACTATCGGGCGTTCCATTGCAGGAAATAATAAACCTCTCTATGATTACTTGTTTGCTTATAATGGTGACCAGATGTCCCGTGAACTGAATGTAGAGTCAAAGCACTCTATTGAAAAGCAGACAGCCCATCATGTAGATTGCTTTACTACAGTCAGCGATATTACCAACAATGAATGTAAGGAATTGTTGGACAAAGAGGCGGACGTGGTCCTGATAAATGGTTTTGAAGATGATTTCGTTCCCAAAGGAGAAGAGTTTGAGAAGAAAAGAAAATATGCCCGTGCTTTGTTGCTGAATTTGGCTAATAAGTTGCTGGGTACTCATTTGGGCGATGATACGCTGATTGTAGGAACAAGCGGTCGTTATGAATTCAAGAATAAGGGTATAAACGTGTATCTGGAAGCTCTGAATCGTTTGACACGTAAAAAGAGCCTGAACCGTGAAGTCGTGGCTTTTGTCAATGTGCCAGGATGGGTAGGCGATGCCCGTGAAGACTTGAAACAACGTTTGGAAAGCAATGAAGATTACAATACACCGCTGGAATGTCCTTTTATTACGCACTGGTTGCATAATATGAGTCATGATCAGGTGTTGGATATGTTGAAGTATTTGAACATGTCTAACTCTCCGGAGTCAAAAGTAAAGGTTATATTTGTACCTTGCTATCTGGATGGCAACGACGGAATATTGAATGAAACCTATTACGATTTGATTATAGGGGCGGATTTGAGCATATATCCGTCATATTATGAGCCATGGGGCTATACTCCATTGGAAAGTGTGGCATTCAAGGTGCCTACTATAACGACGGATCTGGCAGGATTCGGTTTGTGGGTAAATTCATTGAAAGGTCGTCCCGGCACATTGGAAGACGGTGTAAAAGTTATTCATCGTACCGACTACAATTATTCGGAAGTGGCAGATGTAATTCGTGATACGATTACCGAATTTGCTAAGTTGCCGGAATCTGAAGTACAGATAATTCGAAAAAATGCGGCCGACATTGCTGAAAAGGCTTTGTGGAAACATTTTATACGCTATTATTATGAAGCATACGACGTGGCTTTGCGTAATGCAAAAGAACGTTGCAAATCTTATAAACAAAAATGAACTTATAAAACATTAGTGATATGAAAATCAAAACAAACTATGCTAATACTCCTGTTTGGAGAGAAATTAATGTGAAATCTCGCATACCGGAATCTTTGAAGATGCTGGAAGTGATGGCTCGTAACATTTGGTGGGCATGGAATGATGATGCTACTGAAATGTTTAGAGAACTTGACCCGGAATTGTGGCGTGCTGTCGGACAGAACCCTGTTGCTTTGCTGGAACGTCTTAACTACGAAAAGCTGGAAGCTCTGTCTGTAGATAAAGAAATGTTGGGTAAGATTAATGCAATCTATGATAGATTTACTGAATATATGTCTGTAGAACCAGACAAGAACCGTCCGTCTGTAGCTTATTTCTGTATGGAATACGGTTTGACTCATGTACTGAAGATTTATTCTGGTGGTCTGGGTATTTTGGCCGGTGACTACCTGAAAGAAGCTTCAGACAGTAATGTGGATATGTGCGGTATCGGTTTCTTGTACCGTTACGGCTACTTCACACAGAGTCTTTCAATGGACGGTCAGCAGATTGCTAACTATGAAGCTCAGAACTTCGGAAGCCTTCCTTTGGAACGCGTGAAGGATGAAAATGACCAGCCGATGGTATTGGATGTACCTTATTTGAACTATTATGTACATGCATACGTATGGAGAGTTAATGTAGGTCGTGTGCCTTTGTATCTGTTGGATACAGACAATGAAATGAACAGCGAATTCGACCGTTCTATTACTCATCAGTTGTATGGTGGTGACTGGGAAAACCGCTTGAAACAGGAAATCTTGCTGGGTATCGGTGGTGTGCTGTTGCTGAAGAAACTGGGCATCAAGAAAGATGTATATCATTGCAACGAAGGACATGCGGCATTGTGTAATGTACAGCGTCTGTGTGACTACGTAGAAAGCGGAATGTCATTTGACGAAGCATTGGAAGTAGTTCGTGCTTCTTCTCTGTATACTGTACATACTCCGGTTCCGGCTGGACATGACTATTTCGATGAAGGACTATTCGGTAAGTACATGGGCGGTTATCCGCAGCGTATGGGAATCAGCTGGCAGGATTTGATGGACTTGGGACGTATCAATCCGGGTGATCCGAATGAACGTTTCTGTATGTCTACATTTGCTTGCAACACTTGTCAGGAAGTGAACGGTGTAAGCTGGTTGCACGGAAAGGTTTCTCAGGAAATGTTCTCTGGAATCTGGAAAGGCTATTTCCCTGAAGAAAATCATGTAGGTTATGTAACTAACGGTGTACATTTCCCCACTTGGTGTGCTTCTGAATGGAAAGCTTTGTATAATAAATACTTTGATAAGAACTTCATGCACGACCAGTCAAATCCGAAAATTTGGGAACGCATCTACAATGTGCCTGATGAAGAAATCTGGAAGACTCGTGTGGCTTTGAAGAACAAACTGATTAACTACATCCGCGATCAGTTCCGTGATACATGGTTGAAGAACCAGAGAGACCCGTCACGTGTGGTATCTTTGATGGATAAGATTAACCCGAATGCCTTGCTGATTGGTTTTGCTCGTCGTTTTGCTACTTACAAGCGTGCACACTTGTTGTTCACTGACTTGGATCGTTTGGCTAAGATTGTAAACAATCCTGACTATCCGGTTCAGTTCTTGTTTGCTGGTAAAGCTCACCCGCACGATGGTGCTGGTCAGGGATTGATCAAGAAAATTATTGAAATCTCTAACCGTCCGGAATTCTTAGGAAAGATTATTTTCTTGGAAAACTACGATATGAAGCTGGCTCGTCGCCTGGTATCTGGTGTAGATATCTGGATGAATACTCCGACTCGTCCGTTGGAAGCATCTGGTACATCAGGTGAAAAAGCCTTGATGAACGGTGTGGTTAACTTCTCTGTATTGGACGGATGGTGGCTGGAAGGTTACCGTGAAGGTGCCGGATGGGCATTGACTGAAAAACGTACTTACCAGAACCAGGAACATCAGGATCAGCTGGATGCTGCTACTATCTACAGTATCCTGGAAACAGAAATCCTGCCGTTGTATTATGCAAGAAACAAGAAAGGATATTCTGAAGGTTGGATAAAGACTATTAAGAACTCTATCGCTCAGGTTGCTCCTCATTATACCATGAAACGTCAGTTGGATGATTACTTCGCTAAGTTCTATGGTAAGGAAGCTGAACGTTTCCACGCGCTTGAAGCAAACAACTACGAACAAGTGAAGAAACTGGCTGCATGGAAGGAAGAAGTAGCCGCTAAATGGGATGAAATTCAGGTTGTTTCATTCAACAAGTGTCAGGATTTGTGCAACGGTAACGTAGAAAGCGGTAAAGACTATAAGCTTACTTGCGTGGTAGATGAAAAGGGTCTGGACGATGCCATCGGTATCGAACAGGTGGTTACTTATACCAATGCAGAAGGCCGTGAATACATTTATGCGGTTAACCCGATGAAGATGGTGAAACGTGAAGGCAACTTGTTTACTTTCGAAATGATTGCAGGTTTGTCAAATGCGGGTAGTTTTAAGGTAGCTTACCGTATGTTCCCGAAGAACGATGCACTGCCTCACCGTCAGGACTTCTGTTATGTACGCTGGTTTAATGAATAAAGACCTCTGTCTGTTCAGATAATCATATAAACAGGCCATTCCGGATAATTTTGATATTCGGAATGGCTTTTTTTGTTTTCAAAAACTATATGCCATGAAAATATTAATCGTTGAAGATGATGCAGACTTGCGGGAAATTACCACCCGTTCGTTGGAGAAAGAACGCTATGTCGTGTCGCAGGCACCCGATTATAAAACGGCACTTCGTAAAATAGAGGATTACGACTACGATTGCATATTGCTGGATATAATGTTGCCGGACGGCTCCGGACTTGATTTGCTGGAAGAACTGCATGCGTTGGGAAAACGGACCAATGTCATTATTCTGTCGGCCAAGGATTCTTTGGAAGACAAAGTCAAAGGCTTGGATTTAGGAGCGGATGATTATCTCCCTAAGCCTTATCATTTGGCCGAGCTTCATGCGCGATTGAAGAGTCTGTTCCGTCGTAACCAACGGGAAGGAGAAAAGAAGGTAAGCTATGGCAATGTAGAAGTCATCCCAGACCATTTTAAGGTTGCAGTAGGAGGGAAGGAACTGGACCTGAACCGGAAAGAATACGATATTCTGCTGTATTTTATGCTGCGTCCCGGAAGATTGGTAAACAAAACCACACTGGCTGAATCTGTATGGGGAGACCATATTGACCAGGTAGATAATTTTGACTTTATCTATGCACAAATCAAGAATCTGCGTAAACACCTGAAAGAAGCCGGTGCTACGGTTGAGTTGAAAGCTGTGTATGGTATAGGTTATAAACTGGTAGAAGAATGAAACTGTTTTATCTGGTCATGTGGCGTATGTCCACCATCTTAGTGGTCATACTGACGTGTTGGGCGGTATTGTTTTACCTGGCCATTATGGAGGAGGTAAACGACGAAGTGGATGACTCCTTGAGCGATTATGCCGAGTCGTTGATTATCCGTTCCCTGTCGGGAGAGCAGATGCCTGATACAAGTAACGGCTCGAACAATCAGTACTTTCTGTATGAGGTCACTCCGGAATATGCAGCCTCCTATCCTAATATATCCTATCGGGACGAGATGGTGTATATTACCGAAAAAGGAGAGACGGAGCCTGCCAGAATATTAATGACCATTTTCCAGAAGGAAGACGGGGGATATATGGAACTGGTGGTCTATACTCCTACCATTGAGAAATTTGACCTTCAGCGTGCCGTTTTAGGGTGGATTGTCTTTCTTTATGTGCTGCTGTTCCTGATGATTTTAGCGGTTAATGCCTGGGTGTTCTATCGCAATATGCGGCCACTTTATACTTTGTTGAAATGGCTGGAAGATTATCGTTTGGGAACGAAGGAGAAACCGCTCGATGAATCACTTCGGATTGTGGAATTCCGGAATTTGAATGAGGCGGCTAATATGTTCTCGGAACGTAGTGAGAAACTCTATGAACAGCAGAAACTGTTTATCGGAAATGCCTCACATGAGATGCAGACACCGCTGGCTATTTGCCGCAACCGCCTGGAAATGCTGATGGAGGATGAAACATTGACCGAGAAACAGCTCTCCGAACTGATGAAGACCCATCGGACACTTGAAAATCTGACACGCCTGAATAAGTCGTTGTTGCTTTTGTGCAAGATAGAGAATCGTCAGTTTACAGACGTAAAATCTTTGTGCCTGAATGAGCTGCTTTTGCAGTATCTGGATGATTACAAGGAAGTATATGCCTACCGTCATGTGCAAGTGGAAGTGCACGTAGAAGAATGTTTCCGTTTAGAAATGAGTGAGTCGCTGGCTACCGTCCTGCTGACCAATCTGCTGAAGAATGCGTTTGTGCATGTGACGGAGGGGGGAGTGATTTCTCTTTCTTTCACGGCTTCCTCTTTCCGTATCAGCAATACCGGAGATGCTTCACTGGATAAGAACCGTATTTTTGAACGTTTCTATAAAGAAGGAAAAGCCGAGGGTTCTACAGGACTTGGACTGGCCTTGGTAGACTCCATCTGTAAGGCTTATCATCTCACTCTTTCATATACCTTTGAAGACGGGCAGCATATTTTTTCTATTGTTTCTTGATTTTTTTGTTGAAAAAGGGGAAATCTTCAGATTCTTTTCAGATTTGCATCCCATTTTTGCAGTACAATAAATCATTAAAGTATTCATCTAATAAAAATAGAACATTATGAAAAAGTTAGTTTTTTTACTGGTGTGTGTGTTTACAGTGTCAACCGTAGCAATGGCAGATAACGAAAAACCGATTCAGGTAGGACAGTTGCCTACGAAGGCGCAGACTTTCATCACTACTTACTTTAAGGGCCACAAGGTAGCTTTGGCAAAACAGGACAGTGATTTGTTCAGTAAGTCATACGATGTGATTTTCACCAACGGCGAAAAGATTGAGTTTGACAAGTCCGGCGACTGGACAGAAGTGAAATGCAAGTCAGGCGTACCGACTCAGATTGTTCCGTCGGCCATCCGCACGTATGTAAAGAATAATTACCCTGACGCTTCTATCATTCAGATAGAGCGCAAACGCAATGAATATGAAGTGAAACTCTCTAACCGATGGGAGATTACATTCGACAGCCAGATGCGCGTAATTGATATTGACGATTAAGTTGGTTATATCCTTCGGGAAACTGTAGCCCGTTCCTTTTTCATACAAGGGACGGGCTATGTGTTTTCATGTAGGGTGAGTTGATGGGTTAAGTGAAGTAAGACTGATACACAATGGCTTGACTGTTCGCAGTACTTTTTAAGGAGTACTGGGAAAACATAGTTGCTTTTTCCTTGCAGACAGGCTTTTCGTTTTCCACTTCATCGGTAGAGCCTGTCTTTTCGCAGTTTTTTACATCTTATCCGGTAAATATTCCATTTCCTGCCCTGTTTGTTTTTTGTTATTTTGCATCCGTAATACAATATAACAAAAAAATATCATGAAAAATACACTTATCGCCTGGTTGTTCTGTCTTCCTTTTGCTTCGTGTACAAGTCCTGTTACACAGATGGATCTTTCCGGACAGTGGACGGTATGTCTGGATAGTACTGATGTGGGGATGGACGCTTCTTTTGGCGGAAAATTGTTTGATACCTCCATTACACTTCCGGGTACAACGGATGAGGCTCGTCTGGGCACTAAATGCACATTGAAACCTGCATTGAAAAAACCGCAGCTGCTCCATCTTACCCGTGCCTACAGTTATGTAGGTCCGGCCTGGTATTCACGCGAGATTCAGGTACCTTCCGACTGGAAAGAAAAAGATTGTATCCTTCACCTGGAACGTGTATTATGGGATACACAGGTATGGATAGACGGGCAGAAAGTAGAAGGTCATGAAGAAAGTCTGACGACTCCGCATAAATATGACTTGACTCCTTATATTCAGCCTGGGAAAAAACAGGTACTGACTGTCAGAGTGGACAACCGCAAGCGCTATGATATGTCGGTGAATGACCTGGCACATGCCTATACTGATGCCACTCAGGTGAAGTGGAATGGTATCTTGGGCGACATGTACATCAAGGCCGTGGAGAAAATACGCGTAGAAAGTCTGCAGCTTTATCCGGATGCTGCTTCACGTACAGTAAAGGCTGTAGTTTCTGTATATAATTCGTCTTCACAGACTGTACCGGTTAATCTTAGCCTGCAGGTAAAAGGAAAGGATGATGGCAAATCGTACGCTTCTGTCGAAACTCAAGCAGAAGCCGTGAAAGGTTATTCAACGGTAGAACTGACCTGTCAATTAGAGGATAATGCTCCTCTGTGGGATGAATTCAATCCTTATCTTTACGATGCTTCTGTAGAATTAGTATCCGGAAAATCGATTTCACTTACAACAGAAACTTTCGGATTGCGTGATATACGGCATGAAGGAAACAAACTGGTGATGAATGAAAAACCGATATTCCTTCGTGGTACATTGGAGTGCTGCATTTTTCCTTTGACAGGAACACCTCCTACTGATGAGGCTTCGTGGGAAAAACTTTATGCTTCTGCACGCGAATATGGAATGAATCATCTCCGTTTCCACTCCTGGTGTCCGCCGGAAGCAGCGTTCAATGTAGCTGATGAGATGGGATTTTATGTACAGGTAGAGCTTCCGGTATGGAGTGTGACGCTTGGAAAAGATTCTGCTACGGTCGAGTTCCTGCGTGCCGAAGCAAAGCGTATAAGTAAGGAATATGGCAATCATCCTTCTTTCTGCTTCTGGAGCATCGGAAATGAGCTGCAGTATGATTTCAATATTTTGGCATCCATGTTGGGTGAAATGAAGGCTGCAGACGACCGCCATTTATATACCACCACTTCCTTTACATTCGAAAAAGGTCACGGCGACTGGTCGGAAAACCAGGATGATTTCTTCGTCACTCAGTGGACCAAGAAAGGCTGGGTACGTGGACAGGGAGTATTCAATCAGGAACTGCCGTCATTCGATAAAGATTTCCGTGCATCCATAGATGGTATGGAGGTACCTTTGGTGACTCACGAAGTAGGACAGTACTCTGTCTATCCGGATCTTACGGAAATTCCTAAATATACAGGAACTTTGATGCCGCTGAACTTTATGGCAGTGAAAGAAGACTTGGAGAAAAAAGGATTGATAGACAAGGCCCCGCAATACCTGCAGGCTTCTGGAAAATTGGCTGCCATTCTTTATAAAGAAGAAATAGAACGTGCCTTGAAAACGCCGGGCATCAGCGGATTCCAGTTGCTCGACCTGCACGATTTTCCGGGACAGGGAACGGCACTGGTAGGACTGCTCAATGCATTTGGGGAAAGCAAAGGTATTCTTACAGGTGAAGAATTCCGTGGATTTTGCGCGCCGGTAGTTCCATTGCTGCGTTTCCCGAAAGCTGTATATACGAATAATGAAACATTCGAAGCACAAATAGAACTTTGTAATTACGGAAAGGATGAGTTGAAGAACAGCACTCTTTCCTGGGAGATTACCGCAGACGGACGCTCGTTAGGCAAGGGAAAGACTCCGGCAGCTGCATTGGCTTTCGGTCATAACGGTGGACTGGGAAAAATTTCATTTCCTTTGCAGCAGGTAACCAACGCTTCGAAATTAGAAGTTTGTTTGTCGCTTGACGGAACAGCATACCGTAACCGCTGGAACGTATGGGTTTATCCGTCATCTGTAGACACAAAATGGGGAGACGTGAAATACACCCGCAGTTACGACGAAGCAATGGCGTTGCTCAAGAAAGGTGAGAAAGTGCTGTTCGACCCTGACTGGCGTACACTTCAAGGCATTGAAGGAAAGTTTGTACCGATATTCTGGAGTCCGGTACATTTCCCGAATCAGGCTGGTACCATGGGAGTACTTTGTAACCCCGCTCATCCGGCACTTTCAGAGTTCCCTACAGAGTATTACAGTGATTATCAGTGGTGGGATGCCATGAGTCATTCCGGTGCCATCGAAGTGGCCAGGATTGACAAGAACTTGCAGCCGATTGTACGGGTTATCGACGACTGGTTTACGAACCGTCCGCTGGCTTTGCTGTTTGAAGCGAAGGTGGGTAAGGGCAAGTTGCTTGTATCAGGAATCGATTTCTGGCAGGATATGGACAAGCGTACGGAAGCCCGTCAGTTACTCTACAGCTTGAAGAAATACATGTGCAGTGACCGCTTCAATCCCTCTTCTGAAGTTGATGCGAAAGATTTAAGTATTTTGTCTTCCGCCAAAAATCAAAAATAACCACAGAAACATCATTTTTTCCTGCAAACTTAGGGTAGTTCTTCTACCTTTGTTTGCAGGTTTTTTTACATGAACAAATAAAACAATGAAAAGCACAACGCATCTTATTTTAGGAATGCTGGCCTTGACTTTCGGAATGGAGGCGAAGGCACAGATTCAGCTTCCGTCGGTCTTCTCCGATGGAATGGTATTACAGCAAAACAGTAAGGTAGCCGTATGGGGATGGGGAAATCCGTCTGAAACCCTGATGATTCTTTCCGGATGGAATCCGGGAGACACCGTGCGTACGGTAGTCGATAATCAGGGACGCTGGAAAGCAGAGGTGCCAACCGGGCGTGCCGGAGGTCCGTATACGCTTGAAGTGAAAGGTGGAAACGACAGCCGGAAAGTGTCGGATGTAATGCTGGGTGAAGTCTGGCTGTGCAGCGGACAATCGAACATGGAATGGTCGGCCAATATGGGAATCATGAACGGCGAGCAGGAGGTGAAACAGGCCGCTTGCCCGTCTGTGCGTATCTTTCATAATCCCAAGCAAGGAGCCGATACACCTCAGACCGACTGCCGTACGAAGTGGGAGGTAGCTACTCCCGAAAGTATGCGCAAGACCAGTGCTACTGCCTACTTCTTTGCCCGCTACCTGACCGAACACCTGAAAGTACCTGTAGGCATTTTAGTCTCTGCCTGGGGAGGTACACCGGCTGAAGTGTGGACACCGGCCGAAATCGTGGAAAAAGACGAGATACTTTCAAAGAATAAATTAAAAGACTATCCCTGGTGGCCGATAAAGCCGGGAGTATTGTACAATCAGATGATTCATCCGCTGGTGCCTTATCAGATTGCCGGATGCATCTGGTATCAGGGAGAAAGCAACCATGAGAATGCACCGTCGTATGCCCGTCTGGTATCCAAGATGGTGGAGGCCTGGCGAAAAGATTTCGGATGGGACTTTCCGTTCTATTATGTGCAGATTGCGCCTCATACGTACGGAGCGAAGAACAACACCCCGGCTTTATTGCGTGAACAGCAGGAACTCATGCTGGGGCAGGTAAAGAATACTGCCATGATCAATATTTCCGATTTGGTGGAGAATGTAAAAGACATTCATCCGCGTAATAAGCGGGCCATCGGAGAACGTCTGGCCTGTCTGGTTATGGACAAAGTCTACGGTCAGTTTACCGGTGCTTACGAGAGTCCGCGTTTGCATGAAGCCCGGGTGGTGAAGCGAAACCTGGAAGTCACGTTGGAGGGGAATTTCAATACTTTGCATTCCGCCACCAAAGAGGTGACAGGTCTGACGGTCGTAGACGGTACAGGGAAACAGGTTGCAGTCAATGCCCGCTTGAAAGGCAAGACCTTGCAGATTCCCCTGCGAGGATTGAAAGCACCTTATCAGGTATATTATTGTTTTGATGAAGCTACCATTGGCAGTCTCCGTACAGATGCGGGTATGCCGGTGCTTCCATTCCGTACAGAAAAAATAGAAGTGAAATGAAAAAGTGGTTATGTATGTTAGTCTGCTGCCTGTCTGTTTATGTGCAGGCACAGGTATGGACTTTAAAAGAGAAAGAGCCGGCTGCCCCCGGCACATGGTGGTGTTTCCGTAATACGGTCACGCTGGAAGAATTACCCCGCTCACTGGAACTGCGTCTGGCTGCCGATACGAAATACTGGCTTTGGGTGAACGGCGAGTTGCAGGTGTCGGAAGGAGGATTGAAACGCGGTCCGAACCCTTCGGATACCTATTGCGATGTGATTACTTCGCTTCCTGCCTTGCGTGCGGGCGAGAATACCGTGGCTTTGTTAGTATGGTACTTTGGTAAGGATGGTTTCAGCCATCGCAATTCCCCTACAGCAGGCATCAGTTTCTCCCTTTCTTGTGATGGAAAGGAGGTGGAACCCGATGCAAAATGGCGGGTGAAAAAGCATCCGGCCTATTATGTGCCGCAGGGTGAACAGCCCAACTATCGTCTGGCAGAGTCAAACATCGGGTTCGATGCAGTGAAAGACATCCCTTTCATGTCGCCCGATTATGATGACAAGAAATGGAAGAAAGCCACGGAAATATCACTGGAAAAAGCCGGATGGAATCAGCTGGTAGACCGCCCCATTCCGTTCTGGAAAGACTACGGGCTGAAGCCTTATGCGAAGACAGAGATGCAGGGCGATACGCTGCTGCGGGCTTACCTGCCTTACAATGCACAGATTACTCCCTACATCCGCCTGAAAGCACCGGCAGGCAAGTGCATCCGTATCCGCACGGACAACTACCGGGGCGGTTCGGCCACCAATGTATTTGCCGAGTATCGCACGTGTGAAGGAGAACAGACATTCGAATGCAAGGGCTGGATGAACGGCCATTATGTGCAGTATGAACTTCCGGAAGGCGTGGAAGTGCTTGATGTGAAGTACCGTGAAACGGGCTACGACACCTCCTTTGCCGGAAGCTTCTCCTGCGATGACCCGATGCTTACCCGCTTGTGGGACAAGTCGCAGCGTACGCTCTACATCACCATGCGCGACACTTATATGGATTGTCCCGACCGCGAGCGTGCCCAGTGGTGGGGCGACGTGGTGAACGAGTTGGGCGAAGCTTTCTATGCCCTCGACGAAAAGGCTCACCTGCTGACCCGCAAGGGTATTCATGAACTGATGGGATGGCAGCGGGCCGACAGCACCATCTTTGCACCTGTTCCAGCCGGAAACTATAAGGATGAACTGCCCATGCAGATGCTGGCCAGTGTGAGCCATTATGGTTTCTGGACCTACTACATGGGTACGGGCGACCGTCAGACCATTGCCGACGTGCTGCCGCGGGTAAAGAAATACATCCACGTTTGGAAAACGGATGCTCAAGGGCTGGTGATACCTCGTTCCGGCGGATGGACCTGGGGCGACTGGGGAGAAAACAAGGACATGACCCTGTTGTTCAACCTCTGGTATGTGATTGCCTTGAAGGGATACGAAGAAATGAACCAGTTGGCTGGCGAGGCAGAAGAAGCTGCCTGGGCACGCACCACCGCCGACAAGCTGCGTAAAGAGTTCCACCGTGCGTTCTGGAACGGAAAATACTACATCTCTCCGGGTTATCAGGGCAAACCCGATGACCGTGCGCAGGCACTGGCCGTCGTATCCGGGGTTTTGCCTAAAGAACTGTATCCGGTGATTCGTCCCTTCTTCTCTACCTGGTATCACGCCAGTCCGTACATGGAGAAATACGTGCTCGAAGCTCTTTGCACGATGGGCTATTATCAGGACGCCCTGAACCGCATGAAGCTGCGTTATCGCGCCATGATAGAAAGTCCGCTGACCACGCTGTGGGAGGGCTGGGGCATCGGCAGTGAAGGTTTCGGAGGCGGTACCTACAACCACGCTTGGAGCGGTGGGCCGCTGACCATCCTTTCACAATACATCGCCGGCATTGAAACGCTGGAACCGGCTTTCCGTACATTCCGTGTGGCACCTCATCCGGCACATTTGAACTTCATCCGCACCCAGGTACCGTTGTCGGGCGGTCGTCGCATCGTATTTGAAATGGACAAGTCGGCTCACAGTGGAACCATGTATCTGCGAGTACCGGAAGGAACTTCCGCACAGGTGGTGCTTCCTGCCGAATTCCAACGCTGGAGTGTGAATGGCGAACCGAAAAACGAACGTCAGCTGATGCTGTCTGCTGGAGAATGGCATTTTGAAATGAGCGAGAAATAGTTTTGTTTTTAATTATCCAAATGGAAAGGCCGGGAGTCGGGAGACTTTCGGCTTTTTTTGTGTTTAGGCGGAGAGTTAATCAGGAAGGTTTGGGGAGCCTTGTAAACTTTTTAAGGAGCCGATGGATAAAATGATAAAGTAAGCTCGGAGAAACTTGAATGAACCTGGTCTATTTCTTAAAAATATAGTTAAATTTACCTCGACACGTACGTGACGAGGTCTTGACACGTTCGTGCTGATGTCTCGACACGTACGTGCGGAGAGGTTGACACGTTCGTGTCGAGATATTTTTGTAGGTTCGTTGACAGTTTTGGGATTAAGGGGTTGGGAAAGTGTGGAGGTATGTTTAAATGGTAAGATTTGGAGGCTACGAATATTTTAAATTTAACATTGGCTTTTCTCATGCTTAATCATTAAATTTGCAATTACTGCACGCTAATCAATCTTTATAGAGAATATGGATAGAGATAGCTGCATATTAATTAAGGTAAATTTAAGGTAACTGATGAATACAAGAAAAGAAGAATAAAGAACATGGCAAAAAAGTTACAGAAAGAAAAGAGTATCGAGGAAACCCTTTGGGAGTCTGCAAATAAACTGCGTGGTTCCGTAGAACCTTCAGAGTATAAACACGTCGTATTAAGTCTGATATTTCTGAAATATGCTTTCGACCGTTTTGTGGAAAGACGTGATGAATTGATTTCGGAAGGTAAAGAAGCGTTTGTCAATCAGGCTGTATTCTATAATGCAAAGAACGTGTTTTATCTGAGCGAAATCAGTCGCTGGGATTACTTGATAGAAAACGCAAAACAGAACGATGTTGCCATTAAGATAGATGCGGCTTTGGCACAGGTGGAAAAGGATAATCCGGCACTGAAAGGCGCATTGCCGAGCAATTATTATTCAGGTTTGGGCCTTGACCGTACCAAATTGGCCAGTCTGCTGGATGTGATTGGGAAGATAGATACGCAGAAAGATAAAGAACATGATTTGATAGGGCGTGTTTACGAATATTTCTTAGGAAAATTTGCCATAGCAGAAGGAAAGGGAAAAGGAGAGTATTACACCCCTAAGACAATCGTTAATCTGATAGCGGAAATGATTCAACCCTATCGGGGCAAAATATATGACCCGTGTTGTGGTTCAGGAGGTATGTTCGTGCAAAGCATGAAGTTCATCGAAGCACATCATGGTAACAAGAAGGATATTTCCGTTTACGGGCAGGAATACACGAATACTACTTATAAACTGGCCAAGATGAACTTGGCAATTCGTGGCATTGCCTGTAATTTGGGAGAAAAGCCGCCGATACTTTTCACGATGACCAGCACAAGGATTTGAAGGCCGATTTTATCATGGCCAATCCTCCTTTTAACCAGAAAGCATGGCGTGCAGAAAATGAGCTGACTGCCGACCCACGCTGGCACGGTTACGATGTGCCGCCTACCAGTAACGCGAATTACGGTTGGATTCTGAATATTGTATCTAAATTGTCGGCCAATGGAATGGCAGGTTTCCTGCTTGCCAACGGTGCGTTGAGTGGAGATGGCACTGAACTAAACATACGTCGTCAGTTGCTGAATAATCATTTGGTGGAAGCCATTGTGATTCTTCCTCGTAATATGTTCTATTCCACCGATATTAGCGTAACGCTTTGGATTCTGGCTGGTAACCGCAAAGCCCGTACCGTAGAACAGAACGGAGAGTTGGTGAAATACCGTAACCGTGAAAATGAGGTGCTGTTCATTGACTTGCGCCAGTGGGGAGAACCCTTTGAGAAGAAATACATCCAGTTCTCCAAAGAACAAATAGCACAGATAGCCGAGAACTTTCATAACTGGCAGCGTGAGGGATACGAACAGACTTACCAGAACGTACCGGAATATTGCTATTCGGCCACACTTGAAGAGATTGAAGCCAAAGGATGGTCACTTGTTCCCAGCAAATACATTGAGTTCAAGAGCCGTGATGAAGGTATTGATTTCGATTCCAAGATGAAAGAGTTGCAAGCAGAAATGAAGGAATTGTTGAAACAGGAAGAAGAGAGCAAGAAGGATTTGTTGAATCTGTTCAGGGAGTTGGGCTATGGAATTGAATGACAAAATAGTAATCTACCGTACCGCTGATGGGCAAACATCCATTGACGTGAAATTAGAAGACGAGACTGTATGGCTTTCGGCTAACCAGATGGCTAATCTGTTTGATAGGGATGAAAAGACTATAAGAAAACATATTAATAATGTCTTTTCCGAAGGTGAACTGGAAAAAGAGAACAACACGCATTTTTTGCGTGTTGATGGCGTGAAACAGCCTGTTGCCTTTTATTCTTTGGATGTGATTATTTCCATAGGCTATCGCGTGAAAAGCCAACGTGGCACTCAATTCCGTATTTGGGCCAATAGAGTATTGAAAGAATATCTGGTGAAAGGCTATGCCGTCAACAAGGCTTTGACCGAACAGCGTTATACTGAATTGAAGCAATTGGTAACGGTTTTGGGCCGTACAGTCAAGGCACAGGAAGCACTGACATCGGAAGATGCGCTCAATCTGGTGGAAGTGGTTTCCGATTACGCTTATGCGCTCGATACGTTAGACAGATACGATTATCAGCAACTGGCGGTAGAGCAGACCACTAACGAAATAAAGTTCCATGCTACCTACGAGGGAGCCATGCAGGCCATAGAAGAACTGAAGGAAAAATTCGGTGGAAGTCAGTGGTTTGCCCATGAGAAGGATGATTCCTTTAAAAGTTCCATCGGGCAAATATACCAGACTTTTGGCGGGCAAGACCTTTACCCTTCTGTGGAGGAAAAAGCGGCTATGCTGCTTTATCTCGTCACGAAAAATCACTCGTTTAGTGATGGCAACAAACGTATTGCGGCCACCCTTTTCCTGTGGTTTATGGCCGGCAACGGCATTCTCTACAATCCAGATGGGAGTAAGCGCATTGCCGACAACACCCTTGTGGCTCTTACGCTGATGATTGCTGAGAGCCGTACAGAGGAAAAGGATATTATGGTGAAAGTAGTAGTCAATCTGATTAACAAGAACAACTATGAGTAAGGAGAATTATAGACGGCTGGGTGATTATATTCGTGAGGTGGATGTAAGGAATCGGGATTTGGAGGTGAAGGAGCTTTTGGGCATTAATATAGGAAAATATTTTATGCCTTCAGTTGCTAATGTCGTAGGAACAGATTTATCTAATTACAAGATAGTTTATAAAAATCAATTTGCGTGTAATCTTATGCATGTAGGGCGAGATGAGAAAATTCCTATAGCTATATTGGATGATTGTGAGTCTGCTATCGTTTCTCCAGCATATTTTACATTTGAAATATCAGATTATGACGTTTTACTTCCGCAATATTTAATGATGTGGTTCCGTAAGCCAGAATTTGATAGAGAAGCATGGTTTTATACAGATGGGGATGTCCGTGGAGGTATGTCTAAAAGCGCTTTATTAGATATGAGTCTTCCAGTCCCACCCATTGAGCAACAACGAAAGATTGTGGCTGAATATGAAGCCGTTTCTCGAAGAATTCGTTTGAATGAACAGATGATTACCCGTTTGGAGGAAACAGCTCAAACACTCTATCGCAAAATGTTTGTGGATGGGATTGATAAAGAGAATTTGTCGGAAGGATGGAGAATAAGGACACTTGGAGATGTAGCACATATTTTGGACTATAAACGAAAACCACTAAGTGCGGAACAAAGAGCCTTAATAAAAGGGAAGTATCCGTATTTTGGTGCTATGTCAATAATTGATTATATTGATGATTATATTTTTGATGGTGTCTATTTGCTGTTTGCGGAAGATGGTGTTAATGTTGTGGATGAAGATGGACATCCCAATTTGCAATATGTATATGGCAAATTTTGGTTGAATAATCATGCACACATAATGCAGGGAAATGATATAGTATCAACGGAATATCTTTATTTAGCATTAAAAGAATCTATAGTAATCCACTTGGTTACAGGTGCAGCTCAACCTAAAATTAATCAAGAAAATATGTCAACCATTCCTATTATTGTACCTCCTCAAATTGTGATGCAACAATTTAATCAGAAGATATGCTTAATTTTTAATTATAAAAAATTGAAAGAGACGGAAAATATTGAATTAATTAGATTACAATCTTTGCTTTTGGCAAAGATGAGGCAATAAACCAATATATTTATGCAGAAAAATTATGTTTCACCTGATTACATGAAAGACTCTTTTACCTGTCCACATTGTGGAACTCTTTCATTGATGAATTATGTAAAGGTAAATTATTTTAGAGGGAAATATCAGAATACAACTGACAAATACAATGGGACAGGTACTAATTGGATATTTATAGCAACATGTCAGAATTGTAAAAAACAGATTGTTTGGATTGATAAGATTTATGTTTATCCTGATATTATAGCCGAGGAAGCGAATTCAGATATGCCTGATTCTGTAAAACAACTATATAATGAAGCTGGTTTAATTTATAATAAATCACCAAGGGCTGCTTGTGCATTATTGCGTCTTGCTATTGATAGATTGTGTAATGAATTGGGAGAAACAGACCGTGATATTAATAAAAACATTGGAGCTTTAGTAAAAAAGGGATTACCTGAAACGGTACAAAAAGCCTTGGATGTAGTTCGCGTTGTTGGGAATAAAGCTGTTCATCCAGGGCAAATAGCATTTGATGTTGATGACAAAAATACGGCAATCATGCTTATGCGATTATTAAATATCATTGTAGAACGAATGATTACAGAACCTAAAGAAATAGATTCACTTTATCAAGGATTACCTGAATCCGTTAAAAACGCAGTAGAAAACCGAGATAAAAAATAAGAAGTTTATGGATAATTCTGTTTTAGATTTAGTAAAGGGAACGCCTAATATATTAGGACAAATTTATACAGATCTTGCTCAACCAAGTGTAAAAGCAGTTGGTCAAGCATTAGGTACAGTATTTGAATTCAGTACCTCTTTTTTATTACCTGTAAAGTTATTAAATGAAAAGTTTAAACTCAATTTTAAAAAACGAATTACAGAATATGAAAAGAAACTAGAAGAAGTTCCAGAGGAAAAACGTTGTGAGGTTCACCCACAAATTGGTACACCCATTATTGAAAAGTTATCATATACAACAAATGATGAAATTGCAGATTTATTTACAACACTATTGGCTAATGCATCTAATATTGATATGGTAAATACTGCTCATCCTTCTTTTGTTGCGATGATAGAAAGATTATCACCTGATGAAGCCAGAATTATTAAATATTTAAAAGGAAGAAATGATATACAATATTGTGATTTTATGGGATATAGTTTAGATGGTAAAGGGTACATAGATATACGATATCACCAAACTCTTTTACCACAATACGTGCATTTGGATTTTCCACAAAATGTAAATGCATATTTAGCAAACCTTGTAAGTTTAGGTGTCTTGTTCGATATGGCAGGTACATATCGTATTGATGAAACGGTTTATAATGAGATAAAACGTGTTTATGGTTTTGAATTATTAAAAGAACAATTAGTTCCTAAATCTTATAAAAAGATTGAAGCTGAAAAAAGTTATTATCAAATAACAGATTTCGGAAAACTTTTTATTCAAGCTTGTATTAAATAATGCAATCCTATGTCACACTTCAACGAACATACCCTCGAACTCTCCATCATGGAGTTATTCCAGCAGGAAGACTACATCTATACCTGCGGAGAAGAAATTCATAAAGAAGCAGACGAAGTATTGCTGCGCGATGATATGCGTACGTATCTTCGTAGCCGCTATCGAGAGGCTGGTATCACTCCCCTTGAAATAGAAAGTGTATTGGCAAGGCTGACAGCCAATGTAGGGTGGTCTTTGTATGACAATAATGCACAGACCTATCGGCTGATGACCGAAGGGTTTTCGTTGAAGCGTGAAGATGCTGCCTTGCCCGATTTGTTTATCGAACCGATAGACTTTAGCGAGGAAGGAAGAGACAATAATCTGTTCCGTGTGGTCAATCAGTTGGAAATAAAAGGAACCGAGAAGCGTATTCCTGACGGTATTGTATATGTGAATGGTTTGCCGGTAGTAGTGCTGGAATTTAAAAGTGCAGTAAAAGAAGATACTACTATTATGGATGCCTATACACAGCTCACCGTGCGTTATCGTCGTGATATTCCTGAACTGTTCAAATATAATGCGTTCGTAGTAATCAGCGATGGGGTAAACAATAAGTATGGGTCGTTGTTTTCGCCTTACGATTTCTTTTATACCTGGCGAAAGGTGGAGGCGAACGACAAGGCAACCGATGGCATCAACTCTTTGCTGACAATGGTCAAAGGTTTGTTTCGCAAAGAAAGGTTATTGAGTGTAATCAAGGATTTTGTGTTCTTCCCCGATTCGTCGAAGAATGAGAAGAAGGTGGTTTGCCGTTATCCCCAGTTTTTTGCCACTCACAAGTTGTTTGAGAATATTCGCTTACATTCCAAACTTCGGGAAGGGGGCGATGGGAAAGGCGGTACCTACTTTGGAGCTACCGGATGTGGAAAGAGCATCACCATGCTGTTTCTTAGTAGGATGCTGATGCGTAGCCGGGAGTTTGCCAGTCCTACAATTGTCCTGATAACCGACCGTACAGACTTGGACGACCAGCTTTCCAAGTTGTTTGGTACAGCTAAAAATTTTATTGGTGATGAATGTGTGATAGATGTGGAGAGCAGGGACAAGCTGCGTGAGTATCTGACCGGACGGACAAGTGGCGGTGTGTTTCTTTCTACCATCCATAAGTTTACGGAAGATACACGTCTCTTGTCGAAAAGGGCGAATATTATTTGTATCTCCGACGAGGCTCATCGTTCGCAGACCAATCTGGCTATGCAAGTGAAGCAGACCGAGAAGGGGGTAAGACGAAATTTCGGTTTTGCTAAATACTTGCATGATTCATTGCCTAATGCCACGTATGTGGGCTTTACAGGAACTCCGATTGATGCAACGATAGAGGTGTTTGGCGAAGTGGTGGATGCTTATACCATGACAGAATCGGTTACTGATGGTATTACCCGTCGTATTGTGTATGAGGGGCGTGCAGCAAAAGTGTTGCTTGATAATAAAAAATTGCAAGAGATAGAGAAGTATTATGCGCAGTGTGCAGAAGAAGGGGCTAATGAGTATCAGATAGAAGAAAGTAAGAAAGCGGTGACCAAGATGGAGCGTATCTTGGGTGATGCTGATCGTTTGCAGGCGGTGGCCGAAGATTTCATTGCGCATTATGAGAAGCGAGTGGAAGAGGGAAGTACGGTAGAAGGTAAGGCTATGTTTGTGTGCTCTAACCGTACGATAGCTTTTTCCTTGTATAAGAAAATTGCGCTTCTACGGCCTGAATGGGTGAAGAAACCTGGTGAAGAGAAGCAGGGAATGGATGAACTGCAGGCTGCAGACATGTATGTGCTTTATGGCAATCAAGGGCTTCCTATTGAAAAGATGAAGCTAATCATGACCCGAAGCAAGGATGATGAGCCGGAACTTTATTCATTGTTGGGAGCGGACGATGACCGTCGGGCTTGGGCAGAAGAATATAAAAAGCCTAAATCGAACTTTAAAATAGCCATTGTGGTAGATATGTGGACGACGGGCTTTGATGTGGACTGCCTGGACACGATGTACATTGACAAACCTTTGCAGCAACATACGCTGGTGCAGACTATTTCGCGTGTGAACAGGGTGTATCCGGGAAAGGAAAAAAGGTTTGGTGGTGGACTATATCGGTATTAAAAGTAATATGAATGTAGCCTTGAAACGCTACGCACAAGGGGACGATAATTCGGATTCGGTGGAAAATATCGGGCAGTCTGTGGCAATGGTGAAAGATGAGCTGGATATTATCCGGCGGTTATTCGGGAGTTTTGACTATTCCGTGTTTTCTACGGGGACACCGCTGGAACAATTGGACTGCCTGAATAAGGGGGCTGAATTAATGCAGCGCACCAAGGAGCAGGAAAACTTATTCATGGGTCATGCCAGGAAACTGAAATCGGCATTCAATCTGTGTAGCAACAGTGAGGAGATAAGCTATGCCGAGCGTGAGGAAATACACTATTTTTGTGGGGTACGGTCTATTATCTATAAGCTGACAACTGGAGATACGCCGGACATTTCTCAAATGAACAGGCGGGTTGGTGAGATGATAGAAGAGGCAATACAGTCGGAAGGTGTGGAAGAAATCATTCAGATAGGCAATGACAAGGAGAACCTGGACGTGTTAAGTGAAGAATACATGGAACGATTGGGTAAACTGAAGTTGCCTAATACGAAAGTGAAGTTGATGGAACGGCTTTTGAAAACTGTCATTACAGAGTTCAAGAAAGTGAACAAGGCTAAAGGAGTGGATTTTTCCAAACGCCTGAGTGCTTTGGTTGAAAAGTATAATGAACGTAGGGACAGTGCTATTTTTGCAGATGAGGTACTGACCGAAGTGGCTAATCAGATGGCCGATTTATTAAAGGAACTGAACAAGGAAAAGAAGTCATTTCAGAATTTAGGTATCAGCTACGAGGAAAAAGCGTTTTATGATATTCTTAAGTCTATTGCGAAACAATTTGGTTTTGAGTATCCTGAAGAGAAATTACTGAAACTGGCTGCTGAAATAAAGACAATTGTGGCTGATAAATCAAAATATACAGACTGGTCTACTCGTGATGACATAAAGGCAGAACTGAAAATGGACCTGATTCTGATACTGGCGGAATATGGTTATCCTCCTGTGACGAATGACGAGGTGTTTAAGGAAATTCTGGAGCAAGCGGAGAATTTCAAGAAATATAATGGATAAAACAGAAGTCCGCCTGTATCCATCTTATCCAATTTTACCGTAAATTTGCCGCGCATTTTGAAGAAGGTAAAAAATGGATAACAGTGTGACTAAAAAACGTGCCCAAAGCAATGAGATAGATATGCTGAACGGGCCGTTGTTCAAGAAAATTTTGCTGTTTGCTCTTCCGCTGGCAGCCAGCAGTTTGTTACAGGAACTTTTTAATTCGGTGGATGTGGCAGTAGTGGGCCACTTCGTAGGAAGCAGGGCGCTGGCAGCCGTGGGAAGTAATGCGCCCGTCATCGGGTTATTGATAAACCTTTTTATGGGTGTTTCCATGGGAGCTTGTGCCATTATCTCCAACCACACCGGGCAGCAGGACGACAGGAGCATACGCAATGCCATCAGTACGGTGCAGTTGGTAGCGCTTCTCAGCGGATTCTTTTTGCTGGTGTTGGGGCAGGTGGCTGCCCGACCGATTCTGACATGGATGGGCACTCCGCCGGATGTGCTGGATGAGGCGGTGACCTACCTGCGTATTTATTTCCTGGGAATGCCTTTTATCATGGCATTTAATTTCGGCGCCGCCATTTTGCGAAGCATGGGCGATACACGGCGTCCGTTGTATATTCTGGTCATGGCCGGTGTGGTCAATACTTTGCTGAACCTGCTGTTCGTGATAGGCTTCGGCATGGGAGTGGCAGGAGTGGCTGTAGCTACGGGCATAGCCAATGCGGTCAGTGCCACTTTAATCATTCGTTTGCTGCGTAAGGAGAAAGAACCTTTCCGGTTGCATTTCGACAGGATGAAGATTCATGGGGTGGAGTTGAGCCGTATGCTGCGCATCGGAGTGCCGGCAGGAGTGCAGGGCATGATTTTCTCCATTTCAAATGTGGTGGTACAGTCGTCTATCAACAGCTACGGAGCTGATGCGATTGCCGGTTCGTCGGCTGCGCTCAACTTTGAGTATTATTGTTATTTCATTATTCAGGGATTTAACGGGGCTGCCATCAGCTTCATTGCCCAGAACTATGGGGCCGGAAGAATGGACCGGGTGCATCGGGTGTTCTGGATTTGCATGGGCTCAAGTCTGGCTTTCTGTGCAGCTTTCAACTGGCTTTTTGCCTGGCAGGATGATTTCTTCCTGGGCTTCTTTTCGGATGTACCGATGGTGCATCATTTCGGGGCTATCCGCATGCACATTGTGCTGGCCTGTCAGTTTATTGCCAGCAGTTACGAGATTGCCGGTTCATCGTTGCGCGGCATGGGAAAATCGCTGACTCCGGCCGTGCTCACGGTATTTGGAACCTGCCTGTTGCGTATTGTCTGGGTGTATGGGGTATCGCCGGTGTGGAGAGGATACGATGTGCTGATGATGGTGTATCCGGTGTCGTGGGTGGTTACCGGGTTGCTGGTGCTTACGGCCTACTGGTTGTTTATTCGGAAAAAGAGATTGGCTTTGAACTAAAAAGAAAGAGGCTGTCTCAAATTTTGAGACAACCTCTTTGCTATACTAAAGGATGAGTGTGTTTCTTATTCCCACTCGATGGTGGCTGGCGGTTTTGACGAGATATCATAGCAAACGCGGTTCACGCCTTTTACTTTGTTGATAATGTCGTTCGAAACCTTGGCCATGAATTCGTAGGGCAGGTGAGCCCAGTCGGCTGTCATGGCGTCGGTACTTGTTACCGCACGCAGTGCTACGGCACGTTCGTAGGTACGTTCGTCGCCCATAACTCCTACGCTCTGTACCGGTAACAGGATTACGCCGGCCTGCCATACCTGATGGTACAGGGAAGTTTCGTTACCGTTTTCATCTTTCACCTTCCAGTCTCGCAAGCCCTGGATAAAGATGTCGTCGGCATCCTGCAGGATACGTACTTTTTCACGAGTGATGTCGCCCAAGATACGTACAGCCAAGCCCGGACCCGGGAACGGATGGCGGGTAATCAGGTGCTCAGGCATACCTAATTCGCGACCTACGCGGCGTACTTCGTCCTTGAACAACAGACGCAAAGGTTCGCAGAGTTTCAGGTTCATCTTTTCCGGCAGACCGCCTACGTTGTGGTGACTCTTGATAACGGTACCGGTGATAGACAATGACTCGATGCAGTCAGGATAGATAGTACCCTGTGCCAGCCATATCACATCCTGAATCTTATGTGCTTCTTCATCGAATACGTCGATAAAGCCTTTACCGATAATCTTACGTTTGCGTTCGGGTTCGGTTACACCAGCCAGCTCTGAGAAGAACTTTTCGCTGGCATCTACGCCGATTACGTTCAGACCAAGGCATTCATAGTCGTGCAATACGTTCTTGAATTCGTTCTTGCGAAGCATTCCGTGGTCTACGAAGATACAGGTCAGGTTCTTTCCGATGGCTTTGTTCAGCAATACGGCTGCTACTGATGAGTCAACGCCACCGCTCAGTCCTAACACTACCTTGTCGTTGCCAAGCTGTTGCTTCAGTTCGGCTACTGTGGTTTCAATGAAAGAAGCGGCACTCCAGTCCTGCTTTCCGCCGCAGATGTCTACTACGAAGTTCTTCAGCAGCAAAGTTCCGTCTTCGCTGTGGAACACTTCCGGATGGAACTGTACGCCCCAGAGCTTTTCGTTCTTTGCCTGGTAAGCGGCGATGGCTACTTTGTCGGTAGAAGCGATGATTTCAAAGTTGTCGGGGATGGCAGTGATGGTGTCACCGTGGCTCATCCATACCTGAGAGTGTTCGCGGATGCCTTTCAGCAGCGGGTTCTGATGGTCGAAAGTTGCCAGGTGTGCACGTCCGTATTCGCGGGTGTTAGCCGGCTCTACCTTTCCTCCGTTGGTGTACGACATGAACTGTGCACCATAGCAGATACCCAAGATAGGATATTTTCCGCGGATGTTGGTTAAATCAACTTTGAAAGCCTTCTCATCATACACTGAGAAAGGACTTCCCGACAAGATTACGCCGATAACCGACGGGTCATCGTGTGGAAACTTGTTGTAAGGAACAATTTCGCAATACATGTTCAGCTCGCGCACACGGCGGCCGATAAGCTGCGTGGTTTGTGAACCGAAGTCAAGAATAATAATTTTTTCCTGCATATTGTGTGTGATGTAAAATGTAATCTATGCGTGCAAAGGTACGCATATTTTTCCTAAATCCGATGTGGCCTTTGATTTTATTTGAGGCTGAAACCTGTCATTTGGAGCTTTGAAAGCCTTATGGTATGCTTTTTTTAAGTTTTATATGTAAATAAGTAAGGAATAAATTTGTACTTTTGTCGCCGTATGAGCAGAATTTTGGCAATAGATTATGGCAGAAAACGCACCGGAATTGCAGTGACCGATCCGATGCAGATTATAGCGAACGGGCTGACTACCGTGCCGACACATGAGCTGATGGATTTTTTACTGAAGTATGTGGCGCAGGAAAAGGTGGAACGCATCGTGGTGGGGCATCCCAAGCAGATGAACAATGAGGACTCCGAAAACATGAAGTATATCAAGCCGTTTGTGGCGCAGCTGAAGAAGAAGTTGCCGGACATACCGGTGGAACTGGTGGACGAACGGTTTACTTCTGTGCTGGCACATCAGGCAATGCTTGACGGCGGACTGAAGAAAAAGGCACGTCAGGACAAGGCGCTGGTGGACGAAATCAGTGCCACGATTATTCTGCAATCTTATTTGGAATCGAGAAGAATGTAACTTAATAAATTTTTGAATAATATGATTTTACCTATTTATGTATACGGGCAGCCTGTATTGCGTCAGGAGGCTCAAGATATTACGCCAGATTATCCGGGCTTGAAAGAGCTGATTACAAATATGTTTGAAACGATGGACCGTGCCGACGGGGTGGGACTGGCTGCTCCTCAGATCGGGCTTCCTATCCGTGTGGTAGTGGTGAACCTGGACGTGCTGTCGGATGATATGCCGGAGTTCAAGGATTTCAAGCGTACGTACATCAATCCGCATATTCTGGAAACAGGCGGTGAACTGGTTTCGATGGAAGAAGGCTGTCTGAGCTTGCCGGGTATCCACGAAAGTGTGAAGCGTCCGGACAAGATTCACGTGACTTACCTGGATGAAAACATGCAGCCGCACGATGAGTGGGTGGAAGGCTATCTGGCCCGTGTGATGCAGCATGAATTCGACCACCTGGATGGTACCATGTTTATCGATCATTTGTCGGCTTTGCGCAAACAGATGATTCGTGGCAAGCTGAACGGTATGGTGAATGGTAAAGCTCGTTGCTCTTATAAAGTGAAAACAGTGAAATGATCAAAAGAATCCTATACATATTATATATAGGTATGTTTTTCCCGGTGGTTGCCCTGTCGCAGATTAATACGGACAGGGTTATGACCATCGGGAAAAATGCACTTTATTTTGAGGATTATGTCCTCTCTATCCAGTATTTCAATCAGGTAATCGGGGCGAAACCGTATCTGGCTGAGCCGTATTTTTATCGTGGACTGGCCAAGATGAACCTGGATGATTATCAGGGGGCGGAAGCTGACTGTTCGCAGGCGCTGGAACGCAATCCTTTTGTGGTGAATGCGTATCAGATTCGCGGTATTTCCCGTATCCGTCAGCAGAATTATCAGGGGGCTATCCAGGATTACCGTAAGGCCCTGAAGATGGATCCGGAGAATATCAGTCTGTGGCATAACTTAGCTTTGTGCCGGATGCACGAGGAGGAATATGCGCAGGCACGTGCGGATTTGGATACGTTGATTCGTATCTCTCCGCGTTATACGGATGCGTACCTGATGCGTACGGAGGTGTCGTTGAAACAGAAGGATACGCTGCAGGCCATGACGGATGCGGACAAGGCTATCGAGATGGACCGCTATAATCCGGATACATGGTCGTCGCGCGGTATGCTGTTCTTGCAACGCGGAAAGTATAAGGATGCGGAAACGGACTTGACAGAGGCAATTCGTCTGTCGGTGCGTAATGCGGGCGTGTATATCAACCGTGCACTGGCAAGATACCATCAGAATAACCTGAGAGGGGCGATGTCGGATTATGACCTGGCACTGGATGTAGACCGGAACAATTTTATCGGACACTATAACCGTGGTTTGCTTCGTGCACAGGTAGGGGATGACAACCGCGCGATTGAGGATTTTGACTTTGTGCTCAAGATGGAGCCGGACAACCTGATGGCTCGTTTCAACCGGGGCTTGCTGCGCGACCGTACGGGTGATTATCCCGGAGCTATCGAGGACTATTCGGCGGTGCTGGAAGAATATCCCAACTTCTTGGCTGGATACCAGTATCGTGCGCAGGCCAGAAGAAAGGTGGGCGACCTGAAAGGGGCGGATGCCGACGAATTTAAGGTGCTGAAAGCGCAGATTGAAGCGCAGAACGGTACGAAAAAGCAGACGGCTTCGAACGATAAGACGCGTAAGAAATCGGATAAGAACGTGGAAAACTACCGCAAGATTGTGGTGGCCGACAATGATTCGGAAGACGACCGTTACAAGACGGATTACCGTGGAAGGGTGCAGGACAAGAATGTGACGATTTTGCCACAGCCGATGTTTGCCCTGAATTACTACGAGCGTCCGGAAGAGGTGAAGCGTCAGGTCAATTATTATAAAGGTATCGACGACCTGAATGCACGCAGGGTGCTTCCGCATCGTCTGCTGATTACGAATAATGAGGCTTCGTTGTCGGAGGAGCAGGTGAAGCAGCATTTTGCTTCCATTGATGAGCGGACGGCTGCCATTGTGAAGGAACCGGGTAATGTGTTGTATTATTATGCCCGTGCACTCGACTTCTATCTGGTGCAGGACTTTGACAATGCGTTGAAGGACCTGGATGAGGCTATCCGTTGTGACTCTACGTTCTTTCCGGCTTATTTCAGTCGTGCACTGATTTACTACAAACAGTTGGAATACCGCAAGCGCGACCGGAAGTTTGAAGTGGAAACGGTAGAGGAACAGAACCTGCAGGTGCGTTCGTATGATTATAATAAGGTGCGTGAAGATTTGGATCGTGTAATTGAACTGGCTCCCGATTTTGTGTATGCATATTATAACCGGGGTAATATTCTGGCAGTGATGAAAGACTATCGGGCTGCGTTGGTAGATTACAACAAGGCCATTGAACTGGATTCCCGTTTTGCGGATGCCTATTATAATCGCGGACTGACGAATATCTTCTTGGGTAACAACCGCCAGGGTATTCAGGATTTGAGTAAGGCTGGTGAACTGGGAATATTCTCGGCCTACAATATTATCAAGCGATTTACGACAATAGAGGAGAAATAATTGGATGCAATATTTTTCTTTAACTAAAAAGTTTATATTTTTGCGTCTCAATAACAGATTAATACAAAAAGACTATGGTTAAGATAACTTTTCCTGACGGCTCCGTTCGCGAGTATAACGAAGGAGTTACTGGTCTGCAGATTGCAGAAAGCATCAGTTCCCGTCTGGCACAGGATGTATTGGCTTGTGGGGTGAACGGTGAAACTGTGGATTTGAATCGTCCTATCAACGAAGATGCAAACTTCGTTCTTTATAAATGGGAAGACGAACAAGGAAAGCATGCCTTCTGGCATACAAGTGCACACTTGCTGGCTGAGGCATTGCAGGAATTGTATCCGGGTATTCAGTTCGGTATCGGTCCGGCTATCGAAAACGGATTCTATTATGACGTAGATCCGGGTGAGGCTGTGATCAAGGAAGGTGACCTGCCTGCCATTGAAAAGAAAATGGCTGAACTAGCTGCCAAGAAGGAAGAACTGGTTCGCCAGAGCATTTCAAAGGAAGATGCCTTGAAAATGTTTGGTGACAGAGGTGAGACTTACAAGTGTGAGCTGATTTCTGAATTGGAAGATGGTCACATCAGTACATACACTCAGGGTGCGTTTACCGACCTTTGTCGTGGTCCGCACTTGCTGTCTACTGCTCCGATTAAGGCTATTAAGCTGCTGTCAGTAGCTGGTGCTTACTGGAGAGGTCAGGAAGACCGCAAACAGATGACACGTATCTATGGTATCACTTTCCCGAAAAAGAAAATGCTGGATGAATATCTGGTAATGTTGGAAGAAGCCAAGAAACGTGACCACCGTAAGATTGGTAAGGAAATGGATTTGTTCATGTTCTCGGATACAGTCGGTAAGGGACTTCCGATGTGGTTGCCGAAAGGTACTGCCTTGCGTATCCGTCTGCAGGACTTCCTCCGTCGTATCCAGGCACGTTATGACTATCAGGAAGTAATGTGTCCGCCTATCGGTAACAAGCTGTTGTATGTGACTTCAGGTCACTATGCAAAATATGGTAAAGATGCATTCCAGCCTATCCATACTCCGGAAGAAGGCGAAGAATACTTCTTGAAACCGATGAACTGTCCGCATCACTGTATGATTTACAAGAACTCTCCGCGTTCTTACCGTGACTTGCCGCTGCGTATTGCTGAATTCGGTACGGTATGTCGTTACGAGCAGAGTGGTGAGTTGCACGGATTGACTCGTGTACGTAGCTTTACACAGGATGATGCGCACATCTTCTGCCGTCCTGACCAGGTGAAAGATGAGTTCCTCCGCGTGATGGACATCATCTCTATCGTGTTCACTTCTATGGGTCTGGAAAACTTTGAAGCACAGATTTCTTTGCGTGACAAGGAAAACCGCGAAAAATACATCGGTAGCGATGAAAACTGGGAAAAGGCAGAACGGGCTATCGTGGAAGCTTGCGAAGAAAAGGGCTTGAAGGCGAAAGTGGAATATGGTGAAGCTGCATTCTACGGTCCGAAACTGGATTTCATGGTGAAGGATGCCATCGGTCGTCGCTGGCAGCTGGGTACCATTCAGGTGGACTACAACCTGCCGGAACGCTTCCAGTTGGAATACATGGGCTCAGATAACCAGAAACATCGTCCGGTAATGATTCACCGTGCTCCGTTCGGTTCAATGGAACGTTTCGTGGCTGTGCTGATTGAACACACTGCCGGCAAGTTCCCGTTGTGGCTGACTCCGGATCAGGTGGCTATCCTGCCTATCTCTGAGAAATTCAATGACTATGCCGATAAGGTACGCATGGAACTGAGAAAGTATGATGTACGTGCATTGGTAGATGACCGTAACGAAAAGATTGGCCGTAAGATTCGCGACAACGAAATGAAACGCATCCCTTACATGCTGATTGTGGGCGAAAAAGAAGCCGAAAATGGTGAAGTTGCCGTACGTAAGCAGGGTGAAGGAGACAAAGGAACCATGAAAATCGAAGAATTTGCAAAAAATATTGCAGAAGAAGTTCATAATATGATAAATAAATGGTAAATTTGCAGCCGTTTGCTGACAGAATCAAAATTCTGCGGCAAACGGACTTTAAAATAAATAATTTATAAATTCAAAAAACAAACAGGAAGACACTATTTTTAATGAAAAATGACACGTTAAAAGGGCAACACCGAATCAACGAACAGATTCGCGCCAAAGAAGTACGTATTGTGGGAGATGATATTGAATCGGCGGTATATCCGATTGCGCAGGCTTTGAAACTTGCGGAAGAACATGAAGCCGACTTGGTCGAAATTTCACCTAACGCAGTTCCTCCAGTTTGTCGAATTATAGATTATTCTAAATTCCTCTATCAGCTGAAAAAACGCGCAAAGGAACAGAAAGCTAAACAGGTGAAGGTAAACGTGAAGGAAATCCGTTTCGGACCTCAGACCGACGAACACGATTACAACTTCAAACTGAAACATGCCATCGGTTTCTTGCAGGATGGAGATAAGGTAAAAGCATACGTGTTCTTTAAAGGACGTTCCATTTTGTTCAAGGAACAGGGAGAAGTGCTCTTGCTCCGTTTTGCCAACGATTTGGAAGACTATGCAAAGGTAGAGCAGATGCCGTTGCTCGAAGGAAAGAGAATGACTATATCATTGTCTCCGAAAAAACCGGGAACTCCGAAAAAGGCTGCAAAACCAGAACCTGCGAAGGTGGTTGAAACCAAAGAATAAAAAAGAAAGTGCGTAACGCGCCGGTATAGTGCGTTACCATGTGAATAATAATAATTAAAATTTTAACAAGATGCCAAAGATCAAGACTAACTCCGGTGCTAAAAAAAGATTCGCTCTTACCGGAACAGGTAAAATCAAAAGAAAGCACGCTTTTCACAGTCACATTTTGACTAAGAAGACTAAAAAGCAGAAAAGAAACCTTTGCCACATGGGCTTAGTTGACAATGCTAACTTAGCTCAGGTAAAAGAACTTCTTTGCATGAAGTAATCTTAACAAAAGCGTAAAAACGTATCATTTTAAATTATTAACCGAATGCATTAGCCTCAAGTCCGATTGAGAATATATCGGCGCTATCATTCAAAAAAGAATTAAAACTATGCCAAGATCAGTAAATCACGTTGCTTCTAGAGCAAGAAGAAAGAAAATTTTAGGTTTAACCAGAGGTTATTTTGGTGCAAGAAAGAACGTTTGGACCGTTGCTAAGAATACTTGGGAAAAAGGTCTGACTTATGCATACCGTGACCGTAAGAACAAAAAACGTAACTTCCGCGCATTGTGGATTCAGCGTATTAACGCAGCTGCTCGTCTGGAAGGTATGTCTTACTCTAAGTTGATGGGTGCATTGCACAAAGCAGGTATTGAAATCAACCGTAAGGTGTTGGCTGACTTAGCCATGAACCACCCTGAAGCTTTCAAGGCTGTGGTTGCTAAAGCTAAAGCTGCTTAATCTCACCGGAAACGGAAACAATGTATAAAGGATGCCCTAAAAAAGGCATCCTTTTTTTGTTTGTTATGTTTGTATATTCAAATAATTGTTGTATATTTGTAATACAAAATTGAAGCCGTACTTGCAGAATCGGGAAACTCATCAAATCTAAAGAAATACCGAGACAAGCTTCTACTTCCAATGGCGGGCCACGCCTTCGGGTAGCATTTATGCCGGTGGATTACAAAGGAGGGGAGCACTCAAAACCTGTCATTCGGAGTTTCGTCACGCCTCGGGTACGGCTTCTCCTTTTTTTAAAAAGCGAAGAATCTTGGGTTTAATGAGTCAAGGTTCTTCGTTTTTTTATGAGTTTATTTTTGAAACATTGTTTACTTAGATAATATAGAACTATGAGGAAGCACATTTTAATGTCGTTATGTGCCGGCTCTCTTTTGTTGGGGGCTTGTGCTGGAAAAGGTGAGCAGAAAATGAGTGTGTCACAAGAGCCGGATACTTTATTAATGCTGGTGGGCAGTTATGCAAGTGCCAATCAGGAAGGTATAAAGGCGTATCGTTTCAATCAGGAAACGGGAGAGGCCGTGCTGGCCAGTACGTTGTCGGGAATTGAGAATCCGTCGTTTTTAGTGCCGACGGAAGACGGTACGCATGTGTATGCCGTGGGAGAGACGGAAAAAGGGTTTACGGCTAATGCGCTGGCATTGGATACGTTGACTTCGGGGCTGGCGTTGCTGAACAGCCAGTCTACGGGTGGAGCTTCACCGTGTTATATTACGGTGAGTCCGGATGGCAAGTTTGTATTGACCGCCAATTACATGGGAGCGAATATTACGGTTTTCCCTCGTCTGGCGGATGGAAAGTTAGGAGAGGGGCATGTCATTTCCTTCCAGGGAAAAGGAGCCGATAAGGAACGGCAGGAGCAGCCTCACTTGCACTGTGTGTATTTCACTCCCGACGGGAAGTTGCTTTTGGCAAACGATTTGGGACTGGACCGTATTCACGCTTTTCCGGTAAAACAAACTCCAGGAACGAAAGGAACGGATTTATTGGATGAAGCGGCTGCTTTTGATATTGAGTTGGCTCCAGGTTCAGGTCCGCGTCATACTTGTTTTGACAAGCAGGGAAAACATGCGTATCTGTTGACGGAACTGTCTGGCGAAGTAGTGGTGTGGACGTATGATGGAAAGACCCTGATACAGCAGCAAGTCATCAAGGCAGATACGGTGGGCGCGAAAGGTAGTGCGGATATTCATCTGTCGCCCGATGGAAAATTCCTGTATGCTTCCAACCGTCTGCAAGCAGATGGCGTGGCTATTTTCAAGGTTTCTCCTTCCGATGGTACACTGACCAAGGTGGGCTATCAGTTGACGGGCATTCATCCGCGTAATTTCACGATTACACCGAACGGCAAGTTTCTGCTGGTAGCTTGCCGGGATACCAATGAGATTCAGGTGTTTGCGCGTGATGCAGAAACCGGTCTTTTGCAGGATACTGGCAAGACTATCCATACCGATAAACCGGTTTGTCTGCAATGGGTTATGAAATAAGTAATTAAACCATATACTTATACGGCGGGGAAAGAGAGGCGGAAACGGCTTCCTTTCCCCGCTGTGCTTTGTACGCTGATTTGTCCCCCGTGCAGGCTGATAATCTGTTTACAGAGGGTAAGGCCGATACCGGAACCGTTATTCTTAGTGGTGAAGAAAGGCACGAAGATACGTTCCGTCACTTCCGGCAGCATACCTTCTCCGTTATCGCTGATTTCGAAAATGAGTTCCTGGGCATGAGTTTCTACCTGGATGCGAATGTCCGGATGGGAGCGATGGGCACATGCTTCACGGGCATTCTTCAGCAGGTTTATAAATAGCTGCTCCATCTGTGTGCGGTCAGCATACCAGGTGAGCTGGGAAGACGGGCATTTATACTGCACTTCCAGTTCCGGGTAAAGTCGTTGCAGGTCGGAAAGAAACTGTTCCAGTGGGATTTCCGTCTTCATCGGGGCCGAGATACGGGTCAGTTTCCGGTAATTTTCTACAAACTCCAGCAAGCCTTTTCCCCGGCGGTAGATGACCTGTAGCCCTTGCTGTATGTAGGTATGCGTACGTGCATCATCAGGATGCTCCTGGCTTCGTTCATTCAATGTATCTGCCAGAGAGATAATTGGGGTGATGGAATTCATGATTTCATGCGTCAGTACCCGTATCAGCTTTTGCCAAGCTTCCATTTCTTTGTACTCCAATGCGCCGTGGATGTTTTTCAAGCTAATCAGCCGGCAGGTTCGTCCTTGCAGCTGGATGTGAGTGACCGACAGGGAGAGGTCGAAAGTGGCGTTTCCTTTTTGCAGGTGAGCCACCTGCTGGTTTTCCTGAATGGCCGTGCTGATTTCTTCGGGCAGATGGGCGCAGTGTCCCAATAGTTCGCGGGCTGCCTTGTTCATCCATTCCATCCGGTTGCTTCGGTCGGTGACGAGGACGGCCGTATCTACCTTGTTCAGCAGCATTTCATAGTATTGGTGCTTTACCTCCTCATCTACTATACGGGTGCGCAGGTTCTTCAGAGCCTGTGAAAGTTCTTCTGCTAACTTCTGCATCTGCGGGTCGGCAAAAGGTGCGCAAACCCGCTGTCCCAGGTCATTCTGTTTCATGCATTCCACGAGCCGGTACATGGTTTCAGTCTGCCGGATTTGTATGCGGTACAGGCTGTAACAGATGCCAATGAGCAACAGTCCGCAGATGATGGTACAGAACCACAGTCCATGCAGCATGGCTAAAACACCTGCGATAATCAGACCTGTCAGTCCTAAAATGTGCAGTATCAGGTAGTATCCATACGTTTTCATAAGCCCCATTTTTCCAGTTTCCGATAAAGTGCAAAACGTGTAATTCCTAATAGTTCGGCAGCCTTGCTCATGTTTCCTGCGCTCACTTTCAAGGCCCGTTCGATGGCATTCTTTTCAAGTTTCTCTAAGTTGAGTTCCTCCGTCAGTGCAGGTTGGTGAGCGGCAGCATTCCCTTGTGGAAACAAGAAATCATCCGGTTTCAGGAGGCCGTTTTCGCTCAGGATGACGGCACGCTCTACGGTGTGCTGCAATTCACGCACATTGCCCGGCCATTCGTATTTCAGCAACTTGTTTTTCGCTTCTCGTGTCAGTCCCTTGATTTCCTTGCGGTATTTCCGGTTGTACTGATTCAGGAAGTGCGTGGCTAACAGCAGAATATCTTCTCCACGTTCCCGCAAAGGAGGGATGTGAAGTTCCACGGTATTGATGCGGTACAACAAATCCTGACGGAATTTTCCTTCTGCCACCAACTGATGCAGGTTGGCATTGGTGGCACAAATCAGCCGTACATCGATGTGTATCGGATTGACTGCCCCCAGTCGGGTGATGCACTGCTTTTCGATGGCCGTCAGCAACTTGGCCTGCATGGGCAGGGACAAGTTGCCGATTTCATCCAGAAACAACGTACCCCCTGAAGCTGTTTCCATTCTGCCGGGTTTCGCTTTCCGGGCATCCGTAAAGGCCCCCTTTTCGTACCCGAAGAGCTCACTTTCGAACAACTGCTCCGGAATACTTCCCAAGTCGATGGGAATAAAGACCTGCTCCCGGCGGGGAGAGAAGAAGCGCAGCATGCGTGCGGCCAGATCCTTTCCGGTACCGTTTTCTCCCAGTATGAGCAAGTTGGCATCCGTATCAGAAAGCTTGTAGATGGTTTCTTTTACCTTCTGTATGGCGGGGGAGTTGCCAATCAGTTCCGGAATGCGGTCGTCTCCCTTCAGGGCCTGTACCTCGTTCTGCAACCGTCCTACTTCCTGGCGTGAGCGGCTGAGTTTGACGGCAGCCGACAATGTAGCCAACAGCTTTTCCTTCTCCCATGGTTTGGAGATAAAATCAGTAGCCCCGGCTTTAATGGCCTGCACCGCTTTTCCCGTATCTGCGTAGGCCGTCATGAATACCACTACCGCTTGCGGGTCGATACGGAGGATCTGCTTCAGGTAGTCAAACCCTTCCTGCCCGCTGATGGCATCCCGCTGGAAATTCATGTCGAGCAGAATCACATCGGGATGGAAGGTAGTCATGAAATGTTCAATCCGTGTAGGCTGTGTAGTTACTCGAATCTGCTCCATATAAGGCTCTAACAGCAGGTTCAAGGCGAAGAGCACGTCTTCGTTATCGTCAATGATGAGTATTTTTCCTTTTTCTTCCATACAATATCAAGGTGTCTTTTGCAAAGATAATGCTTTTTTGCATGTGCTGTATGTGCATTTTCGCACGCTTTTTGTGCGGATGCGCACACGGTGTGAATTTGCTCGATTTCTCTATCTTCTACATAATCAGTGCGTTATCTGAATGGCACAGTTTTTGGATATAAAAAAGCAGATAACTATGCGTATGAAGATGGGAAACAAGATACTGTGGCTTATGAGTTGCCTGCTTTTTTGCGGGCAAGTTGTGTGGGGAGAGAAGCTGACGCTGCAAGAGGCTATTCAGTTGGCGCAGGCCAGCTCTCCAGAGGCAGAAGCTGCTCGGCATACCTACCGGGCAGCTTACTGGAGTTACCGTTCGTTTCGGGCAGACTACCTGCCTGAGGTAAGTTTGTCTGCATCGCCTTATCTGAACCGGCAGATTAATAAGGTAACCCAGCCTGACGGTACTGAACTGTTTCTCCGCCAGAACCAGCTGGCTACCGACCTGACGCTTTCCGTCAGCCAAAACGTCTGGTTCACGGGAGGTAACTTGTTCATGCAGACCGCCGCCCAGCGTATGGATGAACTGGGCGAGAAAAGCACGGCTTATAGCACCCAGCCTTTCACGGTAGGTTACCGTCAGTCGCTTTTTGGCTATAACTCCTTGAAGTGGAACCGCCGCATTGAGCCCGTCCGTTTTCAGGAGGCTAAGAAAACATATAGTGAGACGCTGGAGCTGATTGCTTCGAAAACATGCGAGTTGTTTTTTGCACTGGCATCTGCCCAGTCCGACTTGGAGATTGCCCGAGCCAACTATGCTTCCGCTGATACCTTGTATCGCTATGCCCGCGGACGGTATCGCATCGGCAGCATTACGGAGAACGAGATGTTGCAGCTGGAAGTGAACAAACTGACCGAGGAAACCAACCTGATGAAAGCCCGTATCAGTGTGGAAGACGCGATGCTTACCTTCTGTTCTTTCTTAGGTATCCGGGAGGAAGAAGAGATAGAGGTGATTCCGCATGACAGTGTGCCGGATTTTGAAGTGCCTTTGGACAAGGCACTGGAACAGGCACATTTTCACAGTCCGGAAATTGAGACCTACCGGCGGATGCAGTTGGAGAGTCGTAGCCAGTTGGCCTCTGCTCGTGCCAGTCGGGGACTAAAAGCGGATTTGTACTTCCAGTTCGGACTTTCGCAGACCGCTGCCCGTCTTCGGGATTCTTATCGTGACCCGCTTGACCAGCAATACGTGAGCCTGTCCGTAGTGATTCCGATACTGGACTGGGGGAGAGGAAAAGGAAAGGTGCGTGTGGCCAAATCGAATATCGAGCTGGTCAATACCCAGGTGGAACAGGGCATGAATGATTTTGAACTGAACGTGCGGCAGATGGTACGGCAGTTTAACCTTCAGGCACGGCAGGTGGAAGTAGCTTCCCGTACCGACGAAACAGCCCGCCGGCGGTATGAAGTGGCCCTCCGCCTTTACCTGATGGGCAAATCGTCGGTACTCGATTTGAATGCGGCCACCACCGAGAAAGATACCTCCCGGCGCAATTATATTGAGGCCCTGAAAACCTACTGGATGCTGTATTACGGACTTCGCAGCCTGACACAATATGATTTTTACCGGAACTGTCCGCTGACTGAAACTTTACCTGAAATATAACACAAACCGATTATGGATATACAATTGAAAAAGAAACCCTGGTACGTTCGCTATCGTCTTTATCTGGCGGGCGGCGTACTCTTGCTGGCCGGACTGATTTATGTGATTATACTGGCTTCCGGCCCCCAGCGTTTACGCATTGATGCGGACTCTGTGCAACTGGCCGAGGTGAAGCAGGCCCCTTTCCGTGAATACGTGGACGTGGAAGGAGTGGTGCATCCCATTCTGACTTTGATGGTCAATGCCCGCGAGTCGGGTAATGTAGCCCGCATCGTAGCCGAGGAAGGAAGTCTTTTACAGCAGGGAGATACCATCTTGTTGCTGACCAATCCGGACCTGTTGCGCGAGATAGACGACCAGCGGGATGAATGGGAGAAGCAACGCATCTCTTATCAGGAGAAATCCCTTGAGATGGAACAGAAAAGTCTGACTCTGAAACAACAGACACTGGAGGCTGCTTACGAGTTGAACAAGATACGGAAAAGCTTTGCACTGGAGCAGGAAGAATACCGTATGGGCATCCGCAGCAAGGCGCAGCTGGAAGTGTCGGAAGATGAGTACCGCTATAAAACGGCTTCTACTCAGCTGAAGATGCAGAGTCTGCAGAGCGATTCGGCCATGACGGTCATTCGCAGAGAGCTGTTGCGAAACGACCGGGAACGGGAACAGAAGAAGCTGGAGCGTTCTTTGCAGCGGATGGAAGAGCTGGTGGTACGTGCACCGGCCGATGGGCAGCTCAGTTTTGTGAAGGTCACATTGGGCCAGCAGGTGGCAGCCGGAGAGAATCTGGCGGAAGTGAAAGTGATGTCGCAGTTCAAGGTGCATGCTTCCCTGAGCGAATACTACGTAGACCGGGTGACGGTAGGTCTGCCGGCATCCGTAACTTATCAGGGAAAACGCTATGCCTTGAAAGTCAGCAAGGTGGTGCCGGAGGTGAAAGACCGCACCTTTGATGTGGACTTAGTCTTTACGGGAGAAATGCCTGAAAACGTCCGTCTGGGAAAAAGCTTCCGGGTACAGATTGAGTTAGGGCAACCGGAACAAGCCTTGGTAATTCCGCGCGGTAATTTCTATTCGCAGACCGGCGGGCAGTGGATTTACAAACTCAATGCCGACAAGACCCGGGCGAGAAGGGTTCCGGTGGTAATCGGGCGTCAGAACCCCCTGCAATACGAAATAACCGAAGGTTTGCAGCCCGGCGATTGGGTGATTACCACAGGATATGATAACTTTGGCGACGCGGAAGAGCTGGTGTTTAAGTGAATGAACCAGATGCTTTCACCTGATTCCAGTACTTCTCCGAAAGTACCGGAGTACTGCCTAAGAAGTACTGTAGTACTTTCAGGGAAGTACTGGAGTACTGCAAAGGAAGTACTGGAGTACTGCAAAGGAAGTACTGAGAACGCTTAAAGTGAAGAATTACAGAAAGTTGGGAAATTAATAGTGAATATTGGAAACAGTGACTCTCCGGAGTATCCTATAGTTGAATATAATTATTGATTTATGAAAGGGAAAATAAAACACATAACTATTGCTTTGGGAATCTGTCTTTTATTGGCAATGATTGTACTGGGGCTTAAAAACCGTAATACTATATATACCTGGTTTTTGGGCGATGTTCAGACGCTTTATATGCAGGCAGATAGTTTGTACAGACAGAAAAGATACGAGGATGCCGAGACTCTGTACTCAAAACTGGCAAAAATAGACACAGCAAAACATTGCCAGTTTATTTTAGGTGATATATATTATCAGGGTAAGACCGGGGTAAGGAATTACAAAAAGGCCATGAAGTTATTCCTGGAATCGGCAGATAACGGCAATGCGGATTCTCAGAACAATCTGGGCTATATGTATGCTTATGGCATAGGAACAGACATCGACTATTCTAAAGCCAGAAAATATCTCAGTCTGGCTGCTTTGCAAGGACACTCCCAAGCGCAAGTGGGATTGGGTAGTCTTTACAGGCATGGCTGGGGAGTCACCAAGAGCTATTCGGAAGCATTCAAGCTATATAAAAAGGCTGCAGCACATGATAATACTGATGCTATGAATAATTTAGGATATATGTACACATTCGGTTACGGAACTTCAACCAGCGCGGGTGATGCCATATACTGGTTTGAAAAATCTGCTTCAAGAGACAATGTTTCCGCCTTGTTTAATCTGGCTGTGTTTCATATAGAAGGACATGGATACCCCAAAGATTTATCGAAAGGAGCTGAACTTCTTTCAAGAGCGGCTGAACTGAATTCTCCCGCAGCGCAGTTTAATCTGGGATTGATGTACTATTTCGGAAAAGGTGTTGAGAAGGATTATGCCAAGGCAAAACATTTGTTCCAACAGGCTTCTGCCCAAGGGCATAACCATGCGCTGGAGTTTCTCATGAAGGTGGAGAATAAGGAGAAGGTTTCCGAAACCGATTCAATTTTTGATTGGAAATTGAAGGCGATATAATGTGGTATTAAAAATACCTGATTTTATAATTGTTGACACGAATGAGTGAAAAGATATGATTGCACATTACCTGAAAATAGCTTGGCGTAACTTGCTGAAATACCGCACACAGAGTATTATCTCTATTATCGGGCTGGCGGTGGGACTGTTCAGTTTTACTGTCTGTTTTTATTGCAGCCGTTTCATAGAGTCAAGAGACCATTGTTTTATTAATCACGAACGGATTGCAGAGTTGCATTTGTATGATCCCATAATCGGGCATTATTTTTCTGGTACTCCTGCTCCGTTGTCGCACAATCTACGTAGCTGGACTGACCAGTTTGAAGCTGTGTCGTTTGTGTCCTACCCAAGAGAGTGCCCTTTCGACATTGAAGTGAAGCCCGGCAAGTCATTGCCTTACGAACTTCGGCGGATGGAGACAGACAGCCTGTATGCCCGTCTGTTCACTCCCCGTATTCTGGCCGGAAGTTGGGAAACGGCCAGTCATACTTCCAATGCATTGGTAATGACTCGTGAGGCGGCAGTCCGTATCTTCGGAAATATAAATGAAGCTATCGGTAAAACCTGTACCATGACCCGAAGACTTCCCACTTCACCAGAGTCAACTCCTCGTGACGGAGGTATTGCATATACCATACAGGCTGTAATGGAGGATACACCGATGAATAATTCCCTTCATTTCATGGAATCGGTCGACATGTTGGTCTTGAATGATAGTGAGGGAGTGATTCAGAGTTCCAAAAACCGGGAGATGACAGGAGGGAACACGTATGCTTTGCTTAGGCCTGAAGTCGATTTGTGGAAACTGGAAACGGTTTTGGTCGAACGGCATTCTACCTGGACATTGTATGGAACAACTTATAAGGTGAAAGCTTTTCTTCTCGGACAGTTTCCTTCGTTTAGTCGGGGACTGTCTGTTATTAGTGGAATAACCGCTGCAATGGGCTTGCTTATCTTGTTGGTAGGATTGCTCAATTTCTTCCACTTCTTGGTTGGGTCTTATTTCAACCGGGTTAGGGAATTCAGTTTGATGAAGGTGAACGGATGTAAAGACTGGCAGCTCTTTTGCCTGTTGCTGACTCAATCATTGCTTGTGACGTTGGCGGCCTCGTTGTTGATGCTGTGCGGCATCGAACTATCAGAAGGACGGATGGACTATTCGCTTCAATTTTTCTCCATGACTTTCGACAAGGCTTTGCTATTGGAACAGGCAGTGCAATATATCTTTTTGCTGATAGTTCTGTGTGTTGTTATCTGCTGGGTTTCTACGATACGTATACAGCGTATGACAATACAGACTGGTTTGAGGGGTGAGCAGCATTACCAGCAAAGACATCGGGGACGCAACCTGATGTTGGGGGTACAGTTTTTCATCTGTTGGGTTTTTGTCACATTGACTACAGGACTATATCTACAGGCAGAGAAGACCAGCAGTACGTTGTTGAGTACATTATCCAGGCAGGAGAAGGCTTCCATTCTCAGTATTCCATTAGACTATCAGTTTCTGGCTCAGGCAGACAAGCAACAACTGATAGACCGTTTCAGGAACCATGCCGCTATCAAGGATGTTCTGCTGACGGATATCGGCTATCTTCAGGGCATTTCCGGCAATTCCATGATGACTGAAAAGGATAATCCAGATTCATGGATAGAGGTAGGCATTATGGCTGTACCGAAAAATTTCTTTACATTCATGAACATACCGCTGGAGCAGGGGCACGGTCTGAATACGGCGACAGACATGGTAGCCGACCGTACCTGGCAGCAGCGAATGAAGAAAGATGTGATGGGTATGTCTCTTTATAATTTGCAGCATGGCTATACGGTATGTGGAATTTGTCCGCCCTTCCAGAACGATACATATACCCAGAGTGTCGGGTTTGTTTTTATCAGCAGTGAAAATTCTGGTTATATCGGACATTGCTACTTGAAATGTGAGAGCGAACAGGTTGATGCTGTTCGGACATGGGTGGAGCAGGTACTTCGGGAAAGCTTGCCGGAAAGTGTTTCTGTACGGGTAAATACTTTGACGGACGATATTCGTGAGAATCAACCTTTGGAAAATAAACTGAAAGACATTGTCCTGTTCTTTGCTATAGTCAGCATCATCCTTACTTTGTTGGGAGTATATTCCAGCATTACACTCGATACAGAACGAAGACAGAAGGAGGTGGCTATCCGTAAAGTGAATGGAGCAGGTGTTTCACAGATTATTCTGCTTTTTGCCCGTTTGTATATTATCTTGTTGACTGGAAGTGCGGTATTAGCCTTTCCTTTGCTTTACTTGGTACTGATACAATGGAAGCGGATGTATACCGTGTTTTTTGATTACGGCTTCTTTTTTTGGGTAGGTATCTTCATGTCTGTGGCTGCAGTTACGACCCTGACCGTTATCTTCCGTATCTTACGGATTGCCCGGCAGAATCCGGCAGAAGTGATAAAGAGAGAATGAAATAAAAATAAAGAAATTTATATGAACACACTACGCTATGCTTTACGTTTCCTGCTTCGTGCACGGACGTACACACTGATTAATTTGTTGGGGTTGGCATTCAGTCTGGCTTGCTGCATCATTTTGCTTCGATACATCCATCGGGAGCTGACGGTCGATGCGCATGGACAGGATCTGTCAACCATTGTGGTGCCGCTTCGGGACATTGAGGGGACGGTATATCCAGGGGAGAATCCGGTGCGGGAGAGTGACGGAGTATTTGCACTTGACCGGAAATGGATACGCGAACAGTGCCGGGTAGTGGAGGAGGAGAACGCCTCCATTTTTTCCGGTGACCGGGCTTTCCAGTCGGATTTGTTTGCAGTAGATTCCACATTCTTTCATTTCTTTTCCTATCAGGTGGTAGAAGGAATTCTGGCTCTGTCTCGTCCGGATGTGGCGATTCTGACCGAGAAGTATGCCCGCAGGCTTTTTGGAAAGGAATCGCCCATCGGGAAAAAACTGATGTACGGTAAGTGGACGCTGACGGTGATAGGAGTGTTGAAAGAACCGGTCTGCAAGACTACATGGAACTTTGATTTGTTGGTGTCGCGTCAACTGAAGCCTAATTGGGGCAAGCTGAATATCGAATTGATGAGAGTGGATTCGCATCTGAACCTGGAGGAAGTAAACAAGCAAACAAATGTGTATCGGAAGTATCCTTATGATGAGCGTGCGTTGTACCGGTATAGATACATAGGTTGGAAAGATTTTTATTTCGAATCTTCCATAGCCGACAAATACAATCGTATCTTTCAGTTTGGCAACCGAAATTATGTGTATATTTTGTTGGGTGTGGACATCTTCTTGTTTTTAATAGGCATTTTGAGTTTCGTCAATTTGTATTCCGTCACCATGCTGAAGCGTACAAGGATGTACGGTCTGAAGAAAGTGTTTGGCATTTCCCGTGGCAGGCTCTTTGTCGAGATGTACCTGGAGAATCTGCTGATGATGGCTGGGGCAATCTTGTTGGCTTGGGGAATCATAGAACTTTCTTCCCGTTATATCACCCACCTGTTTGGAGAATCTGTGCCGGGCACCTTTTTTGACTGGATACTGACGGGGAGTCTGCTGGTTGTGCTGCCTTTGTTGGCCTCTTTCGTTTTTTATGTACGCTACGGACTGAAGAATCCAGTCAGTTGCATGAGCTTCTATCAGGCCGGAAAGAGCAAGTCGGTCTATCGTCAGGTCTTTCTGTTTATACAGTATGCCATTACCATGTTGCTGATGATACTTGCCTTCTACTTCCAGCACCACTTTGATTTTCTGATGCATACTTCTCATGGTTATACTACACAGGGAATTTTGTCTGCCGATTTGTATCGGGAGAATAGCTATAGTGCTTACGAAAGTCTTACATCCGAGCAACAGCAAAGGCAATGGGCATGCCGGGAGGCCATTAATCAGAAACTGGATGAGTGTCCTTTCATAGAAAGTTGGATGACTTCTTCCCGGGACTTCCTGCGTGGTTATTTTACAGATATAATCAATGACAAAGGAGAGAAGTTTCCTTTGTACGTTATGTTTACTTCAACGGATTTCATGAAGATGTTAGGATTGAAAGTGAAGGAAGGACAGATAGGTGAAATTGATTCGTATGAGCATTATCAGATTGCTTTGAATGAGACTGCCATGAAGACTTTGGGGTATGATACCTTGGAAAAAGCGGCTGTGCGGAGTGTTTCGCCATTATGGATTGCCATGGTGCAAGGAAAGGTGGTGGAATACGGCACGTCCATGATGCAGGTAAATGCGGTGGTAAAAGATTTCTTCCCGCAACGACTTACCGATGGTGTTCCTCCGATGCTGCTGGTCATTTCCTCCAATTCATTGGGGGCTGCATTGATAAAAGCGGTACCCGGCAGAGAGAAAGAGCTTGTGCCATACTTGAAAAAGATAGAGCAGGAAGTGTATCACACGGATGATTTTACTTATCAGTGGATGGATGATAAAGTGGCAGAAATGTATAAGGACGACGAACGGACGTCCGATATTTATACCTTGTTCTCGTATATGGCTATTTGGGTTTCCTGCTTGGGCTTGTTGGGCATTTCCTTATTTGAGATTCGTCGCCGTTATCGGGAAATTGCCATTCGGAAAGTAAATGGAGCTACACGCCGCGATTTGTACCTTTTGTTGGTACGCAGGTATCTTTTGGTTCAGTTGCTTGCTTTTGTGGTAGCGGCTCCTGTGGCTTGGCTGATGATTCAGCATTACACTGCCACTTTTGTGGAAAAAGCTCCAGTCACTGTCGGCTTGTTCCTGATACCCTTCCTGGTGGTAATGGTATTATCAGTCCTCACGCTGTACTGGCAGATGAACAGGGCCTCCCGCATCAACCCGAGTGAAGTAATGAAAAGTGAATAATGAAAGAGAGATAAATTTATATGAACACACTACGCTATGCATTACGTTTCCTGCTCCGTGCACGGACGTACACACTGATTAATCTGTTGGGGCTGGCATTCAGTCTGGCTTGCTGCATCATTTTGCTTCGATACATCCATCGGGAATTGACGGTCGATACCCATTGTGTAGACCGGGAAAAAGTGTATGCCGTGCAAGTGAGTGTGTCTGGAGGTGCATATTGGGGCTCTTATGCAGCTTATCGGAATGACAGTGTGCTGATTGCTCCGGAGCTGATAGAAACAAAATGTAGTTTTGTTCCGTTGGAGAATGATTTTCTGGTCAGTGAGGGACACCGTTACCGTTGCGATGCCCTTGCTACGGACAGCACGTTTTTTCAATTGTTCTCTTATCCGCTGATACAGGGAGAAAAGAACCTGACCGATCCTTCTTCAGTAGTACTGACCCAATCGTATGCACGGGAGGTTTTTGGTTCGGACAACCCTGTCGGAAAGACAATCACTTATTCCAACGGACAAGAATATGTGGTGAAAGGCGTGATAGGGTTTCCTGTCAACAAAACCTGGCTGAATTTCGATATGCTTCTGGCAAATACTTCTTCCAATATGTGGAAGAAGATGCCGCTGGATTTGTACCGTTTTGTGCCCGGAGCGGATATGAGTAAGCTCAACCAGGTGGGGAAACATCCACGCCGTCTGAATCCGCACTATCCGGAGGATACACGTGCGTACACCTTTCGTTTTGTACCGTTGAAAGAATGTTACTTTTCCAAGTTGGAAATAAGGGATAAAGCATCTATTTATGTATGGGGAAATTGGGGACAGTTGCAGATATTCATGGGTATCTGTGCGCTGCTGCTGGTTACCGGATTGCTGAACTTCATCAACCTTTACATGATTTTTATGCTCAAACGCACGCACGAATACGGTATACGCCGGGTGTTTGGAGCAGGAAGAGGGGCTGTCTTTGCACAGATTTTTGCCGAGAACTTTCTGCTTTCCGCTTTGGCGGTGTTGCTTGCGTGGGTATGCATTGAACTGACACGGATACCTGTGTCCCGCTTTTTCGGGTTTGATTTCTCCTATACAGCTTTCGATGGGTATTTGTCCTTGGTGTTACTTGTATTCCTGCCGTTGATGGCCTCGCTTTATCCGTATTTCCGTTTCACGCGTATCTTGCCTTCTGTCGGCATTCGTCTGGTGAGTACGGCCGGGCAGTCGGTACGGGCGAGGATGGGACTGTTGCTGTTGCAGTATGTACTTACCTTGATATTGGTGGTACTGGCATTTTATTTTAATCGTCAGCTTGATACTTTGTTGAATACCGAACCGGGGTATCGTACGGAGAATATTTTAGTGGCGCATCTGGCGCACGAATCGAAAGATTTTTCTTCCTATCAGAATCCGGAAGACATACAGGCACGTGTGCAGCGAGTGAAACAACTTGGTGCCAAGATGAAAGCTTGCCCTGATATAGAGTATTGGGTAGCGGATCAATCTGCGCTGACTTCCAGTGATTTTGGAATGAAGTTTATAGGAAACAACGGGCGTACGGCTTTTTTGTATATGTGGTATGCCAATCCTTCTTTCTTCCGGCTTTATGAGCTGCGTTTTGTAGAGGGAACGCTTCCCTCAATGGAAGAGGAAGAAGATTGGGACAGGGAGTATTATGTGGTGAACCGTGCGGCACTGAAGGAGTTGGGGTATGATTCCTGTCAAGGAGCTACATTGATGTATGAAGATGACAAGATGAGGGCTCAAAACCCGGAAGCGCATTCTATTGTAGCGGTTATCGATGATTATTATGACGGACATATCAGTGCGGGTGTGCATCCGATGGTATTTGTGGTGCGACGTGGCTCTTCCGGTGACCTGTATACGTTGTCATTCCGTCCGGGACGTCTGGCTGCGGTGATGGATTACTTGAAAAAAGTGGAACGTGAAATATATGGCACAGAGGAATTTGAATATACGTTGTTTTCCGACCAGGTGAAACAGATATATGCGGCAGACCGTCGGATGGCAATGCTTTACACTTCGTTTGCCTTTATCGCCATTGTCGTATCCTGTCTGGGGCTGTTCGGCATTTCCCTGTTCGACATCCGCCAGCGTTACCGGGAGATTGCCATCCGCAAGGTGAACGGTGCCATGCTGAAAGACCTGTATGTACTGTTGCTTCGTCGTTACGTGGGGATGCTGTTGCTGGCAGCCGTGGTGGCAGTGCCGCTGGCTTGGCTGGCCATCTACTATTATACCGCAGATTTGGTGGTGAAGGCTCCGGTGACGGTCGGTCTGTTCCTGACAGCCTTCCTGATAGTAGCGGTGATTTCTGTGGCTACATTGCTCTGGCAGGTGAACAAAGCTTCCCGCATCAACCCGAGTGAAGTAATGAAAAGTGAATAATAAAAGAATGAACTTATAATGATTGCACATTATTTGAAAGTGGCTTTCCGCAATTTGTGGAAATACAAGACACAGCATCTGATTGCGTTGGTCGGAGTAGGGGTGGCCTTGCTGTGTTTCAGTATCTGTCTCTACGTGGTCCGTTATGCTTTCAGTATGAATCATTGTTTTGCAAACTATGAACGGATTGCCGAACTCAATATTCGTGACATGAAAGAAGGGAAGGTGTTGGGTTGTACTCCTGCGACGTTGGCCGAGGAACTGCGTCTTCAAAAGCCGGATGGGATTGAGGCGTTGTGTGTGGTGGATTATTCACCGATAGAACGGCCTTTCAACGTGGAGATGCCTGACGGGAAGCAGTTACCTTATTCCTTCGCCGTGGCAGAGACGGATTCTTCCTTTTTCCAAGTATTGACTCCTAAGATTTTGTGCGGTTCGGCTGAAGTGAGCAAGATGATGCCAAATTCATTGGTCGTGAGCGAAAGTATGGCACGCCGGGTATATGGGGATATTCGACAGGCGGTAGGAAAACAGCTGGTACTGATGCGCCGGTTGTACACTTCGCCGGATTCTACTCCACGTACCGGTGGAACGGTTTATACCATTCAGGCAGTGATTGAGGATATTCCAGAGAACAACAGTATTGCTTTTATGAAGCATCTGGATATGTTTTCCCTCAATGATTCGGAAGGAATCATCCAGAATGATGCCCGTTATGCCATTATCAGTTCCTTTACGTATGCGTTGCTGCGTGAGGGCTTTACTCCGGAGCAACTCAATGAGTGGTTTTATCGCAGCAAACAGACGCATCGGATGCATGATACAAGCTTTGCGGTGGAAGCTCATCCGATGGGAGATAGGGACTGGAATGGGGGACTGCTTCGTCCGATGGTATGGACTACGATGGTAGCCGGGGTATTGATTTTGCTGGTGGCCTTGCTCAATTTCTTTCATCTGCTCGTGGGGTCTTTTCTTACTCGTATGCGTGAATTCAGTATCCGGCGAGTGGCGGGAGCGTCTGGAGACAGTCTTTTCGTCCAACTGTTTACACAGTCTGCCTTGTTGGTTTTGCTGGCCGGCCTGTTGACCGGTGTCTGCATCGAGGTGATGGCTCCCTGGTTGAGACTGGAAATGGCCGGATTGTATTTGCAGTTTGACGCTTCTCTGCTGATGGTACAGAGCCTTGAGTATTTGGCTGGCTTGTTGGGAGTATGTGCTTGGGTGTGTGGAATAGTCGTGTGGAAGGTACGTCGCATGCAGGTGCATGCAGGGGTGACTGGCGGTGTGCACCGGGGAGGAAAGAGACGGCTGCGGAATCTGTTGTTGGGAGTGCAGCTGTTCATCTGTTGGGTTTTTATCTCACTGGCAGCGGCACTTTATCTGCAATCGGATAAAACGGGACGTACCTTGTTCGGGACATTGAGCTTGGAGGAGAAAGAGCAGATTTTGAGCATTCCGATGGATTTTTCCTTTATGAACGCCGTGCAGAAGCAGGATCTGATACATCAGTTTAAAAACTTGTCGGGAGTCGAAGAGGTACTTCCGGCCGACATCAATTATTTGGGAGGTGTTTCCGGTACGGGTATGTATACGGAGAAAGATGATAAAGGCAGTTATGTGGATGTAAATGTGATGCGTATAACTTCCGGTTTCTTTCGTTTCATGCACATTCCGATGCGGTCGGGACATACGCCGCGTGAATCGTCCGATTTGGTGATAGACGAGGCATTATCTCATCGTCTCGGAACGGACATCATGGGGAAACCGCTTTATAATTTTGACGGAGATGCCTACACGGTTAAAGGAGTGTGCCAGACATTTGTGTCCAGTGTGTATTATGATAGTGAAGGATTTATATTCCTCCTGAGCGGGTTCGATGATTATTGTGGGCATTGCTATATAAAATGTAAGGAAGGACAGGCGGAAACCGTCTCTCAGGAGGTCCGGAAGATACTGAAAAAGACGTTGCCGGAAAGTGTGGAAGTGAAGGTAAGCACGTTCATGGACGACATCCGTGAGTCACAGGCGCTTGAGTTCAAGCTCCGCGGAATTGTATTGTTCTTTTCGGTAGTGGTGCTGGTGATTTCGTTGTTGGGCGTGTATTCAGCCGTGACCATCGACACGGAATATCGGCGGAAGGAGATGGCTATCCGAAAGATTAACGGTGCCGGAATGCGTCAGATAGTCTGGCTGTTTGCCCGACTTTATGTTACTTTACTGACGGTGACGGCTGTGTTGGGATTTGCGTTGGTTGAATTTTTGTTGAGGCAGTTTAGTACCTTGTATACGGTGTTCTTCCAGCATGGGGTGGCTTTCTATTTTTGCCTCTTCCTGAGTGTCTCCTTGTTCGTCGCCCTTACGGTAGCTTTCCGTATTTGGCAGGTATCCCGGTTGAATCCGGCAGAAGAAATCAAGCGGGAGTAATATAATAGTATAATAACCTAAAATGAATAAATAACCATGAGAAAACAAGTATTAGCCTGTCTGCTCTTAGGTGCATTGGGAGCACAGGCACAAGAGAAATTTGTAGTGGAAGGACAGTTGAAGCACATTTCCGACGGAACCGTGTTCAGTTTGATGAAGCGAGAGGGGAATGTAGGGAGTATGGCGGCTACCGACACGTTGCGGAACGGCACATTCCGTTTTGAGCTGACTACCGCCGGAAACGGGCTGGAACGCTATGATTTGATGGCACATGACAAGACGAGTTTTCCACCCATGTCGCTCAGCTTGTGGGTGAATCCCGGAAGTCGTTTGCTCGTACAGGGAGAAAATCCGTATATTTACTCTTGGAAAGTAGAGAGTGATGTCAAGGAACAACAGTTCCAGCAGCAGCTGATGCAGGCTTCCCGCAAGGAATGGGAAGAGTTTCAGCGGTTGTCCATGCAGAAGTTTGAGCTGATGAGGTCGGCTGCACAGGGAGGAAACAAGGAACAGGCTCGTGCAAAGGTAGACAGTCTGCAACAACTGACGGATAAGTTGAGCGATCAGATTACGCAGCATACTATCGCACTTATGAAACAGTCGCCGGTCAATGCCGTCTGGATGGATGAATTGTATCGGATGGGGATGTCGGTGAAGTTCCGTAAAGACTATCCGTATAAGGAAGACGTGCAGCAGTTGTACGACCGTCTGGATGCCGCACAGAAAGAGACTTTTGAAGGGAAGAGCGTGTACCTGGCCTTGAATCCGCCGACTGTAGTGAAAGTAGGCGAGGAAGCTGCCGATGCGGATATGTACGACTTGGAAGGAAAGGTTCACCGCCTGGCTGAGTTTCGCGGGAAATACATCTTGCTGGACTTCTGGAGCCGGGGATGTGGTCCTTGTATCATGTCGCAACCGGAGCTGAAGGAAATCAGTGAGATGTACAAGGACAGCCTGGAGGTGATCAGCCTGAGCATTGAGAACCGGAAGGGATGGGAAGAGGCTTCTAAATCGCATGCCATGACCTGGAATAATTGGAACGATTTGGAAGAGAACAACGGACTGTATGCCCGTTATGGTGTCAGAGGAATTCCCCATTTTGTATTGATTTCTCCGGAAGGAAAGGTGGTTGACAGCTGGAGTGGATATGCAAAAGGTTGGCTGAAACTGAAAATTAAAGGCTCGATGGCTCCCAAACAGCCGATGCGTATCGAATGGAAAGACGGTCACAAACTGGTGCATCATCCGCGGAAGAAAACAGAAAAAATGGAGGTGCTGACCATCTGTCAGGTGGAGTTGACCGACTCGGCTACGGTACTTCGCGTGCATGCACGGTATATTCCAAATTATTGGATTCGGTTGGACAAAGCGACTTTTTTGATGTCGGACAAGGGGGTGAACTATCCGCTTCTGCGCAGTGAAGGTTTCGCGATAGGCGAGCAGGTGTTTATGCCTGATAGCGGAGAAATGGATTTCACGCTCTATTTTGCTCCGTTGCCGAAAGATACCCGCTGGTTTGACTTTTCGGAAGGCGAGCACGTGGAAGGGGGATACTATATCGAAGGCATCCGTCTGACAGAATAAGAAATGAACTAAAAAAGATGTGTTATGATATTGAATGTAGTATTGAAAATGATTTTGCGAAGCTGGTGGCGGAACAAGGTGTTTTTCCTTGTTTCAGTAGCCAGTCTGGCATTGGGATTGGCTTGCACCAACCTGCTGATGACATACTTCGTGCACGAGCATGGGTTGGAAGGACGTAATCCGGATCGTGACCGTATGGTTTTCCTGCGGCAGGATGACCCGATGACGGAGGGGAAACGAGTGGCCTTTGCCGGCGCAGAGATTCCTCCGCAGCTGAAGCAAAGCTATGCCGAGGTAGAGGACTTTCTCCGGTTAGGGAAACTGGATTTGCTTTACTGCAAGGTGAACGAGCAGAAGGTGGAAGGTGATTTTAAGATGTTGTCGGCCGATACGACCCTAACGAGCTTTTTTGATTACCGTACAGAAGAAGGTAGTTTAAGCCAGGTACTCTGTCAGCCGGGGAAGGTGGCGTTGAGTGAGGCTTGTGCCCGTCGCCTTTTCGGAGAGAAACAAGCGGTAGGAAAGCAGGTAGAGGCACATTTCCGTTTTGGAGAGGTCCGTACGTACGAAGTGGCGGCAGTACTTAAGAAGCGCGAACAATCGCTTCTGCAGTTTGACATGCTGATAGCACATGATCCTGATTTCTTCTGGGGTGGACTTACACTGCTGAAGCTGACTCCGGGTACGGATGCGGGTCACCTGGCCGATAAACTGAATGAGGACAAGGTACCTACACTGATGCCCGGTCAGACGAAATATTACCTGGATCCGTTGGATGCCATTTGTTTCACTACTCCTGATGATTCTTCTCAGCAGACGCTCGATTTCGTTAGTCAGACACCTGTGCAGACTCTCTATATCAGTCTGCTGGCAGCCGTGCTGATACTAATCATTGCTTGCTGCAACTATACCAACATGAGTTTGAGCCGCTTGCTGCAACAGCTTCGTATGATTCATGTGGAGAAATTGATGGGGGCTACCTTGCGTAATATCCGTCTGCAACTTTTCGGGGATGCTTTTCTGACGGTGGTGTTGGCATTCGGCTTGTCCATTCTGCTGGTCAATGACTGTCTGTCACTGTTTAATGACTTGTTGGGTTCGCGGTTAACCATGACGTTCTTCTTCAGTAGTCAGATGTTGCCGTGGTTGCTGTTATTCATTCTGTTGATGTCGGTAATACCGGCGTGGTATATCAGCTGTCGTCTGTCACGCTTGTCGTTCACGGAGTACCGTACCCTTTACAGCGGCCGACGCAAACAGCGTTTTGTAGCGGTACTGGTAACAGTGCAGTTCGTGATTTCCATCGGATTGTTGCTGGCTACGCTGACAGCACGCAACCAGATGGAACTGACCCACCAGCGGGCTTCGCGTTACGAGGGCTGCATTGAGATAGGGGATGCCTTTGGTGCTCCGTTGGCTCCCTTCAAGACGGAACTGGAAAAACGGGTGAAAGGGATTGAATCCATAACACTTTCCAAGGCTTCGGTGCTTAATGCTTGGATACGTCAGTTGAATGTGCAGCGTCCCGGTGGGAAGGAAGTGCGTACCAATCTGCTGACATTGGAAGGCGACTCCACGTTGCTGCGTACCTTGCGCATTGAACAGTTGAGTGGAGAATCTCCTTCCCGTTTGTTGGAGCGTCAGTCATCTCCGGTACTGGTGAACGAGAGTTTTGTCCGCTTGTTAGTGCCTGCGGGTACAGAGGTCGTGGGGCATGCCTTGCGCGAGTTCGATACGGAAACAAAAGACAGTCTGGCTGTAATTGCAGGGGTGGTACGTGACTTTTCCGTCAATTCGCTGGAAGAAGCGGTAACACCTCTTGTCATCACGCTGTTGTCGGCAAGTGACTTGCAGAAAGGATTCTATTTGCAGCTGCGTCTTCGTCCGGAAAACCGTGAAGAGACCTTGCAGCAGATAGAAGCCGTATGGAATGAAATGAATCCTAACCAACCTTTCGGTTATGCAGATATGCACCGGGATTTTATGGCACGTAACGGGAAAGTGCTTTCTTTGTCGCATATCCTGACTTTCTATGCTGTGATTGGGCTGTTGCTGACAGGTTTCGGATTGTTTGGCATTGCCTGGTATGCCACCCGTCAGCGGATACGCGAAATCAGTATCCGCAAGGTGCATGGAGCAACACGGGGGCAGATTATCTGGCTGCTTAACAAGCCGTTCTGTATCTATGCTGTAGTGGCGTATGTAGTGGCCATGCCTGTCAGCTGGTGGTTCATGCTGCATTGGCTGGAGCAGTTTGCGTACCGTGCCCCGCTTTCAATTGGTATCTTTGTATGGCCGTTGCTGGTGGTGTGGGGCATCTCAGCGGTCATTGTCTGCCTGCAGGGTTGGATATTGAGTCGGGTAAATCCGGTAGAATGTATAAAACAAGAGTAATATCATTAAAATAAAATTTTGAAGTATGATTAAGACAGAAAATTTACAGAAAGTATTCCGCACAGATGAAGTGGAAACTTGGGCATTGAATAATGTAAGTATCGAAGTGAAGGAAGGAGAGTTCGTGGCTATCATGGGCCCTTCAGGTTGTGGAAAATCTACCTTGCTGAATATCTTGGGACTACTGGACAATCCCACGGGAGGCAAGTATTTCTTGAACGGGACAGAAGTGGGTGGTTATACTGAATCGCAGCGTACTTCCTTGCGTAAGGGAGTGATTGGTTTCGTATTCCAGAGCTTCAATTTGATTGACGAGTTGAACGTATTTGAGAACATCGAACTGCCCTTGCTGTATTTGGGCGTACCTTCGGCAGAACGTAAACGGAAAGTGGAGGCTGCCATGGAACGGATGGGGATTACACATCGTGCCAAGCACTTCCCGCAGCAGCTGTCGGGCGGACAACAGCAACGTGTGGCTATTGCCCGTGCCGTAGTATCAGGGCCGAAGCTGATTCTGGCCGATGAGCCTACCGGTAACCTGGACTCCAAGAACGGACGGGAAGTGATGGAATTACTTACCGAGCTGCATAAGGAAGGCACCACCATTGTGATGGTGACTCACTCGCAGCATGATGCCGGTTTTGCCGACCGTGTTATTAATCTCTTCGACGGACAGGTGGTAACGGAAGTGAACCTTTAAAATAAGGTTTAGGCTTGTTTCTTAAACTGGCCGGGCGACATTCCGCAGTAACGTTTGAAAAACTTGCTGAAAGAAGCCTGGTCAGAGAAACAGAGCTTTTCGGCCACGTCTTGCACGCTGTTGGCCGGATTGAGCAGACAGACTTTCGCTTCTTCTATCAGGCTTTCGCTGATGAGCTGGTTGGCTGTCTTGCCATAGAGTTTCTTTAACTTGGCCGATAACGCATCAGGGGATACGTAGAGTTGGTCGGCATACCATTTTACGGTGTGGTGATAACGGCAATTGGTATGCATCAGGTATAGAAAACGAGGGAGGGTATCTTTCCAGCGGAAAGAATGCTCGAACTCGTTTTCTTGTTTATACATGCGGAAGATTATGTTCCATACTTCCAGGATGAGGGAACGAAGCGTGTTTTCCAGCATTTCAACCAGGAAATGATTCTCTTTTTGCTGAAGGGTGTGGCGTAGCATGTCCACATGTGATTGTATCCGGAGAAGATCCTGTTTTTCTAATGGGATAAACGGCTCCAGTACGTGTCTGTATACATAGGCTGCGACCTTGGAACGGATGCATTCGGCTGCCTGCAAAAAAATCTCCCTTCGGGTTATGAGCAGACATCCTTCGAAATCACGGTCTGTTTTCAGGTCGCTCCATTGGTAAGGTTCGATAAACTCGATGTAGGAAGGAGCAGGAATGACGGTCCGCTTGTCATTGGTCTGTATGCTGATTTCTCCTTTTAATACGAGCAAAGACACCGTATGCTGTGTGTCGATACTTCCTTTCTGGAATTGATTTTCTCCCCGTACGGTGAAGATACCCATTTGTTCATTGTACACCATATCTCGCTCCGTTCCGTCTGCTTGCAGCGTCGGAACCAGCCACTTTGTAAACGCATATTCTTTCATTTTGTATCTCGTTGTTGTATTTGCGCATCTAAAATACAGACATAAATCGTAGCCTGAAAACCTTTTTGTATGTTTTAGAAATCATAAACAGAATAAATGCTAAAGCACGGATTCAGACAAATGTTCTTAGGAATGGAACAAGTAAGTAGTCTTTCCCGCCTTCTAAATTTGCATCGGCTATTACAACAGAAAGAGTCAAATCAACTAAAAAAAGAGAATAAGATGAAAAAAGCTTTTGTATCAGTTGGTGCATGTTTTTGTGCGTTGTTGGGGATGCTGACAGCCTGCACGCAGCCTGCACCTACCTCACAGGAAAGTGGGTACAAGACCATGACTGTGAAAAAAGAAAATCGCCTTCTCACTAACAGCTATTCGGCTGTAGTAAAGGGAAGACAGAGTGTGGAAATTCGTCCGCAGGTGAGTGGTACGATTACCGAGATTTGTGTGAAAGAAGGGGCTAAGGTGCACAAGGGACAGGTGTTGTTCGTGATTGACCAGGTTCCGTATAAAGCAGCCTTGCAGACGGCATTGGCGAATGTGAAAAGTGCGGAAGCTGCCGTGGCTACGGCCCGCCTGACGTTCGACAGCAAGGAAGAGCTCTTCAAGGAGCGTGTGGTTTCTGATTTCGACCGTCAGACGGCACAGAATTCTTTGTTGGAGGCTGAGGCCAGTCTGGCACAAGCGAAGGCCAATGAAACCAATGCCCGTAACGACCTTTCCTATACGGTAGTCCGGAGTCCGGTGGATGGAGTGGCAGGTATGTCTTCCTATCGTGTGGGGGCATTGGTCAATTCTTCCATTACCACGCCTTTACTTACCGTCTCGGACGATGAGGAAGTCTATGTATATTTTTCTATGACCGAAAATCAGATGCTGTCACTGCTCCGTCAGTATGGCTGTGTGGACAAGGCACTGGCCGGTATGCCCAAAGTATCCTTGCAGTTGAGCGACGGAGTGAAATATGCACACGAAGGGGTGATAGATGCCATCAGCGGCACCATTGATACCGGAACAGGGGCTGTCAGCCTGCGTGCCGTGTTCCCGAATCCGGAAGGAATGTTGCGAAACGGAAGTACGGCTACGCTCGTATTGCCCTATACCAAGGAGAATGCGCTGGTTGTTCCACAGGAAGCTACTTTTGAGATTCAGGACAAGGTGTATGTGTATAAGGTGAATGAGAGCGGAAAGGCTGAGTCGGCACAGGTTACTGTTTTCCCGCTGAACAACGGGCAGGAATACATTGTAGAGAGTGGCTTGCAGGAAGGAGAAGTAATTGTGGCTGAGGGTGCCGGACTGATTCAGGAGAATACCCAGATTCTTTCGTTACATACTGAAAAATAGGAGGGGACATTATGAAACTGAAGACTTTTATCGACAGGCCCATCCTGTCGTGTGCCATTTCTGTGCTCATCCTGATATTAGGAGTAATCGGTTTGAGCAACCTTCCCATGGAGCAGTATCCTGACATCGCGCCTCCTACCATTATGGTGTCTACCACCTATACGGGTGCCAATGCGGAAACAGTACTGAAGAGTGTCATCGCTCCGTTGGAAGAAGCCATTAACGGTGTGGAGAACATGACGTATATGACTTCTACTGCCACCAATACGGGTTCGGCGTCTATTACCGTATATTTTGCACAGGGAACGGATCCGGACATGGCGACTGTCAACACCAAGAACCGCGTGTCGGAGGCGGAAGGACTGTTGCCCGCAGAAGTGACCAAGGTGGGTGTGACCGTAGAAAAACGACAGAACAGTATGGTCAAGATTATATCGTTGTACAGTCCCGACGACAGTTATGACCAGAATTTTATCAACAACTATTTTAAGATTAATGTAGAACCTCGTCTGTCCCGTATCTCGGGAGTGGGCAATGTGAATGTCATGGGTGGGGATTATGCCATGCGTATCTGGATGAATCCTCAGAAAATGGCCCAGTATCAGCTGGTACCTGCCGATGTGATTGCTTTGCTGGATGACCAGAACGTGGAGGCAGCGACAGGTACATTGGGCGAGGATTCTGAAAATACATTTCAGTACACGTTGAAGTACCGGGGTAGATATGAAACTGCGGAAGAATTCGGCAACATGGTGCTCAAGTCTCTCCCTACGGGCGAAGTGCTCCGCCTGAAGGATGTGGCCGATGTGGAATTAGGTTCGCAGAGCTATGCCTATAACAGTGAAATTGTGGGCCGCCCCGGTGCGACGTGTATGATTTCGCAGACGGCCGGATCGAATGCCAATGAGATTGTGAAGGAAGTGGACAAGTTGATGGAGGAGATTTCAAAAGATTTGCCGAAGGGGCTTGTAATGGCCGACCTGATGAGTACGAAGGACTTCCTGGATGCATCGGTACACGAAGTGGTGAAAACCCTGATTGAGGCTATTATTCTGGTAGTGCTGGTGGTTTATTTCTTCTTGCAGAGCGTGCGTTCCACCATCATTCCTTCGGTTTCCATCATCGTGTCGCTGGTGGGTACGTTTGCCTTCTTGTATGTGGCCGGATTCAGTCTGAACCTGCTGACCCTTTTTGCACTGGTGCTAGTAATCGGTACGGTGGTGGATGATGCCATTGTGGTGGTGGAGGCCGTGCAGGCCAAGTTTGACGAAGGCTACCGTTCACCTTATAAAGCTACGGTGGCTGCCATGGATGGTATTTCTGCAGCCATTGTGACCACCTCACTGGTATTTATGGCTGTGTTTATCCCGACCTCGTTCATGGGAGGAACCAGTGGGGTGTTCTATACCCAGTTTGGTTTGACCATGGCGGTGGCAGTAGGTATTTCCGCAATCAATGCCTTGACCCTCAGTCCGGCTTTGTGTGCCCTCATCATGACTCCTCACATGGATAAGTCGACCGGTGGTAAGTTGAGTTTTTCTTCCCGTTTTCACCATGCATTTGAGGCTTCTTTCAATAGGCTGGTGTTGAAGTATAAGAATGGGGTGTCGTTCTTCCTCCGTCGCAAATGGATGGCCTGGGTATCTTTGGCGGCAGTCTGTGCCTTGCTGGTATTTTTTATGCGGACTACTAAGACCGGACTGGTACCGGATGAGGATATGGGAACCATATTCGTGAATGTCACGACCCCTCCGGGAAGTAGTCTGGCTCAGACGCGCAAGACGATGGAAATGATAGACGAGCGTATCCGTGAGATTCCTCAGATAAAGATTTATTCCAATGTGACAGGTTACAGCATGATGGGCGGACAGGCCGCCTCGGGAGGTATGCTGATTATCAAGCTGAAACACTGGGATGAACGTCAGGAGGCACAGGACCACATCAATGCCATCATTGCGGCGATTTACCAGCATACAGCCGACATTAAATCTGCCAAGCTCTTTGCCTTTGCGCAGCCTACCATCATGGGATACGGAATGGGTAGCGGTTTCGAAATGTACGTGCAAGACCGTGCCGGAGGTAGTGTGGAGAATTTGCAGAAGTATACCGAGAATTTTATTGCCGCACTCAACAAGCGTCCGGAAATTTCCATGGCCTATACCACTTTTGACACCAAGTTCCCGCAATATATGGTTGAGGTGGATGCGGCTAAATGCCAGCGTGCAGGAGTGACTACGTCCGATGTACTGAGCGTGCTTTCCGGTTATATTGGCGGTAATTACTCGTCCAACTTGAACCGTTTTTCCAAACTCTACCGTGTGATGATTCAGGCCCGGAAGGATTACCGTCTGGATAAAGAGTCGCTCAACAACATGTTTGTACGGACCGAAAGTGGGGAAATGGCGCCCGTGGGACAGTTCATTACACTGACCAAGGTGTATGGAGCCGAAACCTTGACACGTTTCAATATGTACACCTCTATACCGGTCAACGGTATGCCGGCCGACGGATATAGTTCGGGAGATGCCATTGCAGCCATTGAGGAAGTGGCTTCACAGACGCTGCCTACCGGATACGGTTATGAGTTCAGCGGTATTACCCGAGAAGAATCGAGCAGTACGGGAAATACGGTGATTATTTTCATTATCTGTATCGTGTTTATCTATTTGATTCTCTGTTCGCTCTATGAAAGTATCTTCATCCCGATGGTGGTTATCCTGGCTGTGCCTTTCGGATTGATGGGAAGCTTCTTGTTTGCCAAGTGTTTTGGGCTGGAGAACAACATCTATATGCAGACCGGTTTGATTATGCTGATTGGATTGCTTTCGAAAACTGCCATCTTGCTGACTGAATACGCTTCGGCTCGTCGCCGGCAGGGAATGAGCATTGCCCAGGCTGCCGTAGCTGCTGCCGGAGTTCGTCTGCGCCCGATTCTGATGACCGCCCTGACGATGATTATCGGATTGTTCCCGCTGATTGTGGCTACTGGAGCAGGAGCCAACGGAAACCGTTCGTTGGGAGTCGGTACGGTAGGGGGTATGCTTGTCGGTACAGTGGCCCTGCTGTTTGTGGTGCCGGTGCTGTTCACGGTGTTCCAGGCGATTGAAGAGCGAGTGATGCCTCGGCGTCAGACCGATGCAGCGGAATAATCCCTTGTGGGGAATTTTATATCAACTAAAGAAACATTCGATATGGAGAAAAATATAAGTCATATAGTAGTTGCCGCGTGCATGGCCAGTATGCTGACCGGATGTGGTATCTACACAAAATACCGGCAGCCGGAAACGAATACCGACGGATTGTTCGGCGATCTTCCGGAGGAGGTGGATACCACCTCCTCACTGGCCGACCTGAAATGGGAGGAACTGTTTACGGATGCATCCTTGCGAAAACTGATTACACGTGCGCTGGAGGCGAATACGGATTTGAATGTGGCCCGTTTGAAAGTGGAAGAGGCACGGGCTTCGCTGTCAGCAGCCAAGCAGGCTTATCTGCCTTCTGCTCAGTTGGACCCGGAAGGAGCTTTGAGCAGTTTTGACGGTAGCAAACCCACCAAGACCTATTCGTTGGGAGCTTCTGCCAGCTGGGAACTGGATTTCTTTGGAAAGCTGACCAATGCCAAACGGGGAGAACGTGCGGCATTGGAGCAGAGTGAGGCGTATCGTCAGGTGGTGCAGACACAGCTTATTGCCACGGTGGCCGAGAGTTATTACACGTTGCTGATGCTCGACGAGCAGGTAGCTGTAACTACGGAAACGGTAGAAAGCTGGAAAGAGTATATACGTAGTCTGAAAGCCCTGATGCGGGCCGGACAGGCTGACCGTGCGACCGTGAATCAGGCAGAAGCTTCCCGATTGGATGCCGAAGCTTCTTTGCTGGATTTGAAGCAGCAGGTGACGGAAACGGAAAACACGCTGTGTGCCCTGCTTTTCTGGACTCCGCAGCCTGTTGCGCGCGGTACACTCGGTGAAGTGGATTTCCCAGAAAGTTTGTCGGTGGGAGTGCCCCTGAATTTGTTGGCCAACCGTCCGGATGTGTGGCAGGCTGAGGCCGTGCTTAAACAGGCTTTTTATGCTACCAATCAGGCACGCTCTAGTTTTTATCCGAGCGTGACATTGAGCGGTTCGGCCGGATGGACAAACAGTGGGGGAGCCCTTGTGACCAATCCGGGTGCCTGGCTGCTTCAGGCCGTAGGCTCTCTGGTGCAACCTCTTTTTCAGCGGGGGCAGCTTATGGCAAATCTGAAAATCAGCAAGGCACAGCAGGAAGAAGCTTTGCTGCAGTTCCAGCAGACTTTGCTGGATGCCGGTGCAGAGGTGAACAATGCCCTGAGCCAGTGGCAGACGGCCCGTCAGAAAACGGTGCTCGACCGCGAGCAGGTGACTCATCTGAAAGATGCGTTGCGTGACACGGAACTGCTGATGGAACACGGTACGACGAACTACCTGGAAGTGCTGACTGCCCGTCAGTCATTACTGGCAGCGCGACTGTCGCTTGTGGCTGACCGGAATGCTGAGATAAAAAGTGTCATTACCCTTTATCATGCATTGGGAGGGGGAAACAATTAACATATAGGTTGATATGAAGAAGATGATGATGGTCACTGCATGCGTGGGAGGACTCGCATGTATGCTGGCATGCAATAAAGAAGAGGTGGGTGCGTATACTCCGCTTCCTAAGATTCACTTGGGAGAGACGTTCAAATATAAATGTGAGCCGGAGAATTACATCCGGCTCGAATATGATACCCTTGGTGAGGCCGCTGTCTTGAACTTTTATAAAGACGAAATCACCTCATTGGATTATCTGGAGTACGATGAAAACTCGTGTACCTTCTCCTTTCACAAAGGAGAGACGGGGCTTTATCGTATCAGCTGGGAGTATACGTCGGAAAATACCTTGCGGATACTTTACGGACAGAACGGTATGTGGTATCGGATGAATGCAAGCGGTACTCATGAATATCTGCTGGAAGCCAATGACGGGATGGCAATAAAGGTCATAGCCTACCGCACGAACTTTGATTCTTTGCATTGCACGATAAATCGTTTTTGTATTGAAGAATACAAAAACGAGGAACAACAGGAGTGAACCGAAGTTCCGGCCTGCTTTCACCTTCCTGAAGGCAGTGCCGGAATATCGGCCTCTATTCGGTTCTCCACGTCGTCGGGGAGCTTGGAGAAGAAATCCATTCCCGTTACCTTTTCCACGGAATCAACCGGTACCATGTATTTTTCCAGTGCCTGATGGTGTGCCTTGTTGTCGAACAGAAAGCCCATGGCGATGGGGCTTTTCCGGTTATAAATCAGCACCACCTTGAAGAAACGGTCGGGCACGGCTACTCGATGCTCTCCGATGCGCTTGGGTTGCTTTTTATCATAGATAGGTCCGCAGGCAATGTACACTGTGCCATATTTCCGGGCCCAGCTGCGGCATAATTCCTCCAAATCTCCCCAGTCGTCCCGGTTCAGCTTTTGATTCTGCGGACAGATGTTGCTCATGTAGAACGATTCCTCCATGGCTTTCTTGCTCCATTTCATGTCGGCCGCCGGAGCCATGTGTCCCCGGTCGTATCCGGAGCGCGTATAATCGGCATGTTCCACGCGGGGTTCAGGCAAATCCGGGTCGGGTACGAAGCGGTTTTTTCGTTCCTCACTTCCTTTGGTCTCCTGCCGTGTCAGTTCCCAGGCCACCCAGTTGGGCGTTTTGTAGAAATTATTGTATGAAACGGTGTACCCTGTCCGCTGCAACTTGATTTCTTCCCGTTTGGTCAGCATGACGGGAATTTCCAGTTTGCTGCTGATTTGGCTGGCCGAGGGTTGTGCTTCCGTCTCGTCCTGCGACTTTTCCGGCAGGCGTTGTGCTACTTCCTCCTGTGCCTTCTCCAGTGTGTGCGAAAGTTCCTTTGTCAGCTCCTTGGCTTCCGGCAGGTTCTGCTGGTTCTGATAGAAATAAACACCGCCACCCAGAATCAGCAGCAGGAGTATGAAGCCTTTCAGGGAGCCGGTGGATGAACTTCTCTTTTTCTTTCCCATGGTGTACGTGTGTTAAACCAGTTTGAAACGCATCCGGAAGATACCGTCGTTATAGTCGTGACTGATAATCTTGAAGGTGCCGATTTCTGATGTATTCTCTACATGCTGCCCGATGCACAGACACTCGTCGTAATTACCTACGTGTACCACACGAACCGTCTCGGAAGCTCCTTCAGGCAGTCGTTTCATGTCAAAGCGTCCGGTAGCTTCTTCCTGTGTGATGAATTCCGTGGTGACAGGCAAGTGACGTGCGATTACTTCGTTGACAGTCGTTTCAATGCGTGCAATATTGTCTTCCGAAGGTGCTTGTGAAAGCGCAAAATCGAGTTTGCTTTTCTTCCGTTCGATATGGGCAGATACAGCCCGTCCGCATCCGAAAAGATTGACCATGGTGCGGTTGATAATGTGTTCGCAGGTATGCATAGGAGGATACTCCTGCTTGTTGTGTGCGTTAAGTTGGATTTCTTGTTCCATAAATTACATTGATGAATTGTTTTTTTCTTTTTGCTTTTTTTCTATCAGCATGCTCATGAAGGCCGAGCTGATGATACCTGTAGGAATGGCAATCATGGCGATACCAATCAGGCTGATGATACTGCTCAACAACCGTCCTAACGGAGTAATCGGGTAAATGTCACCGTAACCCACGGTGGTGAAGGCCACGATTGCCCACCAGAATCCGTCGCCGATATTTTCAAAGGCTTGCGGTTGTGCGTAGCGTTCGATGTAGTACATCAGAATGCCTGAAAATCCTAACATGATGCCACAGGCAGTATAGGCCGTAACAAGCTCTTCTCTGACGGTCCGGAGTACGGTGCCAATCATCTGGAAGGAACGTGAATAGCGTATCAGCTTGAAGATAATCAGTACGTAGGCCAGCACCACAAGATGTACGTGCGGGGTTTCCTTGTACACATAAATCACCATGAACGGGATAATTGCCACGAAGTCGATGATTCCATAAAAAGAGAACAAGTAGCGCAGACGTGCTTTCCAGGCATGGTTGCAGCTGGCGTATTGCACGGGAGCTGCCGCAATTCGTAGCCCATACTCAATGGTGAATATAAAGGAAGCCAGATAGTTGAATGCATACAGACTGTTACGGTAAGGAGCCGATTCCTCAAAGGAACTATATATGATGGAGCAGATGGAACCGATGATAAAGAACAATACAAAATATTGAAACCATTTTTTCATCAGCTGGCGATGAATCATTCGGTACAATTTTTCGTGGCGAATTAAGTGCGGGAACTTTTCGCGCAGCGGGTCTATAAGATTGTGAGGTTCTATGTTCATGGCCGTGATTTTGTTTAATGGTTTTCATTGGGTCTTGTCACTCCTATTTTTGCAGGATGTGAATCTTCTAAAGTGACAAATATACTCTTTTCTTTTGCAATGAGAGAAGGAGTAGAGAGAAAAGTATAAAAGACGGGCTAATTTTCAATGTAAAATCGACTTTTTGAAAACGCTTTTGTCTTTAGTTTCGAACGCCAAAGCGTTTTGGGGGGAGGGAAAATAAGGGCATAAAAAAAGGAGTTCCGCTGAACTCCAACCTTTGTTAACCTTAAATCTAATACTATGAAAAACACATTGCAAAGGTACGCATTTTCTGTTTCTCTACAAGTAAAAAGCCTCTTAAAATCTGTTTTATAACATCTATTATAATTTGCATTTGCCAGAAAGGTTTTTGTTAACGCTTCTTTTACTACCTTTGCAATTAAAAAAATAGACAGATTATGGCATTTGAAGCGACGAAAAGAGAATGGGGAGAACTGTATGCGTTTTTCCGGCTGCTGGCCGACGGTTACGTGTACGGCGGTACTCCTGATGTAAAGAAGAACGAAGCGCTCCGTCTTCCGGTGGCAATGGTTCAGCGGGAAGAACATGACGGTACGCGTCAGTATATTTTGGAAAAAGATACCGTGCACCTGAAAGGGGAGAATATAGACAAGCGGATTCCTCGTGAGGACTTTGCTACGGTGGCAGAGCTTATTTATGCAGCGATTCGTCAGAGTCGGGAGGATGATGTCACATCTCCCGATGGCGTAGAGGAGTTTCTAGATGAGGTAGCCATTTTCGATTTGGAAGCCAAGACGGACGACCGCACGGATTTCAGCGTGGCTTTTTACTCGGTAGATGCTCCGCTTACCGGATTCTGTGTCCGCTCCCGTCTGGGAATGATGATTCCGTTGCTTGACGGAGGGAGAACCGCTAATTTCAAGTTTGAGCAGACAGGTGTGAAGTTTGCTACCCCGACCGTCAACAAAATCAATGCGGAAGGTGAGGAGGACGATGTCATATCCCGTATGCTGATGATAGAGCGTCTGGGAGGCGCACTGAAGTACAGTGACGTGGCCGATAAGATTTTCCGCAGCAACCTGTCCATGATTGATTTGCACATGGGACGACTGATGGCGGAAATGACACGCCTGATGTGGTTGGACGGCATTACGAAGGTGTCGGAACTGACGGAGGAAATCAAAAAGCTGAATCCGCTGAAGATAAAGGACGAACTGATTACGAAGCACGGCTTTTATGAATATAAGGTGAAGGAACTGTTGCTGGCTTTGGCCATGGGACTTCGTCCGGCAAAGCTGTATAACGGAACAGACTCTGCCATTGCGGGATTTCTTTTCGTGACGGGTGACGGGGAAGTGTTGTGCTACCAGCGTGCCTTCCGTCAGACATTTGCCGATTTCCTTTTCCAGAACAGCCGCTTGGAAAAAGGTTCTACGGAAAAAGACAAGTATGGTTACCTGGAACGTGAAAATGGGGTATATTATTTTAAACTGAACCTGAAAATCGGTTTGTTGAAGCGATAAAGTTCGGATAGTAGATAAATGAAAAACGGATTCTCCGACCGTCGAAGTCAGGGAATCCGTTTTTTATGCATTTCCGCGAAGAGAATTATTCTTCGTGGTTGCTGTAATATTTCATGAACTGTGTACGTTCGAACGGGTTGATGTCACCTGCAGCTGAGGCATTCATCTTTCCTTTGAACTGTGCAATGGAATCATAGCCTTTGTCGTCCATCCATTCAGCCAGTTCTTTCTTCATCTCTTCAATTATCTGGTTGCCGTGCTGGTAGATAACGCTGCAAACTTCTACGGCAGCAGCGCCTGAAAGCAGAGACTTGATAACGCCTTTTCCGTTGTGTACGCCGCCTGAAACCGCATAATCCAGCTGAGGAACTTCTGCCGAAGCAATGGCTGTCCAGCGGATGCGGTCAGACAGTTCAGAAGGTGAACTCATTACATTGGCTGTAGTGAAAGTCAGGTTGTCAATCTGGATGTCCGGCTGGTAGAAGCGGTTGAACAATACCACAGCAGCAGCACCGTTGGCATACAACTGGTTGATAAGTGCTACCGGATTAGTCAGGTTGCTGCCCAGTTTCATGATAACCGGAATGCGGATTACTTTCTTGATGTGGCGCAGGATGTCGATGTGACGCTGTTCAAAGCTTCCCGGTGTATAATCCTTGCTGGTCTGCAAAGAAAGGATATTCAGTTCCAGTGCATCGGCTCCGGCTTCTTCCATCAGGCGGGCAAAGTCAGTCCATTCGCTGTCACTATAGCAGTTGATGCTGGCGATTACCGGAATCTTGCAGTGTTTCTTTACGTCTTCAATCAGGGTGATATGTTCGTTCAGCGCATGTGAGCGTACGTATGCTCCCAGGTAATCGTCGGCTTCTGGTGAGCCATAGCCCTGCATACTTCCTGCCTGCATGTTGATTTGTTCTTCGAATACTGATTTCAGTACTACTGCACCAGCTCCGGCTTCTTCCAGTTTCTGAATTTTAGCCAGGCTGTTAGTCAGTCCAGAACTACTGATAATAATCGGGTTGTTCAGAGTTAACCCTGCAAAAGTTGTTTTTAGTTGTGCCATATTCTTCTCGTTTTTAATATACTCTATCTCCAAAAATCTTGCTGCCTACACGCACCATCGTGCTTCCGGCCTGAACAGCCAGCGTATAGTCGTGCGACATGCCCATGGAAATTTCCTTGAAGGTGTCACAATCTTTAAAATAGGTAGCTTTCAGTTCGGTAAAGAAACGGTGAAGGCTTTCAAATTCGTTGATGATTTGTGATTCGTCGTCTGTATTGGTGGCCATTCCCATGACTCCGCTGATGCATACATGAGTCAGCTCTTTCCACGGGGTGGTTTCCAGCATCTCGCGACAGGCTTCAAAAGAAAATCCGTATTTGCTTTCTTCTTCTGCGATATGGATTTCCAGCAGGCAAGGTATCACCCGGTTGCATTTAGCCGCTTGTTTATCGATTTCAGCCAGCAGCTTGTAACTGTCTACGGCATGAATCATGGCGATGTAGGGTGCGATGTACTTCACTTTATTGGTCTGCAGGTGGCCGATGAAATGCCACTGAATATCGGCGGGCAGGGAAGCCTGCTTCTTGCTCAGTTCCTGTTCCTTGCTTTCTCCGAAGATGCGCTGCCCGGTTTCGTATGCAGCCAGAATCGCTTCGTTCGGGTGAAACTTGGAAACAGCAACCAGACTGACCTGGGGAGGAAGTTGTGCCCGTACTTCTTTTAAATTAGACTGAATATCCATGGTGTGGTAGGTGTTTGTTTATCGTTTGTCTGCATCCGGGAACTCCGGTTTTACGTCAGGCTCTGCAGAGTAGGGATATACGTCCATCAGTGCGGTTTCGGCAACCGATGCGATGACGTAGTCGGCCATTGTGCCCTTCATGCCTTCATCCAGTTTCTTCACGGCATCGCGCAGGTCGGCAGCCTGTACCAGTACGTTGGTAGCTGTTTTCTTTTCCGCACCGCTTTTCTCGTCGAGGGTGATGAAGTAGAGCTTGCACTTGAACCAGCGGTCGGCAGCTTCCTCGTCGCTGGGAAAGAGCTCGCTATAGTTGGCGCGTTTGATGTCGGATACAGTGAATTCTCCGCTGATGAACGGAGTGATTTCTTCGATAATACGCGATTCGGCTTCGGTAAAGCTGAGTGCGTCCACCAGATAGGGTTCCGTTACTTTCTTGTTCATTCCGTTTTCGGCTACTTTCTCGTAACGGATCTTGCATTCAAACCAATTATGCATCATAATTTTTCTTGCTTTTCAATTTGTAATATTTCACACAAAGATACGATTATAAATTGAATGAGAGAATAAATGGTTTTGAAAAATCAGTCAATTCTCGGTTTGCAGCGGTTTTGTTGCATGAATTCCTGAATGAGGTCGGTGTAATTCCCTTGAATCAGGATGTGGTGGTTGCCCAGCGGATTATGCAGGAAATAGTCAGCCGGCTTATCCAGGCGTACCTTTAGCTGTGTGCGACAACAGGTCACCATGTTGGTATTTTCGATGCAATGTCCAGAACTCAGATAATATTCGTCCAGACATTCTCCCCCGCATTTGAAGAGGGTGACTTCGCCCGGATGTACAATGCCTTGAATGGCGATGCCGCTTTCTGTTTCAAAATGGTTGCGGATAATAAACTCTTCGGCCATTTTGGTAGGAATGGAGCAGTGTGCCAGCAGTACTTCGTTGCGGTCAAGGTCTACAAACGAAGGATTGGCCATAAAGCCGGGCTTTCCGATGAGTTCTTTTACCATCAGCAAGGTCATGATGGATTGCAGGTCGCCTTCGCATCCGGCAGGTATTCCTTCGTCATTCAGCAAAGAAAGGGCCAGGCAGCCTGTGGTCTTCAGGCTCTGGATCAGCGAGAAGCAGGACAGGGTAAGAGCGTCCAGGTTTTCTTCCTTGCATACACGTCGGATGGCTTTGTACAGGCGCATGGCCCGAAGCAGTTCTTCCGGAGTAGCCTCCTGAATCCCTTTGGCGCGGTGGGCAAACAAAGAGGCTTCTGGTCCTATTTCATCTTCCGTAATCTCGTGGAAAGCTTTTTCTACGGTCTCAATGGAGATGTCCGTGTAAGTCACTCCCCAACGTTGTCCGGCTAACAGATAGTCTACGTGGCTGGCTACCAGCCAGGAGGCCGGAGTGCCGATTACGCCGATGCGTTTTTTCTTCAGGGAACGTTTGGCGGCAAATGCCTGGTGATGTAAAAGTACCTGATTTACCATGTCGGGCACTAAGCCATGGATGATTTTGACCTTCATGTCTCTCGACTGAATCCATGCCGAGATTTCAAGGGCGGCAGCCAGTGAGTTGTTCAAGCCGTCTGTCAGTAGGGTGATGGGATAGGGCAGGATGCTGAAAAAACGCACCACTGCATTTTCCACGCCCCCGCTGGCAATGAAAGCCATTTTGTATTCATGACTGGGAATGCTTTCAGAGTCTGTATAGTTGACAAGGTGAAGGGTAAAATGTTTTTCCAGTTCCACGAACAGGTCTTTATGCTTTTCGTAGACTTGCTCCACCTTGTATGTGCCGGCTGTAAATATAATTAGGTAAAGGTTCATAATGCTTGAGTGTTTGGTTATCGATAGCAAACATACGGATTTTTTGGGTAGAAGACTTGGAAAATGCCTGAAAAGGCGTTAAACTTTACTTGGGGGGCCTTTTTCTCAAAAGAAAGGAGTAGACGTATTTTTCTGAGCACAAAGTTGTTTAATTTCGACATTCGCTTTATCTTTGCATTTCAGAATCTTTTTTAAACTATAAAATATGCCAAAAATATCCATCAGAGGAACTGAAATGCCGGACTCGCCGATACGTAAGCTTGCGCCTTTGGCTGAAGCTGCGAAAGAGAGAGGAATTCATGTATATCACTTGAATATTGGTCAGCCTGACCTGCCTACTCCACGAGCGGCCCTCGATGCGATTCGAAATATTGACCGTAAGGTGTTGGAGTATAGTCCCAGCCAGGGATACAGAAGTTATAGAGAGCGCCTGGTGGGATATTATGAGAAGTACGACATTCACCTGGATGCCGATGACATTATCATTACTACCGGAGGGTCGGAAGCTGTGCTGTTTGCGTTTATGAGCTGTCTGAATCCGGGGGATGAGATTATCGTGCCGGAACCGGCGTATGCCAACTACATGGCGTTTGCGATTTCGGCAGGAGCGGTTATCCGTACGGTGACGACTACCATCGACGAAGGTTTCTCTTTGCCGAAGGTAGAGAAGTTTGAGGAGTTGATTAATGAACGCACCAAGGGTATCTTGATTTGTAACCCGAATAACCCGACCGGGTATCTGTACACTCGCCGGGAGATGAATCAGATTCGGGATTTGGTGAAGAAGTACGACTTGTTCCTCTTCTCCGATGAAGTGTATCGTGAATTTATCTATACAGGTTCTCCTTATATTTCTGCCTGTCATCTGGAAGGCATCGAACAGAATGTGGTATTGATTGACTCCGTATCGAAACGTTATTCGGAATGTGGAATTCGTATCGGTGCACTGATTACGAAGAATCCGGAAGTGCGCAAGGCGGTGATGAAATTCTGCCAGGCCCGTTTGAGTCCACCGTTGATTGGCCAGATTGCAGCTGAGGCTTCACTCGATGAACCGGAAGAATATGCTCGCGAAACATACGATGAATACGTGGAACGTCGTAAATGTCTGATTGACGGATTGAACCGTATACCGGGTGTTTATTCTCCAATACCGATGGGAGCTTTCTACACTGTGGCTAAACTGCCGGTGGATGATTGCGAGAAATTCTGCGCATGGTGTTTGTCTGATTTCAATTATGAAGGAGAAACCGTCATGATGGCACCTGCCAGCGGATTTTATACCACACCGGGCGGCGGTAAAAACGAGGTGCGTGTGGCTTATGTATTGAAGAAAGAAGACCTGGTACGGGCTTTGTTCATTCTGCGTAAGGCGCTCGAGGCCTATCCGGGAAGGGTGGATGAATGATGAGCAACTGGAAATTTTTTATTGCCCGACGGATTTACCGTAGCAGGGAAGGAGAGAAAGAAGTATCAAAACCGGCCGTACGCATTGCGATGGCCGGTATTGCTATCGGACTGGCTGTGATGATTGTGTCGGTGGCGGTGGTCATTGGCTTCAAGCATCAGGTGCGCGACAAGGTGATAGGCATGGGTTCTGATATTGTGGTTTCCAGTATAGAAGGAGCACAGCTTTACCAGATGAATCCGGTGGTGGCAAACGACAGTTTGTTGTCGGTGATACAGAATATTCCCCAGGTGAGCCATGTACAGCGTTATGCTACGAAACCGGGCATGATCATGACTGTTGATAACTTTCAGGGAATGATTGTGAAGGGGGTGGCGCAGGAGTACGATTGGACATACCTGAAGGCACACTTGCAGGAAGGAGAGATTCCTGCACTGACGGACTCCGTGGCTAGCAACCGTGTGCTGGTTTCCCGTTCCATGGCTGACAAACTTTCATTGAAGGTGGGTGATAAGCTTTATACCTATTACATAGAAGGCAATGTACGTGCTCGCCGGTTGACAGTGAGCGGGATTTTTCAGACCAATTTCTCTGCTTTCGATGATTATTTCCTGATAACTGACATGTATACGGTTAACCGTCTGAACGGATGGGAACCGGACCAAGTAGGAGGTGTAGAAGTGGCTGTGTCGGATTATCGTTTCTTGAATTCGGTGAATGATGACATTCGTGGTCATATTCAGGAGCAGACAGACCGTTATGGGGCAATCTATTGTTCTCGTACCTCAGAAGAACTTTATCCTCAGATCTTTGCATGGCTCGACTTGCTGGATACTAATGTATGGGTCATTCTGATTCTGATGACCGGAGTGGCGGGTTTTACCATGATTTCCGGATTGCTGATTATCATCCTTGAACGTACACAGATGATTGGGGTACTAAAAGCCTTGGGAGCCGACAACGCTTCCATTCGTCAGATATTCCTGTCGTTTTCTGTTTTCCTTATCGGAAGGGGAATGTGCTGGGGAAATGTCATCGGGCTGTCGTGTTGTCTTATTCAGTATTTTTTCGAGCCGATTAAGTTGGATCCGGCTACGTACTATGTCAATGCAGTGCCCGTGGAACTTCATTTGGGTTGGATTGTATTGTTGAACGTGTGTACCTTGCTGGTATCGGTAGGTATGCTGGTCGGTCCTTCTTATCTGATAAGCCACATTCATCCTGCAAAATCCATTCGTTTTGAATAAATCCTGCTTTAAAATCAAGAGCAAACAAATCTTTTTTACTAATTTTGCACTCTCAATTGATATTAAAGAATAAAATAACTATATAAAGTTATGGCAAAAGAATTAAAAGATCTAACCAAGAGAAGTGAAAACTATTCACAATGGTATAATGATTTGGTGGTAAAGGCCGATTTGGCTGAACAGTCTCCTGTGCGTGGCTGTATGGTAATCAAGCCTTACGGATATGCCATCTGGGAAAAAATGCAGCGTATCCTTGACGATATGTTCAAGGCTACAGGACATGTGAATGCGTATTTCCCGTTGCTGATTCCGAAATCTTATTTGAGCCGTGAAGCTGAACACGTAGAAGGCTTCGCTAAGGAATGTGCGGTAGTAACTCACTATCGTTTGAAGAATGCAGAAGATGGTTCGGGTGTGATTGTAGACCCGGCTGCCAAACTGGAAGAAGAACTGATTATTCGTCCAACTTCAGAAACTATTATCTGGAGTACTTATAAAAACTGGATCAACTCATACCGTGACCTGCCTATCTTGTGCAACCAGTGGGCAAACGTAATGCGCTGGGAAATGCGTACTCGTCTGTTCCTGCGTACAGCTGAGTTCTTGTGGCAGGAAGGTCATACAGCTCATGCTACCCGCGAAGAAGCTGAAGCTGAAGCACAGAAGATGTTGCACGTGTATGGCGATTTTGCTGAAAAATACATGGCTGTGCCGGTTATCAAGGGTGTGAAGTCTGCAAACGAACGTTTTGCCGGTGCATTGGATACTTATACTATTGAAGGATTGATGCAGGATGGTAAGGCATTGCAGTGTGGTACCTCTCACTTCCTGGGACAGAACTTTGCCAAGGCATTCAACGTGCAGTTCGTCGACAAGAACAATAAGCTGGATTATGTATGGGCTACTTCATGGGGTGTATCTACCCGTCTGATGGGTGCCTTGATCATGACTCACTCTGACGACAACGGTCTGGTTCTTCCGCCGCATTTGGCTCCGATTCAGGTTGTTATCGTACCTATCTATAAGAATGACGAACAGTTGAAACAGATTGATGCCAAGGTAGAAGGTATCGTCAACAAACTTCGCAGCATGGGTATCTCTGTGAAATATGATAACGCTGATAACAAGCGTCCGGGATTCAAGTTCGCAGACTATGAATTGAAGGGTGTACCTGTACGTCTGGTAATGGGTGGTCGTGACCTGGAAAACAACACGATGGAAATCATGCGTCGTGATACACTGGAAAAAGAAACTCGTTCTTGCGACGGCATCGAAGAATATGTACAGAACCTGTTGGAAGAAATTCAGCAGAACATCTATCAGAAAGCATTGAATTATCGTAACGAACATATCTATAAGGTAGATACTTACGAAGAATTCAAGGAACAGATTGAAAAGGGTGGATTTATCCTGGCTCACTGGGATGGTACTCCGGAAACAGAAGACCGCATTAAGGAAGAAACGAAAGCAACTATCCGCTGTCTGCCTTTCGAAGCAGATGAAGAAAGCCTGACTCCGGGTGTGGATATGCTGACTGGCAAACCTTCTGCACGTCGTGTCTTGTTTGCCCGTGCATACTAATTGGCTATACTTACAGTAATATCATAAAAAAAGTCCGGTTCTCTTGAAAGAGGGAATCGGACTTTTTTGATGGGCTTTATTCTGCTTTCAGGCATTCCATATATTCTTCGTAACTGATGAACCGGCCACCCATTGACTTGAGGTGAGGTGTTTCAAACTGACAGTCGATAAGGGTACCTCCGTGCGCATGGAGCAGTTGGGCCAGTCGTATCAGGGCAAGCTTGGAAGCGCTGGGTACAAGCGAGAACATGCTTTCGCCGAAGAAGCATGTGCCCAAAGTTACTCCATACAGGCCTCCGACCAGTTTGTCGCCTTCCCATACTTCTACGCTGGCGGCCAGGTTCTGTTCGTACATTCGGATGTAAGCTTCAATCATTTCCTCTCCCAGCCAGGCTCCTTCCTGTTCGATGCGGAGCTTGGAGCAGTTACGTATCACCTGTTCAAACGCATGGTTGAAGGTTACCTTATACTTATCCTTGTTCATCAGCGTGCGCATGGAATGGGAGATGTGAATCTCTTCCGGAAAGATGACGAAACGCTGCAACGGGCACCACCACTGGATGACTTTCTCGCGGAAGGCATACCAGGGAAAGATACCGTTGGAGTAGGCCAGGATAAGGCGGTCGACGGACAAGTCGCCTCCAATGGCCAGCAGGCCGTCGGGGTCTCCCCAGTGCGGGTCCGGAAAAGCCAGTCTTTTTGTCAGTTGGAAAACCATGGTATCGAAATTATTGGAGAATACTCAGTTGATTGTTTTCGGCTGTTACCGTGATGTTACCTCCCTGCTTCAGTGAGCCAAACAGAATTTCACGCATGAGCAGCGGTTTCAGGTGGGCGGCGATGGCGCGGTCCATTTCGCGGGCTCCGTATTCCGGTTTGAAACCCTCTTTCAGCAGCCATTCATGTGCTTCGGGTGTCAGGTGCAGGCAGACGTGACGGCGAGCCAGCTTTTCATCCAGCTGGCGCAACTTCTTGTCGAGCACTTGCGTAGCCATTTCCCGACTCATGTCATGGAATACGACGGAAGCCGACAAACGGTTGAGGAATTCCGGTTTGAAGGTTTTCTTTACCTGGCGAAGCATAGCCTGTCCGGTACTTACTTGGCTGTTGAAACCAATGGAAGCCTGATGTGCATACTGAGCACCGGCGTTGGATGTCATGATAAGGATCAGATGGCGGCAATCCGATTTCCGTCCTTTGTTGTCCGTCAGCACTGCATAATCCATTACTTGCAGAAGGATGTTGAAAATGTCGGGATGAGCCTTTTCGATTTCATCCAGTAGCAGCACACAGTTGGGTGTTTTCCGGATGGCATCTGTCAGTAAGCCACCATCTTCGTATCCGATGTAACCTGCTGGAGAACCGATGAGTTTGGCAATGGTATGCTTTTCCATGTATTCACTCATGTCGAAGCGTACCAGTGAGATACCTAATTCTGAGGCTAATACTTTGGCTACTTCAGTTTTTCCCACTCCCGTAGGACCGACAAACAACAGACTGGCCAGCGGCTTGTTCTCGTCCAGCAATCCGGCTTTGGCCATTTGCACCGCCTCCACTACCTGACGAATGGCTTCGTCTTGTCCGTAAATTTGTCCGGATATGCGTTCGTACAATGCTTCCAGTGAAGCGTTGTCTTCCTCCTTGAGTGCATTAGCATCAATCTTACAAGTACGTGAAAGTACTTCGGTAATCAGTTTTTTGTCCACCGTCTTTGTGCCGTCTGTGGCCGGATGAATTTCGCGGTAAGCACCGGCCTCATCAATCAGGTCGATTGCCTTGTCAGGCAGGAAGCGGTCGCTGATGTAGCGGGCACTGGCCTTTACAGCATACTCAATTACTCCCGGTTCATAGGTTACTTGGTGATACTCCTCATATTTTTCCTTCAATCCTTCTATGATGCGGATAGCCTCATCGATGCTGGGCTCCTGAATGTCGATTTGCTGGAAACGGCGTACCATTCCTTTGCTGCGTGAGAAATAACGGTTGTATTCCTCATAAGTGGTAGAACCGATGAAACGGATGTCTCCCTGTTCCAAGTAAGGTTTCAGCATGTTGGAGGCATCCATCGAGCCATCACCGATTTGTCCGGCTCCGATAAGATTGTGTATCTCGTCAATATAGAGAATGGCTTTCTTTTCTGCGCTGAGGCTTTTCATCACACTTTTCAACCGCTGTTCGAAGTCGCCCCGATATTGTGTACCGGCCAGCATACTACCCAAATCCAGTTCGTAAATGCGGCTTCCTTTCAGGCGTTCGGGTACCTCTCCGGCTTCTATGCGGGCTGCCAGTCCGTAAGCCAAGGCTGTTTTTCCCACTCCTGGTTCACCGATGTGCAGCGGGTTGTTTTTGTCTTTCCGGCACAGCACTTCGATGGTACGTTCCAGTTCCATTTCTCGTCCTATCAGCGGATTGTGATTCTCCAGCTGTTCGTTCAGGCAAGTGATGAAATTCTTGGAAATACCATGAGGTTCGTCCGAGTCATTCTCATCCAGACTAAGGTCGTCTCCATAAATGACCACCAGTTGGCTGATGAAATCCGGAATCCGTTCCTTCAGGTGTTTTTTCAGGAAGTAGCAAGCCCAGGATTCCGGCAACAGTAGCATGGCTTGTACTACGTGAGGAATGTCCAGCACTTCGGCATTGGATGATTCCACGAAGGCATACGCATTCTGAAACAGCAGGTTTGATTGTACGGAAAACTGTAGTTCATAGTTGGTATCTTCCGGCACCTGTTCCATTTTCTGTGCCAAATATTCGTCCACTTCCTCTTCCATCACCGGGATGTGACAGAAACATTCTTCTACGGCCTCCACAAAAGGGTCCTGGTTAAAGAGTGCGCTGAGAATATGCTCCGGAGTAATGAATTCATGGCGATAACGGAACGTCAGTCCCTGAGCAAACGACAGCGCTTTGTCTACATATACAGATTTTTCGATGTGACTCATTGATTGTTTACTGTTTAATTATCTTCGGGTTCTACGGTCAGTCGCAGAGGAAATCCTTCTTCACGTGCCATCTGGGTGGCTTTCTGTGCTTTGGACTGTGCCACGTCGTAAGAATAGACGCCTGCCGTGGCCGATTGCTGCTGGTGTACTTTCAGCATCAGTGCCTCGGCTTCCTCCTGCGATTTGAAAAACACGATTTTTAGGACCTTCACCACGAAATCCATGGTGGTGAAGTCATCGTTGTGGAGTATCACCTTATAATGTTTGGGTTCGTGCAGCTCCACACGCTTTTTTTCTTTGCATAACGATTGTTCTTTTTCCATTTGTCTACTTTGATATAGCGATTCAGACTCGCATCAACGTGCTGTGTTCAGCGTAAATTCCTTCTGATCGTACATTTGTCCACGGGTATCGGTCACAGCCAGTCGGAAAGTCACAGTACCCGTTTTGATACGTTTTCCAGCAGTGACGGTAGCCGTATACTTTACCCCGTTTCCCGGCAAAATCTGTTCCACCAGAATGGAAGGGGAAATATGCAGATGTTTCATTCCGCTGATTTCTGCCACACTGGGAATCACGTTGTAGGCAATTTCATTTCCTTCATTCATGACTTCGAAGATGATTTTGCTGCTTTCTCCCGAGCTGATGACATGGTCGCGGTCATTATCTATGAAACGGATGTTCCGGATGTATAAAGAAGAGAAGGCAGACTGTGTATAATCCGGCTCGGCGTATACCTGTTCCATGGGATAGTCTGCCCTGTTTTCTTCACGCGATTTAGGAGCCGTCAGCGCACCCCCAATAGCAGCTCCGGCCAGTGTACCGACAATGCTTCCAATGGCGGAACCTCTGTAGCTTCCTCTCCAGCCATGACGGGAGTCGCCTACCAGTCCACCGATGGCACCTCCCAAACTATTTCCGATGGCAGCACCACCTACAATGGCACCGGTACGTTCCGGTTGCGTCGTTCCGCATCCGCTACTTAGTAGGGACACGATTAGAAGTAAAATTGCGACTTTCTTCATGGATGTTTTCTTGATAAAAGTTTTATTTGCGGTATTTAGCTTTAATGGCTGGCAGCTCTTTCTGGATGTCACTGATACGGCGTGCATCACTGGGGTGCGTACTCATGAACTCGGGAACCTTTCCGCCTGAACTTGCCGACATTTTCTGCCAGAAAGTCACGGCCTTGTCAGGGTTATAGCCCGCCATGGTCATCAGAATCAGTCCCATGTAATCCGCTTCCGTCTCGTGCTTGCGTGAGAAAGGAAGGGTTACTCCGTATTGCGCTCCCACACCGTACACCGTACTGGCGATGGCTTGTACTATCTCGCTCTTTTGTGAGAGACTTTCTCCCAGAAGTTGCGCTCCGTATTGGGCAAGCATTTGCTGGCTGATACGCTCGTTGCTGTGCTTGGCCACGGCATGCGCTACTTCATGTCCCAGTACCACGGCCAGTTCATCGTCCGACGATACGAGTTTCATCAGGCCTTCGTACACCACAATTTTTCCACCGGGCATACAGAATGCGTTGATTTCGTCACTCTTTACCAGATTGAATTCCCAGGAGAAATCCTTGATTTCAGCCGAAAGTCCGTTGCTGCGCAGGTACCGTTCTGTGGCTGTGGCGATGTTTTTTCCTACTCGTAATACCATGGCTGTCTGGGTGGCATTAGTTGACTTTTGTGCACTTTTGATATAGTCCTTGTATTGGGTCAGGCTGGAAGAAAGTACTTCCTGATCTGAAACCAGTAACAATTGTTTACGTCCGGTGAGCGGTACCGAACTGCATCCTGCCAGCATCAGCAAGGAAAGGACATACACACTTAGTTCTTTTTTCATAACGGTTTCGTTAGTTGTTCTACAAACATAACAAAAAAATGATGATTTTTGATTATGTTTGTGGCAATAAACTATAAAAAAGAGATGAAAAAGGAACTTTTTATAGCATGCTCTCTTTGTGGGACCATGCTGGTGAATGCCGAGAATATAGAGGTCACTTCGTTTAAATACGCAGGACCGTATGAACTGATGCAGCCTTATCAGGTTGACAGTGTGGATGTTAATTCCAAGTCATGGAAAGCGGAGTCGCTGCTGAAGACGCCGGTATCATTTTCTTTGCTTGAAGGAGCAGAGGTGAAGCAGGCAAACCAGCTGTCTCCGTCGTCAGGCTATGCCTTGCACTTGATGGGCTTTGTACTGGAGAATACACACTATGGAGAAGTGTCATTGAAGGTGGAAGGGGCTGAGCACTATCAGGTGTACGTGGATGGCAAGCATGTGGAAGATGCGTCACTGGCGCTGAATCCGGCTACGCATCAGGTGGTCATCAAGTATCTCTCCATGCCGGGCGAAAAGAACGTTCCGAAGGTGAGCCTGGATGCCAAGCAGGACGGGGTGTTTACTTTGCGTACCGAACAAGGCCGTCTGTTTACACTGGCCGATGTACTGCATGGTACCCGCTTTACGGGCACTGGACTTTCAGCCGATGGGAAATACCTGATTACGTCGTACACTGTCACAAAGGAAGGTGGGGAAACGACCTCGCAGACCAAGGTAAAGGAACTGAAGACCGGAAAAGTAGTCGCTACCCGGGGAGAAACCCTGCACTGGATGCCGCGTTCCGTGAAATATTATTATGTACGTCAGGGGGTATCCGGACGGGAACTGGTGACGGTAGACCCTGTATCCGGTCGTGAGGAAGTGTGGGTGAACCATCTGCCGGAAGGTAACTTTCAGGTAGCGCCTACGGAGGATTATCTGCTGTTTACCCTCGTACAGAAGGGGCCGGAAGAGAAAAAAGAAATCTATGAGTTCATTGACCCGGACGACCGTCAGCCGGGATGGCGCAACCGTACGTACCTGGCCCGTTTTGATGTGAAGACGGGCGTGTGTCAGCCTTTGACTTTCGGTTACAAGAATGTGTGGGCTACGGACATCTCTTCCGACGGACGCTTTATCCTGATGATGGCTTCCAACCACCGTATGGGAAAACGGCCGACCACCTTGTTCTCTGTGTACAAGATGGATGTGCAGACCTTGCAGGTGGAAGAACTGGTGAAAGATGACGGTTTTCTGACCAATGCGCAGTTCTCGCCCGACGGCCGCCAGGTATTGCTGGCCGGTACACCGGAGTGTCTGGGTGGCATCGGCAAGAATGTGAAGGAAGGACAGACCCCGAGCATGATTGACAATCAGCTTTACCTGATGGATTTGCAGAGTAAGCAGATTGAACCGCTGACCCGGACGTTCAATCCGAACGTGATGCAGACGGTATGGTCGGCTGTGGACAATTGTGTGTACTTCACCGCCGAAGACCGTGATTGTATCGCGCTGTTCCGCCTGAATCCGGCAAAGAAATACATTGAGAAGGTGAATGTGCCAGAAGAAATGGTATTGGGATTCTCTGTGGCCGAGAAAGCCTCTTCGTTGTCGTTCTACGGAGAAAGTGCGTCCAACTCTCACCGCTTGTATGTGGTTGATCTGAAGAAGGATGCCTCCAAACTGGAAGAAGATTTGAACGGGGAATTGAAGGATGTGCTGCTGGGTGAATGCAAGGCGTGGGACTTTGTAAACTCCCGTGGGGACACCATTTGCGGACGCTACTACCTGCCGCCTCATTTTGACCCGAACAAGAAATATCCGATGATTGTCAACTACTACGGCGGATGCAGTCCCACAAGCCGCAATTTTGCCAGCCGTTACCCACATCATGCGTATGCCGCTTTGGGTTATGTGGTGTATGTGGTAGAACCGAGTGGAGCGACCGGTTTCGGTCAGGAATTCTCTGCCCGCCATGTGAATACGTTCGGTGATTATGTGGCCGACGACATCATCGAAGGAACTCGTAAGTTTGTGGAAGCTCATTCCTTTGTCAACGGTAAGAAAATCGGTTGCATCGGTGCTTCCTATGGTGGCTTCATGACGCAGTACCTCCAGACAAAGACCGACTTGTTTGCGGCAGCTATTTCCCATGCCGGTATCAGCGACCACACCAGCTACTGGGGCGAAGGCTACTGGGGCTATTCTTACAGTGAAGTATCGGCAGCCAACAGTTATCCGTGGAAGAATCCGGAACTCTTTGTCGACCACAGTCCGCTGTTCAATGCCGACAAGATACACACTCCGTTGCTCTTCCTGCATGGAGCGGTAGATACCAATGTGCCGGTGGGCGAAAGTATCCAGATGTTTACGGCCCTGAAACTGCTGGGACGTGAAACGGCACTGGTGGTGGTAGACGGACAAGACCATCACATCAAGGACTATCAGAAACGCATCCAGTGGCAGAACACCATCTTTGCCTGGTTTGCCAAATGGTTGCAGGATGACCCGACTTGGTGGAACACCCTTTATCCTCCTAAAACCTTGTAAAACGGATGAAAATATTACATACCAGTGACTGGCACCTGGGGCAGCAACTGTTTGAATACGACCGCAGCGAGGAACAGCAAGACTTCCTGCGGCAGTTGTGCCACTGGGTAGCTGCAGAACAGCCCGACGCGTTGATCGTGTCGGGCGACGTGTTTCATTATTGCAGTCCTTCGGCAGCCGTCCAGCGGTTGTACACGGATGCGCTGGTGGAATTTCATGAAACCTGTCCCGCTATGCAGATTATCATCACGGCAGGCAATCACGACAGCAGTTCCAAGCTGGAAATCAACCGGAATCTGTGGAAGTATGCTGGAGTCACCGTGGTGGGTTCTATCCGAAGAGACGAAGCCGGCCAGGTAGACTTGGAACGTCATATCGTGGAAGTGAAGAACGGTTGCGGCGAATTGAAAGGCTATGTGATAGCCCTGCCTCATGTGTATCCGCAAAACTTTCCGGCGCTCGATGAAGAAGTTCCGCGTGAGGAGCGGCAATCTCATTTCATCCAAACCTTGCTGAACCGTGTGAAGGAACGGAACCAGAGAAATCTTCCGGTGGTGCTGATGGTCCATCTGGCCCTGACGGGAAGTGACATTACCGGACAGGACGACGGACGCGGCGGCATGGAATACACGGATATCCGTCTGATGGGGGAGGGATACGATTACCTGGCCTTAGGGCATATTCATTTTCCGCAAACTCTGTCCGGCGGACGGGCCCGTTATTGCGGTTCCCCGCTTCCGGTCAGCTTTGACGAGAGTTACGGGCATTCCGTCAGTCTGGTAGAACTGGCTGCACACGGTGCTATGCCCGAAGTGCGTACCTTACCGGTGCGGAATGCGTGGCCCTTAAAAGTACTGCCTTCGCAGGCCGTGCCGCTGGAAGAGGCATTGGAGGTGTTGCAGGCCATCCCTGATGAGGAAAAAATGTACGTGCAGTTACACGTCCGTATTCAGGACGTACCTCCGGCCTATTGCATGGAACGGGCCTATGAGCTGACCCGTGGCAAGCAGTGCCGTTTCTGCCGCTACAAATGGGAACGGGAAGTAGTGGAAACGCAGAAGGAGATTACAGAGCTGGACGTAGACCGTTTGCAGACTTTTTCTCCGTCGCAGGTAGCAGCCATCTATTATCAGGACAAGTTTCAGCGGGACATCGCTTCGGAAATGCTCGACATGCTGGAGGAAGCCGTGAAACGGGTACGAAGTCAAGAGGAGGAATAGTACATGAAATTACAGAAACTGATTATTGAAAATATAGCCTCCATCGAGAAGGCGTGCATTGATTTTGAGCACGGACCGCTGGGCGAGGATTCCATCTTCCTGATTTGCGGACCGACGGGAGCCGGAAAGTCGACGTTGCTTGATGCGGTGTGTCTGGCACTCTATAACACCACTCCGCGCTTGAAGCAGGCGGCCAATGAACGCTACCTGGACGAGAGCGACAGCTTTTCCGGTACGGGTGAGGTGAGCATTGACGATTCACGCATGCTGATGCGGCGTGACAGTGTGTCGGCACAAGTGGAACTGTGGTTTACGGATGCGGCAGGAGATGCCTTGCGGGCCGTGTGGAGCGTGGCAAGAGCACGCAACAAGGCCGGAGGGAAAATCCAGAAAGTGGTCTGGACACTTTCTTTGCAGGACGGTACTCCGCTCACGAATAAGTCGACCGAAACACGTACGGAGATAGAGCGGCGTATCGGTCTCACCTTTGAGCAGTTCTGCCGGACTACGCTGCTGGCACAGGGAGAGTTTACCAAGTTTCTGAAAAGCAAGGAGGAGGAAAAATCGAATATCCTGGAGAAACTGACGGGCACGGAAATCTATTCGCGCATCAGTCGGGAAATCTACGTGATGAAGACCGAAAAGGAGGCGGAGTTGCAGGAACTGAAGGCGCAGACAGGCGGCATTGTGTTGTTGACTGACGAGGAACTGGCCGCGCTTCAGGCGGAACAGCGCCAGGTGACGGAGGAGACTGCCACGCTCCGCACACAGTTGAAGCAGGAGCAGGCCTTTCGGAAATGGATGACTGACGAGCAGAAGTTGGCACATGATCTGGAGGAGACTGGAAAGGCGCTTCAGGCACTGACGGAACGGGTGGAATCGGAAGATTACAAGCGTAATAAGTCGTTGTTGGATGACTGGGACCGTACGGCTGATGTGCGTTTTCAATGGACGGAACAGGTGGCCTTGCAGCAGCGTATCCGTACGTCGGAAGAAGAACTGGAACAACTAAAAGAGAAGTACCGTTCGCTGAGTGCCAGCCTGGGGCAACTGGAGCGTATGCAGGTGCAGTGCCGGGAACAGTGGGCGGCGTGCGAGACGTATCTTTCCAGTGTGCAGGAAAAGGTGCCGGTGTACGAATCGTTGCAATCGCTTTCGGCTTTATCCGATCAGATTCAGCGCGCGCTCCAGCAGTCGGAAGATTACCGGAAAGAAAAGGCACACAAGGCCGCAATCCATCAGAAAACGCTGGAAGTCCGCCAGGGAGCTACGGCATCGTATGAACAGGCCCAAAAGGTAGCGGAAGAAAAGCAGCAGGAGGTGGCAGCGTGCCGCACGCAGTTAGAGGATTTGCAAGTGGAGGAACTCCGGCAGAAGAAGCAGGAAGCAGATGCCCGGCTGGACGGATGGAAGAAATTGCGGGAGGCACTTTCTGTCCGTGCAGAAAAGGAACAGGCCTGGCTGGATGTGCAGAAGAACCGGAAAACCTTGCAGGACGATTGCCGGCAGCAGCAACAGACGGTAGCGCAACTGAAAGCGCAGGCTGAGGTCTGTCGTAAGGAAAAGGAAGAAGTGCAGCAGGTGTACGACAAGCAGCGGATGTCGTGCGAGGACTGGGCACGCGAAGCCCGCGCACGTCTGTCAAAAGGCGATGTGTGTCCGGTTTGTGGCAAGGAGGTAGGTGATGACTTGAAGAGCGAGGCTCATTTTGTGTCGTTGCTGGAACCGGTCCGTGCGTTGCTGGAAGAAAAGGCACGTCGGGCGGAGGAAGTCTTGACCGCACTGGCACGGGCGGAAGCGGAGGTTCGCTCCCTGATGCGACTGGAAGAAATGGAGGCGAAGAAGGAGACTATTGCAAAAGAAGCTTATTCTCTGGCGGAAAAGGCCGTGGCAGATATGCCGCTTTATGCCACCGTGAAAGAAGCGGACAAGGTCGTATCTCAGGTAGAGCAAGCCTTGTCGGCGCAGCTGGAAGTATGCGACCGGCTGGAAGCGCAGTGGAAACAAGCCGAGGAAGGACAGCAACGCCTGAACCGTCTGACGAAGGAACGGGAGGAACTGACCACTGCCAGCGAGCAATGGCATCGGAAGGTTGAGGAAGCCGACAAAGCCGTGTCCCGTTTGGAAACCGAACTGCGTATGCTGGAAGAGGCGCTTTCGCGTGAGGCACTGACCGTCTCCCAGTGTGTGGAGAAAGGGGAGACGTTGATTGTCTTTACGCCTTGGCAAGAAGCTTGGAAGACCGACCGGGAGAACTTCATTACTGCCTTGAAGAAGGAAACCGACCGGTATGTGGAACAGCAGACAAGGAGAGAGCAACTCTCGCACAGGGTAGAGTCGCTGGCTTCCCAAGTGGAGCAGGTGCAGTCCGTCCGTCAGGCTATCTTGTCGGAACTTCCGGCCTGGGAGCAGGAGACGGCAGAGACGATACCCGACGGGCCGTGTCCAGAAGGGCTTTCGGGACAATGGAACGCGCTGAACACTTCCGTGCTTTCTGTCTGCCATGCCATAAAGACATCGCAAAAGTTGAGGGAGGAAAAAAGAGCCGGAGTGGAAGCTTTTCTTGTCGGTCATCCTGAGATTTCCCGTGAGTATTTGGAGAAACTGGCCGGACTGGAAGTGGAAAAGGTGAACATGGCGCGCCGTACCTTGCAGAAACTGGACAACGACCTGACGAGCCGCCGGGCAGAAATGGAACGGGTCGGTCGGGAACTGGCGCAGCATCGGGCACAGCGTCCGTCGGAAACCGAAGGGATGACGCTGGCAGCCGTAGAGGAAACCATTTTCCGACTGGAAGAACAGCAGACCGGGAAGTTGGCTCGTTTGGGAGCCATTGCGCAGATGCTGGCACATCACGAAGAGTGCCTGCGACGTATCCGGAAGGTGAAGGAACAGATAGAAGTGAAGCAAAAGGAGGTGGACAACTGGGCGGGAGTGGCTGCCTTGTTCGGCAGTGCCGACGGTAAGAAGTTCCGTAACATTGCCCAAAGCTACGTGCTTCGCCAGTTGCTGGCTGGTGCCAATCATTACTTGAGCCGGCTGACCGACCGTTACCGTATGGAGTGTCCGCCGGGTGGACTTACCATTCTGTTGCGCGATGAATACCAGGGCGGGGTGAAACGTCCCACGTCCACCATTTCAGGTGGAGAGAGCTTCCTGGTGTCACTGGCCTTGGCATTGGGATTGTCTTCGCTAAACCGGAAAAGTCTTTCGGTGGATGTGCTGTTTATCGACGAAGGTTTCGGTACACTGGACAGCGATTACCTGAACACGGTGATGGAAGCACTTGAGAAGTTGCACCAGATAGGAGGCAAGAAGGTAGGCATCATCAGTCACGTGGAAGCCTTGCGCGAGCGCATTGCCACCCAGATTCATGTGGAGCGGGTAAACCATACGCTAAGCCGGGTGGAGGTTGTCAATACGATGGGAAATATGTAAATTGCGAGTTTTATAAATAATTGATTTTTAGTAGATTAAAATTTGAATAAAAAACGCCTTTGCGTTTGAACTAAAACGCAAGGACATTTCAGATGAAACGCAAGTACGTTTGAAGTAAAACGCACTTGCGTTTTGTTTCAAACGTACTTACGTTTTTCAGGTAATAGGGGATAACACCCAAAATACCCAACATCACAATTTGAGCTGACAGGCAACGATGATTTGTACAATGGTTCTATCCGTCTGTTCATGCCAAGCGGTACAAACGGGCAGACGGAGGAAAACTATTTTGAGGAACAGTTGAAACGTAAGAACAAGAAAAAGAAACAACGTAAAATCAGTTTATAAATATGGATAATAACGAAGTATATGCGCTCTTTGAAGACATCAAGAGTGGCTTAAAGGGAATCAACAACAAATTGGAGAATACTCCAAAAGCAAGCAACAGCCAATCAGGCGGACAGCCTTCGGCAATGGACTTGACACTCATAAAGAAATTGCTGGACGGTTCAGCAAGGGAACACAGGGAACAGACCGAAGCCATGCTGACCAAGTTCGGAGAAGAAGAAACTCACGCATCAAACAGGATTCTGAATCTGTTGCACGACTTGAAAGAATCGTTTGCCCGAAGTTCGGATGAACGAAAAGACGAGCCGCAGGAACATATCCACCGCCACAGCTTCGACATCAAATCAAGCAAAGTGTTTTCTCTTCTGGTTGGCATGGGTGTCGTTTGCAGTCTTTCCATCTGGGGCAACATCGAGCTTTGGCAGTCCAGACGTCAGTATGCTGACGATGCCTTGAAGTTCCGAGCCATCCGCTCGTGGGGAGGATGCAGCCCTAAAGAAATTCTTTGGCTGAACGATGTGTTCGACATCCGGCGTAATGAAAAAGCCATCGAATGGGTGCGCGGACAGGCTGACGGTTACGACAAGGATTTGAAAACCGTATCCGACAGTCTGATGCAGGAGAGCTTGAAGGTAAGACAAATGAAAGGCAGCAACAAAAAGTAACGTGAATGGCATCAGTAAAAGTGAAATTTCGTCCTTCTTCCGTAAACGGCAAGGAGGGATGCATCTATTATCAGGTGATACACAACCGCGTAGTCCGCCAGATACATACCGATTATAAACTTTTTGCTTCGGAATGGGACAACCATTCCGAAGCAGTTATCCTACATCATATTCCAACAGAGATAAAACGTGATAATTATATCCTCTCAATAAGTGAACGCATCAATTGGGATAGGGAAAGACTGAAAAAGATTATCCTCGCATTAGGTCAATTCGATTCCTTTACAGCAGAAGATATTGTTCTACGTTTTCAAGAAAACAGAAAGGATACATCGTATGGAGCTTATATCCAACAACAAATAGTAAGATTAAAGCGTTTGGGTAAGATACGAACGTCGGAAACATATACTGCCGCTTACAAAAGTTTCCATACTTTTACAGAAGGACAGGATATTGGGATAGACAAACTCAATGCGGATTTGTTGGCAGAATACGAAGTCTATTTGAAAGGCAGGGGAAACTCTCCGAATACCATCTCGTTCTATATGCGCATTCTGAAAGCTGTTTATAACCGTGCGGTAGAAGACGGACTGGCTGAACAACGGTATCCATTTAAATTTGTCTATACAGGGGTAGAGAAAACCATAAAGCGAGCTATATCACTTAATGAAATCAGGCACATTAAAGGGTTAGACCTGTCTTTGAAGCCAAATCTTGATTTTGCCCGTGATATGTTTCTTTTCAGCTTCTATACTCGTGGTATGTCGTTCATAGATATGGCTCATCTTAGAAAGAAGGATTTGCAGAATGGGATTCTCTCATACCGCAGACGCAAGACAGGGCAACAACTGTTTGTCAAATGGGAAAAGTGCATGCAAGAAATAGTCGATAAATATCCTGTAAACGAAACTGAATATCTTTTGCCTGTTATTACAGAACCGAACAAGGATAATCGGACGCAATATTCAAACGGACTTCATCGTGTAAACAATTTGCTTAAACAAATCGGAGTACAATTAGGCTTACATATGCCTTTGACAATGTATGTTGCCCGGCATTCGTGGGCAAGTATCGCCAAAAGCCGCAATGTACCGATAGCTGTTATCAGTGAGGGAATGGGACATGATTCGGAGAACACTACGCAAATATACCTTGCATCGCTTGATACTTCCATTGTTGATAAAGCCAACAAGAAAATACTGGATTTGCTGTAAGCCATAAATGTTTAGCAAATGTGTCCAACGCTTGATAAGAGACGGATATTACAATGCAAAGTTACGCAAAATTTTGATTTTTAATACAAAAAGACGCCGGAATTTCATCTTCTACAATGTATTTGTTTTGCAAAAGACATCGAATGTTTGGCTAAAACAGCATCGTAACGGTTCAAATATTGCTATATAGCAGCAAGATAGTTGCGGCTATCCGTCTCTTATCAAGAGAAAGATTGCCAAACAATAATATACAATTGCAGTATGGGAGCTTTGTTTAATATATTAACACATTCATTGGGTAGCATTTTTTTAGGCATTGTGATTGCTGTGGGAGGTGTTGTTCTCATGTTCTTTATTATCCACTCATGGTGGCGCAATTCAAATTTCACCCCATTAAGTTTTCTTATTGCGTTTATTTTATTTTTCTTGCTCAGTTATCAGGCTGTGCTTATATGTGGAGCAGTGACAATAAAGACATATGGTGACGATGTAGAGTGTACAGTCAATAAATTAATGGACCAAGTACCTCCTGATACCCAACTCTCATCTGAGGATGCTCAAGTGATATTGAATCAGGTAAGCAATGAATTCCCGATAGTTGGGTATTATGTGAACAAGGTCGAATCTTGGGGGAATACGCCTTCCTCAATAGCTAAATCGTTAGTAGATGCCTTGCATCGATACTTGAATTGGTTTATTTTGCGCAGAATCGGATGGTGCTTGTTGTTTATTGTGTTCGGTGCAGTAGCTGTCATCAATACCATTTCCAAAGAAAACAGGAATGGAAAATCTCCAAGATATACTTCCAGACGTTTGAATTCCAAAAGAGGTAGCAGATACCGGGCGTCAAGATACAGGGGCAGATGATATAAGACATTTTCAATTTGATTAAAATTTAAACAATTATATTATGTCAGACACAATTTTTTCCAAGGGAAACCATATTTTGGTTGGCTTAGGCGGTACAGGTGGAAAGATTCTGAAAGCATTTAAAATGCGTATGTTCGAGGAATTTCCTACTCAGGAAGAAAGAGATAAACTGCCTGTGTCTCTTTTATATGTTGATTCTACCGATGAAATGATGCCAAAGGATGGCAAAGCCCGTCCTGATTTTCGTGTAATGGGGCAGGATGCTTCTTTTACCCAAAATGAATTTCTTAATATTAAGGCAGTAGATGTTGAACACATATTGAATCATATAAACAATTATCCGGCAATCAGAGGTATTGTAGATAATGTGGAATCTGTTCGTAGTGCTATTGGAGCACTTGGTCAGGCAGCTGGACAAAAACGACGTGCAGGACGCTTACTATTTGCTGCAAATGCTGTCGGATTCGTGAATAGCATACGTGATGCCTATGCCCGTTGCGAGCAACGGTCTGGCGACTCTTCCAAATTGAATATTCATATTTTCGCAGGTCTTTGCGGTGGTACAGGTTCGGGTGCTATTGTAGATGTAATCGTACAAACACGCAAGACTTTCCCTAATTCATACATCAATGTTTATGCCATGATTCCAGAGATGAATCTTCCTAAAGCTGATATGGATCAAGGTCGATATTATCAAAACGGTTATGCGGCTATCAATGAGCTTAACGCCTTGCAAAGCGGTCGTTGGTATCCGCAAGATGTGACTGGCAATAGTCTAGCACATCTTTATAATGACCGTATAAAAGGTGTAGCGAATGGCGTAACTATATATAGTAATGTAAACGAGAATGGGCTTACCGTTAATTCTCTGACTGAATTGCCGAAAGTAGTGAGTGATTACATCTTTGCTCGCATTTTCTTGATTAATGAGGAAGACGAAATAAATTCGGATATCATTCGTGCATATAATTTTGAGAACATGGATGATTTTGCTCTTGAATATGACGAAACGGCTAATCCAGACGACAAAGGACATATTCCGGTGGCTCGTACTAAAAAGGTTTGCTCTTTTGGAATAAAACGTGTAATATATCCTGAACTGAGAGTCCTGAAACATATTACTTATACGGTAGGTGAAAGTGTTCTTTATCAATTCAAGTATAATAACTGGCGGGAAAACCAAGGCTTCGTTAATGAAGAACGGAATAAGGATTATCGTGCGGAATACCTGAACAAGGATAATTTGACGAAATGGAAACTTGACGAGTCTCATTTGATATTAGAGGAAAAAATATTAGAAACAGATACGGATTATCCTAAATTCAATGATTATTGGCACGACAAAGCCCTGCTTTATGCGGAGGAAGCTAAAAAGGCTGATTGTCCATTGAATGAACTAGACAATATTATGAATGAATCTTTTGAGAGATTTTTCCGCGAGGATGGTGTTGTAGCTTACTTCACTGGGAAGGAACGCGCTATCCCCGAAATGGCTAAAGAAGTTCGCCGTATAATAGAAAAAGGTTTGTTTGATAAATGGCACTTAGGCGATGTGTCTATCGTAGAACTTCAGAAAGTGTCTAAGCTGTTGTTAGAGCGGATAACGGAAATACGCAAGGAACTTGACGACCGGTTCAAGGAAGAAAACGAGAACTATAAAGAATGTGACGAAGCACGTGCGGATAATGTTCAAGAGTGGAGTCGTTTAGGTATCTTGCAACGTATGGTAGGTGCCGGTGCACGCCGTTATGGTGACCACCAAAATATTCTGATAGACTATTATACATCAAAGACAATGTGTGTCGCTATTGATTTTGCAAAGAAGTTAGCGGCAAAAATCTTTGTTGAATTGGGAAAAATGGATGCTGATATTTCCATGTTCGGTCAAAAAATCAATGAAGCCATAGAGGAAACGGAACGTCTTATTACTGCCCAACGTAAGGTGAATAAAGGTCTTGAGGATATGAAAGGAGCCATCGTAGAAGTGAGCGAAGAAGAAACGATGAAAGAGTTCGAGGCAGATGTTAAAATAGATAAGGTGGATATGCCTAATATAGCTCGCCAGTTACGTGACACTATTTTACCGGAAAGTGACTTTATAAATTTTGGAATTTTAGCCAATAACATTTCTGTTGATGAAATAAAGGACGCTTTCGATGTGAAGCTCTCGCAGATAGTGAAAACAAAACACGATGAAAAGGCAGATTCAGATAATAAGGTATTGGGGTTGAATATACTTACTCAACTCCGTCAGAAATTAAAAACAGATGATGACATCAAGGCTTTTGCATCAAAAATTGTTGCTCAAAGTGGCGTATATCTAATTCTGAATAACGACCAGATACAATTGCATTTACGTAATAACGAAGGCAATCTGAGTCCTACTAATCCAGCCAGCATCAACAAAAAGACAATTTTGGTTTCCATTCCTTCACCAGATGACAATATATTGTTAAAAGGTTTTGCAGACAAACTTGAAACTGCATTTAAGAATTCGTTCAATCAAAGTACAGCTCGTACGACTATTGTGGTGAACCGTAAAAGTGTGCGTAAGGATGAACTGTCTATCATAACAGTTTCTTATTGTTTCCCGATGCGTGCAGTTGATTGGATGAAGCCATATAAACAGCGTTATGAAAATTTCCTGAATACAGGTAATAGCGTGACTGATGAGGGAAATGCTATACTTTTGCATAGCGAAGGACTTGGACGGCAATTTCCTTCACTCTTTGCATCAGAAAATGCAGAAGAAATAGCTGCAAAAGACACTCAGGTAACAATAGCTCAGTCCACTTCAATACAGCAGTCCGGTTCCACACAACCTCATTCAAGCAGTGGAATGACTACGTCTCCATTACCTCCCGGTGTGCCAGTTATGCCTCCTGCTCCGCCTGTTGAACCTGACATCAAAGTGATGTTGTATGTCGGAGGACAACAGTACGGTCCGTTCAATAGGGAAATGTGTGTTCAAATGGTTAAGACTGGACAGCTTACAGCCCAGACACTGGTATGGATGGAGGGGATGCCGGCATGGATGCCGGCTGGTCAGGTTTCTGTATTGAGCAGTCTATTTGCTCCTGTAGTACCTCCCATGCCTCCAGTTAACAGTGGTATGCCTCCTATACCTCCTGTAAGGTAATAATTTAATGTTAATATAGTTAACGATTCAAAACATAAATCAGATATGGCAACTAATAATAAGTATAAAATTGTGAGATATGGATTGTGTATGAATGACAATTGTCCCAAGTCTAAGGCTAAAGAAAGGCAACAGATAAGTGGACGCGAAGAATTTGTTTGCAAGGAATGTGGAAAGCCTCTGTTCGAATGCCCTCCTCCAAGAAGTTGGTGGAATAAGAACGGAAAGACTTTGTCAGGACTGTTGGCAGTGGCTGCTATACTGGGCACAGGTTGTTTCTTTTTCATGTCTCCTAAGAACAATAATAATGCTGAATTAGCTTCACCTTCTGTTCCAGAGGTGATTGAAGAAACCCCAGTAGAATCAGAATCGGAAGTAATGGAACAAGTTGTTGAACCAACGCTTGAAAAAGAAGAAGCAAAACCTACCAAAGAAACCGTTACATCTGTCAGGAATAGCCTTGATTTGGGGTACGCCACATATAAGGGACGAATAAAAAACGGTTTGCCTCATGATGAAAATGGACGTATGACTTTCAAGGAAAAGCATCTTATTGACAAACGGGATTCTCAAAAACGTATGGCAGAGCCGGGTGATTATATTATTGGAGAATATGTGAACGGTAAACTTGTGCAGGGAGTTTGGTATAATGAGAAAAATACCGTGAAAGGCAGTATTATCATTGGTTTATAGCATCAGAAATGAGATATTTTGTTTATATATTCTTATTCATGTCTGGATTTTGCAATCTGTATGCTCAGAATGCAAAATTCAAGACTGATTTGTTGGAATCGCTTGCAGAGAAGATACAATTCTTGCCGAAACTCGGACAAAAAAACATGAGTATAGAAGCCGGTGTTCTCCATAATCAGCCTTTATATGCAAATATTAATGATAAAGGGACTATAACACACATTGGCTTTCGTCTCTTTCCGGATGAATTGAAAACTGAAAGCAAAGATGTTTTGGAATTCATTGAACGCTATTTTTTGGAATTAAGCCTTATTCTTGACGATAACCAGCGTAGCCGGAAGATGCAAGATGACAAGTTCATCTTTTTATTAGGGAATTATAAGGGATGGGATTCCTTGATTGATGGGGCTGATTTTAGACTATCAAAGGTTGATGACAAATATTACGAAGCTACGTGGAGCAAAAATGGAGTGGATAGATTGTCAGTCGCTTTTCCAATATGGTGCGAATTGCTAACAGGCATGCCTTTGAATGAAATCCAAAAAACGCTTTATCGGTCTGTCAAGAAATATCCAGATTCACTTCAGTTAGTCGAAAACTTTACAGATATGATTAAGTTGGACGACAGTGTATATGTGACAAATCCTGTCAAGCATTACGAACTTGCTGAATTGATTGATTCTCGTTATTATTTTAAAAACGATGAGATGTTTTATGTTGTGTACGATGAATCCCATCTTGGTTACTCCATTGCCAATCTGTTTCATATCCCCAATCTCGGATATGGACGAGAACTCCAAATAGAGCAGTCTCTCTATGGTTTTAAATCCATAACCTTTACAGTCAGCGTGTCAAAATGGGTCAGCTATTGCTTAAATGAAGATATGAATGTATATTTTGCCATTGAAAATGAAACGGCTGAAAACATCAAAGCTGTAGTATTGGCAGAAAATAAGAATATGGGTTACAATCATTTGCTATCAGTAACGGTACCAAAAGATTTTATTAGCAATCCTGCAGTAAGGCTGACTGCTACATTAAATGCATTCATACCCACACATAATATACGGAGTTTATATCAAGAGTATAAAAATAAAGAAAAATAACGATGAAGTTAAAATTACAGATAGGTGTATTCGTATCCTGTCTGAGCATTTCGCTTTCTGTTCTAGGGCAGGGAAAGGACTTGACAGTAAATCAAATCAATGAGATTAAGAAGTCCGGTAATTATATCTATGCAGAAGCTACAATGCCGGAACAAGAGCAAGCAAAGGACGGTGCAATGACTTTGTTGCAGGCTTCAATTGAAAATTGGTTAAAGGTATCTGATTTGTCACAAAAAGCCTCTGACACTTCGTTGTTTGACTACATAAAGGAAATCAATGCAAAGAGGGGTAGTCAGCATCGCGTATTTGTGTACATAAACAAGTCTGATCTGGTCAGGCAGAAAGAAGAGAGTACAACACCTGTTCCGGTTAAGGGAAATGATAAACCTACTGTCACTAAAGTGCAAGTGATTGATTTGACGGAATGTACAGTTACGGAAGCGAATGTAAGCATGGATGAAGATTCACGTTCTTATAAATTAAATGATGTGGAAGAAGAAATGGTACTTATTAAAAAATTTGATGAGATAAAGCCTTTTGTAGAGAACTTGAAAACTAAAGACCGCCTGAATCGTTACGGTAAATATGCGACATTACCGAAAACCGGTAAATTTCATATGTTCATATATTCACAAACTGGCGATGTGGTGGCTTGTTTGCTGAGAACAGATAATGGATATTATAATCTAAGGGAACTAACTCCTGACAGTATTGACAATTATAAAAAATGCGGTTCTATATGGCTGGAAATAATAAAATAATGATATTGATGAAGAAAATGCTTTCTTTATTCTTTCTGTTGGCAATGTGCAGCTTCGTTTATGCAGGAAATACAGTGAATGTTGTCATATCAGATGGTTTGGACAATCAAATTTTGAAAGATAAAATTGAGAAAAAAATGTCCTTGCTTTTGTCTGAAATTAATGAAGCACAAGCATCACAACGTAATCTGAATTTTGAAAAACTGGCTCTTTCGCCTTCTGTAACACGTTCTTTGTCTATGTTGTGGGAAAACACTCCTTTCATGTGTTCAGAATCTGAAATCGTGGAACGATGTTTGGAAACAGGCTCAGGATACCAGATAAGGAACATCCCGTTGGAAATGAAGCCTCGTGGAGATAGACCGTACAATGACAATGAGTATCAGGAGGCGGTTGTAAGTTTTAACAAGAACGGTGATTTAGAGAGCTTCTATTTGTCCATCAGCATGAATCTGTACTTGGAAGTAATCAAAAGCAACCTTGAACTGACAGACTTGCGACGTCGCCAATTGATACTTGACTATGTTGAGCAGTTTCGTACGGCTTACAATCAAAAGGATTTGGGTTTTTTGGAGCAGGTCTTTAGTGACGATGCACTTATTATTACTGGAAAAGTCGTGAAGAGAGCTCCGATGGATGGAATCAAAATGCCGGACAAGATTACTTATAAGAAACAGGACAAGCAGCAGTATTTAGGGAATCTGAAACGTGTATTCGCTACTAATCAGACAATTAAGGTTACTTTTGACGAAATTGAAGTCATGCGACACCCCGTAAATGTAGATTTCTATGGGGTCACTCTGCATCAAGGATATTCTTCTGACAATTATCATGATGACGGTTTCCTATTCCTTCTGTGGGATTTTTCGGATGAATCGCATCCGCAAATACATGTGCGTACATGGCAGCCTGACAGATTAAATAACCAGCGTTTGCCGAAAGACGAGATATTTAAGTTAAGCGATTTTGATATTTAAATAAAAGGCGATGAAGAACATGAAATTTCTCAGTTTTATACTATTAGGGGTGATGTCGACATTCAATTGTCTTGGACAAGAAGTTATTATCAAGAACTTCGAGGAGAAACTGTCCGACCTTCAAGCCAGAACAAATCCCCGTACTGACCGTAACGGTAATCCTTGTGCCTTGGTAAAGGTGGTGCTTCCAGTTTTGGAAGGGGCAACATTTGAAGGATGGGTAATAGAAACAAAACATATTCCTGGCGAGTATCAGGTATATGTCCCGGAAGGAACAAAGAAAATCAAACTTCGGCATCCAAGTATTATGCCTACAGAAATAGATTTCCCATTTCCTTTGGTAGGGAAACATACTTATCAGGTTACGGCTTTGTTGCCTCAAAAAACAAACAGTCAGACCGTGGTTCATATTGTGACAAACGTAAAGAATGCTCAAATAACGATTGGAGATAAGTCTTACGACACCGAAAACGGTGAGTTCAATATACCCCTGGATAAGGGTACTCATGATTATACGTTGACGACAAATGTTGAAGGGTTCAACGAACATGTAGGCAGTTTCTTCGTCAAAGGAGATGATGTAATTGAGAATATTGCTCCCATTTATTTGCCGACAAGCGAAAAACGAATACTTACTCTCCGTTATGAAAAGAATACAAAGCTCAAGATTGACGGTAAAGAAGTAAGTAAACTTAAGGACGACATGATTCAACTTCCTGCTGGCTTGCATAAGATTGATGCAAGTATCGGTGACGGTGATTCTTGGAAGAAGAGTGTAACTGTGGATTTGACCTATCAGGATCAAATCTTGGACATATCGTTAAGGGGCAGTCTTCGTATGACTTATCCGGCAAATGCGGAGTTCAGAATTATACCGGAAGATGGAGCTTTGAAACCTTCAAATACAAAAGTCAAGACTGGAGAAAGGGTGTTTTTGCTGGGAAACTATAAAATAGAAGTCAGCAAGAAGAATTATTCGAAATCCATCTCCGCTATCTCTATCGGTGTGGGTGACGATGTCGATAATTATAGGATAGAGGTATCCGGTAAAGGTGACGACTACTACTGGGGCTCAAACGGGCGCAAAAAAGACTATAATAAAGCGTATAAGGAGTATAAGAAGTTAGCGGATAGTGGCGATGATATTGCACAGTTCCGATTAGGTTGCCTGTTGCTGGATAAATCAAGTAACATATATGACGAATCAGAAGCTATGGTAAATTTGAAAAAGTCCGCTGCTCAGAATAATTCGGATGCAATCATGTCGTTGGCTGAATTGTCTGATAATCCGGAAGAAGCTTTCATGTATTATTCCAAAGCGGCTAATTTAGGCAACTCATTGGCTCAATGTAATATTGGCAGTATGTATCTGAATGGTATTGGAACATCTGTAGATTACAAGGAAGCCTTGAGTAGATTTCTTATTGCTGCGAATGACCATCAGGAGAATGCGCTTCGTAATATTGGCGATATTTATTATTATGGTTTGGGCGTGCCGCGTAATGTCGAACTGGCAAGAAATTACTATTCTCAAGCGATTTTTGAGGGAGATGTGTTGGCAATGGAAAATGATGCCAATATGAATTATGAGAACGGAGAACAGGAAAAGGCTGTTGAAACGCTTCTTTCCTTAAATCTTGATAAACTATCAGATCGTTCTTTGACGAATCTTGGAAATTACTATTATAACAAGCATGATTATACATCTGCTGTAAATTATCTTGAACGTGTCAATAATTTGGATAAGGGAAATGGAAAGACTATTGCAGACTTGGCAGACAAGATGTATGTGGATGATAAAATCAAGGCTCTGTCTTTTTATGAAAAGTCCGTAGGCTTGGGATTTGAATATGTCACGGCTTTCAGAAGATTAGGAAACTACTATCTAAAAAAAGACAAACGCAAGGCTTATGATTTTTTAGCGAAAGCTGTAGCACTTAACGACCCTGAAGCCAATTGTTTTTTAGGTTATTATTACGAACAGGAATCGAATTATGGTATGGCTGTAGAATATTATAAGAAAGCCGTTACGTTGGGATACAATAAAGCGTATGCTTATCTTGGAACTTTGTACAAGAATGGAAATGGTGTAGAAAAAAGTGATGAGATGGCTGTAAAATGTTGGGAAATTGCAGCTATGGCTGATTCACAGCTGGCAATCAAAAACCTGATTAAATATTATAAATACAAGCATAACCAAGCAGAGGTTGACAGATGGAGCAAAAGGCTAAAATAAAAGTATTCACAGCTGGACTAAGTTTGTTTCTTTTCTTCATAGGTGGAATGATTTATCTGATGTTTCGTAGTGAATCATTGGTTATGTTCCGCTGGTGCGAGACTCTCCATATTAGGGAATACGTTGATTCAGTACGCATATCATGCACGTTGCCCAACTGGATAGTTTATTCCCTGCCTGATGGACTGTGGCTTTGTTCTTATGTGCTTCTTGTATCTGCGATATGGAATTTTGATTTGAAACAAGGTTGGCTGTATGTTTTTTCTCTGCCAGTAGTAGCCATAGGTTCCGAACTTGCACAAGCATTTGGACTGATGCAAGGTACATTTGACTGGATGGATATGGTCTGTTATATTCTTGGCTTGTTGTCAGGATATGTTATTATTGAATATTTGTTTAAAATTAAGAGATAATGAAAAAGAAAAGTAGCGTATTAAAAATTGCAGCATCTGTATTGAGCTTATGTTTTTATTTGTTTATGGCAACAGGTAGTGATGAGTCTTCATCAGACTCTCAAAGGAATGAGGAGCATGAAGAAGAGGAGTATGAAGAGCCTGTACCTTCTAAGCCAATTGAGAGAGAGCCGGTCTTTTCCAATGACGAGTTGGAAGAAGAACAGGACACTGTCTTAATGAGAGACACCTATGATAATGACGATATTCTTGAAGAGTGATGCTATATGTCATTTAGAGCATTTATTGTTATTGCTGTCAAAATAGCAATAAAAGCAGCAGGACTGACCTCTGTTATAGAAGTCAGTCCTGCTTAGTAAGCTAAAGGAACTAAAAAATTATAATAGCCATACCTAAATACAGCCATTCTTAAAGAAATAGTACAAATTCATAGCCGTAGATGTAACAACAAATTTGAAAGTGCTGTTTTATTAATGGCAACCTTACATGAATATCAAATTTATTTTGTACTTTTGCACATAGTAAATCGTTCTTTTGACTAGTGCAGAACATTGCAGAATGGAGAAGCTCGCTGGTTTCCAAATCGTTACCTGTTAAGCTGGCAGCTTTTGTAAGTATCTTGTTTTCAGAGGGTAAGAAAAAGTAATATGTCTTGCCACATGGTAGCCGACCTGTAAGATATAATCTTATGGGTCGGTTTTAATTTTATAGGGAGGTTTCAGGGTTGTCTTCAAGTTCTTTGTGATTTTTGGGTAGGAATCGCATGTTATATGTCTGCAAAATTGGGCTGGGTGTCATATTTATTACACCTGAATTTGAAATAATATCTTTTTTTTGCAAAAAAGTATATTATATGATGCTATCCAAACGACAAAAAATGATAACGGCTCTCATTGCAGGAGTGGTGGCAGGCGGTGGACTGTACTTCCTTTACCTCTTGAGAGCACATACGTATCTCACCGACGAGCCTTCGGCTTGTGTGAATTGCCACATCATGTCACCTTATTATGCCACTTGGATGCACAGCTCTCATTCGCGAAATGCGACGTGTAACGACTGCCATGTGCCACATGAGAATTTTGTGAAGAAGTGGACGTTCAAAGGGATGGACGGCATGAAGCACGTGGCTGCTTTTCTAACCAGTTCGGAGCCTCAGGTCATTCAGGCACATCCGGCCAGTTCACAGGTCATCATGAACAATTGTATCCGCTGTCATGAACAGTTGAATACGGAACTGGTAAAGACCGGCCGCATAGACTATATGATGTCGGAAGTGGGAAAGGGAAAAGCCTGCTGGGATTGCCACCGCGATGTGCCCCATGGAGGAAAGAACAGTCTGTCGTCCACACCGGCGGCCATTGTGCCACTGCCGGATTCACCAGTTCCGGAATGGTTGAGAAAGATGAAAGAATAATTTAAAACTCGTATAGTATGATTCATAATTTTAAATCTTGGCAGGGATGGCTGTTGTTTGGTGCATCAATGGCCGTCGTGTTTTGTTTAGGACTTGCCGTGTCTGCGTTGTCAGAACGCAGGGCCGAAGTGGCAAGCATATTTAATAACCGGAAGAATCCGATGAAAGGGATTGTGGCTCAGAACGAGAAATTCCAGGGAGATTTCCCGAGAGAATATCAGACTTGGACTGAAACTGCCCGCACAGATTTTGAAAGTGAATTCAACGGAAATGTGCAGGTGGATGTGCTGGCACAGCGGCCGGAGATGGTGATTCTTTGGGCAGGCTATGCCTTTTCAAAAGACTATGCCACTCCTCGTGGCCACATGCATGCCATTGAAGACATTCGTGCCACGTTGCGAACAGGAGCACCTCAGGGTGAAAAAGACGGCCCTCAGCCCTCTACTTGCTGGACCTGCAAGAGTCCTGATGTGCCGCGTATGATGCAGGAGATAGGGGTAGATTCATTCTACAATAACAAGTGGGCTGCTTTCGGCAATGAGATTGTGAATCCGATAGGCTGTTCAGATTGTCATGATTCAGAAACAATGGATTTGCATATCAGCCGTCCGGCCCTGATTGAAGCTTTTGCCCGTCAGGGAAAAGACATCACAAAAGCCACTCCTCAGGAAATGCGCTCGCTGGTGTGTGCACAGTGTCATGTGGAATATTACTTTAAAGGAGACGGCAAGTACCTCACTTATAGACGGACAAGGCCGGGAACTGGCCCTTACGATTGACAGCCTGCATCATACGGGGGAACTGGTGGACAAGCACTATAATACGTATCGCAAACGGCCGAACACACGTCCAAAGTTGCTTTTTATGCGTAATTGCCGGAAGGTGGAGCTTCGGAAGACTAATTTTAGGAGTGGTGCGGCATGGGGGCTTTCTTTTTCTCTGTGTGTCGATCTGACGATTGATAGTCTGCATGTGGAAAACAGGGCGTATTGGAACAATGACGGGATTGACATCAGCGATTGTAAGGATGTACGTATCTCCAATTGTTTCATCAACTCAGCGGACGATGGCATTTGCCTGAAGTCGCATAACCGGGGAGCATGGAACGACCGGGTATCCATTTCCAACTGCCACATCATCAGCAGTGCCAGTGCCATTAAGTTTGGTACGGAATCGTTGGGTGGATTTAAGAATGTGACAATTGACAATATTCGGATTAAAGATACTTTTCGTTCGGCCATAGCCATTGAGTCGGTCGACGGGGCGGAGATTGAAAACGTGAAACTGGAGAATATAGAGATTGTGTGTCCGGGACGTGCTACACGCGGAATGGCCTATATGTCGGTGAGCCGTTTGAAAGACGTGCCGGAAAATGAAAAAGGATACCCGGAGTTTACCATGTTCGAGGAACTGCCTTCATGGGGATTCTATGTGCGCCATGTGAAAGGTATCCAGATGCACAATGTCAAGTTACGTTTGCAGGAAGATGATTTCCGTCCGGCTTTTGTGTTCGACAGGGTGAGCGATGTACGTCTTTCGGACATCAGTTTGCCGGAGAATAAAAAGGCGGGGCAGGTGGTGCTGCGGCAGACAAGCTTGCAATCGGCCGATAATGCGGTGAAAGAGTATGTCAGGGAAGTAGAATAGGTATCAGGAGTTACTTATATAAAAGCATGATGCCTTCCTGAGTCACGGAATGAATGGACTCGGGAAGGCATCATTATTTTTATGGCTATCGGATTTATTCCAAACAGGCATCCAGATCTTTGATGAGCTGTTCCTTGTCAAGATGCTGGCCGATGAAGACAATCTTCTGCATGCGGTCGCCATAGTGTTCATCCCAGTCTCTCAGCAGGCCGGGCTCGCGCTTCATCAGTTCCACGATTTCTTCTTCCGGCTGGGTAGCATACCAAAGTCCGGCTTCTGAAATCTGTTTCTGTCGTCCAGCCTGTTCGAATAGGAACGACATGTCGCGATTGTGGGCGAAGTAGCATACACCTTTGGCTCGAATTACGTTGCGAGGCCATTTTGTCATCACAAAACGATCGAACTTATGGATGTCGAAGGCAGGGCGGCGATAATACACGAAACTGCTGATGCCGTATTCCTCCGTCTCACCTTCTTCATGGTGGTGGTGATGGTGGCAGCCTTCGTGTGAGTGTTCATGAGCGTGTGCATGCTCGTGTCCTTCCTCGTGGTGATGTTCGTGTTCCTCATGATACTCATGTGCATGTGCTTCATGGTGAGGATGCGCTTCTTCTTCGGATACGGGGCGTTCTATCTCCCGAATCCATCCGGCAGAAGTGGCCACCCGTGCATAGTCGAATCGGTGGGTGCCTACAATCTTGTCGAGGTCTACCTTGGCATAGTCGCATTCAATGATTTCCGCACGGGGCTGTAGGGTACGGATGATGCTTTTGATGCGCTCCCGTTCTTCGGGAGTGACTTCCGATACCTTGTTCAGCAGCACGGTGGTACAGAACTCAATCTGCTGGATGAGCAGGTTGGCAATGTCTTCTTCTTCCAGATCCTTTCGGGTAAGCTCATTGCCACCGTCGAATTCGCTTTGCAGGCGGAGGGCATCGACCACGGTCACGATGTTGTCAAGGCGGCAGGTTCCGTACTTGGTGTAGGCACCGCCCAACTGAGGAATGGAACAGATGGTCTGGGCAATCGGTTCCGGTTCGCAGACACCACTGGCTTCGATGACGATGTAGTCGAAGCGCTGCATTTTCATCAGCTCGAATATCTGTTCGATAAGGTCGCTACGGAGGGTACAGCAGATGCAGCCGTTCTGCAAAGCCACCAGACTCTCTTCTTTCTGGCCTACGATACCGCCTTTCTGTATCAGTTCCGCATCGATGTTGATTTCGCCGATGTCGTTTACGATGACAGCAAACTTGATGCCTTCGCGGTTGCTCAGCAGGTAATTGAGCAGGGTTGTTTTTCCGCTTCCTAGGTATCCGGTAAGCAGAAGTATAGGTATTTCTTTTGTTTCCATGTGCAAATGTTTTTTACGTGCCTGCAAAGTTAGTGTTTTTCTGCAAACGGTGTGCGCTTCTTTTTCGCAGAAGCAGGTTTAACTTTCGTTATAGGTCGGTGTCACGTATGTGACAAAGTTTCTCTTCCGGAGAGTCTATCTTTGCACCCGTAATCAATAAAACGAATTAAATATGAAGACAATAGACTGGAAGTATACGAGTGTGGGACAAATTGTGGCCGATGATTTTGCAGCAGCAAGCGTATTTAAAAAATATGGCATTGATTTCTGCTGTCATGGCGAAGTGATGCTGGAAAAGGCCTGTGCAGATTTGGGACTGGCTGTAGAAGAAGTGGAACAGGCATTGCTCCGTCAGGATGAAGCTGGTAACGGACGGATTCCGTTTGCTTCGTGGCCGCTGGACCTGCTGATGGATTACATCCTGAAGATACATCATCGGGGAATTCGTGCCCGTGGACCGGAACTGCTGGCGTTGCTGGAGAAGGTGGAACGAGTACATGGGGAAGCGCATCCGGAACTGCATGAGTTGAAAGCACTGGTCTGTGAATCATTGGAGGACTTGGAAATGCATCTTCAGAAAGAAGAGAATGTGCTGTTCCCATATCTCTATGAATTGTACACTGCAAAGGAACAGGGACAGCGTATGGCCCCGATGCATTGCGGTACGATAGCGAATCCTATCCGGGTGATGAAGATGGAACACGAGGGGGAAGGAAACCGCTACCTGCACATCATTCAGTTGACGAATCACTTCTCCGTACCTCAGGATGGCTGTGCCAGCTACCGTCTGCTGATGCAGGAACTGGAAGTGTTTGTGGATGACTTGTTTGAGCATATCCACCTGGAAAACAATCTGCTGTTCCCTCGCTTTGAGGAAATTGAACGGGAAATCGTATATTAATATTTTGATATTGGAAAGAATGGATAACGGTGTGGCGCATGCAGGAAAGTATGCGCCACATTTCATAAATCAGTAATCGATTTTATCCAAGATTCCCGCCAGATAGGCAATAGTCACTCCGTAGTTGGTCATGGGAACCTGCTGGGCGCGGGCCTGGCCGATGCGGTTCAGCACATACTTGCGGTTGAACATGCAGGCCCCGCAATGGATAATCAAGTCGTACGGTGTCAGGTCTTCCGGAAAGTCCGTGCCTGATACGATGTCGATTTGCAGGCCTTCACCGATGCGCTTACGGAGCATATTCGGGATTTTCACCCGCCCGATGTCTTCTGTCAGTGGGGCATGCGTACATGCTTCGGCAATCAGCACCCGTGACTCCGGTGTCAGTCGGGCAATGGCATTGGCTCCTTCCATGTAGTAGTCGATGTCGCCTTTGTACTGGGCAAAGAGGACGGAGAAAGAGGTAAGCCGGCTTTCGGCAGGCTTCTTTTCATATACCGTGCGGAACACCTGTGAGTCGGTGATAATCAGCTTCGGCGGACGGGTTAATGCGGCCAGCATGGCATCTATCTTGTCGGTGGTACAGCTCATCACCAGGCATTTGCGGTCCAGCAGCTCGCGGATGGTTTGTACCTGAGGCAGGATAAGGCGGCCTTTGGGGGCCTGGATGTCCTGTGGCATAACCAGCATGACGGTATCATTTTCTTCTACCAGCCGGCCTACGATGCCTTGTGCCATGGTTTCATCCGGCAACTTGTTTCGCAGGCTGCGCAGAATGTCGTCCAGACCTTTTCCGGTGAGGGTGCTCACTAATAGGGGAACCTGTCCGCATTGCTGTTCGATGCGGCGCATGGTCTGTTCGGCATCGGACAATAGGTCACATTTGTTCAGTATCCAGATAACAGGCACATTCTTTTCTTTCAGCAAGCGTTGCCAGTGCAACTCTTCGTCCAGGTGCTCGTCGGTACAGACCATCAGGGCGATGTCGGTTTTCTCCAGCGCACGCTGTGTCTGGCGGATACGGAGTTCGCCCAGCTCGCCTTCGTCGTCGAAGCCGGCCGTATCAATGAATACGCAGGGACCGAGACCATGGATTTCCATGGCCTTAAAAACCGGGTCGGTGGTCGTGCCGGGGATATCCGACACAAGGGCTGTATCCTGATGCGTCAGGGCATTAATCAGTGATGATTTTCCGGCATTTCGCTTGCCAAACAGACCGATGTGCAGCCGGTTGGCACGGGGAGTATCGTTCATACGTTTAATCAGGCTTTAAGTTCACACATTAGAAACGGAAGTCGCGTTTTCCTTCGGCAATCCGTTCCAGATTTTCCAAGGCTCTTTTGCGAATGGCGGGATTCGGAATCTCTTCCATCTGCTTGCGAATCATGTCTTCAGCCAGTCGGCGTGTTTCGGGCGAAGCGTAGTCGCAGAGGTATTCCTGAAGCGTCATCAGGGCATTGGGGGCACAGCAGTTGGCTATCTGGCCTGTCTTGACCAGCGACATGAAACGGTCGCCCGTACGTCCTTCACGGTAGCAGGCCGTACAGAAGCTGGGGATGTAGCCCAGTTTCAGCAGCCAGGCCACGATTTCATCCAGGCTGCGGTGGTCGCTTACATCAAACTGAGCCGAGTTTTCTTCCGGCAGTTCTTCGGTAGCATAACCTCCCACGCTGGTGCGGGAACCACCGCTGATTTGTGATACGCCAAGGGCAAGCACCTTCTCGCGTGAACGCTGCGATTCACGTGTGGAAATAATCATACCCGTATAAGGCACGCTGATTCGGATGACGGCTACAATCTTCTGGAATATCTCGTCGGAGATAGCATTCTCGAAGGTAGAAGCGTCAATGTCGTCGGCCGAGCAGATACGGGGCACACTGATGGTGTGCGGACCTACGCCGTAAGTCGCTTCCAGGTGTTCGGCGTGCATCAGCAGTCCCACAAAATCGTAGCGGTAAGTATTCAGGCCAAACAGTACGCCGATACCCACATCATCGATTCCTCCCTGCATGGCACGGTCCATGGCCTCCGTGTGGTAGGCATAGTTGCTTTTCGGACCTCTGGGGTGAAGCTTTTCGTAATTCTCTTTGTGGTACGTTTCCTGGAATAGAATGTAGGTACCGATACCGGCTTCGTGCAGGCGGCGGTAATTCTCCATCGTAGTCGCGGCAATGTTCACATTTACCCGGCGGATTGCTCCGTTCTTGTGCTTGATGCTATAGATGGTCTTTATCGACTCCAGAATGTATTCGATGGGGTTGTGAATCGGGTCTTCTCCAGCTTCCAATGCCAGACGCTTGTGCCCCATGTCCTGCAGGGCGATGACTTCACGACGGATGTCTTCCTGTGTCAGTTTCTTGCGGGCAATGGTCTTGTTCTTAACGTGGTAAGGACAGTAGGTACAACTGTTTACGCAATAGTTTGACAAGTAAAGAGGTGCAAACATTACGATGCGGTTGCCATAGAATTTCTGCTTGATTTCACGAGCCAGGCAGTAGATTTCCTCCACCAGTTCCGGGTCGTTGCATTCCAGCAGTACGGCAGCCTCGCGGTGGGAGAGTCCTTTACAAAGGCGCGCCTTTTCAATGATGGAACGTATCAGTTCCTTGTCCTGGCTTTTGTTTTGGGCATATTCCAGGGTATCGAGAATTTCTTCGTGGCAGATAAATTCTTCTGCCTTTTGAGAATCAATCTTGTACATAGCTGTAATGTAATTTATAGTGTTTTGCCGGGATAATCTCCTCGGCTTTTATCTATTTCGTAACCAATGGCAGCCAGCCGTTGTGCCAGCAGACGCAGTCCTTCGGCAGCTTCTGAGCCCATAGAGGCTTTATTATCATACAAGGCATAATTCTTTCGCTGTTCTACCGGAGAGAGGTTGGGCATCACTACATTGGCACCTGCCAGTATGCCTTTCTCGCGCCCGTCAGGGGTAAGGCTTGCCAGGGCGGTGGTAGAAGGAATCAATGCCTGCGGATGCATCAGCCGGAAGATGGAAAGCAGCGTGAGTGTCTGTGTGAGACTGCCGGGCGGGCAGGAAGCGAAAGGAGTGTCATGATGAGGAAGGAAAGGGCCGATACCAATCATCTGGGGACGGAATTGTTCTATGAAAAGAATGTCTTCCACCAGGTGGTCGACGGTTTGTCCTGGACTTCCCACCATGATGCCGGTTCCCGTCTGGAATCCGATGCGTTTCAAATCGTTCAGACAACGCAAACGGTTGGACAGTGACATGTCTTCAGGATGCAAGCGGCGGTAATGTGCTTCGTTGTGCGTTTCGTGGCGCAACAGATAGCGATTGGCACCTGCCTGAAAAAAACGTTCGTAGGAAAGTGTAGGGCGTTCACCAAGTGAAAGGGTGATGGCCACATCGGGAAATTCGGTTCGTATGGCAGTCACCACTTCCGTTACCCTGTCATCGTTCATGTAGTTGTCTTCTCCTCCTTGCAGGACGAAGGTACGGAATCCTAATTCATACCCATGCCGGCAGCAAGCCAGAATGGTTTCCGCATCCAGTCGGTACCGCTTCAGATGGCGGTTGCTTTTTCGGATGCCGCAGTAGAAACAGTCGTTGTGACAACAGTTCCCTATTTCAATAAGTCCACGGATATAGATTTTGTTTCCGAAATGGCTTTGTGCTACGGCACGTGCCTTTTGCATGAGAAAGTCGAGGTCTTCCCCCCGGCACTCCAGCAGAAGGGTACGCAATTCACCGGGAGCCAGTGTCTGCTCCCGGTAAAGGCGTTCAATAAGTTCCCTCATGGGTTTATTCCTGATTATTGTTTTCGTACTTCAAGGTACGTTTCAGCAAGTCTTGGTTCAACTGGCGTTTTCCGGCTACAGGATCGTTGTGTGCGCTCGGGCCGGTTACGCATCCGCCTTCGCAAGCCATCATTTCGATGAATTGTGCATCCACTTTTCCGGTCTTGGCGTAAGCGCGGAGTACACCGATGTTCTTCTTCGTGAAGTCAGAGAACTGCATAATCTTGATGCCGTTGGCTTTCGGGCCCAGGTAAGCTTTCACTGCTCCAGCTACACCGCCTGCCTGTGCAAATCCGTGCGCTTCACATACGGATTCGTATGCCACTTTGTACGGGTTGGCCTGTTCCAGTTCGATGCCTAAGCCGCGGAACATCGGGTGAAGTTCTTCGAATGTCAGTACGTAGTCTACGCATTCGTCGCGCTGTGCTTCTTTTCTTTTGGCAATACACGGGCCGATGAAGACCACCTTGGCATTCGGGTATTTCTGTTTGGCGATACGGGCTGTATAATACATCGGAGAGCCTGTGCCTGATACGTAAGGCTTCATGTCGGGGATGTGCTTGTTTACCAGTTCGATGTACGACGGACAGCAGGAAGTAGTCATGAATTTCTGTCCTTCTTCCAGCTTCTCCAGCAGTTCGTGTGCTTCGTTGCTGGTAGTGTGCATGGCACCTTCGGCCACTTCAATTACATCAGCAAAACCAATCTCTTTCAATGCTCCGTACACTTGTTCGATGGTAGCCTTGAACTGTCCCAATACGGACGGAGCCGGAATGGCAATTACCTGTTCTCCCTTACGGATAGCTTCCAATACATCGAACACCTGTGAGATTTCGAAGATGGCTCCGAACGGGCAGGCATTCAGACATTTTCCACAATAGATACACTTGCTTTCGTCGATGTGCTCGATGTAGTGTTCGTCCTTGCTGATGGCTTTCACCGGACAAGCTTCCTCACAAGGCACCGGAATGTAGACGATGGCGTGATACGGACAGCTCTTGTGGCAGATACCACAGCTGATACACTTGTCGTGGTCAATTTGTGCCTGACCAGTCTTCTTGTTAAAATGTACAGCTCCCTTCGGACAGTTCATGTAGCAGCTTCTTGCCACACAACCCCGGCAAAGGTTACTTACTTCGTAGTTCACCTGTACACAAGAAGAACATGCTTCGTCGATGACACAGAGAATATTTTCCTTGATTCTTTCCTTGCGTTCCAATGCTTTGCGGGCATATTCAGAAAGCGGAGTCAGCTCATCCGTTTCATCGGTCATATCCCAGCCCAGCAGCGGAAGCAACTTATATTTAGTAACGGCACGTTCCTTGTGGATACAGCAGCGTCCTACCGGCTGTGAGCGGCGAGGACTGATTTCCAGAGGAATGCGGTCAATTTTTTCTACTAATTGATTTTCTTTCCATAAAGCAACCAGGTTTTCCAGCAATTTATGCCGGACAATCATTACGTTGTTTGTAAAAGCCATAATCGAAATAAAAAGGTTTGTTAGTTATTAGTTATCCTAAAATTATAGAGTCCGTGTGCGGTTTACTCTTCCGTTTGTCCCTCGGCAGCTCTTAGAATCAAGGTGGTAGCTCCCAAGGTAATAATAGCTCCGTCTTCAATGCGGATTTGGTCTTTCGGTCCTAAAATTTCATTCATCAGGAAAGTTCCTGTGATGCTGTCATTATCGCGCAGGGTGTAAATGATTTTCCCTTGCTTATTCTTCTTGACGTTGATGTAACAATGCCGACGGTCCAGACTCGGATCATTACTTTCGATAGGGATGTCGATGTCGTTACCTTTGCATCGGCGGCCGATGAGGTTGTCTCCCTCATGCAGCGGAAGTACTTGCTTGTAGGCAAATACGTTTTCCACGGCCAGTATGTTGCCGAAATCCTGCATGCCTTCTTTCTCGTCGATTACTTCCTCCTTACGGTTGGCGGCATTCAGTTTCGATTTTCCGATACGGATGCTGAACTGCTTCTTGCAGTTGTCACATATAAAAACGAGTGACTGTCCTTCTCCATACTTGGTTTCATCAAACTGGATGAAGTTGTCACATTTGGGGCATCTTACTCTTTTCATTCTGTTTTAAAGGGCATATTTATTTTGATGTGAATACCCAGGCACTCTTGAATTCTTCCTGTTTACGCAGCGTCTGCACTTTCTGGTAAGCTTCGCCTGAAGTGGCATAACTATCCAGTGCGATGCGGAAACGTCCGTTCGATTCAAGCACCTGACAATTCTTGTATCCTTTCTGCTGGAATTTTTTCAGTTCACGTTGTGCATCGTCCGATGTCGGCAGACTGGCTACGATGATGTAGGCCGTCTTTTTACTTGCAGCGGGTTGTGTAGACACTTGCTTAGATGATTTGGCAGCCTTTGTTTCAGCTTTTGCTGTAGCCGTTTTAGCTACGACTGTTTTTGCAGCAGGTGCCGCTGCAATTTTTTCCGTCTTCACAACTACTGGTTTCAGCGTGTTCACGTTGTTACGGACACGTTTTTCGCCCGTCTGCTTCTTTACAGCCTTCTGTGCAACTACTGTGTGAGGAGTTGTTTGTATGCTGGTGGCCACCGACTGGTTGCGGATGGCATCAAACATGCTGATAGAACCTAAAGAGGCGTAGTTCGCATCGTCCATGTACGTGTTTTCTACCGGAACGGAGAGTACGAAGAACAGACATACGGCTACGGCTATCGCTACTATGTTGCGCGTGAAGTGACGCAGGGAGAAATGCTTCTTCGATTTTTCTGTCTGCTCGTTTACTTTTGGAAGCAGCTGTTTAAGAGAAGACGAAACAGTAAGAGGCTGTAACTGTGGAAGCGTGAAACTTTCCAGTCCGTACAGACTTGGAGTGAAATAAGATGCGGCTGCCGGTTCAAAGGCATAACCGCCGTTCATGTTATAATAAATCGTACCTACGTTGTTCAGTGTGACCTGACCTTGCTGGTACAATTGGTCTTTCAGTTCAGCCACTGTTTTTTCAATCCGGCGGGTTGCATCGGGAAAGTCGGTGTTAAAAGCCTGCATGTACGACTGTACCAGCAGCCCATCGTTCATTATCAGTTGCGGATTGAATCCAATGGTGCGGAGGGGCGGCATGAATTCTCCTTTTTGGATGGAATATGCGGCCTGCCGTTTGTGGGCAATGAATCCTCCCAAGCCGGGAACGATGACACAATCATTCTCCAGCAATAATACTTCTATATGTTTTGCCAATTCAATCATATTGCAAAAATAATACATTTTTCTCTTATGTGGAGTATCTTTCAACGGGCATTTTTCGGAGGAAAACCAAATTTGTTGTATTTTTGCCGAAGAAAATGTAGAAATTCATTTACGCATGAAAAAAATGGGCTTGGGAATGCTCCTTGGGGGATTAGGAATGCTGGCAGGATGTCTGTCTCCCCAGCAGCACGGAGCAGAAAAGCAGGATGAAAATCAGGAAGTCATACAACGGTTGCAAGGTATCTGGCTGGATGACAACACGGAGGCACCTTTATTCAAAATTCAAGGCGACAGTATTTATTATGCCAGCCAGATTAATGCCCCGATGGCTTTTTCGGTACACAATGATACCATGACGGTGTACAGTGCCCAGCCCATTCATTATTTCATAGAAGAATGCCTGTCGTACAGCCTGCGCTACCGCACGTCGGTGGGCGAGACGGTGAGCCTGCATAAATCCGAATCGGATACCTTGTCGTTTGGTACGGTGGTTCCGGTGAAAGTGGTAGAAAACGGGGTGTTTGAGAAAGACTCGGTTATTTTTCACGGAGGAGAACGCTACAGAGGTTATGCGTACATCAACCCGACCAAGAAGCGGGTAACCCTTGTCAGCATCAATGAAGAAGGTCTTCCGGTGGAAAATATCTACTATGACAATATCATCCACATCTGTGTGTACAAGGGAAAGGACCGCTTGTTCTCCAAAGATATAAATAAGGAAATGTTTGCCCGCGTGGTACCTGCCGATTTTCTGAACAACGCCATCCTGAGCGATATGGACTTTGTGAGAGTGGATGAAAAAGGTTATCGTTACGTGGTTACACTTTGTATTCCCGACGGAGCGGCTTGTTATAATGTCCGGCTGGACGTGAGTAAGGAAGGAAACATCGTTTTCTCTCGTTGAGCGGGAAGGTATAATGAAAAAATATCCTCCAGACTGTTTGGATGAAAATCGCAGTCTGGAGGATATTTTTTTATTCTGCCTGCTCCTTGAGCGAACGGTTTACTTGTTCTATGTAATCGAGGATTTCCTGCCGTCCGGTTTTGTTTTCCGAAGAAGAGATAAAATGCGGAGGCAGCTCTTCCCATTGCTCTTTCAGCGTGTCCAGGAAGCGGTTTACGCTGGCCTTCGTCTTTCCCACGCTCTGCTTGTCGGCTTTGGTGAAGATCAGGGCGAAGGGGATGCCGTTTTCGCCCAGCCATTCGATGAATTCCAGGTCGATGCGTTGCGGTTCCAGCCGGCTGTCGATGAGGACGAACAGGCAGGTCATCTGTTCCCGCTCCAGCACGTAGTATTCAATGAGTTTCTGGATTTTCTCCATCATCTTTTTTCCTCGCTGGGCATAGCCGTAGCCGGGAAGGTCTACCAGATACCATTCCTTGTTGATGAGGAAATGGTTGATGAGCAAGGTTTTTCCCGGTGTGGCCGAAGTCATGGCCAGTTTGGGATTCTTGGTCAGCATGTTGATGAGGCTGGATTTTCCCACGTTGGAGCGCCCGATAAAGGCATATTCCGGAAGATGAGTCTGGGGGCACATGTCGGCCCGTGAGTTGCTTACGACGAACTCTGCGCTGGTTATGTCCATAGGTTATATCTGTGAGTTGTTTTATGCAAAGGTAATATAAAAACGGGATTCGGTGGAAGACTTCCTTGAAAATAATGTCTGCGAAATGGAGGTCGGTTCTCGTTTTATCCGTATTTTTGCCATTCATATTAAAGAAACGATAAACATGAATCAACAATATCCTTCAGTTTTACTGGAAAAAGCGGTGGGGGAGTTTGCCAAGCTTCCCGGCATCGGACGGAAAACGGCCATGCGCCTGGTGCTGCATTTGTTGCGTCAGGACACGTCCACGGTAGAGGCCTTCAGCAGTGCCATTTCTACCTTGAAGAAAGAGGTGAAGTATTGCAAGGTGTGCCATAATATTTCCGATACGGATGTGTGCCGCATCTGTTCCAATCCTTCGCGCGATGTGACCACGGTGTGTGTGGTAGAGAATATACGCGATGTGATGGCGGTAGAGAACACCCAGCAGTATCGCGGACTGTATCATGTGCTGGGCGGGGTGATTTCGCCCATGGACGGCATTGGTCCTTCAGATTTGGAGATAGAGAGTTTGGTAAATCGTGTGAAAGAGGGTACCGTCAAGGAGGTAATCCTGGCGCTGAGTTCTACGATGGAAGGAGATACCACCAACTTCTACATTTTCCGCAAACTGGCGGGCTGCGATGTGAAGATAACCGTCATTGCCCGTGGAATCTCCATTGGTGATGAATTACAATATACGGATGAGGTGACGCTGGGACGCTCCATTGTGAACCGCGTGGCGTTTACCGGAACCCTTTAAAAATAGAACGAAATGGAAAAAAGAATGACTCGTCTGCTTCGTGTGCTGGAAGCGGAATTTGCCTTGTTCTGGATACTCGTCGTGGCAGGGTGTGTGTTGTATGAAACGGATGTGTTGCCTCAGGGAAGTATGGTGGGCGATGCGCAGGCGGAATACATTTTGCAGACTGTCGGCATCTTGCTGACGGTATGTCTGATACCCTTGTCGCTGCGCATGTTCAGCCTTTCGCTGACACGCTATGTCCGTCAGTTGTCTTTGCCCGAAGCGTTGGTGAGCTACCGCCGCTGGTGTGAAATCCGTCTGGCCATGCTGCTGGCTCCGGCACTGTTTAATCTGACCGTGTATTATACTACGCTCGATGTTACCAGTCTGTTGTGTATGGGTATGCTGCTGGTAGCTTCGCTGTTTTGTGTGCCGGGACGCGGCCGCCTGATACGGGAGCTTGATTTGCAGAAAGACGAACCGGAAAAATGAGAAGGTTATGAAACAGGGAAATGTCAGTCTTCGCGCACCCGAGCCGGAAGATTTGGAGGTGATGCTCTCGTTTGAGAACGATGCGGCACTTTGGGAACTGGGTACGGCTACGGGTCCTTATTCCCGTTACCAGATGAAACGCTACATCGCGGAGAGTCAGAATGACTTGTATGCCGACGGGCAACTGCGGCTGATGATAGTATGTGAGGAGCAGGGAGTGGCCGGTATTGTGGATGTGTTTTCTTTTGATGCGCGTCACAACCGGGCGGAAGTAGGAATTGTGGTACGGAAGGACTTGCGGGGGCAGGGAGTGGCGCAGGCGGCGCTTTCTCTTTTGGAATCACATTGCTTCTCTTTGCTGGGGCTCCGGCAATTGTATGCCTATGTGCCGGTGGAAAATGTAGCCAGCCGGAAGCTGTTCACTTCGGCAGGCTATACCGAACGTGGCATCCTGAAGGACTGGATACGGGTAGGCACTTCTTATCAGGATGTGTGTTTCTTTCAGAAAATCAACGAATTGTAGAATTATAAAGACCTGATTCTGAAAAGGATTGGAAAAAAGACTTACATTCGGATGAAAACGCCGAAGAGTTTAGAGTGAAACGCCCTTACGTTTTAGGTGAAACGCAAGGGCGTTTCACTTTAAATGTACTTGCGTTTGAAAGCAAACGCTTAGGCGTTTTTGAAGGTCGCTTGAAAGGACTCTTTTTGAGGAGAAATGAATATAAAAAGAAAGGCAACTCATCGTACTGGATAAGTTGCCTTTCTTTTTGTCGGGGTAGCGGGATTCGAACCCACGACCCCCTGCTCCCAAAGCAGGTGCGCTAACCGGACTGCGCTACACCCCGAAGTGTCTTTCTCAAAAGCGATGCAAAGGTATGGCTTTTTATTTTAATATGCAAATCCGGATGCTCTTTTTTTGCAGGAATTTTTCGGATATTTTTAAAATCGTTTGAAATTCAATGGAATAGAAAAAATCTTTTTTTAGGGCATCCGGATATGCGTGACTTATTTCTGTGGTTTCAGCCAGCGATCAAGCCAGTTGAAGAAAGTGCGTTGCCACAAAATACCGTTCTGCGGTTTCAATACCCAGTGGTTTTCGTCCGGGAAAATCAGCAGTTCGGCAGGAATGCCTCTCAGTTTGGCAGCGTTGAATGCGGCCATACCCTGTGAAGCCAGGATGCGGTAGTCTTTCTCGCCGTGGATGCAGAGGATAGGCGTATCCCATTTGTCGACAAACAGGTGAGGAGAGTTGGCATAGCTGCGCTTTACAGCTGGGTTGTTCTTGTCCCAGTACGGGCCACCCAAATCCCAGTTGGTGAACCAGAGTTCTTCGGTTTCGAGATACTGCTGTTCCATGTTGAAGAATCCGTCGTGTGCGATGAAGGCCTTGAAACGCTTGTTGTGGTGTCCGGCCAGCCAGTATACAGAATATCCTCCGAAGCTGGCACCTACACAGCCCAAGCGGTCTTTATCTACGTACGGTTCCTTGGCGATGTCGTCGATGGCGGTCAGGTAGTCGTCCATGCAGTGTCCGCCGTAGTTGGTGCTGATTTCTTCCAGCCATTCCATGCCGAATCCCGGCAAACCGCGACGGTTGGGGGCGATGATGATGTAATCGTTTGCAGCCATAATCTGGAAATTCCAGCGGTAGCTCCAGAACTGGCTGACGGGGCTCTGCGGACCGCCTTCACAGAACAGCAGGGTAGGGTATTTCTTGTTCGGGTTGAAGTCTACCGGATAGATTACCCACGAGAGCATGTCTTTACCGTCGACAGTCTTTGTCCAGCGGGCTTCTACTTTACCTAACTTCAGCTGCTTGAAGATGTGGTCGTTTTCCTGCGTGATGCGGGTTACCTCAGTGGCCTTGTTCAGGTTGACGGTGAACAGCTCGTCGGCTTCGCTGATAGAGTGACGCTTGGTGAGAAGTTGTCCGTCGCCCAGCATTTCTACAGAAGCATAGTCGTACATGCCTTCTGTAAGCTGTTCCACTTCTCCCTTCAGGTTCGTGCGGTGAATCATGCTGGTGGCATGCCATACGCCGGTGAAATAGAGAGTCTGGTTATCCGGAGCCCAGCAGTAGCTGTCTACACCCGACTGGAAGGCTTCTGTAACGTAAGTCTTCTTGCCGTTCTTCAAATCCATTACGCAAAGGCGGTTGCGGTCGCTTTCGTATCCGTCGCGCTCCATGCTTTGCCAGGCAATGAATCCGCCGTCGGGGGAGAACTGCGGGTTCGTGTCGTAACCCATGTTCTTGTCGGTAGCGTCTTCCTTGCAGAGGTTGCGGGTCTGCTTGGTTTCCAGATTATACAGGTAAATGTCCGAATCGGTAGAGATGGCGTATTCCAGTCCAGTTTTCTTGCGGCAGGTATATGCGATGGATTTGGAGTCAGGACTCCACGTAAGCTGTTCGATGCCACCGAAAGGCTTCATCGGCGATTCGTAGGGTTCGCCAGCCAGGATGTCGGTCGCTTCGCCTACCTTGTTTCCGGCAAACGGAGCCACGAACGGATGCGGTACGGTCTGTACCCACTCATCCCAGTGCTTGTACATCAGGTCGTCCATCACCATTCCGCTGGCCTTGTCCAGGTCAGGATATTTGTCGACGGTGCGTTCGCCGTATTTCACCTGTGAGATGAAGAGCACCTTGCTCTCGTCGGGTGAGAACTTGAATCCGTCAATTCCTCCGGCAAATGAAGAAAGCTGTACGCGTTCGCTGCCGTCGGGATTCATTTCCCAAATCTGGCTGTTGCCATCGGCATCCGGTGCCAGGAAAGCAAGTTTGCTGCCGTTCTTGATCCATGCAGGTTCTCCTTCGCTGGCAGCTGTAGTAGTGAGCAGCTGGTTGCCTGAGCCGTCGGCATTCATTACGTAGATTACCAGATGGCTCTTGTTTTCTTTCACGCTGTAGTAAGACACCGTGTAGGCAATGCGTTTGCCATCGGGCGATACACAGGAACTTCCGATGCGCCCCATGGCCCAGAGTGTTTCAGGGGTCATACGGCCGTCTTTTACCGTAACCTCCTGCTTGCCGATGATGGGGCCATCTGCCTGTGCGGCTTTTTCAGGACCTACACAGGCCGATGTGGCGAGCATCATGGCTGCTGTCATAGTCATAAAATCTGTTTTTTTCATGTGTTTATTTGATGGTTTGATGATTAAAATTCTTCGTTGTGGATTTTTCTTTTTGAGTCACTCTCGAGTTCCTTTCCGTAGTATTTGCAGTAGACGGCTTCTGCATCGTGACCTGTCTGGTGGCAATGCGGGCACTGGCGTTCTGCCTGCTTTTTCTGCTGGCTTACCATGGCCGCCGATACGATTCCTGTAGGTACGGCAATGATGGTGTAACCGGTGAGCATGATGATGGCCGACAGAAATCGTCCTACCGGAGTAACGGGAGTGATGTCGCCATAACCTACGGTGGTCATGGTAACAATGGCCCAGTAGATGCTGTTGGGGATATTGTTGAATTCAGACCCGGGTACGTCGCCCTCAATCATGTACATGACTGTTCCCATGGAGGTAACCAGGATGAGGACAAAAAAGAAAAATACGGATATTTTCGGTGCGCTGATGCGTAGGGAGCGCAGTAGCAGATTGCCTTCACTGATGAAAGAGAACAGTTTGAAGATGCGGAATATCCGGATGAGCCGGAAGGCCCGGATGACTAGCAGGTAGTGTGCTCCCTTCAGAAAGAAGCTCAGGTAAACCGGCAGGGTAGCCAGCAGGTCGACCAGCCCGAAGAAGCTGAATATGTATTTCCGGGGATTTGTCAGGCAGTAAATACGGGCCAGGTATTCTATGGTAAAGAAGAGAGTAAGAAGATACTCTAATAATCGTAATACCCAGTAAGCCGTGGGAGAAAACAGGTGTATGCTTTCCAATATGACCATCAGCACACTGACAATGATGCTACTGATTAATATGATGTCGAACAGTCTTCCTTTTGGTGTGTCTGATTCGAAAACGATGGAATATACTTTCTGCTTTAACATTTCATTGTGCAGGAAATGCTGCCATCGGGTATAGAGTTTTGAAAAGTAGTTCATGGCTTTACCTTTGTTTCTGCAAAGGTAAGACAATAAATGGAAAAAGAGGAATGTAGCAGAAAAAAGAGGCGCCCCTCGATGGCTTGTCTGTATGCCATTGAGGGGCGCGCTGCTGTGTTAAGTGAGATAATCTTTTTATTTTTTCTTACCTCCCATGCGTTCCTGACGTTCTTTCTGGAGACGTTCCTGTTCTTTCTGCAGGGCTTCCAGTTTGGCCATCAGTCCGCTTGCCTTTTGCTGTGAAGGTTCCTTCTTGTTGGCTTCCAGCTGGGCGAGCAGTTTCTTTTCATCGGTCATGCGGCGCATAATCCACATGGTAATGATACCAATCAGACCGGAGATGAAGTAGTAGTAGCTCAATCCGGATGCGTAGTCATTGAAGACGAAGAAGAACATCACAGGCATGATGTACATCATCCATTTCATGGCAGCCATCTGCGGATTGTTGCCCATATCCTGCTGTTTCATCATGATGATCTGGTTGAGCACCGTAGTGATGCTGAACAGCAGACAGAACAGACTCAGGTGGTTGCCTAACAACGGGATGTGGTAGCTCCAGCTAATCAGGTCGTCGTAAGCCGAAAGGTCATCAGCCCACAAGAATCCCTGCTGACGCAACTCGATAGCGTTCGGCACAAAGAAGAAGAGGGCCATGAAGACCGGAGTCTGCAACAACATCGGCAGACAGCCGCCCATCGGACTGACATTGTACTGGCGATAGAGGGCCATGGTTTCCTGCTGTTTCTTCAAGGCATCTTCCTGCTTCGGATATTTGGCATTAATCTTATCTACATACGGCTTCAAGGCACGCATCTTGGCAGATGATATGAAAGACTTCCAGGTGGTAGGGAGTACCAGTACCTTGACGATGATAGTCATAAGCAAGATAACCATACCCATGCTCAGTCCCCAGCCTGACAGCCAGTCGAACAGGTTGATGGTGAACCAGCGGTTAATCAGGCGGATAATCGGCCATCCCAGGTAAACCAGATCTTCCAGTTCCTGATCTTTATCTTTAAAGCTCAAGTCATTGCTGGCCAGTAGTGTCTTGAAGTGGTTCGGACCAAAGTAGAACTGCATGTGCGAAGCTTTGGCACCTGTCGGGTCGAAAGCTGTCTTCATGTCGGCTGCATAGTTCTTCATGTAGCCGCTTCCCTGCTGTTCCATTTTTGATTCGAGTGTGGCATTGTCAAAGTTCTGCTCTGCCATGAACACACAGGAGAAATATTGATTCTTGAAAGCTACCCAGTCGAGTGATTCAGGAATGGTTTCTTTTTCATCCTTTGTTTCGCTCAAGTAATCGAAACTGTCGTCCACCGGTTTGTAGGTCAATGACGTGTAACGCTGTTCGAAGTTGTAACCTTTCTCCATCTGGCGGGCACGCTGTTTCCATTCGATGTTCATGCTCTTGGTAGAAGGAGAGAAGAAATTCTGCATGCCGCTGGCCTGAACGGTAAGGTCTACCATATAGGAGTTGGGCAGCAGTCGGTAGTTGAAGTCCAGATGTCCGCCGTTGGCTGCGTTCAGTCGCATGGTCACGGTAGAATCGGTCACATTGGTCGCCTCGAAATACATCTGCTGGCTGAGGATGTTCTCGTTCTTTCCTTCAAAACCGAAATTCATGGAAGCATCTTCGCCGTCGAACAGAACGAGAGGCTGCTTCTTCTGGTCTTTATACTCTTTCAGCAGGGCCTTGCTTACTCGTCCGCCTTTGTTGGAGAAAGTCAGCTGAACCAACTCGTTCTCCAGTACGGTAAACTGTTCCGTACCCTGTGCGGCCTGGAAGAAGAGGGAAGTGCTGTCAGGGCGTGCCTCTTCAATGGCTGCAGCAGCCTGCTTTTCCTGAGCTTCTTCTTGTTGCTTGATAACCTGTTGGATAGAGTCCTGATAGTGCTGTGCGCGTGCTCTTTCTTCCTGGCTGGGGCGGTTGTAGATACCGAATCCCACGATGACCGCTCCAATCAGGATAAAGCCCACTAACGTGTTTTTGTCCATTTCTATTTTTTTACAATGTTATGTTTGGTTTATTTGCTGATAGCTGCCTTGATGAACGACAGGAACAGCGGATGTGGTTTCAGTACCGTACTGCTGTATTCCGGATGGAACTGTGTACCGATGAACCATTTCAGGGTCGGGATTTCCACGATTTCCACCAGGTCAGATTCCGGATTGATACCTACACACTTCATGCCCGCCTTTTCGAATTCTTCCTTGTAGCTGTTGTTGAATTCGTAGCGGTGGCGGTGACGTTCCTGGATATGTTCACTCTGGTAAGCCTCATAAGTCTTGGAGTTCGGGTTGATAACACACTCGTAAGCTCCCAGGCGCATGGTACCGCCCATGTTGGTGATGGATTTCTGTTCCTCCATGATGTCGATTACATTGTGCGGAGTCTTTTCGTCCATTTCACGGCTGTTGGCATCGGCATATCCCAGTACGTTTCGTGCGAATTCGATGGCAATGCACTGCATACCCAGACAGATACCGAATGTCGGTACGTTGTGTGTACGGCAGTATTTGATAGCTACGAACTTACCTTCGATACCACGCTGTCCGAATCCCGGGCAGATGATGACACCGTCCATGTCTTTCAGGTGCTCTTCAATGTTGTCGTCGGTTAGGTTCTCACTATTGATAAAGTGAATGTCGGCCTTGCGGTCATTATAAGTTGCTGCTTGTGAAAGGGCTTCCAAGATTGATTTGTAGGCATCCTGCAAATCGTATTTTCCTACCAGTCCGATTCTTACCTTCTCTGTCGCATTGTGACGACGGTTCAGGAAGTCTCTCCACGGGCCGAGGGTAGGAGTTTCGCCTACCGGAAGTCCCATCTTTTCAAGGATAGTTACATCCAGTTTCTGTTCCTGCATACACAAAGGTACTTCGTAGATGGTCGGCATGTCCATTGACTGGATAACGGCGTTGTCGTCTACGTTACAGAACAAAGCAACTTTCTTTCTCAGTCCCATGCTGAGCTCGTGTTCTGTACGAAGTACCAGAATATCCGGCTGGATACCTACAGACTGCAGTTCTTTAACAGAGTGCTGTGTCGGTTTGGTTTTCAATTCACCGGCAGCAGCCAAATAAGGTACATAAGTCAAGTGTACGCACAAAGCGTTCTTCCCTAATTCCCATTTCAGCTGGCGGATACTTTCCAGATAAGGAAGTGATTCGATATCGCCCACAGTTCCTCCGATTTCAGTAATGACGAAATCGAATTTGTATTTGTTGCCCAGCAATTTGACATTGCGTTTAATTTCGTCAGTGATGTGAGGGATAATCTGGATAGTCTTGCCAAGATAGTCACCACGACGTTCCTTGTCGATTACACTCTTGTAGATACGTCCGGTAGTGATGTTGTTGGCTTTGGTAGTTTGGATGCCTAAGAAGCGTTCGTAGTGTCCTAAGTCAAGGTCGGCTTCATGTCCGTCTACGGTTACGTAGCATTCTCCGTGTTCATAGGGATTCAGGGTTCCCGGGTCGATGTTGATATACGGGTCGAACTTCTGGATGGTTACGCTGTAGCCTCTGGCCTGCAGCAACTTACCGATAGATGATGAGATGATTCCTTTTCCTAATGAAGAGGCTACACCACCTGTTACGAAAATATACTTTGTTTCTGCCACAATATGAATATTTAAAAATTAAATTCAACAGTTTAATGTAGTCTACTTTCTTTTCTCTTAAAAAAGTAACTACAGGAAAGCGGGAAACGATATTTTTCCCACATGAAAGAACTACTTCTTTAAGTTTGCAAAATTATAAAAAAAAGCTGAACCCACAAAAGTAAGAAGAGTAAAACCGTGTTTAACTTCAAATATCCTTAAGTTTTCCGGTAGATGTACAAGTAAAATTTTAAACAATGGAGGATAGAAAATAGTTTATTGTGTAATTAGTAGGTACGAAAGCAAACTTCTTTGGGAAATAAATCGTACTTTTGCACAAGATTTTAAGAATGACGAATAATGAAAAAGACGGGTCTTTTTGTGGTATTATTAACAATGTGCGGTGGGTTGGCTGCACAAAATATTGAGGTTTCTTCGGATTCTGTAAAAAATGAGGTAGATTCTTTGAGTGTGACCGCTTCTATGGATAGTTTGCGGACGCCCTTAGAAAAAAAAGTAGTTCCGGTAGTGAAAAAGAAGGTGGAATTACCTCCTTTGGAAGTACGAAATTTCTGGCGGATGTTGCAGAATTTCCGTCAGGATTATAATGCCCAGCTGGAGCGCTGGGACGATATTTACTTGTTGATTACAGGTATTCGTCCTAATCCGGATTATTATAAATTGTCGATGCCGGCCACTTATTATGAGGCACCGATTGAGCAGGCTTTCAGTATTTCTGATTGGAAGCCTCAGATACCTTTTATAAAAGAGAATGTACTGGAAAAACAGTTGCCTCAGGTAGCCGATTTGCGCCATTCTGTTCAGGTAGATAAGGCTGTAAACCGACAGTTGCTTTCTTTTTACTTGTCTTATCCGAATTTGGTGAAACAGAATGAGGAAAATTTAAAAGGGTTAAAACCAATATATGGTGAAGTGATTGTGGATCAGCCGCGGACAGAGAATTTGCTCGATATGATGCAGAATGATGAACTTCCTAATCGGGTGACAGAAAAAGACTTGCTGGTTATCAAACCTAATTTCTGGACCTTTGGTGGAAACGGTTATCTGCAGTTCTCGCAAAACTATATTTCCAAGAACTGGTATAAGGGTGGTGAAAGTACAAAATCATTACTCTCCGGATTTACCTGGCAGGCTAACTATGATGACAGACAACGTGTTCAGTTTGAAAATAAGATTGAGTGGAAATTAGGCTTTATTACAGCTCCTTCAGATACAGTGCATAGTTACAAAGCTAATAATGACCTTCTTCGTTTGAGCTCTAAACTGGGTTATAAGGCATTCAGTACATGGTACTATACATTGTCGGCAGAATTTAAGACGCAGTTCTTCTCAAACTATGAGACTAACTCTGACAACCTGCTTTCTGCTTTCTTTTCGCCGGCTGAACTGAACGTCGGTCTCGGTATGGACTACAAGTTCGTGAAGGATGGAGTTTGCAACTTGTCTGTGCTGGTGAACCCGATAAACTACACTTTGTATAGTGTGGTCAGTGACAGGGTAGATCCGACGAAGTTTAACATTGAAGCAGGTCATAAACGAGAAAGCGTATGGGGTTCTCGTTTGGAGTCCACATTGAAATGGAAAATGTTTTCAATTTTGATGTGGGAGTCTCGTCTTTCTTATACTACCAACTATGAGAAAGTGTTGGGTGAATGGGAAAATACGTTCACTTTCACAATCAATAAATATCTTTCGACGAAATTGTTTGTCCATGGCCGATTTGACGATGGGGTGACTCGTGAAGAAGATAAAAGCTATTTTCAGTTACAGGAACTGCTTAGTTTTGGTTTAAGTTATACTTGGTAAAATATTTGCTATGGACGTTTTTTTTCAGATGCCTTCGTTTGTAACGATACTGGATTTTGTGGGAACTTTCGCTTTTGCCATTAGTGGTATACGGCTTGCCTCTGCCAAGCGGTTTGACTGGTTTGGTGCCTATGTGGTTGGATTGGCTACTGCTATTGGGGGAGGAACGATTCGTGACTTGCTGCTGGATGTAACTCCAGCCTGGATGACAGACCCGATGTACCTGATTTGTACGGCCTTTGCCATGTTTTTCGTTATTTTGTTCGGGAAATATGTCATCCGACTGAACAATACGTTCTTTATTTTTGACACCATTGGTTTGGCGCTGTTTACAATCGTCGGATTTAGTAAGGCGTATACATTAGGGTATCCGTTCTGGATTGCTATTATTATGGGAAGTATTACCGGTGCAGCAGGAGGGGTATTGCGTGATATATTTATTAACGAAATTCCGCTGATATTCCGTAAAGAGATTTATGCTATGGCCTGTGTGATTGGCGGACTGGTTTACTGGATTTGTCTGATGCTGGATATGGAATCTGTGCTTGCACAGATTATTGGAGGAATCACAGTGTTTGTAGCTCGTATTCTGGCAGTCAAATATAAAATTACTCTTCCGATTTTGAAAGGAGATCCGGAGCCTTGACCCCGGTTCCTTTATTTCTTGGACTTTTCCGGAAAAGTAGGAACGCATTTCATCAGATACATAATTTTCCGCTGGCGTTTGTACATGTAAGGACTTGGTTTCCCGGAATTATATTTTCTTGGATTCGGGAGACTGGCTGCAATAAGCGCACATTGTTTGCGGGTAAGTTGAGAGGCCGTGGTGTGAAAGTGAGCTTTCGCCACGGCTTCTGCTCCATATATACCATCTCCCATTTCGATGGAGTTCAGATAAACTTCCATGATTCTTTCTTTATCCCACATCAGTTCTATCAATACCGTGAAATACACTTCGAAGCCTTTTCTGATCCAGGAAGAAGAGGGCCATAAAAATACGTTCTTGGCTGTCTGCTGACTGATGGTACTTGCGCCTCTGGCTTTTTTGCGCTTTTTGTTTTCTTCAATAGCCTTGCTGATTTCTTTAAAGTCGAATCCGTTGTGGCTGGCAAAGCGGTTGTCTTCAGAGGCTATGACTGCCATCGGAAGATGACGTGATATTTTTTCTTTTGGTACCCATTTGTGCTTCATGATCAGTTCCTCGCCTTTTACCAGTTGTTCAACACTTCTTATCACCATCAGGGGAGTGATATAGACTGGGATAAATCTTAACGCAATGACGGAAAGGATGGTCGATGCAAAGAAAAAGATAATCAGATTACGTAGGTATCTTAGAATTCGTTTGCTGTTCATTAGTGCCGGGTGTTGGGATGAAAATTATGCCGAGTCTGAAAGACCCGGCATAATGAATGTTTGTTACTATGAAATTTGTAATTTATTGTAAAGTTCCAGCTTCAGCTTGCTGAATCATTTGCTGGCTGGCATACATATATACTTCTACTCGGCGGTTTTCCTGACGTCCGGCAGCAGTAGAGTTGTCTGCTACGGGATTTTCTTCACCCATACCTGTTACAGACTTAATCTGGCTGGAAGAAGCACCACAAGCCAGCAGATAGCTTGATACACTTTGGGCGCGTTCTTGTGAAAGGTCCAGATTCTTCTGACGGCTTTGTTCTGCTGTACTGTTTTTCCAGCCGGTATTATCAGTATATCCGTAGATGGCTACGTCCATATCTTTGTTCTGGTTCAGCACGTTATTGGCAAATTTACTTAGTGCAGATTTCGCAGAAGAACTCAACGTAGCACTGCTGGTATTAAACAGGATACCAGAGTCGAAAGTTACTTTTACTGCCTGCAAGCCGTTGTTGTCGGTTACCTGTTCTACCTGGGCACCTTCAATCTGTTCTGCCTGTGCAGCAGCTTTATCCATTTTCTTACCAATCAATACGCCAGCACCTGTACCCACAGCTGCACCTACCGCAGCTCCGATGGCAGCTCCTTTTCCGTGGCCAACGACACCTCCGATTATTGCTCCTAAAGCAGCACCACTTCCACCGCCAATCATTCCGCCTTTGGCTGTATTTGTCATTCCGCATCCGCTAAATACCAAGCATGCGCTCAGTAAAATAGCCATTGAATTCATTTTTTTCATTTTGTTTCGTTTTTAATCGTTTAGTTAATATGCAAATATAGGATAGTTTTTCATCGTTTCATTTACCCGATGGCGTACAGAAGCAATTACCTCTTCATTATCTACATTTGACAGCACAGTTTCAATCATTTCTGCAATTTCGTACATTAATTCTTCTTTGGCTCCACGGGTAGTAATAGCTGGAGTTCCTAGGCGGATACCCGATGTCTGGAATGCAGAACGTGTGTCAAACGGTACCATATTTTTGTTTACTGTGATGTCTGCTGCTACCAGTGCTTTTTCAGCTACTTTTCCTGTCAGATCCGGATATTTGGTGCGCAGGTCTACCAGCATGGAATGATTATCAGTTCCTCCTGATACAATGGTGAATCCACGGTCCATTAGGGCCTGAGCCAATACACGTGCGTTCTTTTGTACCTGAATTTGGTATTCTTTGTATTCTGGCTGCATACATTCGTAGAATGCTACAGCCTTAGCTGCAATGACATGTTCCAGCGGACCACCTTGAATGCCCGGGAATACAGCTGAATCCAGTAACTGTGACATCATCTTGATTTCACCCTTCGGAGTTTTCTTTCCCCATGGGTTAGGGAAGTCTTTTCCCATTAAGATGATACCTCCGCGTGGGCCACGTAATGTCTTGTGAGTGGTAGATGTTACAATGTGTGCGTATTTTACCGGATTGTCAAGCAAACCTGCAGCAATCAGTCCGGCCGGATGTGCCATGTCAATCATCAGGATGGCACCTACCTTGTCGGCAATTTCACGCATACGTTTGTAATCCCATTCACGTGAATAAGCTGAGCCTCCACCCACAATCAATTTCGGGTGTTCTCTCAAAGCTATTTCTTCCATCTGGTCATAATCTACGCGACCTGTTTCCTTGTTCAGGTTATATTCGCATGGAGTGTATAGAATACCTGAAGTATTCACAGCGGAGCCATGAGACAGATGTCCACCGTGTGCCAGATTCAAGCCCATGAACTTGTCGCCTGGATTCAATACCGCCAGAAATACTGCAGCATTAGCCTGTGCACCTGAGTGAGGCTGTACGTTCGCCCATTCAGCACCGAAAATCTGTTTGATACGGTCGATGGCTAGCTGTTCACTTTGGTCTACTACTTCACATCCTCCGTAATATCTTTTCCCTGGATATCCTTCTGCGTATTTGTTGGTCAGGCAAGAGCCCATGGCTTGCATAACTTGTTCACTTACGAAATTCTCTGAGGCAATCAGTTCAATACCTTTCAATTGTCTCTGGTGTTCTTTCTCAATGATGCTAAAAATAGAATCGTCTCGTTTCATGATATAGTTGTTTTAAAGTGAAAATTCCTGTTAGAAAATAACTCCAACTGAGAAGCTTAGGATATTTTTCCGTTGCTCCAGCTTAATCTTTCCTTCATTATATGGAGCTTCGGTCTGATTCGTGTCATAAGTGATGGAGCGAATGGTATTATGAAGTCCCACTTCGTATCGGAAATCAAAGAAAATATTGGATACATTTACAGCCAGTCCTACTACTCCGCTGTACTGGAATGGATACTGCTCTTCCTTTATACCTTGCTGATGAAATCCTGAGAATTCGGTAGAACTGTGTTTCTTCCATATCCATGTTACCTTGGGACCAACGAAGAAAGCCATTCCGTACGGATGTACGTCTATAAACTTATATCCGTAAAGAATGGGAAGGTCAAGCGTGGTCATTCTTCTTTTAATCAAGGCGTTTTCTTTTAGGATTTCCGAGTTGGCCAATGTGCTGGGGATAGAGACACTTCCTTGTGTGATGTTGCAGGAGAACTCCGGCTGGATGAAATGATGCTTTTTCATGTTGAACCGACAGAACACTGCCGCAAAATAACCTACTTTATAGTTATTTTGGGCGAGCTCCAGTTCTTTGCCGTTAATTGAAATCTCATCCGTAAAGAACATGGAAGAATTGAAGCCTGCTTTTACTCCTATATTGAAACGGGGCTGTTTCAGCGTAACCATAGGTGTGGTTACGGCTTGTGCCTGCAATTTGCAAACTGCCAGCACACCGCTTCCAATGAGGGTAAATAGGGCTTCTTTTATCATAATTCAGTTATTTCTTTTTCTCTACAGACCATCCGAACTTGCCTACTTTTTCTCCCAATTCATAATATCCTCCATGCGCATAAACCAGTAAGTTTGATTGTGCCAGTTCGAATTTACCTGTTTCTGAATTCAGGTATTTGTCGTCAGCTTTCACATTGACCACATCGGCAATAAACATGTGATGCGAACCTAACGCCATGATTTCCTTTACCCGACATTCAATGCAGAGAGGAGATTCTTCAATGATAGGAGCCTGTACCATAGAGGCCTTTCCCGGTGTCAGTTTCATTTCCTGAAACTTGTTGTAGTCTTTTCCTGAACGAACTCCGCACCAGTCTGTGGCAAAAGCCATGTCTTTGGTGGTCAGGTTGATGACAAATTCCATATTCTTTTTTAGAATGGGATAGGAGTGGCGTTCCGGTCTGACAGAAATATAACACATAGGTGGGTTGGTACAAATTGTACCTACCCACGCTACGGTAATAATGTTATATTCTTCTTCACAACTGCCGCATGTAACCAGAGCAGCCGGAAGAGGATAAATCATAGTTCCTGGTTTCCAGTCCTGCTTCATGGTTTACAGAAGTTTGATGTTGTCCTTCTGCTGTTCCTTTTCGCAGTAGTGGCATTTCAGGAGACCTTTCTCCTTGTCGATGACATGGAACCAGGTCAGCATCGGCTCATTGTTGCTGATACATTTCGGGTTGTTGCATTTCACGATACCTTTCAGTTCGTCGGGCATTTCTACCTCTTTCTTTTCTACGACTTCATAGTCGCGGATGATGTTTAGTTTGATTTTGGAAGCTACCACAGATAAGCGGCTGATTTCTTCTTCCGTAAAGAAGCGGTCGGCAATCTTGATGATTCCCTTTTTGCCCAGTTTCTTGCTTTCAAAATTGTTGCCTATTGTGATGTTGGCATCTTCATCTTGCAGGCCGAGTAAAGATACAACAGTAAACAATTTATTGGATGGTATATGGTCAATGACTGTTCCGTTTTTCAGCGCAGCCACCTGTAATTCTTTCTTTTCACTCATAGTTACTTGAATTGAATAGTTTTCCGGATTATTTTTCAGTATCAGCTTTTACCTCATCGATCGTAATTCCCAGTACGTCGCAAAGGATAGCCTGACGGGCATAAAGACCGTTTTTGGCCTGTTGGAAATAGTAAGCCTTTGGATTGTCGTCCACGTCGTAAGTAATCTCGTTCACACGAGGAAGCGGGTGGAGGATTTTCAGATTCGGACGTGTATGTTCCAGCATCTTGTTATTCAGGATATATACATCCTTTACTCTTTCATACTCCATGAGGTCGGTGAAACGCTCCCGTTGTACACGGGTCATATACAGAATGTCGGCATCTGCAATAGTTTCTTCCGTGAAATCAGTGTGTTCTACGTATTTGATGTGATGTTCCTGGCAATACAGCTTGTATTCGTCCGGCATTTTCAGTTCGTCCGGAGCTATGAAATGGAAAGTAGGATTGAAGTGTCGCATAGCCATCAGCAGCGAGTGAACCGTTCTTCCGTATTTCAAGTCACCTACCAGATAAATATTCAGATTTTCCAGTGTGCCTTGAGTTTTATAGATGGAGTATAAATCCAGCATTGTTTGTGAAGGATGCTGGTTTGCACCGTCTCCGGCATTTACGATAGGCACCGGAGCCACTTCACTGGCATAACGTGCAGCTCCTTCCAGGTAGTGTCTCATTACGATGATGTCTGCATAATTGCTCACCATCATGATGGTATCCTTCAGGGTTTCACCTTTGGAGGAACTGGTCACTTTCGGGTCGGTAAATCCGATGACTCTTGCTCCCAGGCGGTTGGCTGCCGTTTCAAAACTCAGACGAGTGCGGGTAGATGGTTCAAAGAACAGAGTGGCAACTACCTTTTCTGCCAGCAAACGGCGGTTAGGTTTCTTTTCGAATTCTCTTGCCATTTCCAGAAGATACATGATTTTCTCTTTGGAATGTTCGGCGATAGTAACTAAACTTCTATTTTCCATGTTAGCTGTTTTTGATTACTTTTATAATACCGGAGTTCAAAGGTAGGTAAAAAAAATAGAAATCCCACCGTTTTTGGGATATTTCGGACTACGTTTTCTCATTTAAGAGGATATTGCGGAAAATAAGTCTTTGTTACAAAGATTTTCCGTAAATTTGCGGCTTAAAAGTCTAATTAATGAATATAATAAAAGTATGAGAAAGATATTTATATATGCAATGTGGGGTTTTGTGTTCATCTGCATTGCCGCAGTTGCCATCGTTTTTACGGCCATTGCAAAGGGTAAAATAGGGTATGTTCCCCCGGTAGAAGAACTGGAAAATCCGAATCTGAAGTTTGCCACACAGGTCATTTCTGAAGACGGCAAGTTGTTGGGCACCTGGTCGCTTAGTAAGGAAAACCGCGTGTATGTAGGTTATGAGGACCTTTCTCCTCATCTGGTACATGCTTTAGTGGCTACTGAGGACGTACGTTTTGAAGATCATTCTGGTATCGATGCCCGTGCTTTCATGCGTGCGGTTATCAAGCGTGGAATCTTTATGCAGAAACATGCCGGCGGTGGTAGTACCATTACCCAGCAACTGGCCAAGCAGTTCTATTCACCCACAGCAGATAACGTAATGGAGCGTTTGTTGCAGAAACCGATTGAGTGGGTAATTGCTGTAAAGTTGGAACGTTATTACACAAAGGAAGAAATCCTTACCATGTATCTTAATAAGTTCGATTTCTTGAATAATGCTGTAGGTATTAAAACTGCAGCCAAGACTTATTTTGCCAAAGATCCCAAAAAACTGAAAATAGAAGAGGCCGCTACCTTGATTGGTATGTGTAAGAATCCTTCTCTCTATAATCCCCGTCGTTTTAATGAACGTTCCCGTGGCCGCCGTAATACGGTTCTTGACCAAATGCGTAAGGCAGGTTTCCTTACTCAGGAAGAATGTGACTCCTTGCAGGCTCTTCCTTTGGTGTTGAAATTTCAGCCTGTCGATCATAAAGACGGACTGGCTACCTATTTCCGTGAATACTTGCGTGGTGTAATGACTGCCCGTAAACCGGACCGGAGCGATTACCGTGGCTGGCAGATGCAGAAATATTATGAAGATTCTTTAGCCTGGGAAACTAACCCGTTGTACGGCTGGTGTGCAAAGAATAAAAAGAAAGATGGTACTAATTATAATCTTTATGTAGATGGTTTGAAAATCTATACTACCATCAATTCCCGAATGCAGCAATATGCCGAAGAAGCTGTTTATGAGCATGTAGCCAAGTATCTGCAACCTCGCTTCTTCAAGGAAAAAAGAGGACGTAAGACCGCTCCATACACCAATGAACTTACTCCAGAGGAAGTAGAACAGATTCTGAACCGCTCCATTCGCCAGAGCGACCGTTACCGTACCATGAAAGCTGATGGATGTTCGGAAGCTGAAATCATGAAAGCCTTTAATACTAAATACGAGATGTCTGTATTCTCATGGGAAGGAGAAAAAGATACAATCATGACTCCGCTTGATTCTATCAAATATTATAAACACTTCCTGCGAGCTGGTTTCATGTCTATGGATCCGATTACGGGACATGTGAAAGCATACGTAGGAGGACCTAATTATAACTATTTCCAATATGATATGGCTATGGTAGGCCGTCGTCAGGTAGGTTCAACCATTAAACCTTATTTATATGCGCTTGCCATGGAAAACGGATTTTCGCCTTGTGACGAGGTACGTAATGTGGAGCAGACGCTTTTTGATGAAAACGGAAAGGCTTGGTCACCCCGTAATAGTTCTAAGTCACATTATGGAGAAATCGTGACATTGAAGTGGGGATTGGCCAATTCTAATAACTGGATTTCAGCCTACCTGATGAGTAAGCTCAGTCCGTATGATTTGGTTCGTTTGATACACTCATTCGGTGTCTTAAATAAGGATGTCCAGCCTACCGTTTCCCTCTGTCTTGGGCCTTGTGAAATTTCGGTAGGAGAGATGGTCAGTGCTTATACGGCCTTTGTCAATAAAGGCATTCGCACTGCTCCGCTTTTTGTCACTCGCATTGAAGATAATGATGGTAACGTCGTAGCCAACTTCACTCCACAAGTAAATGAAGTTATTAGTGAATCAACTTCTTACAAGATGCTCGTCATGCTGCGTGCCGTAATCAATGAAGGTACCGGTGGTCGTGTTCGTCGTTTGTATGGTATTAAGGCCGACATGGGAGGTAAGACAGGAACAACGAACCGTAACTCTGATGGATGGTTCATGGGCTTTACTCCGTCATTGGTATCTGGTTGCTGGGTTGGAGGTGAAGAACGAGACATTCACTTTGATACAATGCGTGACGGGCAAGGGGCCTCTATGGCACTGCCTATCTGGGGGCTCTATATGCAGAAAGTTTATGCTGACAAAACGTTAGGATACTCTCCAGATGAGACATTCGATATACCGGGGGATTTCGATCCTTGCAAAGACAGATTGACAGAAATAGAAGAAGAAAATAATACACGTCTTGATGATGTGTTCTTCCAATAAAAAAAGAATGGCGGGAAGTTGCACATGTTGAAAAGCAACTTTCCGCCGTTTCTTTTATTTCCCCGCTTTCTCTTATGAGAAACCTGTCTTATACTTTCTTTACGTATCCTACTGGTATTTCCACGGTGGCATAACCCAAGTGGTCAATGCGTATCATCACCTGCGAGTGTCCTCCTATTTCTACCAGTTCACCTTGAAGACCTTTCAGAGAGCCTTTGATTACTTCTACCTGTTCTCCTGGGGCCAACGGCTCATTTTGGAACCGTACCGTTTCCTCGGAGTAATCCAGCATGAACTTAAACTGTTCCATCTCTTTGTCCCGGATGATAGCCGGTCGTCGGGTTGCCGGGTCTATCAAGCATCCTGTTAACGATGGAAAATTCTGAAGCAGTTCAATTCGTCCTTTTTCATCTGTGCAGATAAAAATCAACATCGGAATTACGACCTGCTTGATTTTCTTTTTCCGGTCACTCCATTGACGCACCACCTCCTGTATGGGTAAGAAATGCTCTACGTGAAGCATTTCTAATTTCTCTGCCGTTTTTTTCTCGTGATGCATTCTTACATAGAAAGCATACCAGTGTCTCTCTTTCTTCTCTTCCATTCGGATTATACTGTCTGATGATTGATACAGATACCCTTCAGGTACCATTCATACAGGCGGTGAATACCTTCGTCTATCTCCACTTTGTGGTGCCAGCCCAGGCTGTGCAGCTTGCTCACGTCGGTCAGCTTGCGCAGCGTACCGTCCGGTTTCGATGCATCCCAGCGCAGTTCCCCCTTGAAGCCGATTTCCTTCATGATTTTCTCCGCCACTTCGCGGATAGATACTTCCTTACCCGTACCCACGTTGATGTGGCAGTTACGTATTTCCGTGATGCCGTCCGCATTCTTCTGCGCTGCATCGTATGTCTGCTTGAAATCCACGTTCAGCAACACGTGTACGCTGGCATCTGCCATCTCCTCACTCCACAGGAACTCACGCATCGGTTTTCCCGTACCCCAGAGTGTGACTGCTTCCGGCGTAATGCCGAACTTCGCCAGTTTCTCCAGAATCTCCTGGTGGGTATTGTTTCCGTTCACCCCTTCCACCGGACGCAGGTTGATGTCCTTGCACACCGCATCCCAGTCACCCTCATTCAGGCACTTGGCCAGGTGAATCTTGCGGATCATGGCCGGCAGCACATGGCTGTTCTCCAGATGGAAGTTATCGTTCGGACCGTAAAGGTTGGTCGGCATTACGGCAATGTAGTTCGTGCCATACTGCAGGTTAAAACTCTCGCACATCTTCAGTCCCGCAATCTTCGCGATGGCATACGGTTCGTTCGTATATTCCAGCGGAGAGGTGAGGAGCACCTCCTCCTTCATCGGTTGCGGAGCCTCACGCGGATAAATGCACGTGCTGCCCAGAAACAGCAGTTTTTTCACCCCGTGGCGGAAACTCTCTCCAATCACGTTCTGCTGAATCTGCAGGTTCTGGTAGATAAAGTCCGCACGGTATTGCAGGTTGGCCATGATGCCCCCCACGTGTGCAGCCGCCAGAATCACCGCATCCGGCTGTTCCTCGTCGAAGAACGCCTTAACTGCCATCGGATCCAGCAAGTCCAGCTCCTTGTGCGAACGTCCCACCAGGTTATTGTAGCCCCTCTCCTTCAGGTTGTTCCAGATAGCGGAACCCACCAGTCCGTGGTGTCCCGCTACATATATCTTAGCCGATTTGTCCAACATAATAAACCTCCGTTAACTACTTCACGATTCCCTTTTCCAGATACTCTGCCAGGTTTGTGCGAATCTGTTCTCCCGCCTTTTCTACGGCCACTTTTGCCATATCCGCATCCACCATGATTTTTACCAGCTCTTCAAAGGTTGTCTTCGACGGGTTCCAGCCCAGTTTCGCTTTTGCCTTCGTCGGGTCACCCCAAAGGTTCACCACGTCTGTCGGACGGTAGAAATCCTCGCTTACCTCTACCAGACACTTACCGGTAGCCTTATCATAACCCTTTTCATTGATACCTTCACCCTTGAACTCCAGTTCGATACCTGCATACTTGAATGCCAGGTAGCAGAATTCACGTACACTGTGCTGTACCCCCGTAGCAATCACGAAATCTTCCGGCGTTTCATGCTGCAGAATCAGCCACATACATTCCACGTAATCCTTGGCATAACCCCAGTCACGCAGCGAATCCAGATTACCCAAATACAGCTTCTCTTGTTTTCCCTGTGCAATACGGGCTGCAGCCAGCGTAATCTTACGCGTTACGAAAGTTTCCCCGCGGCGTTCCGATTCATGGTTGAACAGGATACCCGAGCAGCAGAACATGTTGTACGCCTCGCGGTACTCCTTCACAATCCAGTAGCCATACAGTTTAGCCACCGCATACGGACTGTAAGGATGGAACGGCGTGTTCTCGTTCTGCGGCACTTCTTCTACCTTTCCGTAGAGTTCCGAAGTAGAAGCCTGATAGATGCGGCAAGTATCCTTCAGACCGCACAGACGCACCGCTTCCAGCACGCGGAGTACACCCGTTGCATCCACGTCGGCTGTAAATTCCGGAGAGTCAAAGCTCACCTGCACGTGGCTCTGTGCAGCCAGGTTATAAATCTCTGTAGGGCGCACCTTGCTCACTACCTGCAAGATACTCATCGAGTCACCCAAGTCTGCATAATGCAAGTGAAAGTTCGGTTTTCCTTCCAGGTGTGCAATACGTTCGCGGAAGTCGACTGACGAACGGCGGATGGTACCGTGTACGTCATAACCTTTTTCCAATAAAAATTCAGCCAGGAATGATCCGTCCTGTCCTGTAATACCTGTGATTAGTGCTACTTTTCTTTCCATAAATAATCAAATTTTACCTCGCAAAGATATAGAAAAAGCCCCGTACTGCCAATGACAGCCGGGGCTTTTCTTCAAGTTCTTTGTTTTTAGGATTGAAGAACGTATAGAGTTAAAAGTGAATTCTCTCCACCTCTTCCTTTGTCAGTCCGGTAGCTTGTGCAATCTGTTCTGCCGTCATGCCTAATGCTTTCAGGTTGCGTGCTATAGCTGCTTTTTCTTCTGCGCGTCCCTCCGCGCGTCCCTCCGCACGTCCTTCCGCACGTTCCGTCATGATGTTGTCCCGCAGAATCACGATATTATCCAAGTGCTTGTAATATGCTTTCAACTCTTCCCGACTCATGCGGTTCAACTTTAGTTGCTCCTTTACGGTATCTAGTCCTGGTGCCGTAGCATTTTCAGGCACATTTCCCGTGTTCAGGTAATAAATCCATTCTTCCAGCGGCGTTTTAGCTACCCGGTTAAAGTCGTTCACTTTCAGAATATAATACTCAGGATAAAGCTGGCTTACCTTGTCCACCTTGAATGTCTGCTTCTGGAACGGACTCAACTCCAGGATGTCTCCGTTGTGGATACCCACGAACTCCGTTTTTCCGTGATATACGAAATCCTTTCCATGTCCTAACGAGAAATACACGATGTTCACGCTATACACTTTCCTTACTTTCTCGTATCCTTCGCCCCGGTTGATGTATTCCGTCACTAATTTGGACGCACCGAACAACATGCGTTGGAAGTACGCATATTCATTATTGTTCTGCACCTCGATGAGCACCAGTTCCCCCTTCGAGTTTTCCGCTAACATGTCCACGCGATTGTACTTGTCAAATTCATCCTCCTGGTTACTTTCGCTTTCCAACAGTTTGTGGATGGTCACCTTTTCCTCTAACAGTGTGGTGAGCAGTCCTTCCAGCACTGCGTAATTGGCTTTGTTGCGCAGCAGACGCTTCATAGCCCAGTCAAAACGAATATAATTTTCCATACGGCAATTTATTCTCTATTGTTCCTTTTACAAAGTAAATGAATAATTTGCAGGAAAACAAATTTCAGTCAGAAGCTAATTGCTGAAAAGTGAAAGTTGTGTGTATCTTTTATTTTTTGTTTTCAGAGGAAATAAATGTGGTTTGGAAAAATGAATTAAGATCAGTTTTGTCTTATCGCTTACATTTACGACATCACGTAAACGGATAAAGATTCCATTGGAGTTATTATTCCATTTTTAACTTTAAAATAGTAGTATTATGACACAGAACATGAATTTAGTGTTTGGAGTCAATTTTGACTTGCTGAAGACCAATCTTACAGCTATTTATGAGAAGACAGATCAGAAAAGCGCATTATTGGTTATGCCTACCACAGTTAATTCACCTAATACAGTGAAACTGGGAGAAATGGTGGATGAATTTAAAAATGCTTTTGGCATTGAAGGGGCAGGAGATAAAATCAAGGGAAACTTAGAGAATGTGCAGAATGAGAAAAGTCCTTTTAAGTGGGATGAGATTGGTTTTCAGTTGAAGGCAGCTTTTTTATATAAGGAGATGCCTGGAAAACAGACCGAAGGTACTGAAAAAGCTTCTGAAACCCAAAGTGGAAGTGGGGCAGTTTCTGATAATGGATTTACCGAATATGCATTTGCCATTTCAGTAGATGTCGCTGATGCATTACCTCGTTTAGGAATGATAGAGATAAATAGTCTGTTTGTGGCTGTTTGGAATACTGAAAGAACCGGTGTATTGGCACAAATGGGCATTGGTAATATTTCGCGTATGCTGCAACAGCTGGACACATGATTTGTGACATCTCAGGCGGAAAATAAATGTTTTTTGCCTGAGATGTTTTGTTTTTTCGATGGAAAACGAATTTATCTATGAAAGTTAAATAAGATTTTAGAAGAAAATTCATAGGCTTTAGAAAACAAATGAGCTGACAGACACAACATTTCGTTTGATTTGTGAAAACGAAATGTAAAATATGAAACAGCTTAACTCGGAAATTGTGATTATTCTTCCCTCAGAAATGAAAGATTGCCCTGTTCGTGTGGTCAGAGGGGCTGACTTGGAAGAATTGCCTATAAGGAGTAATTTAAACTCTCATGTAAAACAAGATACATTGGTTTGGTATCAAAACGGTTACGTACATTTGACACTGGATGAGATTATGTGGATTAAGGCCAGTAGCAGTTATTGTCACCTTTATGCCACCTGTAACCGAAAATTTACTTTGTCTTATCCTTTAGCTCGCATTGAAGAGCGTTTGCCAGGAGATACATTCATACGCATCCATCGATCTTATTTAATTAACATCCGTCATGTAAAAGGATTGAGCGGGCGTTCTTTTCTTATCGGCAATCAAGTGCTTAAGATAAGCGATGAATATAGGAAAAAAGTATTCGAACGTTTTATATTCTTAGGAGTCCGTGACAATCAGGGGTTTACAGAAAATGATACTTGAATCTGATTTTAGAATTTCAAAGAATTTAATTGATGGAAGATTATGAAACAGCACATAAACTCTATTCTTCTGGCAGAAGGTGAATTATTCGGATTTCCGGCCACTTTTGGCATAGGCCGTATGCAGGGAGAACTTACTGTCATGGGCTTCTTGAGTACCCGTGGCAGACAGCTGTCTGACTTGATGAACTGTGAGGATGTCGGAGTTTCTTCCTTGGCCAGCCATCTGACGGTCATTCCGGCCAGTTCATCCGACTTTTCCGTCGAATTTGTCCGGCGGCCCCGTTATAGTGCGTTGTCGCTTACCTTTTCCGGACTGAATTGTGGTATTACGATTACCGGTGACTCCCGTCAGCTTTTTCTTTTTCTTTCTACAGACCGCTTGAAAAATGGCAATACATTTGAGCAGGCGGTGGCAGAAGTTGCCGGATGGTTAGGAATCAGCCGGCTGGCACTACTTGTCCGTCACACCGGAACAGGTCAGGACCTTCATTTGCTACAGCAGTTTTTCCCCGATTTCAAGAATATAAAACTTTCTCCAGCTTGTACGACCTATCAGCTTCTGGCCCTGGGAGAGTTCAATCTCAGCCTGAATCGTTTAGGACAATGTATCCGGCAGCTTACCGGACTTCAGACCATGCAGTTCATGGTTGGCGGAAGTTTGCCCGGCCAGAGTTTCGGAGCACAGTTGTCGAGCGGACGTATCGAAACCGAAGGATTCATTTTTGACGGATTGAACTTTCAGATTCAGAAATCTGCCACCGATTTCTTTTGTACGGTTTCCGGTGCCTTTATCTTTAAGCTTGACGGGCAGCTTCTTTCTTTTACGATGAGCGGTTCAGCCTCCAACACCTCTTTTGCGCTTTCTGCTTCATCCGATGCCCGTATACCTCTTAATACCCGTCTCTCTTTCTCTGACCTTGGACTCAGTATCGGTGTCAATCCTTCCGGATTGACATTAGGTATGATCGGGCGTATCAATACCCCTCGTTTATCCTTGTTCGGAGGTTTTGCGTTTGGTCCTTATCCCCCTAAAATTACCTTACTTACGGCCGCTTTGACTTCCGATACCGGTCGTATATCTTTGCGTGATTTGATAGTTGAAGTTGTCGACATTCAGTGGGATGCTCTTGAATGTCTGGATGTGATAGCTGTAGGCGATTTTGACCTTACAGAAACTCGTCTGGCTGGAGGAGTAAAAGCCATACCGTCAGACGTCTCTCTGGCAGACTATGACACAGTTCGACAAAAACAGCTGCAGGAAGTTGTAGCCGATTTCAATCATCAGATAGATTCTACCTTGCACATCACTGGAGAAGCCCAGCTCACTCCGTTAGGTAATAATACCGGCCAGTACATACTAACCGATAAAGACACCATGCGTCATTACCATATAGATTGTAACGGAAAAATTTCTCTCAACTGCCAGCTATATATTTGTGCTGAACCCCTGACAGTGGGTAATAGCCAGCTTCCGACAGGATTCTTTATTTGCGGTACCCTTGAACTGTTTGGTAAGAAAATCCGTTTCCTTTTTCTGGCCGATAAGGGTAAATCTCTTGTGTCTCTTGTCCAAATGGACAGGATAGTTCTGGGCAGTTTCTTGATTCTCGAAAAGTCCCAAAAGCCCCTTCCCATGGAACCGGTAAACGGAGGTCTGGCCGGACAGTTAGTCCAGTCCTCCGGCAACGGCCCTGTCATGTATCTGAATGTTCAGCGTGAAAAAGCCGAACTGACCTTCTACCTGAGTGCCCACATTTCCATCCTGTCCGTCTTTCGGCTTGACACCTTGGTTCTTATCAGAGACCGGATGGTATTTGTGAACATCGAATACATCTATTGGGGGTTCAAAACCGTACTGAACCTGCAGGGAGGAGTGAAAGATTTTGCTTCTGCCGGATTTAAGCTTAGCATAGTGTTTGATACCAGCGGCTTCCTGGAAATCATTCAAAAAGCCCAGAACCATTTGAAATCCGCAGCTCAGAGCGTAAAGTCCAGTATTGAAGATGCTACCCGCAAGCTTGACGAAGCTCAGCGTGAAGTGGTTAGTCTGCAAAGACAGATTGACGATTTCAACCGGAGGATAGAAGAATGTCGCCAGGTTATCCGTCGGACCAAGTGGTATAAATTTTGGATTAAAGCCGCTCGTGCAGCCGAGATAGCTGGGCTTGAGATAGCTAAGGCAGGTGTGAAGGTGGCTATTGGAGTGGCATACGGTACCCTTGAACTGGCCAAGAAAGCTCTCCAGTTAGGAAGCGATGCGGTTGGTGGTGTACTCAATTCGCTGGCCCATGTCATTGGGGAAGTTACCCGATTACTCTGGATTAAGTCGTTTGAGTTAGGAGCGGAAGTAACAGCAGCCACTCGTAAAATCTGGGGCAAGCTTGTACTTACCGTGTTCGGAAAAGAAGTTAGGGTAGAGAAGGAACTTAACCTCGACAATCTTCTTGAAAACATTAAGTCTTTCATCAGCCAGTCGGCTACCAGCGAGTCCGACAAGGGACTGAAAGATATTCAGCAAGGCAAACGGGCTATTGAGTCTGATGAAGCGAAACCCGATTCTTCCTTGTGGGCTGTGTGTGCCGATATGCGTCAGACTTGCAAAGATTATGCCACTCTACAGCAGCTTCGCGACCGCATGGACGAATTCTTCCTCGATGCCAACAATGCCTATTTCGAAGCTTTTAATGAAGAAGACCCTAATGCCCGCGAAAATGCCTGTCGCCTGACTTCACTCCGGTGGGAAGAAGAAATTTTCCGTCAGCAGCATGTAGATGCATTCGACGATAGTTTTGAAACCTCACTGTCCACCCTGATTCAGACCCTGCGTCAGGAAAAGCAAACCAGCCGTGCCGATATATCCGACGATATGGAGCAGCAGATGGATATCCTGCTCGATGTTGTTCATTCCTTGCGTCTGGAAAATGAGGCCCGTGCCTTGCGTACCCCCCGCGCTTCTTTGTTCGAATGCCTGGAGCAGAACATCGAAACCTGTCATCGTGCCCGTCGCAGCCGTGCGGCCGAAAGTGAAATTTCCGCTAAAGATGCCAATACATACTATGCCGACACCATGAGTGAACTGATTCAAAAGCATTTGGGCGACCAGCAAGGTGAGGCTGCAGAAGACATCCGCCGCACTCTGGCTTTGGCTCTTTATGAATTCCGTAACCCGAGTGACACATTCCATAAACAAGAAAACAATGATACGACCGATGATGAAGAAGATTTGTAACCTCCTGTTCAGCCTTTTTACTTTACTATTTAGTCAGGAACTGAATGGTGCTCCCTCATCTAGTTTTACCCTGTTCGTTTACATGAACGGGTCTAATTTGGAAACTACCCACAAACTGGCCACTTCTGATATTCGTGAAATTCTTTCCGCGATGAAAGATTCCATAAATAATGACAATCTGACTGTAGTCATGCTGTTAGGAGGAACCCGTCAGTGGCATACTAGAGACTGCCTCGGCTTGTCCATTTCGTCTGACAGCCTTACCTGTGTCGTCATTACCCGTCAAAGTGTTCAGAAGTGGCGCACCTTTACAGCAGGCAGCATGGGCCATTCCTCCACCCTGAGTCAGTTTCTCCGTGTCGGACAAAGCGCCTTTCCGGCAGCCTATTACGGTCTGATATTCTGGAATCACGGTTCCGGCTCCGTCGGTGGATTCGGTTACGACGAATGTTATCCCGACGACCGTTCCCTGTCCTTGCGTGAAATCTGTGAGGGGCTTGAATCCTCCCGTCTTCCCGATAACAAGAAATTTGCTTTTATAGGCTTCGATGCCTGTCTCATGGCTACCCTTGAAATCGCGACCTCTCTTTCGCCTTATGCTGACTACCTGATAGCCTCGCAAGAGTTGGAGCCAGGTGGTGGATGGGATTACCGTAGTGTCATACCTCTTTTGGCATCCTATACCCCTTCTGCGGTTCCCGACCTCTATAAAAAGATAGTCCGCTCTTACATTAATGCTTATGGTGGCAACGAAGAAGTCACTCTTTCCGTTACCCGGCTCAATGCTGTTCCGGCATTGACAGCCAGCGTCGAACAATTTTTCTCCAGTCAGCGTGCAGCCCTTGTTCCGTCCACCTTTCCTCGCTTCTCCAAAGCCCGGTCACAAAGCAAGTCGTTCGGCATGCCAGCGTTTACCTTCAGCGGCCCTGATATGACCGATTTGCTCGACCTTTGTAACCGGATGGCAGAACCTTCCGATAGCGGCCTTCTTTGTGACATACGCACTCGGCTACGCGAAGCCGTGGTTTGTTCCAGCACTTCCGGTTCGCTCAGTCACGATGCCGTGTGCGGGCTTTCTCTCTATTTCCCCTGCTATAACCTCAGTCAGGCCCGTTCGTTGGAAGAATACTATCATTGCGGATTCTCGCCCGATTATTTCAGTTTCGTGCGGGAGTACGTCCGCCAGTGGCAGGCCGGCTATGCCAGTGTCTCTTCTTCCACCTTCCCCGACAAGGTACTGCCCGATGCCCTTTCTACCGATATGATTCTGCACACCCGTAAGATTTATGCTGTTCTGCTGTCGCAGACATCCGATGGAAGATGGCTTTCCTATGGCATGGATGGCGACGGGATAACCTTGACCCCCCACGGGCAAATAGAAAACACGTCAGATTCCTTGAGACAGTGGAACCGGAAATGGATTCATATCGGAGGAAAAACCGTAGCTGCTTACATGACCTTTTCCGATAGCCGTTCGTTGAATTATACCGTTCCCGTGTTGCTTAATGGCGAGCGTTCCGATCTGATTCTCCGTTACGACGAAATGAATCCCGGTGGGGTAGTGGCAGGTGCCCGTCGGCATCTCAATGACCAGACCCCTGACAAAGGAATTACCCCTATCCGTAAAAACGATCGTATCGTTTATCTGTGTCCGGAGTTTCAGTCCGATAATAACTCTCCCGTCTGTTACCAGCCTGTTGACTCTATTGTAGCCCAAAAAAAGAAAGACCTGAAAGTGAATTTGCTTTCTGTACCCTCAGGCACATACCGTTATGGTTATTGTCTGGTCGATCTCTACGGGCGCAGACATTATACTCGTTTCACCGATTTCAGAAAATGATTTGCCGGATTAAGAAAATACATTTAATTGAGTGTAATGTTTTGGCTTAATTTTATGGCTGTAAGCTTACAAGAGGTAAATCATACAGGCAGATTCCGAAAAGCCTTCGATATAGAGTAGGAGAAATTTAAAATTATTAATGATGGATGTAATAATAAATGGTGGAACTTTACGTTCCGACAACGATCATGAAGTAGTTGCCAACGTTGAATATGTGTTGCAAAAAGCAGGAGAGAAAGAATGGAGAATTTATCTTAAAGGACTTCCTGCCAAGCGGAACTTCTTGAAAGGTGAGAAACTGGTTTATAATGCCAAAGGCACAAATAATGTTAATGCAGATAACGACATGATTGTTAAAGAAGTGCTGGGGCCGGCTGCTTATCTCTGCAGTGGTCCCAAAAAATGAACTGTTGATTCAGCCATCAAAATGAAGTTCCCGTTTCTACATTCATCGTATACGGTAGAAACGGGAACTTTGTTCTGTATTGTCCGCCTGGATTGTGACAAGTCATTTATTATCTTTTCAGATTAAAACTTTTTAAACTTCAGTATAGCATAATCAGACTCTAAGGTCATGTATTTTCCGTTTGTTTCCACTACCTTGAACGTCGTATTCACATTGTTTAGTCCATAAGGTTCCAGTTCCCATACCTCAGCCGGGCGGGAGTTTTCTGGAAGGTCATACGTGCTCATGTCGTTCACGGTGATGCTATTACTTGCTTCATCGTACTGGTATCTTCCGCGGAAAGGAGTCAATCCCTGTGGCCCTTGCTTCTCTGCCACTTCCACTACCCAAAGCTGTATACTGTAATAGATGCGTTCGCATGGATGTACCTCATTGTCCGCTTTCGTCGTAAATTCCAGCAATTGCCAGTGTCCTTCAATCTTACTGTTAATAGGCTCTTTCTTGCAGCCATTACATATCATGGCTAGCATTACCATGCAAACCCCTATATAGAAAATTTGTTTCATACTTTTTTCAATTAAAAAATCACACCTGTTCTTCTGATAGTCAGCATTCCTCCCGTAGAATTGCCTAAGTAATTACCACGGTCCAGTCCCAATGCTGCCGAAGCACTCCATCCCTTTGCCCATTTAGGTGTATAAGTTGCTTCATAGAGCGAATTAAATTGTTTCCGCTGTTGGTCAAGAGGGTTTCCGTATGTACCCCAGTGCCGGGCAAATGAAATCAGCATGCGGTATCCCCACTCTGAAGAAAGTTGTCCATTGATACCCAGATGATGTGCTCTTACGCGGTTACTCCGGAATGAAATACTATGGTCTGCATTATAGGCTGGTCCTGGAAGCAATGGGTTGCCCATGCCCATACCTTGGTGCTGCCAGCCTCCATAAATATAATGATTGTAATAATTATCGTCGGCGCTGATTTGGTATTCAGGAAACTGTCCCCAAAAGCTATCAAACAACAGGGGACCTGCTTGGTCTTTTGTGCAAAGTCCTTCCCATACGGCCGAAGTTATCCACCGGTTTTTCGGAAAAGTAATTTCCAGTCCGATTTGTCCGTCTTTCCAGCGTCCATATTCCCAAAACATCTGTGATGTATCTTCAAAATAATGCTCCAGATAAGCCCGGAACTTCCATTGTCCCAAATAGTAATTCAGTGCGAAGTTCCAGCTTCCTAACATGTTTCCTTCCACGTTTACTTGTTCTCCTTCGGGAGTATCACTTCCTCCTGCTTGAGGGAAAAAAGCTTTCCAGTAAGCCTTCAAATTGTCCGGCATGTCCAGCACTTTCTCTGTACTTCCATCTTCCAGCTTCAGATACTGATCACCTCCAAATTGTGCCGCCATCAAAAGACCAAATTCAAACTCCAATGGAAGTTTTTCCTTGTTCCCTAGCCGCAGCATAAGCGATTTGCTATGGTAAAGCACATCTTTTGTGAAATACTGCCCAGGTCGAACAAAATCTTTCTGCCAGCCATTGTCTGTAAATGAACCGTATGCAATGTGTCCTTTAAAAGCCAGCCATCCTTTTGTGCCCGGCACGTTTAGAAACTCCTTGATTTCTCCTCTGATTTGTGGAATTGGTTGCGTGTTAGGACCTTCCACCATCATTCCGCTACTTAGTGCTGTATCTTTGGTCAGCGGAAAACCCGGTCGTTCCTTACTTCCGATGCTCAGTGTCAGCATCTTCCAGGAAAAATCACTGTATATCTGATGAATGAACACATCTTGCGCCTGATGAATGCCTCCCGCCATGTCTAATCCGGCTTCAATACGCCATCCGCGTTTGAATTGTTTCTCGTAAGAGATTCCTGCTAACAAATATCCCGAGTTCGGATTTGTGCTTCCTAATCCGTAACGGTTACCTGTAAACCACAATGGAGCGTACGTACCGTCTCCGGCAGTGGCTCCTAATTCTACGTGATAGGTGAGGGAAGAGTTTTCGGTCTGTGCCTGCGACAAACTACCGGATAGTATAGCAAAGAGTAAAATTGCTTTTAGTTTCATAGAGAATTGTAGAATTAATCTTTCTTTTTCAGTTCATTCTTGAAGTCATGATAAATATCTTTCCCGAAAAGAATCCATGCAGACTCAAGCACAAAAGCTAAGAATGCAAAAGCAATGATGATGAGCATTTTCTTGGGAGATGCCGGAGCAAGTGGTACGGTGGCCGGTTCTACTACGGCAAATACCGGCTTGGCTTCCTGCAATTTTCCGCGGAGTACTTGAAGCTGTCCCATAGACTGGCTGTATATTTGCTCTGCTAAAGTCAGGTTTTTTTGTAGTCTTTCTTTTTCAGAGGTTACGGTCTGAAGGATTACATTCCGGTTGGCGTCTGCAAATTTAGCATATTCCTGCTGGGCCTCAAAATATTCTTTTTTGTATTGTTCACATAAGCTGAGTTGGAAGTCATAATCCTGTTTTGCTTTGCGGGTACGGTAATCGGTGATGTATTCTTGCAGTTTGTGTACGGCACTATCTGCCACGATTGCGGCTGCAAGCGGATCCTGCAAGGAAACTGTGACTTTCGTCATATTGCTTTTCTTGTCCGTTTCCACTTCCAATACTTTTTTCAACATTCCTATTCTTCCACTTTGTTCCGGAGTGAGACGGAATGGATCAATTGCTTTTATACTATCTTTTTGTTCTTCTGTAAAGAGTGATTTTATTCCCCCAATAAGCATTCCAGGAACCCCCATTACATAACTCCACCAAGGTTTCTTTTCCGTATTCAGATAATCATAAAGTATAATGCTATCTTCTTTTTGAGTCTGAATGGGGATTTGAAGCATTTCCAAGGCAAAAGGATTTGTTTTTACAATTTCAGGGAACATATTAAAAGTAAGTGCATCTTCTCCAAAACCGGTAGATGCATTTCCTAAACCGAACATGGAGGCAATGCCGGATAATCCATTGGTACCGTTAATTCCGGATTCAGGAGATAGGCTCACTTTCACTTCATAAATCTTGGGCAGGCTGAAGCTGACTATTAGTCCGATTGCAATACCTACGCCTATTGTTTTATAAATTTTTTTACGGCTTTCATATAGTTTGCGGAATAGAGCCATGAGGTCTATTTCCATGACCTTTTGTTGTGGTTTATTGTTGTTAGAATCTGTCATTGTTAAAATAAATTATAGCACAAAGTTATTAAATATCTGCTAGTTATACAAATAGAAGCAGGTTCACTAATATTTTTGTAGGTTTTTTTGCTCTAATCAGGGTAATGATTTTGTATTTATTCGTTCTTTATGGCTTATCTTAGAGACAAGCAGCTCATAAATCTTATATATATATCGTAGAGATAATAAAAAGGGATTCGTACAGATATGATATTTTCTGAAAGCCTTTAGATGCTCTTTCATAATCAGGCGATGGCTAGAAATTCCAGATGTACTTGCCCCTCCCATACGCATTGTGACAAAATCTTTTTTGAGATATAATGTTTTGATATTATTGATATATATAGCTCTTAATAGAAAATCAAAATCCGCAGCTATTTTATATGAAGTATCGTATAGTCCTATTTTGTTTATACATTCCTTTTTTATGTAGAAAGATGGATGGGCTGGCATAAATCCTAAACGCATTAGTTTTCTTTTAAATATTCCAGATGAGTAATACCGTACACATTTGCTCAAGTCTGAATCACTTACAAAATGTATGTCTCCGTAGACTGCATCGATGTCATTTTGTTGGAATGCTGTGACAATGTTCTGCAATATGTCATTCGTTGTATAAAAATCATCCGAATTGAGTATACCGATAACATCTCCGGTAGCTAATGAAATACCTTTGTTCATAGCATCATATATGCCTTTATCTTTTTCTGAAATCCATTTCAGTTTGCCTTGCAACTGGGGCTCATATTTCTTTATGATGTTTATGGTGCCATCTGTTGATTTCCCATCTATGATGATATATTCATAATTGTCGTAAGTTTGTCGAACGACAGATTCTATTGTATCCCGTAAAGTGGATGCGCTGTTGAATGTGGCTGTGATAATTGAAATTTTCATATTACTTTGAATTCCATGCTTCTTTGTAAATAGCTAAAACACTGTCATACATTTTATCCCATGAAAAACGTTGAGTATTTTTTAAGCCTTTCTTTATGATGTTTGTACGTTGCTGTTCGTCTTGTAGTATGGATATACATCTTTGAATTTCCGAGGTTGACGATTCGTTTATTAAAAGTGTGTCATCTCCTATAATTTCCGGGATAGATGACCCTTTGTAAGCAATGACTGGACAGCCTGCTTTTTGAGCTTCAAGTATTGGAATTCCAAAACCTTCATAGATAGAAGGGTAGAGCAATGCAAAAGCGTTATTGTATAAGATATTAAGTCCTTTGTTATCAATATATCCAGTGCAGTGTACTCTTTTCGCTTCTTTAAAATATTGATGAACTAATTTTTGTTCATGTTTGTTTAAGGGGGCTCCTACGATGACCAAATTTAAATTTGATTGGGATATTGCTTTTATTGTAAGTTCAAAGTTCTTATATTTAGCTCTGGAGCCCACAAAAATTGCGTATGATTCAGCAGGAAATGGGATATTCTTAGATGGCTGTTCGGAAGGCAACAAATAATAATCCTCTGATACTCCATTGTAGACTATTCGTATTCTATTTGGGTTTACTTCTGGAATAAAATGTAAAAGATCTTTTTTAGTATTTTCAGATATACAGATAATGTAGTCCGATTTCAGAATAGCTTTTCTTTTCTGCCACGAGTGAATTAGTTTTTTTATCCCATTATTATAATATTCATATGTGAAATCATGTACAGTCGTAATATTGATAGCATGTGGGTTTGAGCATGTTCTGTAGTAGGATGAGTGGAAAATAAATTTTTCCTTATTCGATTCAACTCGGGGGTTAATATATCGTTCTGGAAATTTAAGTAGTTTAGATGAAAGTATTTGTTTCATTTTGTATTGTATACTTTGTGAAAATATATTATTGTTTGTGTAGTTTAAGCATTGTACTTCGTTTTTTGAGTTGAGTATACGTGATAATAATTCAAACCAAACGCTTGATATCCCACCGGATTTTTGTAGGGAGAATATAATATTATCTAAAATTATTTTCATGATTTCGTTTGATATTTGGATGTAATAAATTTTTCAATTATCAGGAATAAACAGGGGAAGAGTAAGAAATTATAGAAAAGCATTTTATTAACGATTGAGAATTCATCCCGAAACAACTGAAATGGAATAATGCCACAAATACAACAATAGTATGTTTTGAAAAATAAAGTGTGAGCATTTAATCGAATATAGGAAAAAAAGAAGCCTAAGAGGAATAAGGCTATACAACTTCCTAATATACCAAAATTAGCTATTAAAGAAACTAGAATGCTTGTCGCTCCTAAAGGACTATAGTATGATAAGGAGATAGGTTGTATTAAATCAGCTTTGTTGGGTATAAAAATAGTTGGTATGAAATTTAGAAAAGAAGTAATGAAGTTTGAAGGAAAAGCAAATAAAGGTAGTTCGCTTGTTGAAAATAAAGAACCAGCACTAATCCATGTAAATACTGGCTCTGCAATTCCAATGTATGCTAATGCATCAATGGAAAAATTTGTGTTCCCTAATCTCCATATTCCGACTATCAATAAGAGCAATATGGCAATAGATAACCTAAATAATATTGTTTTAATTTTTATTTTATGCGTATCTATAAGGTATATGATATATGATATTATAGGGATAAGTATATACATTCGAGAACCGAGACCTAGTAGTATTGTAGAAAATTCAATTATTGAAAATAAAAAATAGAGCTTTATAGTATGATTTGTACGAGCCGTAGTTTGATAATAGATGAGAAAAAAAAGAAATAGAGTGTTTAGGGTCGCAATAGAACCCATGAAGTCGGTTGCATATTCAGTTTGATATCCTTTGAATAAGTTATTGGAGTTTTGTATGATAGAATACTGTCCCAATAAGAAAAATGGTAATGAAAATAGGAATAAGTCTCGTTCTCCTATGATATGCTCTGTTTTAATTGCTGAAACTTTATTGTTTATATATTTGAGAGGTAATAGGCTTCCTGTTAAGAATGATGATAAGAATAATATTATTATGGCTATATAAAGAAAAATAAATTCTTTATCAAAATTCTCATATAGATAATTCATACCTGGGTACGTGGTAAAAAATTTGCATAATGCAACGCATGGAGGGAGAATTAAATAATAGATAAATCCTCCTACAAATAAATATATGTGATAGAATTTGCGTATATTCATCAATTTGTCTTACTATTTAAAGAATAAACATAACTTATATCCCCATATTTGTAATAAATGCTTCTTTCCTATAATAAAAAATAGAATAACCCTAGTAAGACAATTAAAAAAATAAATGAAGTTGCAAAAATAATAATATGTATGACTAAAGTGTTTTTTGAAGAATAATCTTCTGCTTTGATAGTATAATTTTTCTCTTGTTTTTTTTAGTTTAAAGCTTTTCCCTTCTAAATGAACAATTTGGGACTGAGGTATATTTATTATTCTATACCCTAATTGATGTATTGTGTAGCATAAGTCTGTTTCTTCAAAATACATAAAAAAACGTTTGTCAAATCCCTTAACTTTATTGAATAACTCTTTTGATATGAATAAATCAGCACCAGTTATGTAGGCTACTTCAAGTGGCTTTCCTGTTTTATTGAAATGTTCCTTGATAAAAAATTTGAAAGGAAACCCTTTTGTCAGAAAGAAAAGTTCGTATATTATACCAGGAAATAAAATTCGGTATGAATGACTGGGCTGCAGTTGTTCATTGTATAAGTTGCCTCCGCATATCCCAACATTTTGACTGTTGGGACTTTCCATAAAGTTGTATAATAATTCTATCGCATTATTTAATAGAATTGTATCTGGGTTTAGAAAAAATAGATATCTCCCTTGGGCGTATTTGGCTGCGAGATTGTTAGCTTTTCCGAATCCTAAATTGCTGGATGATTTTATAAATTTAATTCTGTTGTCATTTTGTAGTAGATTAAATTGTTCAGAATCATTGTCTACTACAATAATTTCAAAATTTAGTTTGGTAGTTTTTTGATAAATGCTATTTATGCAGTTTAAAACAAGTTGTTCTGTATTGTAATTGATAATAATTATTGAAACATCCATAAGAGGTCGGTAATATTTATAATCTGCGGAGTTTACTATATATTTTTAGAATAATAAAAATTGCAGTGAAATTAGGAATCCTTAGAATCGTATTTTTAAGTCGATTGCTTGTTATGTAGAGGTTAAATGGAGTGATTCTTTCTTTTACGGAAATTATTTTACTGACCAGTTCCTTTTTCTTTGTGAAACTGATAGCCGGATTTTTTTCTTTTATCAGGCTTAATGTAAACTCAAATATTTCATGAATAATATAATCTGCTATATATAATTGGAGTGAGGATGTCTTTTTTATTTTTTGCAATTGCTCTATATTTTTGCAAATGATATATAGCAAGTCTTCAAAGTTCTTAAGTTTCTTATAGCTTGTAATAGAATTAGGACGATAGTAATATAGGTAAGTAGGAGTATTGCAGCATGCGATTTCTTGGGCATGTATTGCCATTTGGAAAGAGGAATCATTATCTTCATGTAGTCTTCCTTCTAAAAAACGTATTTTATGCTCTGTTATGAATTTTGTTCTAATCAATTTGTTGCACCCTGCTAAGTTCCATTTATATTGTAGGTAATCCGATAAGACTTCTTCTCCTTTTAAATGTTCGTTTGACATGAGCTTTATTTCATGCGGATGGCCAATTGTCTTTATTTTGCCTACAACAAAGTCTATATGTGGATATTTTATGAAGAAACTAATTAACAATTCAATACAATTAGGGGTTAGTTCGTCATCACTGTCTAAGAAGAAAATATATTCTCCTGTTGCTTCTTTAACTCCAGAGTTTCTTGCAGCAGAAAGCCCTTTATTATATGGGTGTTGAATAAGTTTTATTGAAAAATCCTTACCATATAAAGATATTGTTTCTTTTGCTATATCTATACTTCTATCTGTTCCACAATCATCTATAAGAATAATTTCCAATTCCTTATATGTCTGATTAAAGACAGACAATAAACAATTTTTTATGTAAGATTCTACATTATAGATTGGAATGATGATGGATACTTTCATACTATTTCAAACGATTTAAAATGGTTTGCTTTATTTTGACTAGTATTTGTATACCTGATTCTCCAATTATTTTAGAAAGTCTTTCAATGAGTTTGTCTTTAAAAGAGAACCATGAGCCTGCAAAGTGATGAATAGTATAGGTTTTTGATGTTTTAGTAACTTTACGTGTGGAGTAAGAGTTGGCAGTCAGATATTCATTGGGAAAAGGCTGTAGGATTTGAGTTTGAATGTATTTCTTGTTTAATATAGAGTATAAAATTTGTGGTAATGGTTTATTATTAATGGAACTATCTGGATTAATAAACTCTCTATCTTGATAATAATCAAGCGCGTCTTTCACCCATTCAGCTTTAGGTGAGGCTCCAAATATTCCAGCTTCTAATGCTTCTTCTGTCTCATATCCGAGTAAATAATCTTTGTGTAAAATGTCGTTGAAGGACTTTACTACTTCTACGTCCATATCCATGTATATACCGCCATAATGGTATACGGCATATAGTCGGATATAGTCACACGCAAAAGCATATTTTTTTGCTTCAAAAGCTTGTTTAACCCAAATACTGGAGTTTATATCAAATCGGTTGAAGTTCCATAGCATGAATTCGTAGTCGGGGAGTTTTTTTTTCCATGTTTTCATGTATTTCTGTAGATCTTTCGGAATTGGATCATTGCTTAACCAGCAATAGTGGATGATTTTGGGTATCATATCGTTTGTAAGTGTTTTTATTTGTTTGAATATAATTTCTTTAGAGTACTTTTTAGCAGTAAGATTTTTAGGATTAGCTTAGCTATATAAAAGCCTGGTCTTTCTTGTGCCCATTTTAATAGCTTTTGTCTTTTAGGACTTATGAATCTACAGGCGATAGCATTGTGCTTTTGTATTAATATGTAAGTTTCAGGATAATTTTGTTTGTATACCTTGTAGCTGCAATTTATCTGTAATAGTCCTAACTTCACCTCTATTTTATTGGGTAATGTAAATTGTTCTAATTGGGGATGTGTTGATAAAATTCTTGAAATGATTGTGATATATTTGCGATATTCATCTATTTGTTTTTGAGTGAGCTTGGTGGGTCTGGTAAGTGAAACTGTATTAGTATCGTAAGTGTAAAGTGGGATATTTAGATGGACTATCTGTAAAGGGAAGGCATACTTAGTACATAGCTCGGATAAGAAGCACATGTGTCCTCACAAAAACTCAGATTGTATCGGAATGTAACTTGTGTTTGGTCTATGATAGCTTTTCTAATTACCTTGTTAAAGAGAGCGCCAAAGACATTTCCGCTATACATACTGTCAATTAAGTTCCCACATAACTTTTGTTTCCTCTCTGTCCTCCCTTGATTGTTAAGTACGTAAAAATTGAAAATGATAATATCTGATTTATTCAGATATGAGGATATTTTAGTAAAAGCGCAAGGTTCAACGTAGTCGTCACTATCAATGAATAAAATCCATTCTCCGGATGCACAATCTAATCCTTTTTGACGTGCTAAACTAACTCCGCTGTTTGGCTGGTGAATTACTCGTATTCGAGAATCTTTAGATGCATATTTATCGCAAATCTGACTTGAGCTATCGGTACTTCCATCGTTTATTAAGATTAACTCAAAATCTGTGTAATCTTGATTAAGTATGCTGTTAACGCATCTTTTTAAAAGATGCTCTTGGTTGTAGACGGGAACAATGACTGTTATTGCAGGTGATTTCATATTGCTTTTGGTTTTATTAATCTTTTGTAGAAAAAGTTAATAAGGGAAGAGTTGCAATGGAGTAATAAAAATGCAAAAAGTTTACTTTTAGGTGAATTAAGTAACTCTTTATACAAGAAGTTACTTTGCGGATATAACTTTTTCCATTCTTTAGGGTTTTGAGTTAGTAAAGGAAGCTTTGCGTGAAATTGCCTGATTTTTATTTCAGAACTAAATTTTTCTAGTAATCCCTCTTTTTGCAGGAAATAAATTACCAAATCCGTAGCCTTTATTTGGTCATATGTATTGGTTAAAGTAGATGTTGTTATGATAGATTGACCATTACATCTATTATAGTGGTATAAAGGTTTATTTATGCATATTGTTTGTTTGGCTTTTACGAGGAGTTGTACGCAAACTAAATAATCTTCTCCTCCATTTAGGTTTTGAGGAAATCTTATCTTATAATCAGTAAATAAGTATTTTTTTATAAGGAGCTTCCATACGACTCCCCAATTACTACTTATTATATCCGCTAGAAATAAAGATTGGCTGGTGTAAAATGTATTTATTACAGAAGCGTGGGTAGGAAGAATTTCCCAAAAATTACATCCAGCTATGTCTGCATTAGCTAGGGAAGCTGCGTGATACATTTCTTCATACATTGTATTTTCTACCCAATCATCACTGTCAATAAAAGCTATCCATTCGCCTTTTGCTTGTTCTATGCCCAGATTGCGTGCTGCGCTTACTCCTTGATTCTCTTGGTGAAATACTTTTATTCTTCTGTCTTGTTTAGCATATTCATCACATATCGTTCCTGAATTATCAGGACTTCCATCGTCTATTAAAATTAGTTCGAAGTTGGTAAATGATTGTGCCAGTACACTGTCAACGCAGCAATGAAGATATTTTTCTGCCTTATAGACTGGAATTATAATTGATATTAAAGGAGTATTCATTTTCTTAGTTTAGCTGTCAACTTATTCATTACTAAGTTTCGTTCTTTCTCTGTACATCCCAATATATAGATGCCGGATGTTACACTGATTACACATACAACTCCTACGATAAAAAAGGTAAGAGTATTTTGTGGAATATAATTGTATAATAAAACGGGAACAATAGGGGAAATAATAATCACTTTGCCAATAGGTTTTATTACTTCTTGAATATACATTTTTATGTCCATCCTTATCATGGGTAGTACGATGTGAATGCGGGCATATTGGGTGCATAGCTCAATGCATATATGAACAATGAAGACGCTTTCGGGTGGGATACTGAAAAACTTCAATAGCAGGTAGGCTATTGGAACAATCATAAGCAACATGCATCCTTCTATTATTTGAAATTTCTTTAGCTTTCCTGTGGCGTGTACCGAAGTGATTATCGGGTTAGCTAGACAAAATAGAATGCTGGTAATCAAGATGAGCCGGAGAAAATTGCTGGTATGTGGCGGATATTCTCCCAACCACCATTTCAAAACCAAATCTATCTCAAGTGCCAGAGGGAGACAGATGAAAATCATCAGAAATACGGAAAATTTTGAGCTAGCAACTAATAACTGATGCATCCGTTTGTAGTCTTCCTGCGCATAGCTTTTGGTCAGTTGTGGGTTGACTGCGGTCTGAAAATTGACACTGAAGTTGTTCACGATGTTTTGCACTTGCACCGCGATGCCACGTGCTGCATTAACAGCTGGATTGAAGAATATATTCAGCAGAATATTCAAGCCTTGCGTGTATCCGAACACGGCCAAATTGCCGTTCATTGTCCATCCGGCATAGTAGAAAATTTCTTTAAATAAAGATTTATCTATCTTAGGCCGGGAAAGTCTTGTCTCTTTAAATTTACGGGAACAATAGAGGATATATACGATAAAGTCGAAAAACTGGATGCACAGAATGAACAGTGCATATAGAATCAGTTTGTCGTACGGAAAAATCATCAAAAGGAACACAGCGGCAAGTTTTAGCACGGCGTCTCCTATGGTCAGATAGGCAAATGCTGACATTCTTTCATGAGCGATGATGGCGGCATTGTAAGGCATGCTGATAAAACTTCCCATTGCTGTAAAAATGGAAAACTGATATACCCAAAAAGCGGCAGTCTCTCTTCCTTCCGGAATGTTCAGTTGCGTGGTGACGAACCATAGTCCGATGGTCTCTCCAAGTATCAATACGATTAAGGCAAACAGTACATGAATGGATACGATGTTTCCGAATATTCTCTTGAGATTGTCCATGTCGCCCTTGCCTAAGGCAAAGGTTATGAAACGGGAGGATGCTCCGGCAAGTGATCCGGTCAAGAAGCCTAGAAATGAAATTACACCTCCTACTACATTGTTAATACCGAAATCTTCTACGCCGAGTGTCTGTAAAACGATACGTGAGGTGTATAAACTAATTAGTACGAGAAATAGCATCCGTACATATAGCAAGATTGTATTTTTAACGATACGTTTGTTGGATGATTCTGGCATCTTTCGTAAACTTCCAATTTTAGGGTAGCCCCTTTTAGACGGGTGCCTACAGGCACCCGTCTAAAAAAGAGTTCACAAATTTAACGATTATTATTTGCATATTGTCATGGGAAGAAGGTTTTCGTAATCCGTTCTTCCCTTTTTTAATTCTCTGAGCAGTTTGCAGAAGTAATCCCTGAAGGAGACTCCTGCCTGTTTGCAGGTTTCTATAAAGGTATTATAGATTGCGGAGTTCTGTATTCCTTTCACACTTCCGAAGAACAGGCTGTTCTTTCGTTGGACAGTGATTGGTCTTATCGCTCTTTCCGCCGCCATATTGTCTATTGAGTATTCACCGTCATTTCTGTAGGCGAAAATCTGATTCCAGAAGGTCTTCAGATAGTTAAGGGCCTTACTCATAAGTTCGCTTCTACTCTCTTCAGGATTTGCCAGCAGATCATAAAGCTCCGTCCTTAACTTCTCGATGATTTCAGTTGTTTTCTTACTGTTCCTTCTGCGGTAAATCTCGTCTGGAGTGAGTTTTTCCCGGCGGTAAGTATCTTCCATGCCGTATAATCTTGCTATCAGCTCAAGGAAATTTGATTTTTGCATCACCAAGAAACTCCTTCAATACATTTGTTTTCAGCCCCTGATAGTCTGAGCCTTTCTTCTGTGTCTTCTTGAACCAGTCATAGAATGCAGTGTAAGGAATGTTGTTGCTGATGCAGAATGAGTTGATGGAAACTCCTTTGAGGTCACCACCGGTCTTGTAGAGGAACCACAGCCTTTCAAAGTCTTTTTCGATAAACATAATCTTTCAAGTTTTAAGTTTAGCGCGAAGGTCAAGGAAAGAGCTATGCTAGTCAATACGCCAATTTGGGATGCTTACATGTATATCATGTCATTTTTTAGGCACGCTTCGCCGTTACCTGTCCCACACCCACTCAGCCCAAACAGACAAAAATAGGTATGCAAGGTAAGCGTCAACGTTTATTTATCTTACAAAAATACCCCATTTCACCGAAAAGTCAAAAAGAAATCCCGACAAAATGAGTTTCTAGCCAGTTTTAGTAAACAAATGAACAGAATTGACAAATACTGCATCGCATTTTCTTGTTTTTTCATCAATTTTTTACACCTCTTGAAAAACTGTAGTGTACTAAATAAGTTGACACAATTTATTTAGTAACATGCGTAAAAATCGAAAGTATTCAAAAGCAGAATGTCTGTCTTATCTGGAAGAATATATGTGTTCTTCTCAGAACCACAGTGAATTTGAACGAGAAAAAGGTCTGAAACGCACCACAATTAGCCGCTGGCTTCGTATCTTTGGGGTTGAAGATAAACCAAGTCCCATTATGAGCAAGAAACTAAATCAGACCGAGCAGGAGCTTCATGACCGTATTCATGAGCTCGAGCGGAAAATCAAGTCTCTGGAAGTAGAGTTGAAGCAGTCCAACATGGCCCGTGACGCCTACGACTACATGATCGACCTTGCGGAAAAGACCTATAACATTCCGGTAAGAAAAAACTCCGGTGCCAAGTAATCCGGGGCCTGTCTCAAGGCGGACGCCGTTACCGCGTGCGTCCGCTTTGCAGATTGCTTGGCATATCAGCACAGGGATACTACAAGCATGACTATGCCTCAAACGAGGCTGACATACTCTCTGCCAGCATTGTATTGTACTGCCTGTACGTCCGCCAGAAGGAATGTCTTCCCAAAGCGGGCTGTCGGGAACTCTACACACTCTGCCGTGAATACTTCAGGGAAAAGTTCACCATAGGACGGGACAGGTTTTACAATGTGCTCCGTTCCAACTCGCTCATGCTCAGGCGGACAAGGTACCGTCCACGTACTACGGACTCCAGACACGGCTACCGCCTGTACAGGGATCTTGTAAATACTTCTCCCAAGTACACACCAGCGGACAATGGCCGGCTTGTAGTGGCGGACATCACCTATATCTATACCAGAGAAGGGTTTGCCTATCTCTCACTGGTGACCGACGCCTACAGCAGATACATAGTCGGATACTGTCTGAGCAGGAGTCTGGATGCGGAGGGACCGCTGAGAGCCATGTACATGGCTCTGCAGACCTACCGTACATACGGAATCAGTACGGAGGGCATGATACACCACTCTGACCGCGGTGTGCAGTATGCCTCGAAGCAGTACACGAATCTGCTGCTTTCACAAGGCATCAGAA
>OGEB01000006.1_pt1 | contig 205765 bp, 190 predicted proteins | sample 1570541 | NCBI WGS metagenome assembly OGEB01 (sample SAMEA2581975, study PRJEB24529) | metagenome | biome: Human gut stool | place: China | collected 2011 | reverse complement strand
TTTTTCGATATTGTTCAATTTTCAAGGTCCTGTAGCGCCTCAGCCATGCGGCTGAAGACTTGATTATTTTATCACAGAAGTGATTTTTTGTCAAGCTCTTTTTTCGAAGTTTTTCGTTTCTTATCGAACTTGGAGCGTTCTCGGTTTCTCGGCGCTGGCCGGAACTTTCGGACGTCTATTGGTTCTTTTCGCTTTACTTCCAGCTGGGACTCAGAAGTCATTCTTTTGTCTCGGCACTTGGCGCTCAAGTATAATACCATATGCCGGGCCACTTTGCAAGCCTTTTTTGCAAGTTTTTTGCTCTTTTTTCGCTTTTGTATACATCCGCTAGTTTTTTGCTTGAAATCAGTCCCTGCTTTGACACCGACTCAGCACACCTGCGGCGTGCGCCCCCTCCCAGTGGGAGGGGGCGTTGCACTATATATATATAATAAGAAGAGCATCTGCTGCCTTCACCGGGCAAACGGATGCTCTCTCTTATAGTTACTTCTGGGCATACACCTGTTTGAGGTGTTCCGTAAGCTTCATATTCTCGCTATAGTCTACCGGCACCACGATGACACTGGGGACATCCTGTTTGAAAGCCTCTTCCAGCGTGGGGATAAGTTCCTCTGCCTTCTCGACGCGATAACCCTTGCAGCGCATGGCCTCTGCCAGCAGCTTGAAATCGGGGTTCGAGAAGTCCACATAGCAGTGCTCGCCGCCGAACTGCTCCTGCTCCTTCCACTTGATGAGACCGTAGCTGGAGTCCTCCCAGATGAGGGTCACAAAAGGCACATGCTCCCGCACCGCTGTTTCCAGCTCCTGACTGTTCATCATGAAGCCGCCGTCGCCGCAGACCGCCAGCACCTTCTTCTCCGGATAGAGAAGTTTTGCCGCGAACGCACCCGGGATGGAGAAGCCCATGCTGGCAAAGCCGTTGGAGATGAGGCAGGTGTTGGGCTCATAGCAGTCGTAGTGGCGGGCGATCCACATCTTATGGGCGCCCACATCGCTGACCACGATGTCGTCGCGGCCCATGACCTTCCGCACATCGGCGAGGATGCGCGCCGGCTTCATGGGGCAGCTGTCGTCCGCCGCCATTGCCTCATGCTCTGCCACCATCGTCTGGCGGAGAGCCAGTGCAAATTCCGGCTCACCGGTGCGGTGGGCGCAGCGCAGTATCTCATACAGGCTTTCTGAAATGTCGCCCACCACTTCCACAGCAGGCTGATACCGCTTGTTGACATCGGCGGGGGCGCTGTCGATGTGGACGATGGTCATATTCTCCTGTGCGCCCCACTTGGCCGGTGCGCACTCCACGATGTCGTAACCGATCACGATGACCACATCCGCCCGGTCGAAGAGCTGGTTGACATAGTCTTTCTGCGGGATGCCGATGGTCCAAAGGCTGTACTTGTCGTCCATCGGGATGATGCCCTTGGCCATCATGGTATTGACCACCGGGATGTGCAGGCGGTCAGCCAGCTCGGTGACAGCGGCGGCTGCATGGCTGCGCACCGCACCCGCGCCTGCAAGGATGACCGGATTTTTCGCCTCACTGATGATTTTTCCTGCCGCTGCAATGTGGGTCGGGTCGGCATAGACCTCATGCATCTGTTGGCGCTTGAGCGGCACAGCGTCGGCGGGCATTTTTGCGATATTCTGGGGCAGGTCGATATGGGTCGCGCCCGGCTTGCCCTTTTCGGCGTGCTTGAAGGCCAGCCGCACGATTTCGCCCACCGTGTCGGGGCGGATGATCTGCTTCGAGCGCTTGGTGATAGGCTCAAACATTGCGGTCAGGTCAAGGTACTGGTGGCTGGTGAGCTGCATCCGGTCGGTGCCGACCTGGCCCGTGATGGCCACCAGCGGCGCACCGTCCAGATAAGCATCCGCCACACCAGTGACAAGGTTGGTAGCACCGGGGCCAAGGGTGGACAGGCAGACGCCGGCCCGGCCGGCCAGACGGCCATAGACATCCGCCATAAAAGCCGCACCCTGCTCGTGGCGCACCGGGATGAAGCGTATCTTGCTGTCTCGAATCGCAAACATCAGATCCAGCGTCTCTTCGCCCGGAATGCCAAACATCACATCGACGCCCTCAGCTTCCAGACAGTCCACCAGCACCTGCGCAGTCGTTTTCATTTCCTTCATTTTCTTTCCCTCCCAAAACGAAAAAGGCAGCGCAGCCCCATGCGGGCCACACTGCCTTTGCTGCGCTTATTGTAAACGATTTTCGGCCATCCCGCAAGTGCAAATTTCCACAAAAAACGACCTGCTTTCGGTTTTTGCTCCGGCAGGCTTGACAAGCGGCGGGGCAGGCCGTATGATGAAAGTATCTTTTTTGCAGTGAGGTAGTTATCATGTCCAGCATCACCATCCGCGGCTGCTGCATCGGCGCAGGCCGTCCGAAAGTCATCCTGCCCATCGTCGCCCGCACAGAGGACGATATTCTCCGTGAGGCCAGGCGGCTGTCCGCGCTGAAAGCTGACTGCATTGAGTGGCGGGCCGACTGGTTTTCTGATGCTCTGGATGCTGCCGCACTGAAGCGAGTGCTGTCCGGTCTGCGAGCAGCGCTGGGCGAAAAGCTCCTGCTCGTGACCTTCCGTACCAAAGCAGAGTGTGGAGAAACCTCCCTGACGCCGCAGCAATACGCTGATTTCTGCGGCACGGTCTGTGTCAGCGGCTGTGCCGATCTGCTTGACGTCGAGTTCTTCCCGAATCAAGAAGAACTTCCGGCTCTCATCGGGCAGGCGCACAAGGCCGGTGTCGCAGTGGTTTGTTCCAGCCATGATTTCCACAAAACGCCGTCCCGGACGGAGATGGTCACACGCCTGACCACCATGCAGCAGGCCGGAGCCGACCTGCCCAAACTGGCTGTGACGCCGAACTCTCCATCTGACGTCCTCGAATTGCTGGCCGCCACAGCAGAGATGGCAGAGCAGCACCCCGAAACGCCCGTCATCACCATGAGCATGGGTACGCTGGGTGCAGTGAGCCGCCTGTGCGGTGAGACGTTCGGCTCTGCCATGACCTTCGCCAACCCCGGGCAGGCCAGCGCACCCGGACAGGTGGCGCTGGATGTAGTGAATGAAGTACTGGACAGCTTGAGCCTCGAGTAAAAAGTTCAATATTCCCCCAGTAATTGCAGCAGCCCCGCTTTTCAGGCGGGGCTGCTGTTCATTTTTTGAAAATTGTCTGATACGTCAAATTTCAACAGTCCACATTGGCCATCTTTCCAGATTTTTGCGAGTTTCCTCAAAAATATTGACATTTTGTCGTCGAAATCATATCATTGTGTCATAAAAGATGAAAAGCGCTGCTACGAGTTGGATTTCATCGTTTCTACTCCATCTCAGCGAAATCGTGCCATGCCGGCAGGAGGTCCCACCATGATGCAGTATGTCAGACGATGCAGTTTTATTTGTGGAGCTGTTCTCAGTCTCCTGCTTCTGCTCTGCAGCTGTCAGATCGGGGTAGGAACAGGACAGTTTGTCCAGCCGCCAGACATTCCCCCGGATGACAGCTCTCAGGGAAAGACGCGGCTTCTTTCTGCTCTGAATCAGGAGTATTTCCACCGCGTCCAGATCTCCAACCATTTTATACAGGGCAGTGACTCTGCTGCTGAGACAGTATTTCTGTATCTTGAGCAGAACTCCGGCGGCGACATCAACAAAGCGGTCGAGTTTTTAGCCGAAAATCCCGAAGATGAATATTGCCGCGCGAATTGTGCCGACGCTGTTCTGAGCAGAATTTCTCCCTCGTCCAGCGAAACTTACTGGGTCAGTTATTCCTTCCTCTCTGCCGACATTCTGGAGGACGGCGTCCTGAAAGAAGATGCAGAGTTTGGCCCCGTTGCCGGAAAGCTCATCGACCATCGGAATCTTCTGGTTTCGTCGGATTCTTATCAGCCTTACGACTGCCAGAGATCCGGCTTTGCCGTCGGCGTCATCGGCGGTCAGGCGCTCGTCGTGGCAGTGTTCGTTTCCTGACAACATTTTTCAAGACAAGCAAAAATGACCGCTGCGGTCTCCTGCTCCGCGGCGGTCATTTTCTCTGTCCGCCCTATTGGGCGAACCATTATACTCTTATAATAAAGGATCCTGCCAATGCCTGTCAACCGAGAAAAAGATTGTTTTTTGTTGATTTGCGCAGTTTTACATTGTAAACTGCACTGCGCAGAATGCGGCATAGATGCAGAGCAGCGCCACACCCTGCACACGGGAGAGCTTTCCACGCACCAGCGCCGGGATGGTCAGCAGCACCATCACCAGCAGCATCACGGGCAGCTCGAGCACCAGACTCGAGTTGATACCGAACAGGGTCGCGCTCTGAGGGATTTCAAACGGTGCCAGTGTCACCGACATGCCGCTGACCAGCACGAGGTTGAAGACATTCGCACCCACGACATTGCCCAGCGAGAGGTCGCTGTGGCCCTTCATCAGCGAAGTAATGGCCGTGACCAGTTCAGGCAGCGAGGTACCCAGCGCCACGAAGGTCAGCGCGATGACCGATTCCGGCACGCCCATCGCCTGCGCGATGATGGTACCGTTGTCCACCAGCAGGTTCGCGCCCAGCGCGATGAGGGCTGCGCCCACCACCAGCAGCAGGACGATTTTTCCGATGCCCATCGGCTCATCCTCATGCTCCGGCTCTGCCGGGGCATTTTTCATCTGCCAGGCATTCGCCGCCATATAGGCCACGAACATCCCCAGCATCAGCAGGCCCATCGGACGGGTAAAGCGGCCCATGCCGTAAGCTGCCACACAGTAGATGGCCGCAGCCGCAAAGAAGAAAGCCACCGGAACACGCAGGGTCTTCGGGTCCACCTTGCCGGGCCGCACGGCCACCGTAATGGCCGCGATGAGGGCCGCGTTGCAGATGACAGAACCGATGGCGTTGCCGTAGGCGATCTCGCCGTGGCCGGACACCGCCGAGATGGTGGACACCATCACCTCGGGCAGGGTAGTGCCGACGGACACCACCGTTGCGCCGATGAGCAGCTCCGGCAGATGGAACCGGCGGGCCAGCGCCGATGCGCCGTCTACGAACCAGTCACCGCCCTTGATGAGGCAGAGCAGACCCAGAACGAACAGAATGCCAGGGATTATCATAGTTCTCCTCCAAAACCGGACGCAGAAAGCGCCGTGTCTCATAACCTATATTCATCGGCCCGCACTTTCCGGGCCGCATTTTTATATGATACCAGATTTACCCCCAGAATACAACGTCCCGCCACGAAACATTTTGCAGCGCTACTATAATAAGGTAGCCGGAGCACAAAAAAGCTCCCCCGAAGGGGAGCTGAACGGTCTTATTTGCACCACTTTGCAAACTCTTCATCGGTACACTTGACGTAGTGGCTGCCGCTGACGAGGTGGCTGGTGCCTTTGCTGTAGTCGATGCCGGAAGTGGCATAGTCGTAAGTCTCGGCCACGCGGCGCTTTTCCACCACCGGGTTCGGCAGCGGGATGGCCGACAGCAGGCTCCGGGTGTAGGGATGGATGGGATCCGCAAAAATTTCTTCCGTCGTACCCGTTTCCAGCAGGTGGCCCAGATGGAGCACACCGATACGGTCGGAGATGTACTTGACCATGGACAGGTCGTGTGCGATGAACAGGTAGGCCGTGCCGGTCTCCTGCTGGATGTCCTTCATCAGGTTGACGACCTGTGCCTGGATCGACACGTCCAGTGCCGAGATGCACTCGTCGGCGATGATGAGCTTCGGGTTCATGATGAGGGCGCGGGCGATGCCGACGCGCTGGCGCTGGCCGCCGGAGAACTGGTGGGGGTAGCGCTCAGCGTGCTCGGGCGCAAGGCCGACCTTCTCCAGAATTTTCTCCACCTTTTCGCGGCGCTCGTCCTGGGTCTTGTACATATGGTGGATGTCCAGGCCCTCACCGATGATGTCCTCCACCTTCTTGCGGGGGTTCAGGGACGCCATCGGGTCCTGGAATATCATCTGCATCTGGGTGCGCAGGGTGTTGTTCTGGGCGTGAGACAGACGTCCGCTGATGTCCTGCCCGTCGAAGGTGATCTTGCCTGCGGTGGGGTCATACAGCCGGATGATGCTGCGGCCAATGGTGGATTTTCCCGAACCGGACTCGCCCACCAGACCGTATGTCTCGCCGGGATAGATCTCAAAGCTGACATCGTCCACGGCCTTAACGGTGAAGTTCTTGTTCACCTTGAAATACTGCTTCAGTCCCTCGACCTTCAGAAGAGGGGTAGCGCTCTGTGCTACCATTTACTCCGCCTCCTCTATCTTTTTTGCTTCTGCGCTCATACGGGCCACACGGTCTTTCAGCTCAGGCGGCATCTCCACCTTGGGAGCGCGGGGGTCCAGCAGCCAGGTAGCTGCGAAGTGGGTGTCGCTGATCTTGAACATGGGCGGGTCGATCTCGTCGTCGATCTCCAGCGCGTACTTGTTGCGGGGAGCGAAGGCGTCGCCGGCCTTCTCATGCAGCAGGTTCGGCGGCGAACCGGGGATGGTGTACAAACGCTCGTCGGCGGTATCGAGGTCGGGCATGGCCGACAGCAAACCCCAGGTGTAGGGGTGGCGCGGGTCGTAGAAGATCTCGTCGATGGTGCCGGTCTCCACGATCTTGCCCGCGTACATGACATCGACATAGTCGGCCACCTTCGCCACGACGCCGAGGTCATGGGTGATGTAGATGACCGAAATGCCGCGCTCCTTCTGGATGCTGCGGATGAGCTCGAGGATCTTCGCCTGAATGGTCACATCCAGTGCGGTGGTGGGCTCATCGCAGATGAGCAGATCCGGGTCGCAGGACAGCGCGATCGCGATGACCACGCGCTGACGCATACCGCCGGACAGCTGGTGCGGGTAGCTCTTCATCCGCTTTTCGGCGTCAGTGATACCGACTTCTTCCAGCAGCTTGAGGGCCTTCTGATACGCCTCAGCCTTGGGCATCTTGAAGTGCCAGAGCATCCCTTCCATGATCTGCTTGCCGATGGTCATGGTGGGGTCAAGGCTGGTCATGGGGTCCTGAAAGACCATGGCGATGCGCTTGCCGTTGATGTGGCGGCAGATCCACTTTTTATCTTTTTGCAGCAGATCGACGGTTTCAGGGCTGCCGTCGGCGTGATGGTAGCTGAACCGGATGCTGCCGCTGTTCACCTTGGCGTTCTGGGCCAGAATGCCCATGGCTGCCTTCATGGTGACGGACTTACCGGAACCAGACTCACCCACCAGCGCCACCGTCTCGCCCTTGTACAGGTCGATGTTCACGCCGCGGATGGCGTGGACGGGGCCAGCCGTCGTCTTAAAGGTAATATCAAGGTCTCGCACCGACAAGACCTGTTCTCTTTTCGTATCAGGCATGTTGTGCGCCTCCTTACATACTCTTCATCTTGGGGTCAAGTGCCTCGCGCAGGCCGTCGGCCAGCAGATTGAAGCTGAGCATCAGCAGGCTCATGACCACGATGGGCGGGATGATCTGATAGGGATGGGTGGTGAAGCTGTTGTACAGCTCACTGATCAGGGAACCCAGCGAGCACTGCGGCACCGGGATGCCCAGACCCACGAAGGAAAGGAATGCCTCGGTAAAGATCGCGGTGGGGATACTGAACATGACCTGAGTGATGATGGGTCCGATGATGTTGGGCAGCACTTCCTTAAAGATAATGAAGAAGCTGCCGGCACCCAGAGTGCGGGAAGCCAGAACGAATTCCTGGTCCTTCAGCTTGAGCATCTCAGCGCGGGCGATGCGGCTCATGCCCACCCACTCGGTCAGCATCAGAGCGAAGATGATGGTGATCATGCCGGGCTGCAGCACCAGAAGCAGCAGCGTGACGATGACCAGACGGGGGATGCCGTTGGCAACTTCAAGAAAGCGCTGCATCAGCATATCCACCTTGCCGCCGAAGTAGCCCGAGATGAGGCCATAGCTCATACCGATGACCATATCAATGACGGCAGCCGCCACGGCGATGATAAGGGAGCCGCGGGCGCCTTCCCAGGTACGAGTCCAGATGTCGCGGCCATAGAGGTCGCTGCCGAACCAGTAGTAGACGTCATCCTTGCCTTTTTCGACATAGTTGTTGACGATCTTCGTACCGGTAGTCGTGCTCATCTTCTCGCTGCCGTCCAGAATGCCGAACTGCTCGATGCCGGGGACGCGAGGCGCGAAGTTCTTCTGGCTCAGATCCTGGCCGGAATAAGTATAAGCATTCATTCCCGGGCCAAAGATGGCCAGCAGCAGGATGACAATGATCATCACGAGGCCCAGCACGGCGCTCTTCTTGCGGAAGAAGCGGATGCGGACGTCTTTCCAGAAGCTCTGGGCCGCGAAGTTGGTATCCACCGCAATTTCAGCGGCGTTGTCCTTCCGGGCAAACTCTGCCTCGGTGAACTTGTGCTCAGGGTACAGTTCCTGCACGGCCTGCGTGATGGCTGCGGCGGTGCTTTCGCCGCCCAGTCGGATCGCTTTTTCTGCCATATCAGTCGTCCCCCTTTGCCAGACGGATGCGCGGGTCGATGATGCCGTACAGCAGGTCAACGACCAGCATGATGCCAATGTACATGGCACTGTAGATAAAACTCAGACCGATGACCACGTTGTAGTCGTTGGACTGGATGGCCGTCACCAGCAGGCTGCCCACGCCGGGGATGGCGAAAATTTTCTCGACCACCAGCGAGCCGGTCATCAAATCAACGATGAGGGGAGCCAAAACTGTAATAATAGGGATAAGCGCGTTGCGCAGGGCGTGGCGGAAGATCAGCGCCGGGCCGGAAATGCCCTTGCTCTCGGCCAGCAGCATATAGTCAGAGTCGAGGACTTCTATCATCTCGCTTCGGGTGAAGCGGGCGATGGATGCCATGGTGAACATGGACAGCGACACGCTGGGCAGAACACTCGAACCGAAGACATCCTTTGCAGAGAACAGCATCGGGAACCAGCGGAGCTTGAAACCGAAGGTGTAGCTCAGGGCCAGTGCGAAAACGTAGGACGGCACCGACACGCCGATGACCGAGATGATGGTGGCGATGGTATCAAAAATGGTATCCCGCTTGAGGGCAGCGATGATGCCCAGCACGAGGCCCACCAGAGCGCCCAGCGTGACGGCCATGCCGCCGATCTGGATGGAGATGGGCAGGCGGGACTGGATGAGCTGGGAGATGGGCGTGTTCTTGGAGATGTTGTAGCTCACACCCAGATCGCCCCGGAGCATATTGCCCACGTAGCGGAAGAACTGGATGTAGATCGGCTGGTCAAGACCGTATTTTGCATAGAGCGCGGCTCTCATATCGGCTGTCAGCTTTTCGTCGTTGAAGGGCGAGCCGGGCATCAGCTGCATCAGGATAAACAGCACCAGCAGGATGGCCAGCAGCGTAAACAGCGAAGTGAGGATACGCTTGATCGTATATTTTTTCACGTCAGGTGAACCCCCTTTATGTGACCGCGGCGATCAATCGTGCGTGGGCCGCGGACAGGTGCAATGGCAAAAAGGCGCACAGTGGCTTTTGCGGGCCACTGTGCGGCCTTATGTTCAGCGATTCAATTTAGGCGTTCTTCACGGTGCGCTTGTACACACGGTTCAGAGCGCAGGGGTGATGCTCCACACCGGTAACAGCGCTGGAGATCATCTCGGCGTTGCACTGACCGTACAGCGGGAAGATGACTGCCTGCTCCAGAACGATGGCTTCTGCATCGTACAGAGCTGCCCAGCGGCCCTCGGGGTCGGTGCAGAGGTCGCCGGTGGTGCATTCCTCGATGATGGAGTCATACTCGGCATCGCTCCACAGACCGTAGTTGTTGGAGTTGCCGGTGACCCACATGCCCAGATAGGTCATGGGGTCGGCGTAGTCGGGTCCCCAACGGGTGAGGGCGACCTCGAAGTTGCCGTCCTGCATATCCTGCACACGCTGCTTCTTGGGCTCGACGGTCAGGTTCAGGGTGAAGCCGGGGAGGGTGGTCTCCAGCTGCTCCTTAACGACCTGTGCCACCTTCTGAGGTGCATCGTCAGCATCCACGATCATATCAAAGGTGAAGCTGTCCTTGCCCAGCTCGCTCTTGGCGGTCTCGTAGTACTCGGCTGCCTTGGCTGCATCAAATGCGCAGGAATCGGCGTACTTGGTCTGGTCGGCGCTGAAGTCGCTGCCGTCCGGGCCGGTGGCGAACTGAGGAGGCACTGCGGTGTAGCAGGGGGCAGAGCCGTCCTTCAGGACATCGCCGGTGATGGCGTCGCGGTCGAGGGCGAAGGTCATAGCCTTGCGCAGGTTCTCGTTTGCCAGCTCAGGCACACCGTCGATGTTGGGGCTGATGTACCACAGATAGCCTGCGCCCACGCTGGTGAACTCGGGGTCATCCTTGACCTGATCGACCTGCTCACCGTTCAGCAGGGTCAGATCCAGAGCACCGGTCTGGTAGCTCATCAGAGCCTGCTGGCTGTCCTTGATGACCTGATAGGCCAGACCATCCAGAGCGATGTTTGCAGCGTCGTAGTAGTCGGGGTTCTTGGTCAGCTCGAATGCAGTAGCAGCGGGCTGGTAGTCGGTCAGGATGAATGCACCGTTGGACAGGACGGTGTCGGGGCTGGTGCCGAAGGTATCCTTGCAGGTGTTGAAGAATGCCTCGTTGACAGGGTAGAAGGTGGGGAAGTACATCAGGCTCAGGAAGTAGCTGACAGGGACGTTCAGCTGAACTTCGAGGGTCTTGTCATCCACTGCGGTCACGCCCAGATCCGTGACGGGCTTCTCACCAGCAATGATCTCTGCGGCGTTGACCACCTGGCCGATGTCAGACAGCATGTAGGAATACTCGGAAGCATTGGCGGGGTCAACAGCACGCTGCCAGCCGAACACGAAGTCGGCTGCGGTGACGGCGTCACCGTTGGACCACTTTGCATCGCGCAGGTGGAAGGTATAAGTCTTACCGTCCTCGCTGATGTCGTAGGTCTCGGCGATGGCCGGGACAGCTGCGCCGTCGGCGTCCATCTGCATCAGACCGTCGGTGTAGTCGGCGATGACCTCAAAGGAGGTGCCATCGGTGGCGATCTGCGGGTCCAAAGACTGGACCTCAGTCTCCAGCATGATGTTCAGAGTGCCGCCTGCGGCAGTGCCAGCTGCGCTGGAAGCACCGGTGGAGGTAGCGGTAGACGCTGCCGTGGAGCTGGAGCCGCCGCAGGCCGTCAGGGCCAGAGCTGCTGCGGATACGCCTGCTGCTGCCAGAAAGCTGCGGCGCGAAATACGACGATCGAATCTCATAATATCTTTTCCCCTCTCTAACACCGCTTTAACGTATTAAAGCGACTGTTTCTGAAAAATGCACAAGGTGTTCTGCTCCCCCTCTGGAGCTTTCTGCACACCCTTGTGCCTTGGCGGCATTATACATCGTCCACCGCCGAAAGAAAAGACTTTTTGCCAAATTTATACCCTCAACCCGACGATTTCTGTAGTTTGACCAACTTCACGTCAAAATTCTGATTTGAATTTTGTATAGTTTTGCCCTTGATGTGTATTCATGTAAAGTACAGTTAATGTGAAATAAGTATTACTTGTGCTTTTGTCACGTACAGTTTTGCGCTGCATCTTTCTTTTATAAAGAAAACAGCCCATTATGCTTTCTCGGCATAGCGGGCTGTCCGGACTTTATTTTACTTTATTCGTCTGAATTTTCGTTTCAAAAGCACTTTGGAAAGTGCTCAGACTGCCTCGGCAGCAAGTGCTTCGACCTTGCCATTGTACACAGCCTTGTCCAGCTGGCCTTCGGTGGCCGCCACAAGGGTGGTAGCTGCGGCAGCGCCGACGGTACCGATGGAGACGACCACAGCCAGCACAACGAGGAAGGCGTACTGCACCGGGGTGTAGTCGATGCCCAGCAGGTGGATATAATAGAGTTGCAAACGAAAGCATTGTATTTTTTATGGAGTCGGATGGCCGACTTCTACAGAATACCACCAGTTTCGCCATTTCACAATGGATCCAATATGCAAAAAGAGCCGCCGTGCATACGCACAGCGGCTCTTGCTATCTTCCGATATTTTATTTTGCGTACTCGACGGCACGGCTCTCGCGGATGACATTGACCTTGATCTGGCCGGGGTAATCCAGCGTATCCTCGATCTTCTTTGCGATGGAGCGGGCCAGCAGGATGACCTGATCGTCGCTGATGACGTCGGGCTTGACCATGATGCGCACTTCGCGGCCAGCCTGCACGGCGAATGCCTGCTCGACGCCCTCGAAGCTGGAAGAGATCTCCTCCAGATTCTCCAGACGCTTCACATAGCTCTCGACATTCTCGCGGCGGGCGCCCGGACGGGCAGCGCTGATGGCGTCGCAGGCCTGAATGATGAAGGCCAGCGGAGTCTTGGGCTCCACGTCGCCGTGATGGGCCTCAATAGCGTGGATGACCTGGGTATTTTCCTTGTACTTGCGGCAGATGTCCACACCGATCTGGACATGGCTGCCCTCGATCTCATGGTCAAGAGCCTTGCCGATGTCATGCAGCAGACCGGCACGGCGTGCCAGCGTGACGTTCACACCCATCTCGCCTGCCAGCAGGCCAGCCAGCCAGGCCACTTCCATGCTGTGGGTCAGAGCGTTCTGGCCAAAGCTGGTGCGGTACTTCAGGCGGCCGATGAGCTTGATGAGGTCGGGGTGCAGGCCGTGGATGCCCAGCTCCATAACAGCGCGCTCGCCCTCCCGCTTCATCTGCAGTTCGAGGTCATGGCGGCACTTTTCCACTGTTTCCTCAATGCGGGCGGGGTGGATGCGGCCATCGCCGATAAGGCGCTCCAGCGTCATGCGGGCCACCTCGCGGCGGGTCTGGTCGAAGGAGGACAGGGTAATGGCCTCCGGGGTATCATCAATGATAAGGTCAACGCCGGTGGCCGTCTCAAGGGCGCGGATATTGCGGCCCTCACGGCCGATGATGCGGCCCTTCATCTCGTCGCTGGGCAGCGGGACGACGCTGACGGTGGTCTCGCTGCAGTGGTCAGCAGCACAGCGGCTGATGGCCTGGCCGATGAGGTTGCGGGCGATGCCGTCGCAGTTCTCCTTCAAATCGGTCTCGTAGGCGGCGACGCGGATGGCCTTCTCGTGGGTCAGCTCCTCGTCCACCTTGTGCAGCAGCACTTCGCGGGCGTCCTCCTGGCTCAGGCCGGCCAGCGTTTCCAGACGCTCCATCTCCTTGGCGCGCAGGGCATCGACCTCGGCCAGATGGGCCTCTGCCTCCTCGTTCTTCTTTTTCAGCTCTTCCTCGCGCTTTTCCAGAGCCTCGGTCTTGCGGTCGAGGGCAGTTTCCTTCTGGTCGATGCGGTTCTCCTGGCGGCTGATCTCCGCACGGCGCTGCTTGATCTCTTTATCGGCCTCTGCCTTCTGGGCATCGACCTCGGCTTTCAGGCGGAAAGCCTCATCCTTTGCTTCCAGAATGGCTTCCTTGCGCTTCTGGTCGGCGGTCTTGATCGCTTCGTTCACCAGCCGGGTCGCCTCGGCCTCGGCGCTGCCGATCTGGGCCTCTGCGGTCTTTTTACGGTTGTTGTAACCAATAAAATAGCCCGCAGCTGCGGCAGCGACAGCAACGATCAATGCCACGATCACTCCGATCACGGTCATTGTTCTTCACTCTCCTTAACAGTCAAATTTTGCTTTAACAGGCAGGAGACGCTGTGCGGCCGAACGCGGGCCAGACATCAATCAAATTTTCAACGCAAAAGAGGCCAACAAGAACAGACGCAGAGAAAAATCTTCCTGTGCGGTAGGTCTGGTGCAGCTTTTCGATTTACAAGATGTGCTTATAAAAACGGGCAGATGAAGCCCCATTGAAATATCTGGTCGCGGAATGTTCCGCCTACAGCGTCTTAGATTCCATACTACTTCTTATATTACGAAACATTTTGCACAATGTCAAGGAGAAGTAAGGCCGAAAGCGGAAATTATTTTTTATTTATTCGAGATACATCCGGCGCAGGCGCATCAGGCGGGCCGGAGTGAGGCCGTATTCGGCTTCCAGATAGGCGTCGGCACTGCCATAGCGCTCCCGGATGATGCCCAACACGAAGGGAGCAGACTCCGGGTGGACGCCGAACACGCCGAGGTAGAAGTCCTTCCGGGCAGGGTCAGCGGCGATCTCCTCAGCGTGCTCGGCCCAGACGGCTTCCAGCTCCGGCCTGCGCCAGATGTTCGTCTTCTCAAAATCTTCGGCGATGGTCTTGTCCGACGCGCCCAGCGCCAGCAGGATGAGCATGGCGGCCACGCCGGTGCGGTCCTTGCCCGCCGAGCAGTGGAAGAGCACCGGCGTCTCACCGGCTTCCAGCGCACGGAACAGCTCCTTGTACGCCTTGTTGCCGAAGAGCATCCGCTCGTACATGGCGTCCGCCATCCGACGGCCCTCGTCGGGCATTCCCTTCAGCAGATTCTCCCGGTCTTCGGGCGAAAAGTCCACCTCTTTGCCGTTCTCGAGGCAGAGACCGCAGATGCGCACCAGCCGCGCGCCGTCCGGCACGTAGTCGGGCGTCTCGGCAGCTTCGGCCTCGCTGCGCAGATCGAGGATGAGGCGCAGGCCCAGAGAATCCAGCAGCTTCCGGTCAGCCTCGCTGGTGAGTTTCCACGTCGGGATGCCCCGGTAGATCTGGCCCCACTTGATGTGCTTGCCCTCATCGGCCTCGTAGCCGCCCAGCTCGCGGAAGTTGTGTCCGCCCTCAAAGGGCAGCTGAGTGCCGGGGGCAGGATGTACCACGGCAGGCTTTGCCGCCGCGCTGGACAGGACAGGCAGGTTATAGAAGGGCTTCGCCGACCGTCCGCGCCGGGGCGGCAGGCTGGCCGCACCACCCAGCACCTCCATCAGGTAGCTGCGCAGCAGGTCGATATAAGCCGAAGCATGGTCGCGCCGCTGCAAAAGTGAGACGCAGAGGGGCGGCAGGTCTTCCAGCAGGACGTCCCGCACCCGGTCCAGCTCCCGCCGCGCGCCCGGCTCGTACCGGGTCAGGCAGGTACAGAGCTGCTCCTGCACGAGGTAGTACGCCTGATAAAAGCTGGGGCCTATCTCAGCGTTGGGCGCAAAGCCCGCCCGGGCGCAGGCCTCCCACAGCGGGGCGAACAGGTCCTGCCGCAGGCTGGGCAGAAGGAGCCTCTGGTTCCGCAGCTCGGCCAGCGGCACACTCTCCTTTTCCCAGAAGGGGTGGCCGCGCGGCACCAGCAGGCAGGCCGGGTCGGCCCGCAGGGTGGTGCGGGCCAGCACCGGTGCGGCACAGCCCAGGTCCATCACAAGGCCCGCATCCAGCTCGCCCTGCTCCACGCCCTCGGCCACGGCGTCGTTGTCCAGCAGGCGGAAGCGCATCTCGATGTGGGGGTACTGCTGGCGGAACTTGTCCAGCTGGGTCTCAAGGCCGGGCAGATAGTCCGGCACCAGCGAGACGCTGATGCCGATGCGCACCGGCTGGGCCGACTGTATCTCGGCGTGGAGCGCCGCCTGCATCTGCTGGAACTGCTCCACCACCGGCGCGGCATGGCGCTGTAAGCTCACGCCCCGGTCGGTGAGGCTGAGCTTGTGGTGGGCGCTGAGGAAGAGCGGCCCGCACAATTCGGCCTCGAGGGCCGAGATGCTCTGACGCAGAGCCTGTCGGGATAAAAACAGGCGCTGGGCCGCGCGGGTGTAGTTCATCTCCTCGCAGAGGACCAGAAAATAATGCAGCTGGCGGATGTCCATCGTTTCCTCCTGAATCTTAGAGTGGTATGGGTAAAGAATACCGCCTTTTGGCCGGATTGTAAAGCCGCTGGAAGCAAAATCCCGCTTTTTCTCCGCTATTGACACCGGGCTTTCCCGCGTGTAACATAAAGGAAAGGAGACTCTGCCCATGAAACATAACACTCCGGCGCAGGAGGTCAAAAGCCTCGAGACGCTGTTTTTCACCTTTTTCAAGATCGGTCTGTTCACCTTCGGCGGCGGCTACGCCATGATCGCCCTGCTGGAAGAAGAGTTCATCCAGCGCCGCAAATGGCTGGACAAAGACGAATTCCTCGACATGACCGCCATTGCGGAATCCACCCCCGGACCGGTGGCCATCAACAGCGCCACCTACCTCGGCTACAAGCTGGCCAAAGTCCCCGGCGCGGCCACGGCCACGGTAGCTGTCTGCCTGCCGTCCTTCCTCATCATCTACGCCATCTCGCTGTTTTTCGAGCAGTTCACCCAACTCACTGTCATCGCCAACGCCTTCAAGGGCATTCAGGTCTGCGTCATCTACCTCATCTTCTCGGCAGGCGTGCGGATGCTCAAAGCGCTGGACAAGTCGCCCTTTGCCACCGGCGTTTTCGCCGCCGTCATGCTGGTGATGGTAGGCCTCTCGCTGGCCGGTGTCAGTGTCTCGTCCATCCTGCTCATCCTTCTCAGCGGTGCGGCAGGTGTGGCTGCATGGCTCATCGGCCGCAGAAAGGAAGGGAAGTAAGATGTTTCTGAAATTATTCCTCACCTTTCTGGAGATCGGTGCCGTCTCCTTCGGCGGCGGCTACGGCATGATCTCCCTCATCCGGGAGAAAGTCCTGCTCAACGGCTGGCTCTCTGAGGCCGAGTTTTTGAGCTTCATCGCGGTGTCGGAGTCCACACCCGGCCCGCTGGCCGTCAACATGGCCACCTTCATCGGTGCGTCGCAGGGCGGGGTGCCGGGGGCGCTCTGCGCCACACTGGGCGTCGTTCTGCCGTCCTTTTTCATCATCCTGCTCATCGCGGCCCTCATCCACGACCTGCTCAAGTACGCCGGGGTCGAAGCTTTCCTCTCCGGCGTCCGGCCCTGCGTCGTGGCCCTCATCCTCTCCACGGCCTTCACCATGGGGCTGAGCACCCTGCTGGGCATCTCCACTGCCGCTGAAACGCCCTCGCCCGCATGGCGGGGCATTGGCATCCTTGCACTTCTGGCCGGGGTGCGGCTCATCTGGCAGAAAGCCAGAGGCAAAGCCCCTTCGCCCATCGGGATGATACTGTTCTCGGCGGTGCTGGGCGCAGTTTTATACCAATAAAAAAGAACGGCATCTGAGCTTTTCTCCGATGCCGTTCTCTATTTTGCTCTTCTGAAATCCGATTCACAGACCCGGCCATTCTGGGCCAGAACACGGCGCAGGATCTGCATCACGCCGGAGCTGGTGTTGGGCGGCGCGAGGAATGGCACCTCCTCCCGGAGAGCGGGCGAGCCGTTCTCCACGAGGAAGCCGTACTTTGCCGCCTTCAGCATCTCCGCGTCGTTGAAGGTGTCGCCGAACGCCATCATGCCCTCGGGCGGGACACCCAGACGCTTCCCCAGAAGAAGCAAGGCCGCGCCCTTGTGGATGCCGGGGTTCATGATGTCCACCCAGTCTGCACCGGCCACCGCCACCGAGAAGCGCCTGCCCCAGACCGGGCCATAAAGCGCGTCGTAGCCCTTCTGGGCATCCCCCTCAGGGAAGTAGATGGTGAATTTATCCACCCGGGCGGTCACGTCCTCCAGATGGGGGACATATTCCACCTTGGTGTAGAATCTCTTGAAGACCCTGTCGTATGGCCGGAACTGCTCCTCCACATAGGCCGTTTCCAGCCCGCAGAGGACGGCGGCGTGGCCCGCGCTCCGGGCCTGCCCGGCCAGCGTGCGCCAGTCGGCGGCGTCCATCTCGGAAAGATACAGGCTCTCGCCCTTCCAGCAGATGGCACCGCCGTTGTCACCCACAAGGATGATGTCGTCCCGCAGGGGCGCGAACATCTCCTCTAAGGTATAGATGGGCCGTCCGCTGGCGGCAGCGAACCGGATGCCCCGCTCTGCCAGAGCGCGGACGGTCTCCGCGAAGTCTGGCGGAAGCCGGCTCTGGCCGTCCAGCAGGGTGGCGTCAAGGTCGGAGGCAATGAGGCGGATGACGTCCATGGGCGCCTCCTCAGCCCACATAGCTGATGTTCACGTCGATCTGTCCGCCGTAGCCGGGGATGCGGGCGGTACAGGTACCCTGCCACATATCGCAGGCGATGGGGCTACCGGCCACATTATAATGTGCGTTCCAGATGCTGTAGCTCTTCAGCTGGTTCAGGTCGATGCGCTTGCGGAACCACAGGGTGGAGGCGTAGACGCCCGGCTTGTAGCCCTGCGCCTTGACTTCCTCGCAGAAGGCGATGGCACACTTGGTGCGGTCTTCGACGCCCAGACCATCGGCACGGCCATTCTTGCCGCCGGAGGCCTCAGTATCGAAGTAGATGGGGTAGTCGAGCTTGCGGCCGTTCAGGACATAGGCGCAGCCCTGCGCTTCTTCCCGGGCCTCGTTCTCGTTGACTGCCTGACTGAAGAAGTAGACGCCCACCTTGAGGCCCGCGTTCCGGGCATTGGTGAAGTGCTGCTCAAACATGGGGTCCAGCACCAGCGCGCCGCTGCCGTAGCCGCGGTAGCCGATGCGGATGATGACGAACTTGACGCCCGCCGTCTTGACCTGCTCCCAGTCGATGTTCGACTGATATTTGGAGACATCGATGCCGAAGGTGGCGTCCTGCTGGACACCGTTGGCGTCGAAGTAATAGAGCTTGTTGTCGATGGACTGGATGCCCGTGACCGGCTGGTTGGTGTACTGGTCATAATAGTAGGTCTTGCCGCCCACGGTGCGCCAGCCGGAATAGACCGGGGCCGGAGCCGGGGTGCTGCTGTCATCGTCTCTTTTCCCGAACAGGAGGCTCCACAGCCAGCTCAGCAGGCCGTTCTCGTCGGTAAGACAGGCAGTATCAATGTTGCTCGCATCCAGCGTACCCGCATCCAGCGCCGCGCGTATCTCTTCCGGCGTCAGCAGGATGGTGCCTTCCTCGGTCTTCACCGGCAGGGTGCTCTGCTCTTCGGAGTTCGTCTCCGGCTCGGCGGGCTGAGACACTGCATCCTGCTCCACCGGGGCGCTCAGGGGGTCTTCGGCGGCCAGTGCCTCGGTCTCCTGCTGTAAGCGGGGGAAGCCGTTCTCCTGTTCCAGCTCGTCGATGCCGCCCATCATGGGGGCAGAAGGAGCTGTTTCCGGGGCTGCAGGCTCTGCGGCAGTCTCCTCTGCGGGTGCAGCCGGAGCCGCCGATGCAGCGGGCTCTTCTTTCACGCTCTGGCTGGGAGCAGACGGCTGCGCGGCAGACGCAGCAGTGCTCTCCGCCTCAGAGGATGCAGAGTCATTTTTCGGAGTTTCCGTATTATTTTTCTTCGTTTCCTTTTTGGTGCTGTGGGCCGCATCGGTCTCACCCTCCCACAGCAGAGCCGACGGCTCCACCGTCAGACCCGCAGGCTGGGACGCCAGCAGGGCTGTGGTGCCAAAACCGCCCACCGCGATGGCAAGCGCCATCACCGCCGAGGCCACCATCTGGCCCGCCGCACGGCGCGTCTTCTTTTTTGGTGTTCCTGTATCTTTCTGTCTCATTCCGCTTGCTCTGCCTCCAAGCTGTATTCTAACGCGGCCTCTCGCCGCCAGAAGTGCTTCAAATGCCATTTATACGTCTATAGTATACACCCAACCCCAAGCTCCCGTCAATGTCCTTCGGTGTCTCGTGCGGGGCGTTTCGTGGAAGTTTTCCACCATAGCCGACACTCCATGTGGAAAACGAACCGAGCCGCCGTATTATTGCATCCAAAAGAAAAAAAGTTCAGTTCCGAACGGGATTTTTGCGTTTTCCTCTTGCTGTCTTGACACGTGTATGGTATCATGATGGTCATGCAGCTTTTGCTGCACTCTGAAAGTGTTAAGACGGAAAGGCAGATTCTTTATGTCAAATGTAAAAGATTTCTTAAAACGCAAGGACATCGTCATCACCCCCCAGCGCTACCTCATCGAGGCGCTGGGCGCGATGGCACAGGGCCTGTTCGCCAGCCTGCTCATCGGCACCATCATCAAGACGCTGGGCCAGCAGACCGGGCTTGAGACGCTGGTGGACCTGGGCGGCTACGCCACGGCCATGAGCGGCCCGGCCATGGCCGTGGCCATCGGCTGGGCGCTCCACTGCCCGCCGCTGGTACTGTTCAGCCTCGTGACGGTGGGCTACTCTTCCAACGCCCTCGGCGGCGCAGGCGGCCCTCTGGCCGTCCTCATCATCGCCATTGTGGCCGCTGAGCTGGGCAAGGCCGTCAGCAAGGAGACCCGCGTCGACATCCTTGTCACCCCGCTGGTCACCATCTTTGCCGGCGTCGGCCTCTCGATGCTCATCGCTGCCCCCATCGGCGCAGCCGCAAGCCAGGTGGGTACCCTCATCATGTGGGCCACTGAACAGGCACCCTTCCTCATGGGCATCCTCGTCTCGGTCATCGTGGGCGTCGCCCTGACCCTGCCCATTTCCTCTGCCGCCATCTGCGCGGCCCTCGGCCTGACGGGCCTCGCCGGCGGCGCTGCCGTGGCGGGCTGCTGCGCCCAGATGATCGGCTTTGCCGTCATGAGCTATAAGGAAAACGGCGTCGGCGGCCTCATCAGTCAGGGCCTCGGCACCAGTATGCTCCAGATGGGCAACATCGTAAAGAACCCCCGTATCTGGATCGCCCCCACGCTGGCCAGCGCCATCACCGGCCCTCTGGCCACCTGCGTCTTCCACATGGAGATGAACGGTGCCGCCGTCTCTTCCGGCATGGGTACCTGCGGCCTCGTGGGCCAGATCGGCGTCTACACCGGCTGGGTCAGCGACATTGCCGCCGGCACCAAGGCCGCCATCACCCCGATGGACTGGGCTGCCCTCGTCCTCATCTGCTTCGTCCTGCCCGCTGTGCTCAGCGTTCTCTTCTGCGAGATCGAGCGCAAGCTTGGCTGGATCAAGGACGGCGATTTGAAGCTGAACTGATCCCGTAAAAATCGCCTCTGTGCAAAAATGTCGTCAAAACATTTCTGCACAGAGGCTTTTTTATCTTATTTTATTGCATTCCGCACTTTTTCTCTGCTATAATACTGTTACACAATTCAAGACCGGAGGGTTCATCATGACCGTAAAACGCGAAAAGGCATTCCGCAACGCCATTGCATCCACACGGATGGAGGGCCTCTCTTTTTCAAAAAAATCGGAGCAGGACTGTCTGCGCTATCTGGACGGTCATCTTGACGCCGCCACCCTCGTCCGTGAGGTTCTGCGGCAGCCACAGGACACTGCGGCCCAGAGGTAACGCTTATGCCCTACACGATCGACCCATCTTCTGCCGACTGCTATCCCTGCACTTCCGTCCTTATCAATAAATTCGACCTCCGCAGTCAGCAGGAGCTTGACCGTGTGGAAGCCGTGCTCGTCACCGCGAAAGCAGCACAGTGGGAAGAATCTCCCTTGTGCTCTACCTTCGACTTTGAGCATTACAAGGCCATCCACCGCCATCTTTTCTGCGACCTCTACGAATGGGCCGGTGTACCCCGCAGCATCAACATCTCCAAAAAGGGTACGCAGTTCTGCCCCGCAGATGAGATCCCACGCGTCAGCTCTGCTATTTTCCGGCGGCTGGCCGAACAGAATTTCTTCCAAAGCCTTTCCTTCGACGATTTTGTAGACGCCTTCGTTGATTTTTACATCCGCACCAACGAGCTTCACCCGTTCCGCGAGGGCAATGGGCGGACACAGCGCGTCTTTCTGGCGCAGCTCGCACAGCACGCTGGGTATCAGTTGGATTTTTCCTGCATCGACCCCGACGAGCTGATGGTCGCCACCATCTGGTCGGCGCAGGGCGTGGATACTATGCTGCGCCAGCTTTTCCGTGAAATGCTTTCGCCTTTGGCAGATTAACCCACGATTCTTTCCCCATCCAGCACCGCCTGCCGGAGGACATCCCCCTCATACACCAGCTTGAGGGAGAACCACGGATGTTCCTCGTTGAGCAGCTTGAAGAAGATCTTATCGCCCTCCCAGATGGGCAGCTGCTCCACTTTCTCCTTCGGCACCCATTCCAGCACGCCTTCCCGGCAGGCATCGCCCTGTATCATCTCGCCCGTCCACCCGTCGGCAGTGTAGAGATGGATGAACTCGGTCATATTGCCCCAGATGAAGGTCAGCAACCCCCGGCTGCGCCAGTGGGTCAGCGTCAGGCCCGTCTCTTCTTTCACCTCCCGGAGAAGGCAGTCCTCCGGGCTCTCGAACCGCTCGAATTTTCCGCCGACGCCCACCCATTTGTCGTGGTTGTAGTCGTCTGCCTTCTTCACGCGGTGGAGCATCAGGTAGGCGTCGTCCCGCTCCAGATAGCACAGCGTCGTGCTGAAGATCGGGTATTCGGGATTCATAAAGGCCCCAAGATTCATCTTACTTTCCCTTTCTTTTAACAGCAAAGCGCCCCGCAGATGACCCCTGCGGGGCGCTGTTTTTATGCGTTTATGCCTTGCGGCCTGCGCGGCCCTTGCCCGCATTGTTCAGTTTACGGACGAGGTCGTTCTGGTGCTTGCGCTGGGAGGGCGTCGGCTCCGGATCATGGGCCTCTTCGGCCTTGGCCCGGGTCTGCTGGACGGTGGAGTCCACACGCTCAAGGTTCCACTCCTGATTGCCGCCCGAGACGAAGTTCCAGATCTGCGCCTGCGCACCGTTGGAGGTATTCATGCCCACAAGGTCGATGTACTTGTCGGCCAGCACGTTGCGGATGCGGGTCCGGCCATTGCGGGTAGGCTCGAGCGCCCAGCACTGGCTCAGTCCGCTAGTGCGGCCCCACTGATGGAGCCAGGTGCCTTCCACCACGCCGCCGAGGGCAAGGTCCATCATTTTGCCGGTAAAACGGTTCTGGATGCGCCAGCGTCCTTCGCCTGCATCCACGAATTTCCACTGCTGCCACGGATGACCTGCGTAGTCCCACAGACGGATCGCAGCGCCGTTCTCCGTGTTGAAGTTCTTTACTTCCAGCACCTTTCCATTGGGGGCCTTGATGAGGTAAAATTCATTTTCTGATAATACGACCTGCGATGCCTTTGCCATAACTGCGTTCTCCTTTCAGCGTAGACTTTTGATGCTCTTATTATAGCGCATTTTGGTTTGGGCAGCAAGAATAGTTTTCCATAATTTTTGCGAATTTCTTTATGCATTCTGCTCGTTTTGCTGAGATTTCCTCACTTTACCCTCCGGCCCAAATTCCACCGCCGGAGCACACTTGTATACATCTCAAAAACGACCCCACAGCTTTCGTTTTCCACCCTGTTTTTTCTCTAAGAACAGCACCCCCGTTTTCGGCCCGTTTCAGCTCCAAAATGGGCCGAACTGTCCCTGCTGCAAGGCCAATTCAGTGCAGTGACTTCAGTTTTATAAATCAAAACTCACTTCGGCGCTTTACTTTAATGATAGATATTACATTTCAGAAAGAGCTTTAATTTGTTTCACGTTTTTTGCTATTGACTTTGTTTCAAAACCGGTGTATAGTAAGCTTGCAGGGAGCGGAAAGCGCCCCCGTAACAACGAGCTTCAGGCTCCGCACACTGCGGGCCTGTGAGAAAAATATAGGAGGTTTGACTATGTATTACTACATTCTGGGCTGCGGTATCGCTTGTTTGGTCATTTTTGGCATCGACAGCATGGAGACGGTATGCGTCAAGCCGGCTGAGATGGTTGGCAAGGTCCTGCTGTGGCCTGTCACCCTGATGGAAGCAGTTGTCCGTTACAGCTCCACTCATCACAACTTCAAGGCTGCGCTGTAAAACGCATCACGTCTGAGGATGTTGAAAAAGCCATCAAGGCTGCCGTACTCTTTGCGGGTACGGCAGCCTTTTTGCTTTACACCCGGGGGCCGGATGTGGTACACTGTATATTGTAAAGCGATTTCCCGCCGAATCTTATCGTGCGCAGTTCCGCGCTATTTTTCAGGAGGACTATGAAACCCGATTACAAGCTGGTCGCCAAGGCCAAATATATCCACATGACCGCCGACCTTGCCAGCGAGGTCTGGCACGAGGTCTACAAACGCTATTTTCCCGCAAAGCAGCTGGACCCCCTCATCGAGAACTTGCAGAGCGCCGACTCTATTGAAGAGGACATCGACAACGATGTGAACTACTTCCTCGTCTTCCTCGGCAGCAGCCTCATCGGCTACTTTGCATGGAAGATGGAGAACACTTCGCTCCATCTGCTCCACCTCTACCTCAAGCCCGAATACCGCGGCAAGGCCATCGGCCGGGACATCGTGGCGTCCTGCGAGCGTCTGGCCCGGGGCGAGGGCCGGGGCCGCGTCTGGTGCGGCGTCAACGCCAAGGCCCTGCCAGTGCAGCAGTTCTTCAAGGCCCGGGGCTACCGTTCCCTCGGCCCTGCCGAGAGTGAGGGCAGCATCGAGCGCAACGAGCTTATCTTTGAGCGGATGTTGTAAATTTCCTGCAAAGGCCATTGCTTTTTCTTCTCATTTGTACTACACTAAAGTAGTGTATTGAAGTACCCGTTTGCGGGTCCAACATCATTGAATGACCGGGGAGGAACTGTATATGGCAAAGGACCATCCGACCGGAAAATCCGGCCTGTATGCCGCTTTTCTGGAGCTTGAGACGCCCGAGGAGTGCTACCGCTTCTTGCAGGATGTATGCAGCTACGCAGAGCTGAGCGCGATGGAGCAGCGCTACAACATCGCCGAAAAGCTCATGCGCAAGCAGAGCTACACCAGCATCATGGGCAACATCGGCGCATCCAGCGCCATCATCAGCCGCGTGAGCCGTGTGCTGGGCCGGGATGACAGCGTCCTGCGCCGCATTCTGGAAAAGAACGGCGTCTCCGCTGACACCGAAGACTGAATTTCTACTGACCGCTGGCGCACTGCGGGCCGGGGATGCCCCGCCTGCGGTGCGCTTTTTCTTTGATCTATAAAAGGAGTATCTGATTATGAGCAAAGCTGTTCTGTTTTTTGCCGACGGCACTGAGGAGTGCGAGGCCCTGCTGGTGGCCGACCTTCTCCGCCGCGCCAAGGTCGAAGTCATCATTGCGTCCGCCATGGGCCGCCGCGCCCTCGTCAGCAGCCACGGCATCCACCTGAACGCCGACGCGCTGGCCGAGGATGTGGATTACAGCGACGTAGACATGGTCATCCTGCCCGGCGGCATCCCGGGTACGCCCAACCTCGCCGAGAACAAGACCGTCACCGACACCTGCGTTTCTTTTGCCAGGGCAGGCAAGAAGGTCGCCGCCATCTGCGCCGCGCCCAGCGTCCTCGCCAGCCTCGGCCTGCTGGAAGGCAGGAACGCCACCGCCCACGCCGGATTTCAGGACAAGCTGGCCGGTGCCATCGTCCACGATGAGGAAGTCGTCGTAGACGGCAACATCACCACCAGCTATGGCCTCGGCGGCGCCATCCCGTTTGCCCTCGAGCTGGTGCGCCAGCTGGCCGGCCCCGCCGAAGCCGACCGCATCCAGAAGGCTATCGCGTATCGGCACTGAGAAGGAGGCTTTTCTATGCGTTTCATCACCTGCCGTCTGCCCGACGGCGTGGAAGACCCGGCCATCCTCTCTGCCGATGGCCGTCAGGTCTGGCCCCTGAGCTGGCTGGGCCTTTCTTACGAGACATTGTCCGACGCCATCCCGTTCCTGACCCCGCAGGTGCGGGCCGGTCTCTCGCTGGCCATCGCAGGCATCCCGGCGCTGCCCATCGAGGCTGTCACACCGGAAAGCCCCATCCCGTCTCCGGCGCAGGACGTCATCTGTCTGGGCATCAACTACATGGCCCACTCCGACGAGGCCGAGAAATACTCTGCCGACGCTTTTGCTACCAAACATCAGGACGCCATCTACTTTTCCAAGCGGGTCACCCGGGCCGTGCCGGACGGCGGCTTCATCGAGGCCCATACCGACCTCGTGAAAAAGCTGGACTACGAATGTGAACTGGCCGTCGTTCTGGGAAAGGATGCGAAGGACGTTCCCGCAGGGCAGACGAAAGACTACGTCTTCGGCTACACCATCCTGAACGATGTCTCCGCACGGGATGTCCAGACCGCCCATAAGCAGTGGTATTTCGGCAAGAGCCTCGATGGCTTCACTCCCATCGGCCCCTGCATCGTCACGGCAGACAAGTTCGACACCTACCCGCCCAAGCTCCCCATCCGGTGCTTCGTCAACGGCGAAAAGCGGCAGGACTCCAACACCGGCCTGCAGATTTTTGACATTGACCATGTCATTGCCGAGCTTTCACAGGGCATGACCCTCAAGGCCGGCACCATCATCGCCACCGGCACCCCGGCGGGCGTCGGCATGGGCATGGAGCCGCCCTGCTTCCTCAAACCGGGCGACGAAGTTCGCTGCGAGATCGAGGGCATCGGAACTCTGACGAACACAGTCCGCTGAGTAGGTTTGCATTCCATTCTGTATTATTTTTCTGAATTTCTACTCATTCGATGCATTTTCGTTTGAATCGCTCTTTTGTTCACGAACAATTCATATTAAATTCATATTCCGTTCATGCATCTTCGGTATATGTATGGCATCAAAGGCGCGGTGCGCGCCGAAAACCCCTGACAGCACACTCCATATCGCCGCTCTCCCGGGCGGCTGAGGAAAGGAATCGGAAGAATATGAAAATTGGTTTTTGGGAACTCGTGGTCATCGTGGTCATCGCGTTCGTCTTCATCGGCCCCGACCAGCTGCCCGTCTACGCAAAGAAGCTGGGCAAGATGCTGCGCGAGCTGAAGAAGTACACCGGCGCTGCCTCCGAGGAGATCCAGAAGAACGTCGTGGAGCCTCTGAATGAGATCCAGGCCCCCCTCAAGGAAGCCGTTGCCCCCCTGACCGACATCAAGAAGGACATCGACAACAGCGTGAAGGACGTCACCAAGAGCTTCACCGGCATCGGCAAGACCAGCAAGGAAGAGGCCGCCAAGGCCGAACAGGCTGAGGAAGTCACCGAGCTGGAAGAAGTCGAGGAGCTGCCCGAGGAGACTCCTGCCGAGGCTCCCGCAGCCGAAGCTCCCAAGGCAGAGGAGACCCCTGCTGCTGAGCCTGTGAAGGCCGAGGAAAAGACCGACGCCCCCGCAGAGGCAGCACCCGTGGCCGAAGAAGCCGCCCCCGCTGCCGAAGCCGCACCTGCCGAAGAGGCAAAGGCTTAATCCCCACACCGATGCACCCGCGCCCGCGGTTGCCTTATACATTGTAATCAGCCCGCCTCGCGGCGCGGCAAAGTAAAAAGGAGATCATTATTATGCGTATTGGTACTAACGAGCTGCTTATCATCCTGGTCGTCGTCCTGCTCATCTTTGGACCCAAGAACCTGCCGAAGCTGGGCAAGATGTTCGGCAAGACCATGAACAACTTCAAGAAGGGCATGGAGGAGTCCGAAGAGGAGGACGCGACCACTGCCAAGGCCGAGACCAAGACTGAGACTGAGAAGAAGAACGACGAGGAGTAATCTGTGGCTACGAACGTAAAGCGCAAAAAGAAAGCCGAAGTCATGCCTGACGACGGCAACATGACGCTGACGGGCCACCTGAAAGAGCTGCGCAACCGGCTGATCGTCTGCGCCGTGGTGTTCGTGGCAGCGGTCGTGGTCACGCTGGCTTACGCCGACCGCCTCATCGACCTGCTGACCGCCATGGGCCAGGGTTTCTACACCTTCGTGTCCATCGCCCCGCAGGAAAAGCTGATGCAGTATTTCCGCGTCTCCCTGCTGGCGGCTGTGGTGGTCACAGTGCCTGTGGCGCTGTATCAGGTGTACGCCTTTGCAAAGCCCGGCCTGAAAAAGAGCGAGACGTTTTTCCTCAAGCTGGTCATCCTGCTGGGTCTGGCCCTGTTTGTGGTGGGCGTGCTGTTTGCCTACAAGCTCATGATGCCCTTCATGCTCCAGTTCCTCAGCACCGGCATCGAGGGCGCCGACTACATCCAGACCACCACCAGTATCGAGAGCTATGTCAGCCTCTGCCTGACCATGTTCATCATCTTTGGCTGTGTGTTTGAGATGCCTCTGGTCACCATCATCCTCTCCAAGATGGGCATCGCCAACCCCCAGATCATGAAAAAGGGCCGGGGCGTTGCCATCGTGCTCATCTTCTTCGTGGCAGCCGTCGTCACCCCGCCGGACATCGTTTCCCAGTGCATGGTGGCTATCCCTATGGTCCTGCTCTACTTCATCAGCACCTTCCTGAGCGGCATCTTCTACAAGCCCCGCTCTGAAGACGGCGATGACGAAGAGGACGAGGAAGACGAAGACTAAGGCTTTTTCATCCGTCACGAAAGCGCACTCTGCTGCTTGCAGAGTGCGCTTTTTTGCGGCCTGTTTTATGCCATTCTGCCAAAAAGGCGGTGTTATTTCCGTCTGATTGCATAAAAACCGGCCCGCCCCCTGCTCTTTTGGCCCGGAGTATGTTATACTGATGTCAAATGATAACCGGCGGGCGACCGCCGCAGAAAAAGGGGTAAATGAGTTATGAAAGAATACGCATTCGGCATCGACCTCGGCGGCACCACGGCCAAGGTCGGCCTGTTCACCACCTCGGGCGCTCTGCTGGAAAAGTGGGAAGTCCCCACCGACACCTCCAACGCCGGTGAACACATCCTCGAGAATCTGGCCGACGCCATCCACGCCAAGATGGCCGAGAAGGAGATCACCTCCGAGCAGGTGGAGGGCGTCGGCATCGGCGTCCCCGGCCCCGTGCTGGACAGCCGCGTCGTCCCCATCATCTGCGCCAACCTTGGCGGCTGGGGCGAACGGAACGTCTCGGCCCAGCTGTCCGGCCTGCTGGACGGCATGAAGGTGCTGGTGGGCAACGACGCCAACGTGGCTGCTCTGGGTGAGATCTGGATGGGTACCGCCAAGGGCTGCCGCAGCGCAGTCATGGTCACGCTGGGTACCGGCGTCGGCGGCGGCGTCATCGTCAACGGCAAAGTCATCGACGGCGCACACGGTGCCGGCGGTGAGATCGGCCACATCACCGTCAACCGTCACGAGACGGTCGCCTGCGGCTGCGGCAAGCACGGCTGCCTCGAGCAGTATTCCAGCGCTACCGGCGTCGTCCGCTGCATGAAGAAGCTGCTGGACGAGAACCCCGACGCAGACTGTGTCCTGCGCGGCAAGGATTTTGAGGCCAAGGACGTCTTTGATGCCGCCCGCAGCGGCGACGCCCTCGCTGCCCGCGAGGTGGACGAGATGGCCGACACCCTCGGCATGGCTCTGGCCTCCATTGCCAGCACCACCGACCCCGAGATGTTCCTCATCGGCGGCGGTGTGGCCCGCGCAGGCGACGTCCTCTTCGACCCGCTGGTGGAGCACTTCAAGACCTACGCCTTCAAGTCCTGCCGCGAGACGCCCATCAAGGCCGCAAGCCTCGGCAACGACGCCGGTATTTACGGCGCCGTGCGGCTCATTGTCGGAGAATAAGAAAGAGTATAACAAAAGAGGCACTGCCGCTGGCAGTGCCTCTTTTGTTATACTCTTTCTTTTTACAACGTATCTTCCCCGGGCAGCTGATTCCACAGGCGGTAGTAGACGCCCTTTTTCGCCAGCAGCTCGTCGTGAGTGCCAGACTCCTCGATACCCTCTGCGCCCAGCACAAGGATTCTATCGTAGTCCTTGATGGTGGTCAGTCGGTGGGCGATGGTCAGGGTCGTGCGGCCATGGGCCAGTTTTTCGAGGCTCTGGCCCACAAGGATCTCGCTCTCGTTGTCGAGGGCGCTGGTGGCCTCGTCCAGAATGAGGATGGGCGGGTTCTTCAGGAAGACCCGCGCGATGGCGATGCGCTGCTTCTGACCGCCCGAGAGCTTGACGCCCCGCTCACCCACATAGGTATCAAAACCGTCCTTCAAGGCGCTGATAAAGCGCTCTGCGCCCGCCAGACGGGCCGCTTCGATAATTTCCTCCCGGGTCGCGCCGGGCTTGCCGTAGGCGATGTTATCCGCCACCGAACCGCTGAACAGGTAGACGTCCTGCTGGACGATGCCGATGTCCTCCCGCAGGCTCTTGAGGGTGACGTGCTGGATGTCCTGCCCGTCGATGAGGATACGGCCTCCCGTCACCTCGTAGAAGCGGGGGATGAGGTTGCAGAGCGTCGTCTTGCCGCCGCCGGACGGGCCGACCAGCGCCAGACGCTCACCGGCCTTGATGTCAAGGCTGACATGGTGGAGCACCTTGTTGTGGTCGTCGGGGTACTCGAAGCTGACGTCCTCGAAGCGGATGGCACCCGGACCGGGCTGCAGAGGCTTTGCGTCTTCGGCATCCTTGATGGTCACGGGGGTGTCCATGATCTCCGCAAAGCGCTCGATGCCGGTCATGCCGCGCTGGAACTGCTCGGCGAACTCGACGATGCGGCGGATGGTGGCGATGAGAGTGGTGACGTAGAGCATATAAGCCACCAGGTCACCAGCGGTTATCTTGCCGTACACCAGCGACAGACCGCCCGCAAGGATGACCACCAGATACATCAGGCCGTCGAAGAGGCGGGTGGAGGTGTTGAACGCAGCCATGGCGTAGTAGCCCAGCGTCTTGATGTGCTCGAAATCTTTGTTGCCCCTGGCGAATTTCTCGCGCTCTTCGTCCTCGGCGGCGAAGGCCTTCACCACACCCTGACCCAGCAGGCTGTCCTCGATGGTGGCATTCAGCTCACCGATCTGGACGCGCTGCTGGCGGAACCGGGCGCGCAGGCGCTGGTTCAGCTTGACGGACACGACGCCCATCAGCGGCACGCAGGCGAACACGGCCAGCGTCAGCGGCACACTGGCCTGACACAGGATCAGGAAGGATGCCAGGATCTTGATGCCTGCGATGAAAAATTCCTCGGGGCAGTGGTGGGCAAACTCGGTCACGTCGAACAGGTCATTGGTGATGCGGCCCATGATGGTGCCGACCTTGGTGTTGTTGTAGTAGGTGTGGTCGAGCTTGAGCAGGTGGTCGAAGGCGTCCCGGCGCATGTCCGTCTCGATGTGGACGCCCATGATGTGGCCGATGCCGGACATGAAATACTGCGCAGCACCGTCGATGATGCGGAGCACGAAGTACACTGCCGCCAGCTTGAGCACGATGCCCGCCGTGAGGGTGATGCCCACGCCCATGGCGGAGTTGGTGATGGTGCTCATGATCTTGGGCAGGATGATGTCGCACAGGGTGGTCATCGCCGCACAGAACAGGTCGATGAACAGGGTCTTTTTGTATTTTGCCAGATAGGGCAGAAAGCGCCGGATGAGGGCGCCGCTGCTGGTGTGCCGCACTGCGGGGTCGTTGACTTTTTGCATAGTTCCTCCAATTTTAAATTTCTGGGTTCAAACCTCTCCGTCACGCCTGCGGCGTGCCACCTCCCCTAACGAGGGGAGGCTTTGGCAGCCGGGTGAAGCTTGCTGGATACGCCAGAGGCTCCCCTACTAGGGGAGCTGGCGGGCGCAAGCCCGACTGAGAGGTTACTTCTTCGAATAATCCCGTTCTCCGTAGATAGCCGTACCAATGCGCACGAGGGTCGCACCTTCGCGGATGGCGTTCTCAAAGTCGCCGCTCATGCCCATGGAGAGGGTCTCCATCTTCACGTTCTGGTACCCCCGCTCCCCGGCCTGCACGAACAGCTTGTATACCTGGGCCAGATACCGGCGGTTCTGGGCGTCATCGTCGTTGACGGGCGGGATGGCCATCAGACCCTTGACCCGGATGTGCTCTTCTGCGGCGGCAGCGTCCAGCAGGGGCCAGAGCTGTTCCGGCGAGACGCCCGACTTCGACTCCTCGCCGCCGATGTTCACTTCCAGCAGGACGTCCTGCACGATGCCGGCCTTGGCGGCTTCCTTTTCGATCGCGGCCAGCAGATGCTCGCTGTCCACGCTCTGGATGAGGCTTGCGCGGCCCAGCACCTTCTTGATTTTGTTGGTCTGCAAATGGCCGATGAAGTGACTGGGCTTGCCGCAGTAAGCACCGGCGTCGTAGTTGGCGCAAAGCTCCTGCACATGGTTCTCGCCGAACACATCGATGGCAAGGGCCGCGCTGGCTGCGACGGTGTCCGCAGTGCGGGTCTTGCAGGCGGCGCAGAGCTGCACTTCGGCGGGGTCACGGCCTGCTTCCCGGGCCGCTGCGGCCATCTTTTCGCGGATGGTCTCCACGGCCTCCCGCATCTCTTCCAGATTCTTTTCTGCCATAGGACTCAGTCCTCCTCGGTATATTTTGCGCGCTCGCCGCCGATGAGCTTCGGGCGGGTGCGGGCGCAGAGAATGTTGGCCTCGCCGATCTTCGAAAAGCTCAGCCGCACCGGCACAGCCACCCGGCGCAGATGCATTCCGATGAGGGTGCCTCCGATGTCGATGCCTGCGTGGGCGCGGATCTCCTCCACCGCGATGGGGTCTTTGAACTGCTTCCAGCAGGTGGTGGCCCAGCTGCCGCCCGCATGGGGACGCGGCACGACGCAGACTTCCTCCCAGCCGTATTTCTCAGCGGCTTCCCGCTCAATAATGATTGCACGGTTGAGGTGCTCACAGCACTGTGCGGCCAGCCAGATGCCGTTTTCGGCCAGCACCGGTGCGACGCCGGCGTAGACAGCCTGTGCAGCCTCAAGGCTCGAGTCCTTGCCGATGTGGCCGCCGACGATCTCGCTGGACGAGCAGCCCACCACAAAGACGTCGCCCTTTTTCAGCTTTGCCTGGGCCAGCAGCTCCGTCACAGCCTGCCGCGCTTCGGTCTCGATTTGCTTTTTGAACTCTTCTGTCATAAAAAACACCTCGTTTTATACTCTTGCAGACAGCAGGCTGGCAGAGCCTGCCGCGCCGAAATACACTTTGCTTCCCGCCGGGCAGACTGCGGTGCAGCCGTCCAGCTCTCTGCCTGAGAATGTCTGCTTCCAGCTTCCGTCGGCGGTGTCCACAGCCTCGGCGCAGGGGGCGTCCGCAGGCAGCTTGAACAGCTTCTTCTGGATGTTCTCACCGGCCCGCAGGGCGATGCCCCGCAGAAGGATGCTGTCCGCGTGCTTTTCCAGCCAGCCGCTGCGGGTCCAGCGGTAGCTGATATAGAGAGTGCCGTCCTCGTCCATCGCCAATGCGCCGGGGTATCCCGGCAGGCCGGACACAAAGCTCCCGCAGTGCTTGCCGCCGGCCGTCAGCTCCCGGGCGTCGGCGTCCACAGCCCAGACGCAGCGGTTCCCGAGATCGGAAACGTACAGCGTTCGGCCATCCTCCGAGAGGGCCAGACCAGCCGCACCGGCCACGCCGCCCAGCACCTGTTCCACCGTACGGGCCGACGGGTCATACACATAGACGCAGCCCGTGCCGGTGTGGGCGATGAGCTCGGTGCGGAGAGCGCTTTCCAGCCCGTTTTTCGCAGTGGCTTCGGTGGACACGGCGAAATAGACCTTCCCGTCCGGGCCGGTCTCCACCGCCGACAGCACACCCAGCGGTGCGCCGTCGATTTGAGTCACCACCTGTTCTACTGAGGTTCCCCAGCTGTCATGCCGGGCGCGGCAGAGCGCCCCGCCGGAGGACGTCACCACCGTCAGCCACAAGTCGCCGTCGGCGTCGAAGGCAAAGCTGGTCAACTCGCCCTCCACCGACAGAATGGCCGCGTAGTGTCCGCCGTCGGTGCGGACAAGGTCGCTCTGACGCTTTTTCATGGCCGCACCGTTGTAGGCAGCAGCGTAGACAAGGCCGTCCTGGGCACGGACGCAGTCCACACCCAGATAGCCGCCCAGCTTCCAGCTGTCCTTGCTGTCGGCGGAGAGGGCCGTCTGCGCGGCACCGGTGTCCTGCCGCACATCCGGGGCGGTGTAGGCTTTCGGCGGCGTGTCGATGGGCCGCAGCAGCAGGCCGTACGCCAGCGCCGCCAGCATCAGCAGGGCAAAGATGTTGCTGGCCACCCGGAAGCGGGTCATCAGAGCTTCCCGCTCGATGGCGGCCTGTGCTTCCAGCTGGGCCTTCCGGCGGGCAGCGGCAGCAGACGTGCGCTGGGCGCGGCGAAGCCACCGGTCCGCAAAGAGGGCCACGTTCGGCCCCACCGTGATGGATGCAATGAAGAGGAGCAGTACCAGCTCTACGAATCCAATGCGCATGAACAGTTTTTCCTTTGTATTTGTCAGATTTCGGGGAAGTCTTTTATCATTGTAGTATAGCACACTTCGGCTTTTCTGCGCAAGATGAGGCCAAGCTTGACAGCCCCCGAAGCGGCCCTTTATAATCAGGGCAGACACGAAACGCACCCACTGGGATGTTTTCCCAAAAAATCTACTCAAACTTCACAAAAATTCCTAATTGATAGGGTATGATAGACTTGAACGCAGTATACAGTTCCGCCGGGCTGGCTCTGAGCAGCCTCCGGCGCTTGAGAGATAGAAGCTTTTAGGAGGAATGCCTTATGGCAAAAATTCTTATCGTTGACGACGAGCCCCGCATCCGGGAGCTCATCCGGGAGAATTTACAGTATTCGGGCTACACCTGCGAGGAGGCAGGGGACGGCTCCGCCGCCCTGTCGCTGCTCACCGGCGGCGGCTACGATCTGGTCATCCTCGATTTGATGATGCCCTTCATGGACGGCATGACCTGCCTGCGGGAGATGCGCACCCGCCGCATCAACACCCCCGTCATCATCCTGACGGCCCGCGGCGAGGAGTACGACAAGCTTGCCGGCCTCGAGGGCGGCGCTGACGACTATGTGGTCAAACCCTTCTCCCCCCGGGAGCTGGTGGCCCGTGTCAAGGCTGTGCTCAACCGCACCATGCCCCGCACCGAGGCTTCTGACAGCACCATGACCTTTGGGGAGCTGTCCATTGACACGGCCAGCCACACCGTCAAGGTCTCGGGCGAGGAAGTGAGCCTCACTCCCAAGGAGTTCGACCTGCTGGTCTTTCTGGCCTCCAACAAGGGAATCGCCCTCAGCCGCGAAAAAATTCTGCAGAAGGTGTGGAACTATGACTACTTCGGCGAGGACCGCACCGTGGACACCCACGTCAAGATGCTGCGCGGCCATCTGGGCAAGTGCCGCGGCTACATCGCCACTGTCTGGGGCATCGGCTACAAGTTCGACCCCGACGCGGCGCGTTAAGCGGAGGCTCTGCTCTTCATGCGGCAAACGAGCAAAACACGGCGCACCATCGGCATCCGGGGCCAGCTCATGGGCTTTCTGTGCTTCATCTGCCTTTTGCTGGTGGGGCTGTTCTGGTTTCTGAGCACCCAGCTGCTGGAGCCCCTCTACACCACCCATATCCAGAAGCAGCTCACCGAGCAGGCTGAGGCCATCGTGGCCCGGATGGACGAGGCCATCGGGAAGGGCGAGACCCTCTCCTACTGGGCCTTCGGCAGCCGGCTGTACGTCAACAACACCTTCTTCAACGCGCTGCGGGACGACATCTTCGAGCTGGGCGGGATGAGCAGCTTCTGCATCGACATCTCCGACACCACCCTGCGGCAGATCTTCAAGGTGGATAACCTGTCCTACTGCAACCTTCACCGCACCCGCCCCACCGACACTGCCGATGAACAGACCGCCTACACCACGGCCCGCGCCATGCGGCAGCTCTGCCGGGAGAGCGGCGGCACAGTGGTGCGGAAGATCAACCCGCCCACGCCCTCCGGCTCCGTCCAGCTGATGGTGGGCCGGATGACCTCCGACGGAAATTACACTGTGCTGGTGACTACCAGCCTGATGCATGTGGCCGAGGCCGGCAAGGTGCTCAGCACCGTCCTGCCGCTGGCTGCGGCCCTCATTTTCGCGTTCTCGATGTCGGCGGCATGGTTGTTCAGCGAGTGGTTCACAAAGCCTCTGCGGGCTCTCTCCGGGGCTGCGCGGCAGGTGGCACAGGGCAACTACGCCGTCCATGTGGACTCGGTGCGGAACGACGAGCTGGGCGACTTGGCCCAGGAGTTCAACCACATGGCAAAAGAGGTCCAGCACGCCTCCCAGATGCAGCGCGACCTGCTGGCCAACGTCTCCCACGACCTGCGCACTCCGCTCACTCTCATCAAGGGCTATGCCGAGACGGTGCGCGATCTGACCGGCGACGACAAGAAGCACCGCGACGAGCAGATGAACATCATCGTGGACGAGACCGACCGCCTGACGGCCCTTGTTTCCAGCGTCATGGAGCTGAGCAAGGTCACGAGCGGCGCACTCAAGTGCGAGAAGGTCCACTTCGACATGGGCCAGCTCTGCGATGAAGTCAGCGAGCGTTACGACGCCGTCTGCGCCCAGAACGGCTGGCAGCTCAAGCTGGAGATCCCCGACGAAGAACTGCCGGTCTGCGCCGACCCCGACATGATGCAGCGCGCTCTGCATAACCTTTTGGGCAACGCCATGCACCACATCGGCGAAGACGGCATCTTCGTGCTGCGGGCGCTCCGTTGTCCCGAGGGCGTCCGGGTGGAGGTGGAAGACCACGGCCCCGGCATCTCTGCCGAGGACCTGCCCTATATCTTCGACCGCTACTACCGTTCCCGCTCCGACGCAGGCAAGCAGGGGACCGGCCTCGGCCTCTCCATCACCAAAGCCATCTTCCAGCAGCACGGTTTCCGCTTCGGCGTCCACAGCACTGTGGGCAAAGGCACCGTGTTCTGGTTCATCATGACCGATACCGAGGATGCAGCTGCACAATAAAGCTGCCGACATTTTGTCTTTTCTTCCAAAATCGTATTTCTCTCTTGATGTTTTTTTCTTCGACGCCTATAATCGAGTTGGATTCAATTTATTGCATCATGTAATACAGGAGGAAAGAATATGAAGCCCTGTCCGCATTTTCTGAAAAGATTTGCCGTTCTGGCAGCTGCCTCACTGATTCTGAGCGCGGTCACTTTAAGTGCCAGTGCCGCAGCAGCTCCCGTAAAGTATGAAGAAAAGCGTTCCACTGTTACCACTGTCGATGGCGCACAGAAAAAGGAAGATCTGGCTGTGACCGTCGAATATCAGATCGGCTCCACCTCTATCCGGGCTTATACTGTAGAAAAGGATGAGGTCATCGGTGTATCAAAGGATATGTGGTCTCTTTATGGTGCCTTTACTTCTGATTGGATCACCGATGGCACCTACACCCTCTCTCAGCCGCTGAACAGTGTGGAACAGATCACTGTAAGCGTTCCTTACGGCGACACAGCCCGCACGAACGAGAGTTATTTTGTATTCCATGTTCCCGAAGGCACCGTCGTCACTGCTCCTTCCTGGAGTTATGACATGGACCTTTATAAGGGCAAGACCATTGCAGATGTAAAAGCCGTAGTGGAAGCCGGTCAGGACCCCAATACCCTCATTGACATTGAGGACGATTACGACCCCTTCGGGACCGATCTTGAATATACCGACACTTCTGCGATCTATCACCTCCGTAAAGGTTACCTCTACCGCGTAAGCGTCAGCTCCGCCGAAGAGTCTTTCCCTGTTCCGGAGAATTTCTATTTCTGTGTAGATTAAACAACGACCAAAAACAGGAGCGGAAAGCCGCAGGCTTTCCGCTCCTGTTTTTTCATGCCGCATTTTTTCTCTGGCAGTACACCACTACCCTCGCTTTTCCGCCGGGGGTGCAGGTGTAGAGCACGAGGGGGCAGCCGCCCTCCCGCAGGGCTTCGGGTTCTTCGGGCGAGATCTGCGCAATCCGCTCCACAGTGTACACTGCCTCAGCGCCGTCCTGTGAAGTAAAACGCACCTCGTCGCCTTCCGAAAGGCTGCTCAGCCGCCCGAAGTGCGATTTGTAATTGTGGGCCGCGATGACAAGGTCTCCGCCCGCCGTACTGCCGCATTGACGGCAGGGCGAGACCTTGAGGTTCGCTTTGCTCCACTCGGTCTGCACTGGCAGCTCCAGCCCCAGAGCGGGGATGGTCAGCACCCCCAGATACTCCCGCTCGACGCTTGACTTCGGGGTTTCCGAAGCCGATCCCGGCTCGGACTCTGCATCTTCCGTGGGCAGGCTTTCCGCACTGTCTGCGGGCCGTTCTGCCTCCGACGCTGCCGCGATGCTCCGGCTCTGGCGCAGCTGGCTCACCGCCGAAGCGGCCTGAGCGCCCGCCCTTGCATCCTCGAGCCGGTCGTAGACGTAGAGACAGACCGCTGCCAGTACCAGAGCACTTCCCAGCATCAGGCAGAGCCGCTCCATCACCAGCCTACGCATCGTGCCTGCGTTTCCGGCTCAGCCAGACGCCCACCGCCACAAGGGCGATGCCCCCGCCTGCCAGCACCGGTACGGGCCAGAGCAGCTGGCCGGTCTGGATGAGGGTCCCCACCGGTTCCGGCTCCGCAGCCGGGATGACTTCATCCGGCATCTCTGCCGAGGGTGTCGGCGGGCGGATGACTGTTATCTCGCCCGGCTGGTCCACCGGCTTCGGGGTCGGCGTCGGCTTATCCGGCACATAAGGCGGCGTCACCGGCGGGGGAAGGGGGTCGGTGCTGCGGTAGCTGTTCTTGAAGAGCAGTTCCGTCTTTGCCCCGTCGTCCCCGTCCCGCCGGACAGACACGTGTCCTTTCAGCTCACCGTCGGTGTCCCACGCCACCATGACTTTCAGGTAAAAGACGGTGTCGTCGTAGTCGGCCCGTTTCCGTCCGCCCGCGTCCTGAGTGACCGTATACTCGTATATGCCGGGCGCGGTGTAGACGATGGTATCAAAAGTCTTCGTCAGGGTCTTGTCGTCGGCGGCGCGGCAGTCCCGGGCCGGAAAATCCAGCTCAGCCTCGTCGTCACAGCCTTCCGGCATCGGCGCGCCGTCCAACGCGGTCAGCCGCACCGTCAGCGTCTCGTCAGCTGCCTCTCCGGTGCAGCGGACGGACGCCTCCAGTTCCAGCTCCGTCCGCTGGTCTGCGGCCAGAGCAGGCAGGGCAGCGCTTACCGCAAGCGCTGCTGCCAGCAGGGCCGCTGCCATTTTCGGGAGCCTTCTCATGATAAGCTCTCCTCCTTTCCGTTTTGCAGGTCTGACATTGGTTCCATCCGGGCCAGCACCACCGTCCGCGCGTCGGTGTACTCCCCCGAGCAGGTAGCCATCGCCAGGAACTGCGCTCCTTCCGGCTCCTCTTCCAGCGCACGGAGCGCCTGTGCATCCATCTGAAGGGCATTCTCCTCCACAAAGGGGAGCAGCCCGCCTGCGTCTGCCTGCCACTTGCCCGGGGCAAAGATGGCCTGTTCCGACGCAGGCACCACAAGGCAGGCCAGCACTTCCAGCCGATAGCTCCCGCCGGGCAGCGTCAGGGTGCCGGTGGTGTTCTGGCGAAAGAATGCGCCGTCCTTGTATTTGTCGAGGTCGCCAAACATCCGCCCGTTCTCCATATGGTGGCCGTAGATCAGGGAATACCGCCCGCTGAGATCCGCGTCGCAGTCAACATCCAGAAAGATGCTGCCCGCCAGCGCAAAGCTGCCGTAGACGTCGGTGTTCAGATAGGTGAAATTGCTCTCGCCCTGCACCACCGGGTAGTCGATGGCCGTGCCGTCCAGCGTCAGCCACCCGCAGACATCGGGGTTGATGTCCCGCAGCTGGCCGAAGGAGAGGCTGTTGTCCTCCTGCGGCTGGGGCTTGAAGGCCAACAGCCCGGCCTGCACATTGTCGGCAGCGGCGTACACCCGGCTGTTGTCCCACAGCGCATAGCCCGACCAGACCACCGCCAGCAGCACCAGCAGAGCCGTCACCCCGTCCAGCAGGCCGTTCGCCGCCCGCAGGGCCATCTTCTGCCACCGAATGTTCCTCACCTCCCTTGCCTTATTTCCTCCGCGCTTACTTCTGATGGCGGCGGCGCAGGGTCAGCAGCAGCCCGACGCCCGCAGCACCCGTCAGGGTGAAGAGATAGGGTGCGCTTTCCAGCGCCACACCGGCATCCACGGTGCCGCCCTTGGTGTTGGTGAAGTTCGCCTGCTCGACCGCCTCATCTACTTCGCCCTCGGTGCCAGTCTCCGTCGTCACATAGTCTGCGACCGGCGTCTCAGACACCTGGTACTCGACGCCGTAGGGCAGGTTCTCGATGTGGATGGTGTCGCCGTCTTTCAGATAGAAAGTCGCTTCCGTCGTCTCGCCGGGCTTGATCTTGATCGAGGCGGGGTTCGCGTCATAACTGCCGCCGGTGATGGCGTAACTGTCCTGATAGGTCTTGCCCTCCTCACCGGTCAGCTGCACCGTGAACTCGAAGTATTTGTCCTTATTGCCCATGATACCCTCGACGTCCTTGTGGACTTCCAGCTCACCGGCAGAGTAGAAGTTGTCGAAGTCGTCCTTCTTGCCCTCGCCGGTGGACTCCGGGTCCTCGGTGTGGACAGCGGCAATGCGGAGCTTGCCGTCCTGCTCGATGACCGTCACCCGCAGCAGGATGGCGTCGCCGTAGTAGGTCACGCCTGCGCTGTTGCCCGCCGCCTCATGGATGATGTAGGTGTAGACACCCACGCTGTCGTACTCGGGCAGCTGAATTTCGATCTGCCTGGTCTTGTTCGCGCTGCCTGCTTCGCCCTGCTGATAGGTCACGTCGCCGACGATCGGCATATAATCTGCGGCTTCAATGCCCTCCGATGCGTCGGTCACGGTACCCGGGTCGATCGCAAACGTAAAGGTCTCTTCCGGGGAGATCGTACCCGTGTTGGTCAGCTCATAGTTTTTGGTGAGATACACCCGGGACATATCCTTATGCGGAAAGTCTTGCGCCTGTGCCGCAAAGGCGGGCATGACGCTGACGCCCATGGCCAGAGAGATGGAAAGCACCCCTGCGAGAAGCTTTTCTGCCTTGTTCTGTTTCATCCTGAAGTTCCTCCTATCTTGTCCTGTATGGTTTTTGGCGGCTCAGAGCCCCCGCCGCCGGATGAGGGTGATGACTTTTGCCTTGACCGCACTGCACTGCACCGGGCCGAAGTCACGGCTGTCCTCGGCCTGTGTGCGGCAGTCGCCCAGAATGAAGACGCTGTCCTCCGGCACAGCGTAGGGGTAGCTGAGCAGAGATTTGGGGTAGGTAGGGTAGAGGATGCCGCCGCCCTGTGCCGAGCCGTTGACCTCCACAACGCCGCTCTCGCTCAGGGTCACGATGTCCCCGCCCCGGGCCAGCACGCGGCCCACCCGCAGCGTTCCCGAGCGCTCATATACCACAACATCATTCTTGGCATAGTCTTTTTCCAGCCGGCAGCCCAGCACGAGGTCGCCGTCCTTCACGGCAGGGAACATCTCGCTGCCGGACGCCTGCGTCACCAGATACACCTGCGTCAGAAGCACCCAGAGCACGGCGGCGAACACCGCCAGCCGCACCGCCAGACTGCGCGCTTCCCGCAGCAGGGGGCTTTTTTCCGGCTTCGCCGGTCCAGACAGGTTCGCTTCCGGCGTCCCGGGCGGGGCCTCCGGGGCAAGTGCCTCGTTTGGTTCCTTCACTCATCTTCCTCCTTCTTTCTGTTTTTGCAGCCCAGAACGGCCGCACCGGCACACAGCACCAGCGGCAGCCCGAAGAAATCTGTCTCCACGCCGGTGTCCGGGTCTATATCGGCCAGAACGTAGTGGGCATAGAAATTGACGACGCCGTTTTCCAGTTCTTTGTCAGTGGGCTCATAGCCCTCTTCCCACTCGTCCTGCGATACCTTTTCCTCCGGGTCCGGTTCATCCGTCACCGAACCGTGGAGCTCTTTGTACCAGCCGTCAAAGACATAGCGCGCACCGCCGATGTCGAGCTCTTTTTCGATGTCCGCCGTCGTCTCTTCCACCCGCTCGCCGCTCTGGTACTCTTGGCTGTCCTTGACGCTGTAGTCGGCTTCGCCCGGGGCGCGGACGTTGAACCGGGCCGTGAAGTTTTTCCTGCTCTTGACGCTGATGATGCAGTCGATGTGCTTATCCGGTTCTGTCCCGTTGTTGCGCGAGATCTTGTACGGCGTCACAACGATGCTCTCCAGATCGTCCTGCGTCAGCCCCGTGATGCCGGTCTGCTTCTCGATGGTGTCCTTATACTCGTCCCATATCTCATCGACGACCTCGTCCCAGTAGTCATCGCCCGGTTTCAGCGACCATACGTCGCCAGTCGCGCCGCCCGGCCACGATACAACATGATCTGACACATTTGTCAGGATGTTCTTGCCGTTATCTTCCCATGCCGCGCCGTAGGTCTTCACCTTACCGACCCACTTGCACTCGCTGTTGTCCGGCGCCCACTGGCTGGGGTCATTGCTGCCGGGCAGGCTGGTGGGGGTCTTGAGCAGGAAGACTGCCGCCGACTCTTCCTGAGTCCGATCCCCCCAGCCCGGTGCATCCTCATCAAGTTCGTCCGCAGGAAGGGCGGTTTTATCCTCGGCTACGCTGTCGTCAGCCAAGTCGGCATCTTCCTCAGAGAATCTGTCTTTTTCGGGCTGCTCTGCCTCATCCAGAGGCGTTTCCTCCTCGGCAACGGGCCGTTCTTCCGACAGCTCCGGCAGAACGGCAATGCCTTCTTCCTCGTCTGAAACGGGCTCCTCCTGCCGGGCCTCATCGTCGGTGAAACAGGCGTAGAGGCTGCACTCGCTGTCCGCTTCCGGCCAGAGCAGTCCTTCATCCGGCACGAAGCGGACCGCCGTCCCTTCGTCGTTCCGGCTGTACCAGAAGCGGAAGCTCTTTCCCTCCACCTCCGGCTCTTCGGGCATCAGAAGCTCTTCGCCGCTGCCCACGGTCTGTTCCGCGTAGGGCAGGCCGCCGTCGGCCTCGTCCGACTCGCTGAGCCAGAAGAGATAGGTCCTCTCAAAATGCTCGTCCGCTTTGACAGCCCCGCTGTCCGGCGTCGGCGTTTCGTCGGGCAGCCCGATGTCGTCGAGCCCGTCCACCACGACGGGGATGCCGCCTTCTGCGGGCAGAAGCACTGGCTCGTCTGTCCGGATGTCATCTTCTTCGTCCCAGGCAGGCTCGTCCTCTATTTCCTCGTCCCATGTCTGGTCCGGCACGCTGTCCGTCCGCTCCGGCCCCTCGGCAAATGCGGGCAGCAGACAGCCGCACAGCAGCACCAGCACGATGCACAGTGCTGCGGCGCGCAGTGTCAGCCGCCTCCGTTCCAGTCGATTCCGCATACAACAGCCCTCCTTCATTCTCGCTCCCGGCGGGGATGCCGCCCTTTGCGTTATCAGGATACCGTTTACCGGACACGAAGGATGTCACTGCGTGCCAGTGCAAAAAATTTTGCGCATGAAAAAACCGCCGCCGGGGTCTTTCGACTCCGGCAGCGGTCTGCTGTCTCCGAATTTTCGGTTTTCAGGTGCGGGTGGTGGCTTCCATGCAGTGCTCTGAGGGGGCGTAATATTCCATCAGAGCAATGTAATTCTCGCAGTGGTGGCAGAACGCCGCCCGGATGGCGTCGTCGGGCGCGCTCTTCATTGCCACGAACATCAGGATGTACTTTGCAATGAGGCTCACAGCCTCGCTCTCGAGGCCATAGCAAAGGCCCACGGCCAGGATCGGCACGACGATCTGCTGCGCACGGATGGGGATATTCTCCACATCGACCCGCTTGAGCACGGCACGGCTCATGGTAGATGCCGCCCAGACGGCACGGGAGATCTTCCAGTAATCCATATTCTTCAGATGGGTGAGGGTGCGCAGCCGCTGGATGACCTCGCCATCGTCCAGAACTTTGTTCTGCGTGACCTCCTTCTCCGAGCGGATGAAGGCGCACTGTATCATGTCCATCAGGGCGGCTTCGTACTTCTCATGGTAGTTCTCGCGGGAGATAAAGTACTCCTCCATGCTGAGCATGACTTCGTTCGTCTCTTTGTCGGTCGCCAGCCAGCTGAAGTCCAGCGGCGTCGGGCCGAAATCATTCTTGCCCATCTCGTTCAGGTCTTCCAGCTCTTCCTCGTTCCAGGTGGAGGGAAGGAAGCGGTCGTTGCCGTTCCGGTGGAAGCTCCACTCTTCGGGCAGAAGATGCGGCACGATGTCGCCGCTGGAGATGATGTTGAAGATGTTGCTTTCGCCCCAGCTCTCTTTCAGGCTGCCGTCGGCGTTGTGGTTGTTGTCGTAGTCCTGCTGCAAGTCGGGGTAGTCCTGCGGGCCGAGGGCCACCGGTGTCGCAAAGGTGTAGACGAAGACATTCTCCCGTTCCAGTCCGGGCAGCTCCTTGTTGACACGGGCAGCCAGAAGGTTCGCCACTGCCGCACCGCGGCTGTAGCCGCCCATCCAGAGCTTGACGACACCCAGCCCCCCCTTTTGCTGAGCTGCCGCCAGATAGTTCTTCAAATCGGCAAACACCTCATGCACCGGGATGATGAAGCCGCTGTGGGCGTGGCCCGTGCCGGTGTGCAGATTGCTCACCCACTCGCCGCCATAGCCGCCGCCGCGCAGGATGAGCGCCACGATGGTGGTGCGCTTCCCGTTCAGGGTGATGGTCTTGCGGGCCGTGGACCAGCCCACGAAGTCGCCCGCCTTGCCCACATCGACATCATAATAGCGGTATTTCACGTCGCCGAAGCCCAGCTTGGTATAGGCTGCATCGAGGCTGTCCTCGCGGCCCACGTCCCCGTTGACCCAGTATTTCGCATCGCTGGTCCATGTATTGAAAGCAGCCGCCACCATGCCCAGCGTCGCCAGCGCCAGCTGGTGGTCGTACTGGATGGAGCTGTGCGCAAAAAAACTGTCGCTGTAGTAATACTCGTGCTCGATGTCCATCTGGCTCAGCTCGCTGCGGAAGGACATTGTATAATTGCCCGCCGGGACTGCCCGGCCCACCGTCTGGCTTTTTGCCGCTGCCTCAGCCCGGGGCAGTGCCAGCCCGGGCGCAAGAGCTGCACTGCAAACCAGCGCTTTACAGAAATCACGTCGTTTCATGGTCTTTCCCCCTTGCTGCTTTCATAAACCTCTGACATTTCTATCGTATAGGTGGTTTGCTATAGTATACCGTATTTTTCCAGCGGATTCAATCATCAACTCTGCCGATTGGGTATGTAAAAACCGGACAGCATCACTGCTGCCCGGTCATTTTCATATTCTCAGAGAAGCTGCGGGTCCATCTGGCGGCAGAAGTCCACGATGTGGTGGAACATCTGCTCGACCGCCGGAGCCATCGCCGTGGGGCGCTGGACGGCCAGACCCACCACCCGGTACTCTTCCGGCTCGATGGGGTAGATCTTGACCGCCGCCGTGCAGCTGCGCAGCAGCATCCGGGGCATGATGGAGATGCCGAGACCCGCCTCCACCATGGCGATGTTGGACTGGTCGTCGATGACGTGGCAGCGGCGCTCGGTGGAGATGGAGTATTTCTTGAGGAACTGGCGCATCTCGGCGTCGGTGGCGTCGCACTGGACGACAAAACTCTGGCCGTTCATCAGCTCCGGCGTCATAATGCCGTTTGGCGGTTCAGGCCAGTCCTGCGGTACGATGCAGAGCAGCGGCTCACGGAACAGCTCGGTCAGGTTGAACTCTTCGCGGCAGCTGGCGGACAGGAAGGCCAGGTCCACCTGACCGGTGCGCAGCCACTCCTTCACGTCGTCGTAAGTACCCTGATAGACCTCGACTTCGATCTGGGGGTAGCTTGCCATGAAGCTCTTGAGGATCTGGGGCAGCAGGCCGGCGCAGACCGAGTTGAATGCACCCAGCTTCACCTTGCCCTTTTCCAGGCCGTTGAGGCGGGCGATGCTCTGCTGCAGGGCCTCATCGCTGTTGAGCACCGCCCGGATGGACGGGTAGAGCGAAGCGCCATAGCTGGTCATGGTCACGCCGTTTTTGCCGCGGTTGAATAAGGTAAAACCAAGCTCAGCCTCCATCACCGCGATGGCATGGCTGATGGCAGAGGGGGTCAGATGCAGCTGCTGGGCCGCTTTGTTAAAGCTGCCCTGACGCGCGACTGCATCGAAAATTTCGTAAGAAAACAGCGTCATGTCCCTAGCCTCCTTCCGTTTTCAGTTCGGAGACGCCCGTTCTTCTGTGAATCTTTTTCACCTTGAGGATGTCTTGCATCAATTTTCTTTTTGAGTGTACTATCCCATCTCCGCTTTGTCAAGCATCCAAACCTTAATTTTGGACGTTGAGCCAAATTTCTGCTTTTGAAACGCCATTTATAAGGTATATTGCGCTCTTTTCCGTTCCAGTATTTTCCTGTTTTGAACAAAAAGACCGTCAGCCCTCCATTCCGGAAAGCCGTCGGTCTTCTGCGTTCTACAGATGTTTTTACTCGAGCACCAGCGGCAGGCTCATCTTGAAGCGGCCCTGCGCCGTGACGCCGTGGAGACCGTTCTTGTCGAGACGGAAGCTCTCGCCTGCGTTCAGCTCATAATTCTTCTGAATCTTCTTCATTTTTGTACCTCTGACCTCTAAATTTTTTGAAAAAATCACAGGTACAAGCCCCCAAAACCGTATAAAACAAAAAAGACGACAAACCGTTCGTTTCAGCGATTTGTCGTCCTTTTGGTGCGCTCGAGGGAACTCGAATCCCTGGCCCTCTGATTAAAAGAGTCCACCGGGCAGAACACTCTGATTTTAGAAGTTTCGAGTTTACGTCATTTTTGTGCAAAGCATCGTGATTTTCTGCCCGGCAATTTCTGCATCCTTTGTCGTATTTTGCAAGTCAGAGTGCCCATTGCATCCCTTGAAACCGTGCAAAAACAGTGCAGAAACCGTGCACTTACTCTGGGACAAATGACAAATGATGATTTTTGATCCATGACCTGATGGCGGTTTGAGTGACCACAAAGGTAAATTTGATACACGGAAAGAAGAATGCCCACTCGTCTGAGGAGTTCTCAGGGGAGTGGGCATTTTCACACAAGTGGTTAATATAATTTCGATTATGATAATTCAAATTATATTAAGACGTTCCATGGGCTGTAACAGCTTCACCGCTTGGTTTTCAAAAACCACCTGTTGATAGCGGTGTTACTTCTTCACAAATTGGTATACGCCATATTCTGGTGACGTCACCAATCCATGCTTGATAAGATTCTTGATGATAGAGGATGCACGCGATTTCTGAACGCCATATAGCTGTGCAACGTTTATGCTGCGGAACTGATATTGATACCGATATCTCTTGAAAAGTTCAAGCGTCCGTTCTTTTGTACTTGCAGTCAGCCTGGTATTATCCAGCCTTTTGCAAAGTTCACTCACTTCGGCATCCGTACTCATTCCGTGGAGCACTGTAGAAGTTTCCGCACTTTCCGCAGAGGTTTCCGCACTTTCCTCACCACTTGCCACACTTTCCATACTGACCTGTGCCGGAGTCGCTACACTTCTATTCGGCAGTGTGACGATAAAGAAATCCGAATCTGAGTAGAAGGTCGGCTTCTGGGCTACTTCCACATAAGAGTTCAGGATGCGGTCAATGCCGCTGCCACGGCGCTCCATAAAGCCAAGCCGTGAGAACACATCCGAGATCACCTGATTGCGCCGCATAGACGGAATGTGCCGGATATCCATGTCCTGCACCCTGCGGCCATTCATCATACCGCCCGGTGAAGTGATTTCCAGTCGGTCATCGAACACTTCTACATGAATCTCCGAACCAAGAATCTGGTAATTCCGATGGATCAGCGCATTGACCAGCACCTCACGAACGGCCTTATACGGGTAGTCACTGCGTTCTTCACGGGTCATACCACGGATACTCCACGGGTTTTTGCTGTTGTTGCGAACAAAATCTTCCGCATTTTGCAGCAGCGTGATCAGACTTGCACCCTGAAATTCCTTGTCATCCAGAGCATCTTCTTCAATGCTGCCCTTGTAGTTGCCTTTCCAGCGCGTGCAGAAAATACGGGATTGTTTCAGAACGCCTTGATCGCAAAGCAGCAGGCCGCCATTCGTGATTTGTCCATCATCTGTTACCAATCCTGCGGAGGGCAAGTCTTTTTCAAGGTCGAAATCCTCTTTTTTCAGATTCTTAAACGTCGCGGCCAGCAGTGTAAAACTGACATCACCCACTCGATAAGAACTGGGCAGGGCATCAAAGGTCTGGTTCATACCTTGTAGGATCAGCTCGTTCAGTTCCCGTGAAGTGGCTTCTTCGGACTGGTCGCCATGCCGCACATAGGCCGTATGGGAACCGTCAAAGGCATAATAATATGGATACGCCGGGCCGTCCTGTACTTCCAAATCAACGCAGGACTTGCCCTCTATTTCGACCTCCCGCACCCGATAGCGCGGCGTAGGGTCAATGCGGACTTTGATAAGTTCCGTCAATCTGCTCACCACAGCCTGCGGATTTTCCAATCCTACGACCTCACGCGGCTCATTCTTTACGCCAAAAATCAGGTGTCCGCCCTCGGTATTGGCAAATGCCGACACGGATTTCAGCCAGCTGCGCGGCTTTTTCTCTTCAAGGCGTTCCTTGTAATCAACATGAGAGGCTTCAATGTAATGGTCGAGGGGAAAAGGCATGGTATCACCTGCAATTCAGTTCAATATCGTTCAAGCGTATTATACCGTATTTTATTAGTATATTCTACCACTTTATGCGGTCACATGGGTGGCATTCTCTTTCACCGAATTGATCGTTTCCATCAGTTCTCCGCCCATTTTGCCATCAAACAGGCGGGTAAACAGGATGGGCTGGTCGAAGGGCGGTTTCATCAGGACGGCTTTGCTTTCTACATAGCCGTTCTGCTCGATGTAATGGATGACCTTCTGCACGAAAGCGATCTGCTTTGCATTCAGCGATTCATCGTTGATGAACTTGGAGAATGCATGCATGGCAGCATCGTGGTCCAGCTTTGCCACTTTACGCACCAGCAGACCAAAGGGTGTATTCCGAAACTCCCGTGCATAGTCCTCTTTGCTGCCCAGCTCACAGGTGAAGATATGTTCCAGCTCGGTATAGTCACCCCGGGAAAGCGGAATGTTCTGGGTCAACTTGTGGATGGCCAGCGTATCGGTGCGGTGCTCCATGATGTAGCGGTTCACACGTTCCCGGTACTCGCCGAAATCGTAGCCGGAATCCAGCGCTTTGCCCTCGGTCTGTTCCAGTACCGGGTCGTCAAGGGCCGTGTAGACAGGCTTTTGCCCTTCTACACCGTCCACCAGAAACTTGATAAGCTCCCGCAGTTCCTGTCGCATTTCCTCAAAGCGAAGCAGATCGTGCGAGGTCAAAAATTCGTCCGTCTGCACCTCCCGGATGAGGGACAGCTTTGCCTGCACCTGTGGGATGGTAGCTTTCCCTTCCAGCATTGCCGCCGTGCTGCGCAGCTGTTTCTGGGCGCGGCCCAACCCCGGCAGACCTTCCAGCTCACAGAGTAGCAAGCCATACACAAAGTTATCGAACCGCTTGGCGGCTTCATCTTTGTCGTCCAGCGAGATGAGCGGTGCGACTTCCCGCATCAGGGTGCCCTTGTCTGTTTCGCTCAGAGCGGTGAAGGCTTCCGGTTTCTGGTAGTGTTCCACGGCCTTCCGGTGCAGGCGCACAGAGACCAGTTCTGGGTTCAGTGCGCCCACCTCAGCCCGACAGGTTTCGGTAAGGATATTGCGCCAGCACTGGTATTTTTCGTCTGTATAGGCTCCATCCTGCAGCGCGGCGGCGATCCGCACCTGCTTGCAGAAAATGCTTTCGGACAGGCTCTTGGTGTCGGTGCTCTCGTAGCCGTTGGGCTTTTGGCGGAAGAACTCAAAGTTGCCGCAGTAGTCGAAGATCAAAAAGCGCCGCTTGCCCGTATATTCGCCGTCGATGGCATCCACGCAGGCAAGGGACGGGCAGAGCCGGGTGCCCCGGCCGATCATCTGCCAGAATTTCGTTTTGCTGCGCACCTTTTTGAAAAAGACAAGGTTGACGCACTCCGGCACATCGATGCCCGTGTCCATCATATCCACCGAGACCGCAATGAATGGCGGCTTGTCCGGCTGTTTGAAATCGTCAATGATGGACTGCGCATAAGCATCGTCACAGACGACCCGCTGGATGAAGCCGGGATACTGCTGTTCCAGCTGCGGATACAGCTTGCAAAACCGTTCCCGGATAAATTCCGCATGGCGCTTGTTCTGGGCAAAGATGATGGTTTTGCCGATGCGGTCACCGCCCGCCGTCTGGATGCCCCGTTCCATCAGGTCTTGCAGCACCGTGTCCACGGTGTTGGCGTTGAAGATGAACTTATTCAGCTTTTCGGATGGGATAAAGGTGGGCAGGGTGTCGTCCTCGGCGAAATCGTCCTCGTAGCGCGCCTTATCCTCCGGTGAAAGCTGGTCGTAGTGGATGCCCTCTTCTGTGAATTTCGTCTTGACCTCGTAGTTGTAGTAAGGCACCAGCACATGGTCGGTGTAGACCGCCGTGTCGTAATCGTAGGCGTAGGTAGGGATGCCGTGCTCCATCTCAAAAAAGTCGTAGGTATTACGGTCCACATCGGTTTTCGGAGTGGCAGTCAGACCCACCAGAATGGCATCAAAATAGTCAAAGATGGCCCGGTATTTCTTGAAAATGCTGCGGTGGCTCTCGTCCACGATGATGAGGTCAAAGTGAGCCGGGGAGAACAGCGGCACGCCGTCCTTCGTCTTGGCGTTGTCGATGGCGTTGAGCATGGTGGGGTAGGTGGAGAACACGATGCGCGCCGCCTTGTCGTCCTTGGAGGAGCACAGGTTGCACAGAGACTGGTCAGGCAGATACTTCTTGAAATCGTCCTTCGCCTGCTTGACCAGCGCGGTGCGGTCGGCCAGAAAGAGCACGTTCGTCACATGGCCGCCCCGGCTCAGCACATCGGTCAGGCTGGACGCCGTGCGGGTCTTGCCGGTGCCGGTGGCCATGACCAGCAGGTTGCGCCGGAACCCCTGCGTGATGTGGGCGCACACCGCACGGATGGCGTTTTTCTGGTAGTAGCGGTCGGTGATCTTATCGTCAATTTCAATGGTGTCCAGCGGCTTTTTCTCGGTGCGGCGGTTCATCAGCTTCTGCAAGTCGTCCTTGCAGAACACGCCGCTCACCGGCCGCTGCGGGCCGCTTGCTTCGTCCCAGAAATAAGTGGCGTAGCCGTTGGTGGTGAACAGCATCGGGCGGCGGCCGAATTTCTGTTCCAGACAGTCCGCATACAACTGCGCCTGTTTACGCCCAATGTTGGGGTCTTTGGTGCTGCGCTTGGCCTCGATGACCGCCAGCGGCTTGCCATCCTTGCCCATGAGAACATAATCTGCATAGCCCTTCTGCCCCAGCACGCCGTTCATGTTGTCCACTTCGTACTCGGTGCGCACATCGGCGTCCGGCCCGGTGAATTTCCAGCCCATGGCCTTGAGGTCGATGTCGATGATCTTCCGCCGCGTTTCGGCCTCGGTCAGGTCGGCGGCGGTGAAACTGCGGCTCTGCTGGTTCTGCTGTTTGCTGGCCGTGTACGCCGCCGAAAGGCTCTCCACCTGCTTGCGCAACGCTTCCAGCTCGGCATCTTTCTGGGACAGTAAACTTTCCTGTTCCCGGATCCTCTTTTCGTCCAGTGCTACCTTTTCGCCGGGGATGGCTGTTTCATCAAAGGAGCGCTCCACATAGTCCGTGCCGTAGCAGTAATCCACCCACTGGATGAAGTCGAACAGCCCCCGCAGACTGAACACTGCATCCGCCGCCGACACGCTACGCCCTGTATGTACCGCCAGATTGCCCGCCTTCACGATGCTGGGCAGCACGCTCCACACGTCCCGGTCCACCGCGAACCGGAAGCTCGGCTCGTGCAGCAGGGATTGCAGGTTGTCCTTGTAGGGCATGGTGATGGTCTTGTCCGCCGCATACACCCACTTCACCGCCAGCTCCAACGCCTTCCGGCACCCCACCGCGCACATCGCCGGGGAGGTTGAGAACACTTTCTCGGCCTCGATGGCAGAATTAGCGAAGAGGGAGTATTCGGGATGGGTGGAGAGATAGGAGAAGTTGGACATAATGGGGACTCCTTTCAATTTTACAATTTCCTTTTCGAGATTTTTTTCAGCACACGGTATCCATCACGACCCGCAATGCCAAGATTCATTGCACCCTGAATTGATTTTTCCAAACTAAGGCCAATTTGTTTTGGCACATAGTATGTCAGCGCACCTTGATTCAGAACATCATATATCTGTCCCCGATGTCGATTATATGTTGCCCAGAACTGAGACATGTCAAATTGTGGGTTAGCTGTTAATACCTGCTGTACCATAGAATCTAATATTTTCTTGTTCTCTTCTGATGTATTAGAAGGAACCGTTTCGCTTACCGCTTTAGAAAGCGCTTGGGCATTTGGTAAACTATTCAGCGTGTCCAAATCTCTGAGAATACTCTGAACCTCTAATTGTGTATACGCTCCTTGGGTCTGAAAGAAACCATTTCTCTGTAGATTTTTCATAAGCTGGTGCTGTTCTTGTATTTCAGAGGCATAGTTATAAAATTTATTCAGCGTAGAATACTCTGCCGCATCCATATTTTTTACAAATAGATGTTTATATTTATTCCAATAATTTTCTTCAAACAGCGGAAGTGATTCATAAAAGGCAGTATTGTTTAGCTGTCCCTCTACAATATAGCTGGACATCTCACCAATTTTTTCAAGAAGCTCATCAATTTGAAGAACCAGCACAGAGGCGGCGTCTATCTTCTCTCTTCGTCCTTGCAAGAAATACGTTATAAATGCAGATGCGCCAACTATTATTAGCGCGAGATCTACCCAGTTTTCCACTATAAACGCCATAAGCGCTCCTTTCGCATTGAAGAAATTCCATAATTTTCCTCATTATAGCACGGCGTTCACACATCTTCAATCTTTTATACAAGGCAAGACATATTTCGACACTTGATTTTGGAAACTTTGTCTTTTATTTGACCTTTTCGCTATCTACCTCACCGCCAGCTCCAACGCCTTCCGGCGTCTCACTGCGCACATCGCCGGGGAGGTGGAGAACACTTTCTCGGCCTCGATGGCGGCAAATAGGAGAGGACGGAGACTAAAAAGCCAAAGTTGGACATAAAATCGTCTTCTTTTCGTTATCCTATTTTTTTGAATCGCCGAATATTTCATCAAGCATTTCTTGAAATTCTTCATCTGTTGCAGTATGTTCTGCAAGCTTTTTCTCGAACATCTTGTCAAATGTTTGTTCATCCATCTCTGGAATTGAATCACCCCGTACCCAGCCAATGCCTGGGCATTCTCGTATTGCAGCATTTATTGCATCCACGACATAAGTTTTCAAATCCCCAATATTTTCGTAACCTTTTACAAGTTTCTTATTTTTCCATACCCTATTACGGAATGCCTTAAATTTTTCTCGTCCAGCATCTGTTTGTTCGCATTTTTCATTTGGTAACTTCTCAGGATGGGCATTAACAAACGCCATTACGGGAATGCTCTTCTGAATTGCATAATTATATTCTTTCTCCGTATAGCCAATTCCATCGTCGTCCAACGAACCATATCGCCCGCCAATAATCAAAATATAATAGTCGCAGTCGTCAAGCATCTTTTTGATATACTCCATCTGGCTCATATTGCTTGCTGGAAATTGTTCCATTCCGACTGGAATACAATTATTATTCAGGAGACACTGCGTTACTGCCGCTCGTTCTTCTTTCAAGTCCTCATATGTAGAGCTAATAAAAACTTGATATTTCTTTTTCATAATTATTTTTCCGCTAATAACTTTTTCTTCGATTTTCGGTATAGCCACAGATAGTTGTGGGCGGCTCAGTTTTCCATGGATGGAGTCCATTGTTCTATTGAAATTATCCTCTTCGATTTCATCCAGATAAATCTCAAAAATTTCTTTTGTTTTCTCCAATCCATCCCTGCATTTTTTATTTCTTTCGTTCCGATTGTCAAAATCGAAATATGGAACAAACTCTGTATGTTGAAACCGTTTCATTTGTGTGCTTTCCTGACCATAACATCTTGACAGAAAAAGCTCAGTGCGTATTTGCCAGTCTACAAATTCTTTTGAATCCGCTGTCAAATCTGGAATCTTCAAAAGTTCGTCTATTTTATCTATAAGAGATTTCAGTTTAGGATAATAATTCATGTTTTCACCTTTCATCCAAAATATTCCTGCATCAGTACCTTTTTCATCAGTTCCAGCTTCTCAAGGCTCTGCTGTATAGTCTGCTTCTGCTGGTCTACACGTTCCACAAAGGCAGCAAATTCGTTTTGCAGGGAAAGCGGGGGGATTGGAACGAGAAGCTGTGACAAGGTTTGCTGATTTAAGTTCTGAATATTTGCACCACGCCCAGTCATCTTTTTTCGAATAGAGTCAGTCTTTAGAACTTGAAGTAAATAAGGGGTATCAATATTTGTACTGGTCAACCGATATCTGATACAGAAACCGCTATATGTAACGGGAATACTTCCGGGATAAATGGCCAAACAGCGCCCCACAAGTTCTTTGTTCCCATTAGAACGAACAAATATAATGTCATTATCTCTAAGTAAATACTCAGGATCAGGCAATTCATTAAGTGAAACAAATGGTAAATCTTCAACATTTTGGATCATTGTACGATTTTTGAAATCCCCCACGCCAAGACAATGAATATCCACACCGGAATCACCTTTGTGAAAGTTCATTCCATTTTTACAATATCCTATGTCAAGAAGAAATGCAGTTTTCCAGTGTTTTGGATTACTTACAGGATCTCCAAACATCTCCACAAACCGTGCCTTTACCAGCTCATCCAGTTTGGCGAGTTGCTGTTTGCGAAGAGAAATCAATTTCCTCGATTTTCTTAGGATTTGTACGATTTTCCTTTGTCTTTCTATGGATGGAATAAAAATATCCGCTTCCGTAAGATTTCCTAGCTTAATATACTTAATAACTCCTCCAATAGACTGCGATCTTAGTGTTTCAAGATACTTGTCCATAAAAAAGTAAAGATATTGCACATCCAAAAAAGTTTTATCCATACTTTCAATGATATAAGTTCTTTGGTACGCATCAAACTTTCCGCTATAATACTTTACATTCAAATCACCATTTCCGGCAACTAGAACACACTCACAGTCGTAACTGTAACTGTCAATTTTCAAGGGTTCAATTGCGCACGTAAAGAAAGGGTATTGTCCGCTTTCCGATGATGCATTCGCGTCTAGTTTTCCAGTTCGAATTTTCACATAATCTCCCAACTTCGCCATCACACCATCTCCTCCAACTCTGCCAGACCTTTAGTGATCTCCATTTCTAGCTCATGCAGGTCGGCAAGGATCTCCGTGGTCGAGGGATACTCCACCGGCACATACTCCGTCTCTTTGTACTTATTGATGGATAAATCATACCCGTTAGCGGCAATTTCCGCTTTGGGCACAAAGAAGCTCTGCTCGGTGCGCTTGCGGTCAGTTTCGGCATCGAGGTTATGGAACCGGGCGATGATGTCCGGGATGTCGTTTTCCTTTATCTCGGTGCGCTTGTCGTCCAGCGAGAAGCCGTCGGCTTTCATATCGTAGAACCACACCCTGTCGGTGCCGCCCGCGCCGGTCTTGGTAAACACCAGCACCGCCGTGGACACGCCTGCGTAGGGCTTGAACACGCCGGAGGGCATGGAAATGACCGCCCGCAGCTGGTGGCTCTCGATAAGCTCTTTACGGATGCTCTGGTGCGCCTTGCTGGAGCCGAACAGCACGCCGTCCGGTACGATGCAGGCGCAGCGGCCACCGGTTTTCAGCATCCGCAGGAAAAGCGCGAGGAAAAGCAGTTCTGTCTTTTTGGTGTTGGTGACGGCTTTCAGATCGTCGTTGATGCTCTCTGCGTCCACGGTGCCCTTAAACGGCGGGTTCGCAAGGCAGATCGTGTATCTGCTGCAAATGTTGTTCTGCTTGGAAACACTGTCCTTATAGTCGATCTCCGGGTTCGTGATGGAGTGGAGCATCAGGTTCATGGCCGAAATGCGCAGCATGGTGCGGTCCGTGTCAAAGCCGGTGAACATCGGGCCGGCAAAATGCTGCCACTGCTCCGGGGTCATGCTGTCCTCGTAGTGGGTGCGGAGATATTGCGCACTGGACACCAGAAAGCCTGCCGTGCCGCAGGCGGGGTCGCAGATAAAGTCGTCCGGCGTGGGCTGCACCAGCTCCACCATCATGTCGCGGATGTGCTTGGGCGTGCGGAACTGGCCGTTCTGCCCTGCGGTTGCCAGTTTGCCCAGCATATACTCGTACAGGTCGCCCTGCATATCACGGTCGGCAATGTCGTGGGTGTAAAGATCTTCCAGCCCGGTGATGATCTTTTGCAGCACCTGCGGGGTGGGGATCAGGAACATGGCATCGTCCATGTACCGCGCAAAGGCGGTGTTGCCCTCATCCGGGCGGGTGGGGTCGTCCTCGATCTCCACCAGTTCGCCGTTCGCATCAAAGTCCGGCAGACGGCCATACTTCATCTTTTTGATGGCAGGGAACACCCGCTGCTGCATGGTCAGGAAAATTTCGCGGGAGTCCTTATCCTTAAAGCGGCTCCACCGCATAGACTGCCCTGCCGCGCTGGCCGGGAAGATGTGCTCCATCTTCTCGCCCGCCATGCTCTCGAACTCTTCGGTGGCAAGTTCCTTTTCATCCAGCGACCGGATGAACATGAGATAGGTCAGCTGCTCAATGACGGTCAGCGGATTGGTGATGCCGCCTGCCCAGATGTCCGTCCAGATTTTGTCTACCTTATTTTTAATGGCGCCTGTTACCATGCGTTCCTCCTGAATGTTTGCCAATCGCAAACGCTTTGTATCTTGGATTTTTGGTGATAATATCACAATTTTATTATAGCAGTGTACGATTGCATTTTCAATGTAGAGTGTTTAGCGGAAGTGCTTTCTTTAAAATGGCAAAGTGGATTTTATCTGCTTTGCCGTTTTTCTTTTTGCCCAAAATTGTGAAATTTTCAAAACTGTATTCCAAAACAGCTCTGCGGATTCCTATTAGCATAGGGGCTTTCAAAATCTTTTGCAAAACTGCTTTCCTCTGGTTCTATAAGTGGAAATCGAACAAAATCTATATTCTAAAATTAGGCAGTTCAACAAAATTTGAAAATCTGGTTGCCAAACACCCATTTTAGATTGTTATAGGTAGAGGGGAACGTTGGAAAAATGAATTTTCTTTGAATTTTCAAAAGGCCCGGTTTAAAAATACCCCTTTAAGTTTGTATAGGGTGTAGGGACTACTTTCAGAAACGAACCCCTTTGCATTTTGGAAAGTCCACAACTTCTTACAAGACAACATCGTACCTTGACAACAACATGATCGGCTGCAAGCCACTATGCTTTTTCGGAGAAGTGCCGCCACGACAAGAGCGCACCAAGAAGAAGCCATACGCCGGAGGGAATCGGGCAGGAACAGCTTGCGGGCAGACCGACACCGAAGAAGAACCGGGCAAGCTGGCAGAGAGGACTTCGCAAAGTTTTGTCTGTCAGGTTGTTCGGCGCAAGAGTGCAGAGAGGTGCGGGTCGCCTGCGGCGACCTCAAAAGGCACTGGCCTTTTGAAGCACCGACCGAGCCGACAGGCGAGACCAGCTCTTTGCGCAGGTCAAGGGCGGCAGCCTTGCCCAGTGGATGTGATGCCCTGCGTCATATCCTACTGGGTATTATCTGGCGCATAGCAGGCGGCAGATTTGCAGCTTCGCTGCACCGCGTTGCCCCTACCCCGCGCACGGCGTTCTCTGCGTGACCCCAGAAAGGAGAGATGGTCGCTGAAACTTACCCGACACAATGGCCGCGCTGGAAAGCATGGCACTTATAACCCAAAGCACAATGGCCGCAGTTTTGATCTTTCCAACAGCGAGCATATCGACCCGGAACGTGTCCAGCAAAACATCTATTGGGATTGCTACAACGGCATCCGTTCTGCCTTGCAGCCCAAAGATGTGGATAGTCTGGCTGACACTTTTGAAGAAGTCGAAAAGCTCTACTACAAACTGCATTACACCAACTTCACCGAAAGACAGAATGAGCGCAACGCCAAAATCCGGCACACGGAACGAAACCGCTCAACAGAAGATTTGCTAACCAGCAAAAAGACCTGTCCCGAAGAAAGCATCTATCAGCTTGGAACGCTGGAGAGCCACGCTTCCCCGAAAGAGCTTTTTCAAATCGCCACAGAATTTATGGATGAGTTCCATGAGCGTTTCGGCAAACACGTTCACATTTTGGATTGGGCTTTGCATCTGGATGAGGGGACTCCGCACATCCACGAACGCCATGTGTTTGACTGTGAAAACAAGTATGGCGAGATTGCTCCGCAGCAGGAAAAGGCATTGGAAGCACTGGGTTTTGAACTGCCAAAACCAGACAAGCCCCTTGGACGCTACAACAACCGCAAGATCACATTTGATGCAGCCTGCCGCACGATGCTATTCGAGATTGCCAAACGCCACGGCTTGGAACTGGACGAAGTGCCAGAATACGGCGGACGGGCTTATCTGGAAAAGCAGGACTACATCCTGAAAAGGCAAAATGAACGGATCGCAGAACAGAAGAAAGAGCTGCAAGAACAAAGTATTCAATATGTCGGATTGCTGGAAGATTGCCGTAACCAGCGAGATGAATATGCTGAACTATTCAATCAGGCGATAAGGCAATCTGAAGAGATTTCGAAAAACAATGAAAAAATTAAAAGCCAGGAGAACGAATTAGAAGAGCTGTTTTCGCAATGGGTAGATGTAAACGATTTGTTTAATGATGCGGTAAATGGTTCTTATGACCAAGCGGTCCTTGCGGTTTCCGATGTTGGATTAAACAAAGCATTACAGGAAGCTGTAAATGAAATTGATCAACATTTGGAATGGTTAATGGAACCAGAACGAATTGCAGACTTCCGCACCAGAAAATATGCAGAAGAACAAATACTCTGCCTGCGGAAAAATATCATTGGGGCAATCAAGAGCCTTCTTTCAAGAGGAACGCAGTTCTTCTATATCCCAGAGGTGAAAAAAGCGGCCATGGAGCAAATCAAAGAAGATTCCCGCCCGTCCGTTTTGCAAAAGCTGCAGCAGCGGCAGGAAGAAATCAACCAGCGTGAGCAGACACGCACAAAGCCGAAGAAGCGCAGTCATGGCATGGAACTGTAAAGGAGGAAAATCTTCAAGAACAACAATTTATTTGAAATCGTAAAGCTGAATATCACTACTCGACAGGCTGCAGAAGCCTATGGTTTTCGTCCAAACCGCAGCAGCATGGTTTGCTGCCCATTCCATGCAGACCGTAATCCCAGCATGAAAGTGGATTCACGGTTTCACTGTTTTGGCTGTGGAGTGGATGGCGATGTAATCGACTTTACCGCAAAAATGTTTCAGCTGTCCTTGCGGCAAGCGGCGGAAAAGCTGGCCTCAGATTTTGGGCTTTCTGCAACAGGCACTTTTCCACTGATACGCTATAAGCTCGTGGAAAAGCCATTGAACCAGAAAGAGCAATTCTACAAAATCCTGTGTGGCTATCGTTCTCTGCTAGCAAATTGGCGCATGGCCTATGCACCCAAAAATCCAGAAGCATCCCTGCATCCTTGTTTTGTAGCAAGTCTGCACTATGCAGACCGTGTGCAATATCTGCTGGATATTCTTTTGCTGGGAAGCCTACCTGAAAAGCAACAATTACTCAACGGAAAGGAAGTGACCGCCCTTGGAAAAGCAATCAACCAATGCAAGAAAACCGAAGATGCAGCATAGCACACCCGCCCGAAACTGGGTGGGTGACAATGGGAAAATTATTGAGCCATTATTTGCCGATTATTTTTTGAGCCTGCACCCCATGCGCTGCTTTCAAGGCAGGCTGTTCACGGTGGATGGCATGGTAGAGGATGAAGCCCCATTGAAGAAAGAAATCTATGAGCAGATTCGCTATTACGCTACCACCAGCGTAGCACGACGTATTGAACATATCATGCAGGCCATCAAGTTGGCCTGTGCATCCGAACCACCGAAGATTCAGACAGACCGCATCTATGTCCGAAATGGTACTTATTTTGTGGACGGTCATTTCAGTGCTGAAAAGGAATACTGCATGAACCGACTGCCCATCGCCTATGTGTCGGACGCACCAGCACCGACACGCTGGCTGCAATTCTTGATCGAACTGCTATACGAAGAAGATATTCCAGCTCTGCAAGAGTATATCGGCTATTGCCTGCTGCCTGTCACCAAGGCACAGAAAATGCTGCTGATGGTCGGCAAGGGCGGTGAGGGAAAATCCAGAATCGGGCTGATCCTGCGAGAATTGTTCGGCAGCAGTATGTACACAGGCAGTCTGCAAAAAGTGGAAACCAACCGCTTTGCCCGTGCAGACTTGGAGTACAAGCTGCTTCTGGTGGACGATGACATGAAAACCGAAGCCCTGCCGCAGACGAACAACATTAAAACTCTTGTCACGCTGGAAGATAAAATTGACATTGAGCGCAAGGGCCAGCAGAGTGTGCAGGGGACGCTGTATGTTCGGTTTGCCTGCTTCGGGAATGGCAGCTTACACGCACTCTATGACAAGTCCAACGGTTTCTATCGCCGCCAGCTGTTGCTCACCACTAAGGAAAAGCCCGTTGGCCGGGTGGATGATCCTTTTCTCATTGATAAGATGCGGAACGAAAAAGAGGGCATCCTGCTTTGGGCGTTGGAAGGGCTGCATCGGCTGATTCGGAACAACTATCGGTTTACCATCAGCGAACGCACTGCGGCAAATCTGAAAGAAGCAATGGAGCAGGGCAACAATATCCTGGGCTTTCTCAAATCTGAGGGTTACTTTGAAATTCGGCAGGGTGCCAAGTGCAAATCCACGGATTTCTATAAAGTCTATGAACGCTGGTGTCTGGACAATCTGGAAAAGCCGCTGGCAGCATCAACCTTTATCCACCATCTGAAAGACAACCAGAAAAGTCTGGGCATCGTCTACGATGATAAGTGCATTGGCACAAATCGGGGCTTTCACAATGTAGACGTTGACCTGTTTTTACCCGTTGATGTTCCCAGTCCGTGGGATTAAAAAATAAGAATCAACTTGAAAAAGCCCTGCTCAGCCTGCTCACAGTGCGCAAAAGGTGCAGGATGAGCAGAGTGAGCAGGCAATTTTGAACTTACATCAAAAATAAAACATGGAGGTTTTGCCTATGAACAAATCTCGGCCTGTTGCGACCGAAACTGTGAAATCTTTGAATTATACGAAAAACATCTTGCGGACCATTCCGAATAACGATAAAATGGAGGTGGTCACTCAAACCAATGCCGTCAAGTCTCCGACTGACAGCCTGAAAGCCACAACACTGGTGTACACGGTGGAGGAAATTGCGCAGATGCTGTCCATCAGCCTGCGTTCTGCCTACAACCTGTGCAACAGCACTACCGAATTTCGTGTTCTTCGGGTCGGCGGAAGCATCCGCATCCCGAAAGACAGTTTCGATGCGTGGCTCCGGGCAGCTTGAAAAAGGAGATAACGTATGGCATATATTACGAAACGCGGCAGCTCCTATGGTGTCCGCTATACTTACCAAGATGAGCAGGGAAAAACTGCAACAAATGGGAAAGTTTTCCCACGAAAGAGGAGGCAACAAATCGCAAAAAACAAATCGAACATGAACTGGCAAACGGAACGTTTTTGATTCCGTCCACCATCACCGTCAAAGAGTTTTTGATGGAGTGGCTTCCCAAACAGTGCAACAAGCACAAGTGGGCACCGCAGACCTATCAATCCAATCTGGGAACGGTCCAGAACCTCATTATTCCGTACATCGGCGATATGCAGATGCAAAAGCTCAAACCCTACCATCTGGAAGATTTGTATGCCACTCTCGGCAAAATGCCCTGCGGCCAGTATTATGAGGGCAAAAAGCAGGTGCTTTCGGAAAAACAACAGCAGCGGCTTCTCTCCGGCACGACCATCCACGAGGTACACCGCCTGCTGCGGACAGCGTTTCAGTATGCGGTGGAGTGGGGCATCCTCATCAAAAGCCCCGTTCCGGTGGACAGCCCTAAAAAGTCAATTCAAGAGCGTGCCATCTGGAATGCAGATGAGATGTGGGCCGCACTTGCCAGCATGGAAGACCCGATTCTGCATCTGGCTGTTCACCTCACACTGGTGGGCGCACTGCGTGAGGGCGAAGTCGCTGGCCTGACCCCGGAAGATCTTGATTTTGAGGGAGCGGACGGCACAGGCACGTTCCGCATCAACAAGTGTATGCAGCGTGTCCAAAAGGCATCGCTGGCAAAAACGGGCAAGGGCTGCATCTTGCAGGAGTTTGAGGATAAGCGCGAGGGCAGCACCACAACGCTGGTGCTCAAAAAGACTAAAACAGCATCTTCCAACCGAACCATCTTCATGACAACCGTGCTGAAAGAGGAACTGAAGCACTGGCTAAAGCGTCTGGAAATGGACGAAGCTGTTGACCCGGAACGCTATCGCAACAGTGGGATGCTCCTGCGTCTGCCCAACGGTCTGGCGGTAGAACCGATCCTCATCCGCAAGAAGTTCATCAAGTGGCAGGATGTGCACCCGGAGTTCACCCGCATCGTGTTTCACGGCCTGCGGCATTCCAGTGCCACCTACCAACTGATGATCTCTGGCGGCGATGTGAAAGCCGTTCAGGGAACAACAGGTCACGCCAGTGCCAATCTGCTGGTCAACACCTATGCACACATCCAGCAGGATTCCCGTAAAAAGCTGGGTAAAAAGTTCGAGGAAGGCTTCTACAAGCCGGGAGCAACACTTGTGCAGGCTGCCCCGGTTGAAACAGAACCGACCATCTCCGTGTCGGCACTGTTGGAGCTTCTGAAGGACGCAGACCCCTCTGTAAAAGCGCAGCTCCGCTTGGCTTTGCTGACCTGAATTGCAAAAAATAGCACGAATTGCAAAGTAATTCACAGACTTACTCCATCTGACACGAAAAATGCGGACCGTGCAAAAAACGTGCAGAGACCGTGCAAATGGCGTATAAAAGGAAAATCCCACGAGGAATCTTGCGATTCCTCGTGGGATTTTGGTGCGCTCGAGGGAACTCGAATCCCTGGCCCTCTGATTAAAAGAGAGGCTTGATATGTCATTTTATATCTTTTTATGTTTGATTTTGTATAGATACTTCGTCATTTTATGCAATTCCTATTGCAGCTCATTTTGTCGAGTCACACCTTGTTGTCGCATTTTTGTCGCACTTTCTTTTGGCGGTTTGGCCTGATGTGACACAGCATATTTTACCCTGTAGTATCGCCCAAACAGTATCACAATTTCGCCGGTTGAAAATATTGTGGAAAGATGTTGAAAACATACTCTTCTAGGCGATTTCCCCGTTCTGGGGAGATCGAACAACTAACTCTCTGCTCTGAAATCAAGGGCAGGGAGCTTTTTTATTCTACCCCCGGGTCTGCCGTTTCTGCTGTGGTCTGCTCCTGCTCTATACGACGCTTGACCGCCTCATAGACATAGGCGTTGACGCTTTGCCCCGCCTGCTTTGCGGCCTGCTGAATTTCTTCTTTCTCTCCTTTGGGGACGGACAACTCCAAACGGTCATAGTTGTTTTTGACATATTTGTGGACTGCACGCTGTTGCGCGGCGGTTGTTTTTGCCATGGGGTATTGCCTCCTGTACCTTTATAGTTTTTATTATATCATGTTCGTACTATTCCCGTGAATATGCAATCTGCCTATATTTTTGACCTTTTTCTTGTGCAATATTCCGTCTTGATATATCCCCGTGAATAGTCTATACTCATGCCATCGGGAACACACATTCCCCAACAACACACAGACAGAGAGGTAAAACACATGAGCATCGATACTTTACTCACCCTTGTAGAGCTGTACAAGGAAGCTGCCCAGCTGATTGAGGCAGCACAGACCGAACAAGAAACGCTCAAAGCCCAAATCAAGGAAGCTCTTGCAGAGCGCGCTACAAATTATCTTGAGGTAGGCTGTCACAAAATTCGTCTGTCCGACTTTTCCAGTACGCGACTGGACAGCAAATCTATCAAGACTGTGGCCCCGGACCTCTACGCTCAGTACAGCAAAACCGTCACAGGCCAGCGTTTGACCATCAACTAAGAAAAGCCCCATACAGCGCCCACCGACCAAAGTTTGCGCTGTACAGAGCCCTATACACCCGCCGGGGCGGGATGCACCTTTAGTATACCTGTCCCGGCCTTTTTTATCAAGAGAAAGGTTGTTCACCATGAAAAGCACCATTAAGACCAGCCGCACCGCAGGCCAGCTCGAAAAAATGTTCCGGGAGCTCAACAAGCATTACTATAACGGCGAATTGCCGGAGCCCATCATCACACTGAAAAAGACGCCCTCTGCCTATGGTCACATCACCACAGTCAAAACTTGGACGGTCAGCACCGAACAGGGCACAGAGCAGCGGTATGAGATCAATATTTCCACTGCAACACTGGACCGCCCCATTGAGAACGCCACGGCCACCCTGCTGCACGAGATGGCACACCTTTACAATCTGGTTCACGGTATCCGCGATACATCCAGCCAGAGCGGAGCCTATCACAACAAGCGCTTTAAGGCCACCGCAGAGGCCCACGGCTTAGTCATTGACCATCACGAGAAATACGGTTGGACCATTACAAGCCCGTCCGAAGAGCTGTTGGACTTCATCATCTTTATGGGCTGGCAGGATATCCAGATGACAGAGGGCCTGACGTGGGCAGATATGTGCGGCACTGGTACGGCCAGCAAGGGACCGGGCAGCAGCCAGACAGGAGCCCCGAAACCGCCCAAGGCCAAAAGCAGCACCCGGCGGTGGGTATGCCCGAAGTGCGGGACTATTATTCGCAGCACCAAGGAAGTACGGGTCATCTGTGCCGACTGTATGGAGCTGTTCGTAAAGGCTGACTAAGCCCCCAAGAGACAGAGAGGCAAGGGACGAGTGAGAGTAGTCCATTTTGTGAGTACACATACAAAGAAAGGGGATACCATGGAAACCATCAGTACCAGAATCGTATCACTGCGCAAGGATGCAGGCTTGTCACAGCAGCAGTTAGCCGATGACCTCAATCTATCCCGCCGGGCTGTTAGCTTGTGGGAGACTGGCCGGAGAACACCTGATTTGCAGTCCGCTTCACTTTTGGCTGACTACTTCCATACCACGCTGGACCATCTGGTCAAAGGGGAGCACAGTTGAAAAGTAGAGTGTGCCCTATCTTGCATCCAAAGCGTCATCAAAATCTTGAAAATTAGGGTTGTTTTCGGCTTTGTTTTCAAAAGTTTCGCTTATCTCTGGCCCTATTTTTCTGCAAATCAGTGAGGTACTACCATGAAAGTTGCATACGTCCGCGTCAGCACCGAAGAACAGAACGAAGCCCGCCAGATCGAAGCGCTCAAAAAGCACGGCATCGAGAAATGGTTCACCGAAAAAATCAGCGGCAAGAGTATGGACAGGCCCCAGCTCCAAGCCATGCTCGACTATGTGCGGGAGGGCGATACCGTCTATATCCACGACTTCAGCCGCCTTGCCCGCAGCACTAGGGACCTGCTTGAGATCGTGGAGCGGTTACAGGCCAAGAGTGTGCATCTGGTCAGCAACAAAGAGAACTTGGACACCGGGACGCCTACCGGGAAGCTCATGCTCACCATGATTGCCGCCATCAATGAGTTTGAGCGTCAAAACTTGCTGGACCGTCAACGGGAGGGTATCGCCATCGCCAAACGGAACGGTATCTATAAGGGTAGGAAGAAAGTAACCACGCCAGATGACTTCTCAGAGCTTTATGCCCGGTACACCCGCCGGGAGATGAACAAAGGGCAGCTGGCTGAGGCGCTTCACGTCACACGCCCGACCTTAGAACGGATAATACGGGAGCACTTGGCAGCAGCTGCGCAGATCTGGAAGTCTGATAAACTATTCTGCCACGAACTGGTATCCCACGCCTCGGATTGTGCGCAGATAAAGCGGCTTGTTGGGGTCATCCTCAATTTTCGTGCGCAGGCGGCGGATATGTACCATAATGGTGTTGTCGTCTACCACATTGTCGCCCCAGATGCTGCGGTAGATCTGCTCTTTGGTCAGCACCTTGTTCTGGTTGGTGAGGAAATACTTCATCAGGAAGCTCTCCTTGCTGGAAAGAGGGACTTCGATGCCTTTTTTCAATAGCCGCATCTCGTCACTGAAATAGCAGAACGGTCCGGCAGAGAGCACGCCGCTGCTGCTGGGAGCGGAAAGACTCATTCGACGCAGGCAGGCTTTGACCTTGGCGCAGAGCACCGAGGGTGAGAAGGGCTTGGTGATATAGTCATCGGCCCCGATGCCCAGTGCAAAGACCTTGTCGTTATCGGCCTGACGTCCGCTTAAAATGAATACGGGCGTCAGCATCCCCTCGCTTCGCAGCTGGTGGATGACCTGAAAACCGTCGATCCCCTCCATAATAATATCAAGGATGATGAGGTCAAAGGGCTGGGCCTTGGCCATCTGTACGGCGTCCAGCCCGTTGGATGCTTCCACAATGGACATGCCCTCGCTTTCCAGCACGCGGGCAATCATCCGCCGCACCAGCTTTTCATCATCCACGACTAAGATTTTTGAACGCTCCATCTTGCACTTCCTCCTATTTTCAAGTGTATTATAGCACTTTTGTGGATTTTAGCAAAAACTTTTTGCCGAACCTTACGAAATTTTAAGAAAGAGCACGATGGACAGTTAAGGCATCTTTGCTAGAATAAAGCCAACAACAGCAGGGGCGGAACGGAAAGACCCCCTGCAGATCCTGAAAATGTTGTCCAAAAGACAAGGAGGAAAACATTATGAAAAAGATGATCACCCGCCGCAACTTTCTGAAGGCCGCTGGCGTTTCTGCCGCTGCTCTGGGCCTGGCTGCCTGCGGCGGTTCCGGTTCGTCTACTGCCGCTTCGTCCACCGCCGGTTCCGCTGCGGCATCGGCCGCTGCTTCCGACTGGACCTGGGAGCGCAAGGTCACGCTGGTCTGCCCCTGGGGCGTCGGCGGCGGTGCTGACGGCACCCTGCGCCCCCTGCAGCCCGTGCTGGAGCCCATCCTGGGTGTTCCTGTTGAGATCGTCAACGTCGAAGGTGCAGGCGGCGCAAACGGCATCGACTTTACCTGCAAGCAGCCCGCTGACGGTTATACTTACGTTCTGGGCACCCAGTCCCACATCATGCTGGACCTGCAGAAGATCCTGCCCGTGGATTTCAAGAAAGAGCTGCGCCCCGTTGCAAAGCTGGTCCACTCCATCAACATCATCGCCTCTTCCAAGAAGGCACAGGAAGGCAAGTACTCCAACTTCACCGAGTTCGTGGACTACGCAAAGGCACATCCCCAGGAACTGACCTGCGGCATGTTGACCGCTACCGGCGCGGACTCTGTGGCTCTGAAGCAGACCCTAGCAGGCGGCCTTGGCTGTGACATTACCGAAGTGGAGCAGTACGTTAAGGTCGTCAACTACAGCTCCGGCTCTGAGCTGTCCAGTGCCATGGTCGGCGGCCATATCAACATCAACATCACCGGTGCTGATGAGATCATGGGCCTCATCCAGTCCGGCGACATCGTCCCGCTGATCTCCATTTCCGAAAATCGCATGTCCACCCTGCCCGATCTGGAGTGCACCGGCGAGCTGGGCATCGACTCCTACGTTGGTACCTGGCGCGGCATCCTCTGTCGTACCGATACGCCCGATGCCGCCGTAAACGCCATGGCAGATGCCCTGAAAGAAGCATGGAACACCCCCGATTATCAGGAGTTCCTGAAGAATGCCTGCTACCTCGACCGTCCCGGCTACGCCGACGCTGAAGAGTTCCAGCAGCTTATCGACGAAGAGTACACCACCTTTGAAGACTACCTGAAGGGTGCAGGTCTGATCTGATAAAGGACCACGGCTGAAAACAGAATCGTATCCGGCGGGGAGTTCACCCTCCCCGCTTTTTTGAGAATAATGCAAAGGAGTTGATTTTATGGCTCTGGAACTGATCGTCAATCTGCTGCTGATTGCGGGCGGCATCTTCTGCTTTGTCAATGTCAGTACCACTATGCCCCACTCGGCCGTCAATGAGCTGGGTGCCGAGCAGTGGCCGCAGGCTATCCTGGTGCTGATGCTCATCGCGTTGGCGTTCAACGTCATCCGTTTCTTCAAGATCAATAAAAAAGAAGATATCAAGGCTGGCTTCCAGGATTTCTTTCCTGCCATCGGCCGCTTTGTCAAGAGCAAGCTTTTCCTCGGCATGGTGCTGGTGGTGGTCATGGCGCTGATGTATGAGCCGGTGGGTTTTATGCTCACCTGCCTGCTGTTCCTGTTTGCCTACGGCCTGCTGCTGGGCCAGCGGAACATCCCCATGCTGATCCTCTCTTCCGTCATCATCACCATCATCCTGTACATCGGCTTCGCCGTGTTTCTGGGCGTTCTGCTCCCTCGCGGACAGATCCTCCCCCTACGCAACTTCGCCCTGTTCGTTGAGTCGCTCGTCCCGCGTTTCTAACAGGAGGTGACATGAAATGCTAGATTTGTTAACCAGCGGCCTGTCGGTCGTTTTTGCCCCGAAGATGTTCATCCTTATCATCTTTGCGGTCTTCCTTGGCACGTTGTTCGGTGCTCTGCCCGGCGTTTCGGCCACCATGGCTGTCACCCTCGGCATCCCCTTCACCTATAAGATGGACGCTGTCAGCGCCATCGCATTCCTTGTTGCAATTTACTGCGCATCCATCACCGGCGGCGGCATGACGGCCATCCTGTTCAAGATCCCCGGCGTCCCGTCCTCCGCCCCGACTACTTATGACGGTTACCCCATGGCACAGCGCGGCGAAGCCGGCAAAGCTCTGGGTGTACAGCTCATCGCCTCGGCCATCGGCGGCATGTTCGCAGCCGTGTGTATGCTGATCTTCAGCCCTCAGCTGACCCAGGCTGCCCTGAGCTTTGGCCCCTCGGAACTGTTTGCCATCTCCTTCATGGGCCTGTCCATCCTGACAAGCCTGGAAGAAGGCAATGTCTGCCGCACCATCATCTCCGGCCTGCTGGGTCTGCTGCTGGCCTGTATCGGCCTGGACCCCCTGCTGGGCGTGCCCCGCTTGACCTTCGGCACCCGTTTCCTCACCTCCGGCATTGAAATGATCCCCGTCATGATCGGCTTCTTCGCCGTCACCGAAGTCCTCAAGCAGACCAACAAGCCTTCCAAGCTGAAGGCTGTCACCGGCAAGGACGGCAAGGCGGATATGTCTGCCAAAATGCCTACCCTGAAAGAAATGTGGAGCCTGAAGGGTGTCATCGCCCGCTGCTCCATCCTCGGCACGGTCATTGGCATCCTGCCCGGTGCAGGCGCTACCATCGCTTCGTTCCTTTGCTACTCGGAAGAGCAGAAGATCTCCAAGCACCCTGAAAAGTTCGGTACCGGCTGCCTGGAGGGCATCGCCGCTCCCGAGTCAGGCAACAACGCCGCCACCGGCGGCTCCATGGTCCCCCTGCTGAGCCTGGGCATCCCCGGCGGCAACGCGGCTGCCATTATGATGAGCGCTCTGGTGCTCAAGGGCGTTACCATGGGCCCCCTGCTGCTGGTCAATCAGCCCCAGTTCCTGTCGGCCACATTTGCTTCCATGTTTGTCTCCAACATCGTCATGGTCTTTGCAGCCATGATCATCGCCCGCATCTTCGTGCAGGTGCTGAAAATCCCCTACAGCATCCTTGGCCCCACCATCATCATGATGGCGACCATCGGCGCTTACTCTACCAAGAACACGGCAGTTGACGTTATCCTGATGGCCATCTCCGGCCTCATCGGCTTCGTCTTCTCCACCTGCAAGTTCAACAGCTCGGCCATGATCCTCGGTCTGGTTCTGGGCGTCATCTGTGAGTCCAACCTCCGCCGCGCATACACCATCGTGGCCGGTGATACCCTGATGGAAGCAACCATCAATATCCTGACCCGCCCCGTCACCGGGATCATCATCCTGATCTGTATCCTTGTTTTGTTGAGCCCCGTGTACAAGCCTCTGCTCAAGAAGCATAACAAAGAAGCAGCCGCGAAGTAATTACTCGAACCTCCTTTCCTTCACTCACCTTTCCACCCGGGGCGAAGCCGATCTCTCCAACGGCTTCGCCCTCCTCTTTTTTCGGAGGTTTTTGTTATGAAATTCAAAGTGCGTATCCCACTCCAGTATGTTAAGCCCGTCTGTATCGCCGCCGTTCTCGTGGGTATCTTTGCTGTTGCAGCGGGCAGCTGGATCACCGGCCTGTGTCTGCTGCTGGGCGCTTACCTGCTGGAGAAAAGCTGCTACCGCTGCCCCCACTGCGGCAAAAAGCTGGATATGAAGTACCCGCTGTTCAAGGGCAGCTGCTGCCCGGCCTGCAAGGCAGAGCTGCGCCCGGCAGCAGAAAAAAACGCCGCGAAATAATCGGGCTTTTCTCTGCCCGGCGGCTGCGCTATAATAAAGCTTGAAAGAGGTGGGGCGAGAATGCAGAAATTAAAGCAGATTCCAAAGCGGGTGCACCATTTTCTAATTGGGCTGGTGCTGACGGCGGTGCTTGGGGTGCTGGCCTTTGCGGTGGTGAACACCTACACCGCCTATACGGACATGGTGGTGCAGCAACAGCAGCAGTACCTGCTGGTGACGGCCCGCGCCGTCTCCAAAACGCTCTCCCTCTATATCTCCGGGCAGCTGCGGGACATTGAAATTTTGACCCGCTCGCCGGGCTTCCTCACCGAGTTTGAAAATTACTACGAGACGGGCGGTGACACCGCCCTGAGGGAACACATCGTCTCCTATATGCTCAGCCAAAAGCGGGGCGTCAAGCGCATTTACCTGCTGGACAAAAACAGCGACGTGATGTACCAGTACAACGATTATCCTTTCCTGGAAGTCTTTGACGAAAGCCTACTGCACCTGAAAGAGTATGCCGCCGCCCACACCAGCGGCATTGGCTCGGTCTTCCGCATCTCGCCCCAGCACTACGGCCTGACGTTGGTGAACGACGTCATTCATGGCAGCGAGTCGTTGGGCACCGTGGTGATCGTCATCGACCTCGAACAGGTGTACGAGGAATATCTTGCGCCCCTGAACATCGAGAACACGGGAGACATCATCGTCAAAAACGAAAAAGGCACCATCATCATGCACCCCAACGCGAAGCTGCTGACGTTCAATCCGTTCCGGCAGATCCAGGGGCTGGACACTCTGCCCCAGTACAAGGGTCTGAACGAGCTGCTCACACGGCAGTACAGCCAGGAGGAGGGCACGGCCATTTACCGCGATTACTCCAATGGCATCGCCCCGCCCGAGGATGAGATCGCGGCATTTTCCCGCATGAACGTCAACAACACGGCCTGGTACGTCTCGGCCGTGCTGCCCTACTCCACCGTCAAAAACCTCATCGACCGCAATGTGGGCCAGTTTGGTATGCTGGTGGCCGCCATCCTTTTTGTGCTGGGCGTGTGCGTCATCAGCTTTTACGCCATGCGCAAAAACCAGCAGAATTTGAAGCTGGAAGCCGCCTACCTCAAGGACATCAACCACACCCTGAAAGAGCTGCACCAGAGCCGCGAGCAGGTGTACCACTACCAGAAACTTCAGACCATCGGCGCGCTGGCGGGCGGCATCGTGCATGAGTTCAACAACCTGCTCACGCCCATTCTGGGCTACTCGGAGTTCATCCGGGAGCGGATGGGACCCGAGAGCGAATACTACGATGACATGAGCGAGATCTACGAGGCGGGCACCCGCGCGAAAGAGATCGTGGAGCAGCTGCTGCCCTTCAGCCGCCGCGAGACAGACTCTACCGCCTACGGCCCCGTGAATTTGGAAGCCGTTTTGCAGGATGACACCAAGATGGTCTCGATGATCCTGCCCTCCAACATCCGGCTCGAAAAAGGGTATAAGGATATTCACGCCACCGTCTACGGCAGCGCCACCCAGCTGCATCAGGTGTTGCTCAACCTCTGCTCCAACGCTGTGCAGGCCATGGAGGGCAAGGGCGGCACCCTGACCGTGCAGGCGGAGAAGATCTCCGCCGACGCCCTGCCTGCCAACTATCACCCCGCCGTCGCCAGCGGCTTTGTGCGGGTGCGGGTGGCGGATACCGGCTGCGGCATGACCTCCGAGACGCTGGCCCACATCTTTGATGCCTTCTTCACCACTAAGGCGGCAGGGGAGGGCACCGGCCTCGGCCTTTCGGTGGTGCAGAACATCCTTATCAGCCACGGCGGCTTCATTGAGGCCCACAGCACGGTGGGCGAGGGCAGCGAGTTTCTGGTCTACCTGCCCGTCACAGCGCAGGCAGTGGCTCCCGAACGCCCTGCCGCGCCTGGTGCGCCCGTCCGGCTCAACAGTGGGAAACAGCCCATCCTGCTGGTAGACGACGAGGAGCGGGTGGCCCGCTACCTCAAGCGCCGCCTGACTCGCAGCGGCTATACGGTGGATGTTTTCACCGATGCGGAAGAGTCCCTCGACGCCTTTTTGGCGTCGCCCACCCGCTGGCAGCTGGCCCTTGTGGACGGCACCATGCCCAAGTATAAGGGTACTGCCCTCATCCAGCGGATGCGCAGCGAGAACCCGAACCTCGCTGCCATTCTGATGACCGGCTTTGTGGAGCAGGATGCCGTGCAGATGCAGCAGGAGGGATTGATCGACGAGATTTTCCTGAAGCCGCTCGATTACCGAAAGCTGACGGAAAAGATCGGGAAACTACTGGCGGGTGAGCCTGATTTAACCACTGTTTAATTTTTTGTGATTTCCTATTCATAAACTTCTGGTATCCTGTACACAACGAAACGAGAAAGAGAGCGCTTTATGAACGTTGAACTGATGCTTCTGACGGTTTTGCAGGGACTGCGCACCCAGATTTTGGATGCAGGGATGCTCTTTTTCACCCATCTGGGAGACGCCGGCTTCATCTGGGCCGCGCTGACGGCGGTGCTGTTGGTCTTCCGCAGGACGCGGCGGGTCGGCTGCGTGCTGGCGGCGGCACTCCTCGTCGATGCTGTTCTTTGCAACCTCATTCTCAAGCCGCTGGTGGCCCGCATCCGCCCCTGTGATATTCTGGCGGACGTACAGCTCCTCATCTCTCGCCCGGACGATTTCTCCTTTCCTTCGGGCCATACGGCTGCGTCCTTCGCCTCGGTGACGGCTCTCTGGCTGGCCGGGAAGAAACAGTGGGCGTTGGCTGCACTGCCGCTGGGCGTTCTGATCGCTTTCTCGCGGATGTATCTCTTTGTCCATTACCCGACGGACATCATCGGCGGTGTACTGGTGGGCGTCGGCTGCGGATGGATAGGGGCGAAGCTGGTGGAAATGTTTTGGCAGAAGAACTTTGCAAAGAGTGATTTATGAAGAGAGGCCCTGCATCGAGAGGATGCAGGGCATATTATTGAAGTGGACCGTGCAAAAATGTGCAGACGGTCAAAACAAAGCTCAATGACAAATCAATCACCGGTTTTATGGCAGGCTGGAAGATAACCTGCCCACCTTGTTCGGGTTCTGTTCCATCGCCATCGGCGTCAATTCCATCATCAAGGCATCCGGCATGACGGCCGTGGTGCTGGCCATCCTGGTGGGCTTCGCCATCGGCCACAGCCTGCATCTGGAACAATGGACCAGCAAGTTCTTCCACAAGCTGGTGCGCACTCTCCATCTCGGCGGTGGCCCTGTTCTGCTGCAGCGGCTTCGGCTGGTACAGCACCCTGACCGAGGGCATCACCGGCGATCCCTCACTGCTGATGTCCAAAGCCGTGCTGGACGGCTTCACGGCCATGATCTTTGCCTCCACGCTGGGGCAGCCATCTGCGCTATCCCGCTGCCCCAGGTGGTCATCCTGCTCCTTGTGTTCGGAGTGGGCAAACTGCTGGCCGGTGTGCTGACCCCACCATGTTTGCGGACCTGTCCGCCTGCGGCGGCATTTTGACCATGGCGGCGGGCTTCCGAGTGTCTAAGATCAAATCCGTCCCGCTGGTGGACCTGATGCCTGCACTCATCCTTGTGATGCCGTTCAGCGCACTTTGGTCGAGCCTGATGCAATAAATCTCATATCACCATACAACAGATCACCTTCTTGGTATTGCTCTCTGCGGTGCAGCCGAGAAGGTGGTCTGTATTGCTATAGTATGCTGGGTATTTTTCCGATAAGTCCTACTATCACCGCTTTACTGCAATAAAATTTACAAAATTCACATCTTTAAGCGTTGGACCGAGATATTTGTATATCTTAGCCGCCAATGAAGCAGCTGGAAGCCGCGATTTTCAGTTTTCTGCGCTTAAGATGAAAGCTCTTGGTATCAAAGAGCGAACCGCCCGCAAGTACATCAAAGAGCTTGTAGATGCTGGCTTCATTGAGCTTGTCCGGTCTGGACGAAATACACGAACGCCAAACGACTACCGCTTTTCTTTTCATTGGTTAGAGACTCCCTAACCAAACCGATATAGATGGCAACATATTGTATATAAGTGTAGTTTCTGCACAGTGCGCCCAATTTTTCAATTAACGTACCATCGCAAAATCGCAATGCAAAATTTGCCGTACAGGGTCGGTGTAGCGCGATTTCAACTGTGCAAATCCAGCATGCACAAGCGATTTATGAGTGCCGATTCTGCACCGCCAAAATGTTCTCATCTCTGGCTTTCCTCAGCCAGCCAAAATTTCAGAGCGCTCCATCTTGTGTTTCAGGGTGGCAGCGCTCTTTTTATGCCCTCCTGCAAAATTTTCATCATCACTATATAGCCCACCGGTCTTTTGTGAGTTCACATCAAAAATGGTTGGCGGGTTCTTGCTTCTGCAAGCGAGGTCCTGTTTCCTAAAATTTTTCCGGATTTGTCGCGTTTTTGTCGCATTTTCCGGCCCATTTTCAGCATATAAAAACAGAAAAGCCCACGATTTGCACCGCGTTTTTTACGGTCAATCGTGGGTTTTTCTTTGGTGCGCTCGAGGGAACTCGAATCCCTGGCCCTCTGATTAAAAGTCAGATGCTCTACCGGCTGAGCTACGAGCGCATATTTTCAGACTTACAGATACTGCCGAATAATATTACCACACCCGCGCCAAAAAAGCAAGAGGAAAGCGCAAAAAAGTGCCTTTCCGCAGCACACAGACCCCCGCCGGGAGAGCACCCGTTCCTTTTATAAAAGCCAGTTTTGCTGTCACCTCTCTGGGACGCGGATATTCTGGCGGCAACTTCCTCTTTACAAATGGGGCGCGAACCAGTACAATCAAAGCAGAACGCACTGTCCCGGCCCGTATGCGGCGGGGCTTTTTGATAGGAGGCTGTTTTATCATGAAAATCTCTCGTCGGTCTGTCCTTCATATTTCCGGGCTGGCAGCGGCAGCGCTGGCCCTGACCGGCTGCTCTGCGGCTGGAAGCGCCGCGCTGGGCGGCAAGCTGCCCGGCCTGCTCAAGGGCCTGACCAAAAAAGGGGAGACTGCTGCTTCGTCGGAAGCTGCCAGCGACATGGCCGTCACCCCGCCGCCCGAGGGCGAACAGCTTGACCCGGCCTTCGGCATCATGCCCGAGTACGACGCCGACATCCTCACCGGCGCCGAGCGCAGTACCAACAGCCGCCCGGTGGCTGTGATGGTGAACAACATCGCCAACTCCCAGCGCCAGAATGCCCGCCCCCAGCGGGGCATCGGCAGCGCCGACCTGCTCATCGAGGCCAAGGTCGAGGGCGGCATCACCCGCCTGTGCGCCGTGTTCAGCGACGCCGACGGCATCCCCGAGGTCGGCCCCATCCGCTCAGGCCGCGACCAGTTCCTGCAGCTGCTCATGCCCTGGGACATCCTCTACTACCACGACGGCGAGAGCATCTTCTGCACCCAGTTCGTCAGCGTGTACGGCTACTCCGGGCTGAACATCGGCGGCAAGAATTATTTCAAAACCCCGATCCATCCCATCGTCTCCCACCGCAATAATCGCGGCCGCGATGTGGCCTACGAGCACACCGAGTTCACCTCCGGCAAGGAGATCTGCAAAGCCGCTTCTGATGCCGGCATCAGCCTTTACGCTCCCAGCGAGGGGACGTTCTTCCACTTCGCCGACTACCGCACCGACGAGGTCAACAAGCTCAAGGGTGAGCCCTCGGCCAAAAAAATCGCCATCGTACATTCGGAGAGCTACCGCACCTCGTTCAGCTACTCCGCACTCAGCCACTCCTATGCAATGCAGATGTACAACCCCTCCAAGAAGGCCACTGAGAACACCGTTGATGAGCTGACCGGTGAGCAGCTCACCTTCGAGAACGTCGTGGTCTGCTTCGCCGACATGGACGCCTACGCAGGTGACTCCCACGACGTGCAGGAGGTGCAGTACATCAAGGGCGGCGACGCCTACCTCTTCACCCGCGGCGGCGTGCAGGCGGGCCGCTGGGAAAAGACCTATCCCACCAACCCCCTCAAGCTTTACACCAAATCCGGCGAGGAGATGACCCTCAATCGGGGCAAGACCTACTTTGCACTGGTGGACAACGACGAGCTGAGCAATTTCAGCTGCCAGTAAGCCCATGAGGAATATGACGATGAAACGCATTCGAACTGCGCTCTGCCTCATTTTGGCCGCCGCGCTGCTGGCAGGCTGCGCCTTTCTGCCCAGCGACAGTGAGCCGGAAACGCCCGCTCCCACCGACCCGCTCACCGGCCTTGCCCTCGAGTGGCAGGGCCAGCGTCCGGTGGCCGTGGCCATTGAGAACAGCACTGCCTCCACCACGCAGTGGGGCCTTTCCTCGGCGTCGGTGGTGCTGGAAGCCCTCACCGAGGTGGGTACGTCCACTGAGCTCTGCCTCGTCTATCCGGCGCTGGCCGCGACCCCGAAGGTCGGGCCGGTGGCCGCCGGTCAGGACATCTACTGGCGGCTTCTGGTGGGTCAGCAGCCCATTCCGGTACAGCGGGGCGGGGGACAGTTCGACCAGAACTTCCTCGATTACTATTCCATCCGGGCCGTGGATGCTCTGGAAGCCGGGCGCACCGCCTTCGACTGCGGCAGTGAGTGGAGCAACGCACCGCTGTGGTACACCAGCGGCGAGGCCATCTCTAATGTCTTGGACGAGCTGAGCATCTCCTCTGCTCTGACGGAATCCCGGGTGACGAACGTCGTATCCGCTGCGGCGGACAGTGCTTCCTCCGGGGCCGACGCAGTGCTGTCCCTCCCTGCACTTCTCCCGCAGGAAGCAGACGGCAAACTGCCGGACGCCACCGCGCCGGACGCGGTGAATGTCCGGGTCTGCTTTGACGAGGACAACGCCACCGGCTTTTCCTACGACGCCGACAGCGGACTTTACCGGATGCTCCACGCCGACGGCACGCCCCAGCTGGACGCCAACAACGGCCAGCAGGCCGGGTTCGATAATCTGCTGGTGCTGTTCAGCGCCTCCGAGCTGCGGGACGACGGCAAGACCTACGACTACGATTTGAGCATGGGCGGCGGCGTTTGGCTCAACGGCGGGCATCTGTGGACCATCACCTGGACGCAGGGCCGGGACAACACGCTGCTGCTTTACGACGCCGATGGCCGCACCATGAACATCGAAGCCGGGACGAGCTATATCGCTCTTGTCACCAGTCTGACCGGACAGGAGCTGACTGTTACCAATTCCAGCGGAGAAGAGATTCTCGGATAAACAAAAAGACTTCTGCATTTCACCGTGCAGAAGTCTTTTTTATTTCCAGGCTGCGGCGCGCGCCTGTGCGCGGGGCAGGTTTTCTTTTTCGGTCAAATGGCTTTGCGCTCCGCGCGGGCCAGAGCGCTCTTCCATTAAGGCTGATTGTTCTCTTTTGATGTCAAAAGAGAACCAGAAAACCACCAGCGATTTCGACGCGCTGGATCCGACGGGTTGCGGTACCCAGCGTCCACTTCGTGCCTTGGGCGGCACTCGTGTCCTGCTGACCGCGGCCCCAACAACTCCTCCCTGTATCCGCCGCAGGCGGCGGTCGTCGCCGTTGCAAGAAAGGGGCTGCTCGCCCCTTTCAGACCCCGAAGGAGAAGTCGAAGTGGAAAAATGCTAGCCGCTTCGCTAAACGCATTTTTCTCACTTCTCCGATTTGCTGCTCCGCAGCTGGTGTTACCTCTCTGCTGACGGTAAAGTTCTGCTAAAGCCTGAAATCTTCGGCGAAGCCGTAAAACGGCGGAGGCTCAAAATGCGGTTAAGAGATCTTCGTGCGAATGCACGAATCTCCAGCATTTTGAGTTGGAGCCCACCTCTCTGGGGTTACTAGGGGCGAGCAGCCCCTAGTTCGTGCCTCCCGCGCCTCGAAAGTAGCGGGCACTTTTCTGGTTCTCTTTTGGTGCGCAAAAGAGAACTTAACCCCGCGTAAAAGCGCTCTAACCCCGCGCCACCGGCGCGCGAAGCCGTTTATAAATCTACTACGCTTCCGACTTCCGCCGGCGTCGCCGGCACCGGTCCGAGGCGGACTGCGTCGGCGTCCCGGCGCACCACGAACTCCACCGGCTGTCCGGCGGCAAAGGCGGGGCGATAGCTCAGCTCCAGCGTCTCCCAATCCTCCGGGACAGCGCAGAAGCAGTGGAGCATCGCGCCGCGCCCGGCGGCGAGGTTGAGCGTAAAGGCCGAGGCATCGGCGGCGTTCTCCGCGTAGAGCGGTGCCGCAAAGCTGCCGCAGGGGACGCTCTCGCCGCCGCTGCGGGCGGTCACGCCGCTGTCCAGACTGTAAAGCTCCTTCAGGGTCAAGACATCCCGGCTGTGGAGGTAGCTTGCGCCCACCGGCAGGGTGCGGGCCGAGAGGTTCTCCACCGAGAGGTAGACCAACACGCCGCCCAGCCCGGGTGCAGGCGCATAGCCCAGCAGCTCCACCGCCGCCTTGCCGTCCAGCAGGGCAGGCTGGCCCATCACGCGGGGCTGTGCCGCAGCCGCCGAAACGCCTGTGAGCAGGGCAGCGGCCAGACTGACCGCGCCCGAACCGGCGCATTTCAGGAACGACCGGCGGGAAAGAGACTGAGACATCGGGGACTCCTCCTTGCAGCGAGAAAAATCATTCACTTTATAGAGTATCGGTTTCTTTGCCCCCTGTCAAGGGTTTGAAAGCGTTCTGCCGCAGGTTTTGCGTTTTCTTTGCTGATTTTGTACCAAAAGAGTACAAAAATGCCGCCCGGCGGCAAAATCGCAGGGCGGCTGAGCGTTCTTTCTTATTCGAATGCTTCATTCTCCTCGGCTTCCGCCTGACCCCGCAGGGTATCGGCATAGCCAAAGGGGACGATGTCGATGGCCTCCACCAGACGGTCGCGCATCCAGAGCTGAACGTCGGTCTGGACGGTGTAGCCGCAGCCGGGGTCGGCCATCCACTGCTCGGGGTGGCGGGAGGGGAGGGCGCGCTGGCTCAGCATACTCATGATGACGCCGCCGTGGGTCACGCAGGCGGCCTCGGTGACATCCATCCGGATCATATACTCGAACAGCTTGAGCAGCGTCTCCGAGCAGCGGGCGTGGAACTGCTCCGTGGGCTCTGCGCCCTCCGGCACAAAGCCGGAGCCCGGGGTGATCCACTTCTTGAAGTCCTCGTTCTTCACCAGCTCCTTGACAGGATGGTTCTCAAAGACGCCGAAACCGGCCTCCCGCAGGTCATGCACCGAGAACTGGTGGGTCGCATTCGGGAACAGGATGTTGGCCGTCTCCACGGCGCGCATGAGCGGGGAAGAGAAGACGGTATCCACCTGCGGATACTCGAACCGCTCTTTCAGCTCGGCCAGCTGGGCGCGGCCCTCGTCACACAGGGGGATGTCCGTGCCGCTGCCGATGTAAAGGCCCTGCAGATTGCCGGAAGTCAGGCCGTGGCGGATGAGATGGAGCTTAAAGGTTTTCATGCAAAAACACCTCTTATGAGCTATCTATTCCTGTGCTGATTCGCACAAATCTTGCTTTTCTGCTGATTTTTCCGGCACCATCAGACACTAAATATATGCCGGTAAGGTTTATTTTAACATAGATATGGTAGAAAGAGCAACCCCTTTGACAAAAACGCCGAATTTCCGGCGGAAAAACCGTCAATTTTTCGCTTTACAAGTCGTTTTCCATTGTGTATAATCAACGTGCTGTAAACCAAAAATCAAGGAAGTCCTATTTTTATCTGAGGAGCCAAACATCATGGAGTTCAATCGTATCATCAAACTGCTGCGCAAGGAGCGCGGCATCACCCAGAAACAGGCGGCAGAGGATCTGGGCGTTTCGCAGGCCCTGCTTTCCCACTACGAAAAAGGCATCCGGGAGTGCGGCCTGGATTTTGTGGTACGGGTGGCAGACTATTACAATGTCTCCTGCGACTATCTGCTGGGCCGTTCGGCAGAGCGCAACGGCATGATGCTCTCGGCAGAGGACATCCCCAACCCCGACAAGATGAAGGACAACATCTACCACGGCAGCGTCCTGCCCACGATGAACAAAAAGCTCATCTCCAACAGCCTGAACGTGCTCTACGCCAAGATCGGCGAGTGCCACAGCAAGGCCCTGACCACCGAGGTGAGCGCCTACCTGATGACCGCCGTGGCCAAGATGTTCCGTCTGCTCTATTCCGCCGAGTCCCACAACGCCCCCAGCATGTTCAGCGTGGACGCCCGGCGCTGGCCCGGCTACTCCGACGCTGTGATGCACTCGGCTCAGGCCAATGTGGAGGCCCTGCTGGCCGGCGAAGCGCTGCCCGGCGGCGAGGGCGTGGCCGACCCGTCCTGCCTCGCCATGACCACCGAGAGCCTGACCCGGGAATACCCGCTGTATACTCCCAGCCTGCTCAATCTGGTCAAGACCAGCGAGACCCGCGCCCGGGAGCTGACCGGAGAGGACCGCACTTAAGTCTCTGTGAAACTAGTGTAAATTATGCCGTTTTTTGCTTGCATCTGCGTGCAAAAGATGTTATAAACAAGATAGAACATTTTCATCGTACTTCATAATAAAGCGAATTCAAGGAGGGACACATCCATGTCCAATAAAATTTCCCGCCGCACCTTCCTCAAGTGTACCGGTGCCTCCGCAGCAGCTCTGGGCGCTGCTGCCATGTTGGGCGGCTGCGGTTCCAGCACCAGCAACGCCATCGAAGTCAAGGTCGGCGACAAGGTCAGCAACTGGAACAATCTGGGCGTCCAGCTCACCAGCGTCTTTACCATGGCCAACACCCCCGACCTGCCCGACCACGAGTATGTCGCTGTGCTGGTCACCGCTGTGAACCGCTCCGGCGCGACCACCTTCAACATCGGCGCACAGAACCTCGCCGAATTGGATGCCGCCTATCCGCTGGACGATGAGGCTACCAAGCTTGATGTCGCCCGTCAGTACTTCCACGCTCTGGCCGCCTCCACCACCGATTTCACCGCTGTCTGCGACGGCGCTGAGGCCGAGGTCGGCGCTTACATCCAGCTCTATGATGCCGCCGCTCAGAGCTTCTCTGAGTCCACCAATCTGCCCCCGCAGGGCGCAGGCTACATCCAGCTGATCTGCTGTGTCCCCACCGGCTGGCAGAAGCTGAGCGTCACCTTCACCCCGACCTTCGTGGCAAACAAGAGCCTCACCTTCTCTCTGAACTCTTCTGACCTGACGCAGGCCTGAGGCATTTTTCTGAGACGAAATTCCGTCATAAAGGGCAGAGCTTCCCCACAAAATTTTTGTGAAAAGCATTGACATCTGCTCATTTTTCGCCTATTGTATAGGCAGGCACCCTTTGGGGTCATTACAATGAATTTATCTGTTTCTACATAAAAGGAGGAACGATCATGTCCTTAGAATTCAACCGCCGCTCTTTCCTGAAGTACAGCGCCGCCGCTGCCGTGGCTGTGGCTGGTTCCAGCCTGCTCGTTGGCTGTGGTGAGGATGAGTATCAGAAGACCGGTAAAATCGGCAGCACCCTGAAGCTGATGGGCACCTTCAAGACCTATAAGAGCACCGATGCCGCTAATGCTGGTAAGGCACCTGCTTTTACTCTTAACTCTGGCAGTACCGACACTGGCACTTTTACCTGCACCGTCAACATCAAGTGCACCACCAAAAAGGTTCCTCTGTATGTGACCAATGAGTGCTTTGAGCTTACTGTGACCCACAATAAGACCGAAAAGAATTATGCTAAGAATTCTATCATGATCGATAATGAAGAATATGACCTGAAAGAGAGCGAGGATGCAAAGGACTTCAAGCTCACCATCAGTAATGTCACCATTCAAGCTGGCGACACGGTCGAGCTGAAGTACTGGCCCCGGATCCAGGCCAGCAGCGGCAACAGCGGCTATACCCGTGCTTTCTGCACTTGGAAGATGACCGTCAAGGTCGATAACTCTGGAAATGCCGCTTTCGAATAATTTCTTGTTTCCGCACTCTGCGCCCAAGGCTCACGCCTTGGGCGTTTTTATTTGTACCTCTCCGTCATTCTGCCAAAACGCAAGCAAGGATTTTTAGTGGTTTTGTGTCTTGTGCATAAGGTGCTTTTCCTGCTACAATAAGAGCATACCAACCGGGGAGCGCAGCGGCCGGACAGATGTGCCGCCGCGCGGTTTTGTTTTTCGGGATGGGCGTCCTGCCTGATTTCACAAGAACAGGAGTGTGCAGTTATGATCAATATGGTAAAGCTTCCCACCAACAAGAGCAGTCTGTTCCTGCGCGTGGCAAAGGGCCACTTCGCCACCAGCCACAGCCACATCAACTACTACATCGACGTCACCACCCAGAAAGCCCGCCTCTCGGAGGCGAAGGCTGTCGCCAAGGAGCTGGTGGCCGCCTATCAGCACAGCACCATCGTGGACACCGTGCTCTGTCTGGACGGCACGCAGGTCATCGGCACCTGTCTGGCCAACGAGCTGACCAAAGACGGCTTTGCCAACATGAATGCCCACCAGACCATCTACGTCATCACCCCCGAGTACACCAGCGGCAGCCAGATCATCCTCCGCGACAATCTCGCCCCGATGGTCAAGGGCAAGCACGTCCTCATCCTGTCGGCCTCCATCACCACCGGCTACACCGTGCAGGCGGCCATCGAGGCGGTCAACTACTACGGCGGCACCGTGGCGGGCCTGTCGGCCATCTTCGCCACTACCCACGAGTGTCTGGGCATCCCGGTCACCTCCATCTTCGACCCCTCCAGCCTGCCCGACTACGCCAGCTTCGACAGCCGCGACTGCCCCATGTGCAAGGCCGGCCAGCACATCGACGCGCTGGTGAACAGCTTCGGCTATTCGGCCCTCTGAATCTGAAATTTTCCTCCCTCTTTCTCCCCGCTGTGCAGCTGCATGGCGGGGAGTTCTATTATAAAAAAGAGCCGTCAAAGGCATTTTATTGCCCTTGACAGCCATTTAAAAAATGATTATACTACAAATAAGAAAGGCGCTGGCCTGCAAACGGCTTGCTCCTTACCTTAGTGGATCAAGAAAAAATGACCGCACAGATGTAGAGAGTCAGGCGGTCATTTTTTCTTGTCTTTATCATTACTGTGAGAAACAGTCCATGTGATTTGAAACGTCACAAAAATTGCTCCGCCGAGAAGCGAGAGCAGTAATACGACCTGTTCAAACGTCATGGTGCATCCCCCCTTTCCGCCCTTGAGCGTGCAGGGGAGCGAGAATCCAAGAAAATCGCCTTGCCCGGCGCACTCAGGTGCCGGTAAGGAGAAAGCCGCCTGCGTTTGTGGCACAGCGCCCCGCCGCCAAAAGCGGCAGTTTCATGATAACATATTTTCTGACAAAAAACAACAAGGCTTTGCGAACGCAAGGCCTCGTTGTTTTTATTTTTTCATCTTCGGAAACACGAAGGAATTATGCCGGTATGCTATCAGCAGTTCTATGGTCATGAAGCACCAGATGACCGGCTCGCAGAGGATGACCGCGTTATACTCAAAGCGGGGGATGAAGAGCAGGACGAAGACGATCTTGCCCAGAAACTCGATGACGCTGGACAGCAGGGGCAGCACCTTCTCGCCCATGCTCTGCAGAGCGTAGCGGGTGGAGAGCAGCATTCCCAGCACGGCGTAGAAGGGTGCGTTCCAGACCAGATACCGCACGCCGTTTTCCAGCACCACCGGTTCCGAAGAGCCGGACACCAGTTTCACCATCCACTCCGCACCCACACTCATAAGCAGGATAGCCGTCACAGCCACCACGACACCGTAGAGATAGATGTCCCGCATTCCGCGGCGGACGCGGTCGGGATGGTTCGCGCCGTAGTTCTGGGAGACGTAGGTCGAGCAGGCAGAGGCCATCGCCGTCAGGGGCATATCCGTGAACGCAAAGAGCTTTCGGGCCGCGGTGTGGCCCGCGATGACCAGCGTACCGAGGCCGTTGATGCCGTACTGCAAAACGACAGAGCCCGCCGAGACGATACTGCTCATGAGGCCCATGGAGATGCTCTGGCTGAACAGCTCCCAATAGAGGCGGCTCTCCACATGGAAGTGCTTTTTCTCAGGCAGGAGCAGCCGGGCGCTACGGAAGACATACAGGATGCAGAGCGCCACCGACACGCCCTGGGAGATGACCGTCGCCACACCGGCACCGGCCACGCCCATGCCCAGCGCAGCGATGAACCAGAGGTCGAGGATGACGTTGAGCACCGACGAGAGGATAAGGAAGACCAGCGGCATGAAGCTGTTGCCGATGGCCCGCAGCAGGCCGGCGCAGAGGTTATAGGCAAACATGACGATGACGCCGAAGTCGATGATGATGATATAGCCGTAGGCGTCCTCTAAAATTTCCGCCGGGGTGTCCAGCAGTTCCAGCAGCGGATGCAGGCCCACCGCACCCGCCAGCGTGATGACCGCCGACGCGATGATGCCGATGACGATGGAACCCGCCACGGTCTGTTTGAGCTGGTCATCGTCTCCAGCCCCGTAGGCGCGCGCTGCGACGATGGCGAGGCCGTTGCCGATACCGATGCCAAATCCAACCAGAAGCTCGTAGATGGCCCCGCAGGCGCCAATGGCGGCAAGGGCGGTATCGCCCAGCACATTGCCGACGATCATGGTGTCCACGGTATTATAGAGCTGCTGGAAGAGGCACGACACCAGAATGGGCAGCATAAAGACGAGCAGGCTCTTGAAGATGGGGCCGTTCATCAAATCGACGTTCCGGTTGAAGAATGATTTTTTCGCAGGGGACTGGGTCATAGGCGTTCCTCCATAGTCACAAAAAGGAGCTGCTGTACAGGTACGACCTCTCAGTCTCGCTCCCGCTCGACAGCTCCCCTGCCGAGGGGAGCCTCTGGCGAAGAGGCAAAGCCTCCCCTCAATAGGGGAGGTGGCAGCGCGTCAGCGCTGACGGAGAGGTTGATTCCGCTGTACAACAGCCCTTTTCAATATTTTCAGATCGTTACAGTTCCTGTGTCTCGAAGCCGTTGACGGTCAGCACTTCCACACTCTTGAAGCCTGCGGCCTTGACGGCGGCAGCAGCCTCGTCGAAGCCGAAGGTCAGGCTGCCCACATCGTGGGCGTCGGAGGTGATGATGACCTTGCCGCCCATCTTCTGCCACTCGCCCAGAAGCCATGCGCCGGGGTAGAAGTCCTTGCGGTAGCCGCGGTAGACGCCGCCGGTGTTCACTTCCAGCAGGCAGCCGTGCTCTTTGGCAGTATTCAGCGCCTTGAGGGCTGCGGCCTTATAGCGGGGCGACTCCTCGTCGAAGAACTCACCGGCAGCGTTCAGCTTCTTGATGAGGTCGATGTGGGCCAGAATGTCGGGACCCATGGCAGCCACCTTCTCCACCTCGGCGAAGTATGCCTCCACAGCGGCCAGCGGGTCGCCGTCGAAGTCGTCGTAGATGCAGTCGTGGAGATCCTGGGGACGGAAGTCGATCTCGTAGTACTTGCCGGTGTTCTTGCCGTAGAGGTGGTGCGCAGAGCCGATCCAGTAGTCGTAGCCGGTGCGCTTGTCCTCGCTCAGCAGATCCCACTCGATGCCACAGAGGATGTCCACCTTGCCCTTGTACTCGGTCTTGAGCTTGGCGATGGTGGCCTTGTACTGGGCCGTGCGGCTGGGGCTCATGCAGTATTCACGGTCACGCTGGGTATAGCTATGGCCCGTGAAGCCCAGTGTGGTCAGCCCCTTCGCACACGCAGCGGAGGCCATCTCCTGTAAGGTGTTTTTGCCGTCGCACATCGTCGAGTGACAATGGACACTGGACTTCTTATAATCTGCCATAGTGAATCACTGCATCCTTTCCTGTTTGACCTTGTGGTCGATAACGTGTCGTTTTTCCAGCTCGCGGGTGATGTCCTCCACCGTGATGCCGGCCTGTACCATCAGCACCAGCACATGGTATGCCAAATCGCTGATCTCGTAGACCGTCTCGGCCTTGTCTTCCTTTTCGCCCGCGATGATGACCTCAGTACACTCCTCGCCCACCTTCTTGAGGATCTTTTCTTTGCCCTTCTCGAACAGATAGGTGGTGTAGCTGCCCTCTTTGGGGCTGGTCTTGCGGCCCTTGATGAGGTCATACAGCCCCTGCCAGCTGAACTGCTTCAGCTCCGGGGAAACATACACTTCGTTGAAAAAGCAGCTCTCGGCACCGGTGTGGCAGGCGGGGCCGCTCTTGACGACCTCCACCACCAGCGCGTCGGCGTCGCAATCGGCGGTGATGGACACCACACGCTGGACGTTGCCGCTGGTCTCGCCCTTGCGCCAGATCTCCTGACGGCTGCGGCTCCAGAACACCGTCCGGCCCTCCGCGATGGTCAGCGCCAGCGTCTCGGCGTTCATGTAGGCGAGGGTCAGCACCTCTTTGGTGTAGTGGTCCTGCACGATGGCAGGGATGAGGCCCTTTTCGTCAAATTTCAGATCCATAATGTTTCTCCTTCCCCGCAGGGGGACAGCTATAGTTTAGCGTATTCGGCGGGCAAACGCAAGGGCTCAGAGCCTCATTTCCACGCCATTTTCGTTTAAGTATTCCTTTAGTTCCCGGATGGTGAGCAGCTTCTGGTGGAAGATGCCCGCCGCAAGGCCCGCGTCGATGCCTTTATGATGGAACAGCTCGAGGAAGTCTTCCTTTTTGCCCGCGCCGCCGCTGGCGATGATGGGGACGTTCACCCGGACCGCCACGGCGTCCAGCATCTCGAGGTCAAAGCCGTTCCGGACACCGTCGGTGTCGATGCTGTTGAGGCACACTTCGCCTGCGCCGTTGTCCACGCACCATTTTATCCATTCCAGCGCATCCCGGCCAGTGTCTTCGCGCCCGCCCTTGGCAAAGACGCGGAACTGGCCGTCCACCCGCTTGACGTCGGCGGAGAGGACCACGCACTGGTCGCCGTACCGCTTGGCCGCCGCCGGGATGAGGCCGGGGTCTCTCAGTGCGCCCGAGTTGACGCTGACTTTATCGGCACCACACTTGAGCACCCGGTCGAAATCGTCCAGCGTGTTGACGCCGCCGCCCACCGTGAGGGGGATGAAGATCTCGCTGGCCACCCGGGTGAGGATGTCGGTGAAGAGGGCGCGGCCCTCGGCGCTGGCCGTGATGTCGTAGAACACCAGCTCGTCGGCACCCGCCGCGTTGTACATCCGGGCCATCTCCACCGGGTCGGCCACATCCTTGATGCCCTCGAAGTTCGTTCCCTTGACGACCCGTCCGTTCCGGACGTCCAGACAGGGGATGATGCGTTTTGTTATCATGGTCTAGCTCCTTACTTCTGCACCAGCGCGACGCAGCGCCCAAGGTCCAGCGCACCGGTGTACAGGCTCTTGCCGAGGATGGCGGCGGCAGTCCCCATCTCTTCCAGTTCCAGCAGCTCCTTTTCCGAGGAAATACCGCCGCTGGCCGTGATGGCCACGCCTGGCACTTCTTTTGCAAGCTGGCGGTAGAGGGCGAGGTTGGTGCCTTTCATCGCGCCGTCGCAGGCAATGTCGGTGTAGATGATGGCCTTGCATCCAGCCTCAGCCAGACGCTGACAGAAGGCCACGCCCGGCTCAGCGCTGACGTCCTTCCAGCCGTGGATCGCCACATAGCCGTCCTTGGCGTCCACGCCCACGGCAATTTTGTCGCCGTACTTTTTCAGCATCTGGGCCGTGAAGTCAAAGTTCGTCACGGCCACACTGCCAAGGATGCACCGGCCCACGCCCAAAGAGAGATATTTTTCAATGCGCTCTTCGGTGCGGATGCCGCCGCCTACTTCGATATACAGGCCGCCCTGCTTTGCCAGCGCGGCGATGGTGTCGTAATTGGAAAGGGTCCCGTCCTTTGCGCCGTCCAGATCGACGACGTGGAGGTTTTTTGCCCCGGCTTCGAGAAAAGCCCGCGCCTGGGCGCAGGGGTCTTCGCCGTAGACGGTCATCCGGTCGTAATCGCCCTGCGTCAGGCGCACGACTTTGCCGCCCCGCAGGTCAATGGCTGGGAATATCTGCATTTTCGTTTCTCCTTATAATTCCGCAAATGCTTTCAGCAGCCGCAGCCCTGCGTCACCGCTTTTCTCCGGGTGGAACTGCGTTCCGTACACCTTGCCTGCCTTCACCACGCCGGTGACGGGCAGGGAATAGTCGCTGACGGCCAGTGTGTTGGCGGCGCAGTTTTTGCCGTAATAGCTGTGGACGTAGTAGAAATACTCGCCGTCCCTGACGTACTTGAACAGCGGGTCGTCCCGCAGGATGTGGACGGCGTTCCAGCCGATCTGCGGCACTTTCAGGCTCTTGTCGCCGAGGTCGGGAGCCAGCGGGCATACCTGCCCCGGCACGAAGCCAAGGCCGTCGTGCTCGCCGTACTCGCAGCTCTTTTCAAACAGCAGCTGCATCCCGAGGCAGATGCCGAGGAGGGGTTTCTGCGCCGCTTCTTCCCTGATGACCGGTACAAGGCCGGTGGCCTCAAGTTTTGCCATCGCGTCCCCGAAGGCGCCCACGCCCGGCAGGATGAGCCGGTCAGCGGCGCGGATGTCGGCGGCGTCCGCGCTGACCTTCGCTTCCAGCCCCAAGTGGGCCAGACTCGATTTCAGGCTGAACAGGTTGCCCACGCCGTAGTCGATGATGCATATCATACCAGCAGTCCTTTCGTGGAAGGAATTTCGTCCCGATGGGCCGCATCGATTCGGACGGCATCGGCCAGCGCACGGCCAGCGCCCTTGAACGCGGCCTCAAGGATGTGGTGGCTGTTCTCGCCCGCGAACTGAACGAAGTGGACGGTGGCCGGCACGCTGCGGGCAAAGCCCAGCCAGAATTCCTTGGCGCACTCCACGTCGAAGTCGCCGACTTTTTCGGTGCTGCAATGGATGTCCCAGTTCAGGGTGCAGCGGCCTGAGATGTCCACGGCGCAGAGGATGAGGGCTTCGTCCATGGGCAGATAGAAGCTGCCGTACCGGTGGATGCCCCGCATATCGCCCAGCGCCTGGGCGAACGCCTGCCCCAGCGCGATGCCCACATCCTCGGTGGTGTGGTGGTAATCCACCTCCACGTCGCCGTGGCAGATGAGCACCAGATCAAAGCGCCCGTGCCGCGCAAACAGCTCCAGCATATGGTTCAGAAAGCCGCAGCCGGTGTCCACCTGATACCGGCCTGCGCCGTCGAGGTTCAGGGTCAGCTCGATCTGGGTCTCGTTGGTGTTCCGCTCAATGGTCACTTCCCGCATGGCTCAGCCCTCCAAAATTTCATCCAGCGCCCGCAGAAGGGCGGTCATGTCGTCCGGCGTGCCGATGGTGATGCGCAGCCAGTTCGAAATACGGGGTGCGTCGAAGTGGCGCACCAGCACGCCTTTTTCTTTCAGTTTCAGGTAAAGTTCGCCGCCGCTCTTTTTGTCGGTGGAAGCAAACAGGAAATTGGAGCGGCTGTCCAGCACGGCAAAGCCCCGCGCTTCCAGCTGCTGCTTTGTCCAGCCCCGCGTCTCCACGATAGCGGCGCGGGTCTTGTCGAAGTAGTCCGTATCTTCCAGCGCGGCCTTGCCCGCCTTCAGGGTCAGCCGGTTGATGTTGTAGGGGTTGAGGCTGAACTTGACCCGGTTGAGGTCAGCGATGAGCTTCGCATTGCCCATAGCCAGGCCCAGCCGCGCACCGGCCAGCTGACGGGACTTCGAGAAGGTCTGGACCACCAGAAGATTTTCGTACTTGTTGATGAGCGGCACACAGCTCTCGCCGCCGAAGTCCACATAGGCCTCGTCCACGATGACCACATGGTTGGGGTTGCTCTTCAGGATCTCCTCGATGGCGCTGCGGGGCAGGGCCAGACCGGTGGGAGCATTGGGGTTGGCGATGACGATGGTCTCGTTCAGGCCGTAATAATCCGCCGGGTCGAGGGTGAAATCTTCTTTCAGCGGGATGATGTGGCTGGGGATGTGCATCAGCCCGCACCAGACGCCGTAGCAGCCATAGGTGATGTCTGCATAGGCCAGCGGGTGGTTCTCGTCGCAGAAGGCCCGCAGGGCGAAGAACAGGTTCTCGTCGCTGCCGTTGCCGGGCATGATCTGCTCGGGCTTCAGTTCAAAGTGTGCCGCCGCTGCCCGCAGCAGCTCGGCACACGCAGGGTCGGAGTAGAGGCGGAGCTTTTCCACCTCAGCCTCGCTCACCGCCCCTACCACGGCCGGAGAGGGGAGATAAGGGCTTTCGTTGGTATTCAGCTTGATGTACTGCTGGTCCTGCGGCTGTTCGCCCGGGGTGTAGGGAGTGACAGCTTCCAGCGTGGGAGAAAGAAAACGGCTCATGTTTGCCAGCCTCCGTTTTTATTGCAACTTGACCTCTCTGCCAAAGGCTCCCCTATTAGGGGAGCTGGCGCGAAGCGCCTGAGAGGTCTATTCATATCTTATGGTCACACTGCGGGCGTGGGCGTGCAGGCCCTCCCGCTCGGCAAAGTCGGCGATGCGGGGCGCAGCCTTTTCCAGCGCCTCCCGGGTGTAGTAGATGAAGCTGGACTTCTTGACAAAGTCGTCCACGCCCAGAGGGCTGGAGAAACGTGCCGTGCCGCTGGTGGGCAGGGTGTGGTTCGGGCCGGCGAAGTAGTCGCCCAGTGCCTCGGGGACGTTCCGGCCGAGGAAGATGCTGCCTGCATTTTTGATTTCATTCAGCACGCTGAAGGGGGCGTCCACACAGACTTCCAGATGTTCGGGTGCGATGATGTTACAGGCTTCGATGGCCTTGCGTAAATCAGAGCAGACGATGATCTTGCCGTTGTCGTCCACGCTGGCGCGGGCGATGGCGGCGCGGGGCAGCTGGGGGATCTGCACTTCCAGCTCTGCCTGCACGGCCTTGGCCAGCTCAGCGCTGTCAGTGACGAGGACGGGGCTTGCCAGCCTGTCGTGCTCGGCCTGACTCAGCAGGTCGGCGGCCACCCAGGCGGGGTCACAGCCGCCGTCGGCCAGAACCAGGATCTCGCTGGGGCCTGCTATCATGTCGATGCCCACCTTGCCAAAGACCTTCCTCTTGGCAGTGGCGACATAGATATTGCCCGGGCCGACGATCTTATCCACCGCCGGGATGCTCTGGGTGCCGTAGGCCAGCGCGGCCACGGCCTGTGCGCCGCCGGTCTTGAAGATCCTGGTCACGCCTGCGGTGGCCGCAGCGGCGAGGATGACCGGATCGATCTTACCGTCCTTACCGGCGGGAGTCGTCATGACGATCTCCGAAACGCCCGCCACCTTGGCCGGGATGACGTCCATCAGGACGGTGGAAGGATACGCCGCCGTGCCGCCCGGGACGTAGACACCCGCCTTCTCGATGGGGGTGTATTTCTGGCCCAGCACGATGCCGGGCTTGTCGTTCATCACAAAATTTTTATGCACCTGCTGGCGGTGGAAGGCCTCGATGTTGGCGGCGGCCTCCCGCAGCGTTTCGAGGAAATAGCCGTCCATATTCGCAAAGGCTTCTTCAATTTCCTCCTGCGTCACCTGGATGTTATCCAGCTTGGCACCGTCGAACTTGAGGGCGTATTCTTTCAGGGCCTCGTCGCCCCGGGCGCGGACATCGGCAATGATGCCGTCCACCACGTCTTCCACATTCTTCTCCGCGCGGATGTCACGGTTCAATATCTCTTCGGGCTTCAGTTCATCGAAGTGATACAGCTTTATCATTTTTTCTCCTCCTTTGCGGCAAGGGCGGCACGCAGCTTTTCGAGCATCTCATCCATTTCGCGGTGCTTGAACTGGTAGCTGGCCTTATTGGCGATGAAGCGGGCCGAGATGGGCATGAACTCCGTCACCACCCGCAAACCGTTTTCCCGCAGGGTCGTACCCGTCTCCACAATATCCACGATGACGTCGGACAGGCCCAGGATGGGGGCCAGCTCAATGGAGCCGTTCAGCTTGATGATGTCGATGTCCCGCCCGATGGATGCATAATAGCTCTTGGCGATGTTGACGAACTTGGTTGCCACCCGTACCGGGCGGCTGGGGTCGTCTTTGTAATCTGCCGGGGCGGCGACGCACATTCGGCACTTTCCGAGGCCGGTGTCCAGCAGCTCGTAGACATCGGCAGACGCTTCCGTCAGGATGTCCTTGCCCACGATGCCCACGTCTGCCGCGCCGTGCTCGACGTAGATCGCAACGTCGCTGGGCTTGACGAGGAAGTACCGGATGCCGGCGGCGGGGTTCTCCACCACCAGTTTACGGGTGGCGTTGTAGTCTTCGGGGCAGCCGTAGCCGATGCCAGCCAGCAAATTATAGACCTTGTCGCCGAGACGGCCCTTCGGCAGAGCTACGTTCAGCATGGTCTTTTCGGTTTTCTGCTGCTGTACCGGCGGGAGCGGGGCGCTCAGGCGGTCCAGCTCGTCGAGATAGACCGCAAAGCCGATGGCCCCCGCGCCCGGGGTGAACTTCTGCATCAGCAGGTCATACCGCCCGCCCTTGAGCACCGGACGGGGAAGCGACTCCAGATAGCCCTGAAACACAAGGCCGTTGTAATATTCCATCTCACCGGCCAGCGTCATGTCCAGACGGATGCTGCCGCCTGCACCAGCCAGCTCTTCGGTGATGGCTTTCAGCTCGGCAGCGGCGGCTTCCATCCGCTCGTTCCGGCAGGCGGCTTCCACACGGGGAAGCACATCCTCACAGCTGCCGCAGAGGCTCATCAGCCACGCCAGCGCGTCGGCATCGGCCTCATCCAGCCCGGCGGCGGATGCCGCCGCTTTCAGCTCGTGGAGGTTTTTCGCTTTCAGCTTTGCCAGCAGGGCGGCGCGGGAAGCTTCCGGCACGTCCAGCGCATCCAGCAGACCGAACAGATAGCCCATGTGGCTCACTTCCAGCACCCACGGCTGGCCCAGCTGCTCGAGGGACTGTGCCGCCAGCGACACCGCCTGCCGCACCTGTCCTTCGCCCACATCGCCCAGCATCTCAAGGCCCATCTGGCCGATCTCCTTGAAGGTGTGGCTTTCTGCCGAGGGGCGGTAGACATTTTCGTGATAGTAGTAGCGCAGTGTCTCGCCCGGCGCGGGCTGGGCCGTCTTGGCAATGGAGAGGGTCACGTCGGGTTTCAGTGCCAGCAGCCGCCCGTCCAGATCGGTAAAGGTGATGACCTGCTCCGACGAAAGGAAGCTGCGGTTCTCCTGATACAGCCCGTACTCCTCGAACCGGCCCATATGATATTTGCGGCAGCCCGCCGCCTCATACAGCGCCCGCAGCGCGAAAGAGGCCTGCTCCTTCGGCTGTAAGCAGGAGATGTCAAATTTCATACCTTTTCCCTCACTTTTCACCGGGCGCTTGCCCGCCCCGGCCCCTGCGCCCCGCCTTTTCCCGGGCGCTTTTGTCTTATGATAAGGTTATTTTACTTTATCCAGATAAAGTTGTAAAGTGTGAAAGTGACCGTGTTTTCATTTTTATGATACGATTTTTCTGTGCGTTTGTACAGAAAGGCGAAATGATTTCACGAAAGCCCGCTTTGAGATGATGCAGGCGCAAAAAAGGAGCCGCCGCACAGCGTTTTCCGTGCAGCGGCTCCTCGCCGTTTTATTCTCAGCCCAGCAGTTCCAGCACGCCGCTCTTGGGACGTGCGCCGACGGCCTGACGAACCAGCTTACCGTTCTCGAACAGCAGCAGGGTGGGGATGCTCATGACGCCGAACTCGGCGGCCAGATCGGGCTGCTCGTCCACATTGACCTTGCCCACCTTGACGTCGGTGCGCTCCTCGGCCACCTCGTCCACGATGGGGCTCAGCATTCGGCAGGGGCCGCACCAGGCGGCCCAGAAATCGAGCAGGACGGGCTGAGCGCTCTTCAGCACCTCGGCCTCAAAGTTTTCTTTCGTGATGGTGATGACTGCCATATCGTTTTCCTCCATAAAGAGTGTTTTTTCATCTGACAGGGACAGTATACCCCAAACTCCGGCGTTTTTCCGTGAGCAAGTCACATAAAAAGCCCGGGGCAGGCATTTTCTGCTCCGGGCTCTGGAAATTATTTTGCGATTTCAGGCTCAGATGTCCTTCAGGGCGTTCTTTCCGGCGACGTAGCCGTAGTACATGGCCATGGAGTGGCTGACGCCCTTCAGGCCGATGGGGTACTCGGTGGCAAAGCGGTTGCCCTGGATGTTGCCGGCGACGTACAGGCCGGGGATGACATTGCGGTCGGCGTCGAAGGTGTGGCAGTCCTCGTCGCTCTCGAGGCCTCCGATGCAGACCAGCAGCAGAGCAGTGGTGAACTTGTCGGCGTAGAAGGGGCCGTTCTCGACTGCCCACATACGGGAAGCGGGCTTGTGGAAGTCCTCATCGTAACCGGCCTTGGCCAGCTCGTTGTAGCGCTGGATGGAGTCCAGAGCGGTCTGCTGGGCGGCAGTATCGTCCGGGTAGATCTTTGCCACCAGCTCTTCCAGCGTGTCGGCCTTCACAGCACGGCCATCGGCCACAGCAGCTTCCAGCTGATAGGGGCTCTTGTAGTTGCGGTAGGTGGTGTTGTTCTTGGGGCCTTCGTCCTCGCTGGCGTAGTCCTCATAGTAGCAGGCACCGCCGTGGGCTGCGGGCATATAGGGCAGCTGCTCAGGCCAGTTGGAGTCGAAGATCTGCCAGCTCTCGCGGTTCTTCTGCAGCTCGATCTGGTTTTCCAGCTGCTGGCCGGGCAGGTCCTCGTTCATGAAGCGCTTGCCGTTGAGGTCGAGGTTCAGGAAGCCTGCATTGCCCATGACGCCTACGCCGGCGAGGTCGGCGCCGCCGCCCATGTGGTGGATCATCGGGGCGTGGCTCTGCTGCACCTGAGCGCCGGCCCACATACCCAGCTGGATGCCGTCGCCCTGATTGGTGAAGTTGCCCTCCACGTCCACATTGGTGAACAGGCACTGGATGTTGTTCTCAATGACCTCGGGGCAGAAGTGCTTGAGCATCTTGGTGTTCTGGGAGTAGTCGCCAGTGGAGAGGATGACGCCCTTGGAGGCGTTGCACTTGATGTACTCGCCGGTGGCGGCATCGCGGGCGTAGAGGCCCACGCAGCGGCCATTATCCATGATGAGCTTCTCAACGAAGCAGCCGTAGAAGGTCTGGACATTGCCGGTGTCGACGGCTTTCTGCATATTGGCCTCGACGGTGACGTGCTGGTCGGGCTTGAACTCGACGGAAGTGGGGTAGCAGGGGAAGCGCTCCTGCTTCCAGTCGTAGTGCTCGGGCAGCGGGTAGAAGATGGGGATGATGAAGTTGTCGGCGTTCTCATCGGGGATGGCGCTGCGGGTGGTCTCGGCGTAATATAGGTCGGGGTTTGCCTCCACCCACCAGTCAAAGGCGTCGCCGATGTTGTGGGCCCACTTGCTCATGATGCTGCGCTTGCAGCGGTAGGTGCTCTCCACCATGTGGGAGTCGATGATGTCGTCGATCTGCTCACGGGTCCAGGTGTCGCGGCCCCACTTGGCCTGCACCTTGCCGTTGATGACGGCGTACTCGCCGCTGCGGCACTGGGGGCCGTCGGCCTTCTCGAAAGCAGCCACCAGACCGCCGTCCTCGGCGACGCTGCGGCAGGCGGCAACGCCTGCGATGCCGCAGCCCACGACTGCCACATCCACGTCAACGGTCTTGGCGACCTTGCTCTCGTCGATCTCCGGCTCGGTACCCAGCCAGTCCTCATCGGAGGAAGATGCAGCGGTGTCGCCGCCTGCGGTGTGGACGCCCATTGCCTGCTCGATGCAGCTTGCGGCGGCCTTCTTGACGGCGTTGGTGGTGATGGTAGCGCCGGAGATGTTGTCGATCTCGGTGCTCTGAGCAGCCATCAGGGCGTCTTTCAGGGTGGGGGCTGCCACGCCGCCGATGCTCTCGGTCTCGTTGGAGGCGTCAATGACCACGTCGGTGATGGCGGTCTCGCTGAAGGTCATGGTGACCTTCACCTCACCGATGCCGGTAGCGGTGCCGGTATAAGTGCCGGGGGTGTAGATGGCCTCGCCGGTAGAGGCGGCGGTGCTGCTGGAAGAGCCTGCGTTGCAGGCGGCCAGTGCGCTGGCGGTAACGCCGCTCATAGCGGCAGCGGCGGCAACCTTCAGGAAGCCTTTACGAGAGATCTTTTTCATCTGGAATGCTCCTTACTCTTTCTTCTTTCGACGTTTTCAGGCAGAAAATCGTTCTTCCGAGAGATAGTATAAAATATAACGAAGTAAAAGGGAATTAAAAAATCTTAAGCATCCTGATAAAAAAGCTTTATAAGTGTCCTATTTCCTGCTATACTGAGGCTGTACGGATGTCCCGCCGCCGGAAAGGAGTTTTTTGTCATGAACGAGCACCAGCTTCTCTGCTTTCTCACCGTGAGCCGGACGCTGAATTTCTCCGCCGCCGCGCGGGAACTCTACTGCACCCAGCCCGCCCTGAGCTACCAGATACGCAGCCTCGAAAAGGAGCTGGACGCCGCACTGTTCCGCCGCACGACGACGCAGGTGGCCCTCACCGAGGCAGGCCGCGCCCTGCTGCCCCATGCGGAAGACATCTACCGCGGCATCCTCAACGCCCGCACGGCGCTGAAAGGCTTCGGCACCCACCACACCCTGACCCTCCGCCTGCCACCGGTGCTTTTGCAGCGGGACCCTATCTACCCCATCCTGATGGCGAGGCTCCACGCCGCGCTGCCGGGCTATGAGTTCAAAGTGGACACCACGCCTGTCCCCTCCAGCTACCACCACATGCTCTGCACCGAGGCAGACGCGGCGCTCTACCTTCCCTTCGGCCCGCTGCCGCCAGAGATACGCTGTGAGACCATCATCAGCAACCGGTTTTACCTCATCGCCGCGCCGGAGCACCCACTCTCCGGCCAAGGCAGCGTCGAGCTTTCTGCCCTCGCCGGGCAGCAGATATTTTACGAGCCTCTTTATCAGGACATGGTGGATTTCGCCCAGAAGCAGCCGGGGATGCCCTATTCCACACCGGTCTGGCGGATGGTGGAAAACTACGAGTCGGTCTACGCCGAGCTTCTGGCCGGGCGGGGGATGTTCCTCTGCCCGATGATATACCCGGCTTTCCCTGCCGGGTGGCACATCCCGCTGCATCTGTCCATCCCGGACACCCGCCTTCTGACCCTGCGGGATGACCCCCGCCCCGAGATATGCACCCTGCGCAAAGTCTTCGCCGAGGTGTACGCCGAGAGGGAAAAGCTGATAAAAGCTCTGTGAGATGCAAAAACGCCGCCGTGCAATGCACAGCGGCGTTCGTTATTTCAGAGAAAGAGCTTACTTGCCCAGCATTTCCTTCGCGGTCTTGCAGATGGTGGCAGCGTCCAGACCATACTCCTTCAGCAGGTCCCAGGCAGGGCCGGAGCAGCCGAACTTGTCCTGCACGCCGACGCGGCGGACAGGGGTAGGCAGCTTCTCGCTGAGCAGGGAGCAGACAGCCTCGCCCAGACCGCCGATGACGTTGTGCTCCTCGGCGGTGACGATCTTGCCGCACTCCCTGGCAGCCTTGAGGATGATGTCCTCATCCAGAGGCTTGATGGTGTGGATGTTGATGACGCGGGCGTGGATGCCCTCGGCGGCCAGGGTCTCGGCGGCCTTGCGGGCCTCGTTGACCATCAGGCCGGTAGCCACGATGGCGATGTCATTGCCCTCGGTGAGCTGCTCGCCCTTGCCGATCTCGAAGTGATAGTTGGCCTCGTCGTGGAACACGGGAACAGCCAGACGGCCAAAGCGAAGGTAGACAGGACCCTGCATCTCGTAGGCGGCGCGGACAGCAGCGCGTGCTTCCACGTCGTCGGCGGGGCAGATGATGGTCATGCCGGGCAGGCTGCGCATGAGGGCGAAGTCCTCGCAGCACTGGTGAGAAGCGCCGTCCTCACCGACGGAGATACCGCCGTGGGTAGCGCCGATCTTCACGTTCAGGTGGGGGTAGGCCACGGAGTTGCGGATCTGCTCAAAGGCACGGCCCGCAGCGAACATTGCAAAGCTGGACACAAAGGGAACATAGCCCATGGTGGACAGGCCGGCGGCGACGCCCATCATGTTGGCCTCGGCGATGCCGCAGTCAAAGTGGCGGTCCGGGTGAGCCTTGCGGAACACACCGGTCTTGGTAGCGGCAGCGAGGTCGGCGTCCAGGACCACCAGGTCGTCGTGGCCCTCAGCGGCCAGTGCTTTCAGAGTATTGCCGTAGCTCTCGCGGGTAGCGATCATTTTCACATCTGCCATCTTACTTGTCCTCCTGTTCCAGCGCGGCGTAGGCTGCGTTCAGCTCCTGCATGGCCACAGCGTACTCCTCGTCGTTGGGGCCTTTGCCGTGCCAATCCACAGAGTTGGTCATAAAGGAGACGCCAGTACCCTTGACGGTGTCCAGAATGATGCAGGTGGGCTTGTCATTCTCGGCGTGGAATGCCTTGATGGCAGACTCGATCTGGTCGTAGTCGTGGCCGTTGATGGTCAGGACGTTGAAGTTGAACGCCTTGAGCTTTTCTTCCAGCGGGGCGCTGTTCATGACCGTCTCGGTGGTGCCGTCGATCTGGAGGTGGTTGCGGTCCAGCATGACACAGAGGTTGGAGAGCTTATAGTGGGCGGCGAACATGAAAGCCTCCCAGCACTCGCCCTCTTCCACCTCACCGTCACCGAGGATGGTGTAGACATTGATGGGCTTGCCGCTGTGCTTTGCTCCCAGAGCCATGCCGCAGGCGGCAGACACGCCCTGACCCAGACTGCCGGTGGACATATCCACGCCCGGAGTCTCATTCATGTTGGGGTGGCCCTGCAGGTAGCTGCCGATCTTGCGCAGGGTCTTGAGGTCTTCCACCGGGAAGAACCCGCGCTCGGCCAGCGTGGCGTAAAGTGCCGGAGCTGCATGGCCCTTGGACAGCACGAAGCGGTCGCGGTCCGGTTTTTTCGGCTCCTTGGGGTCGATGCTCATATCCACGAAGTAGAGGTAAGACAGCACCTCGGCGATGTCCAGACTGCCGCCCGGATGGCCGCACTTGGCGCTGTGAGTTCCCTCGATCACGCCCATGCGGATGTGACAGGCGTGCTTGGCAAGGGTAAGCTTTTCTGCATTTGTCATGATGGTCCTCCCGTATGAACCTCAGAAGTTGCAAGTATACAGCCGCGCAAGGCACAGCTCCCGCCGCCCCATTGCGCTATAATTCAAGTTTATATTATCTATTCTGTGCAAAAAGGTCAAGCTTCTTTCAGCAAAATGTACACAGGCGGTCAAAAACTGCTCTAAACGCTTTCTTTTTTGGTCAATTTGCAGCCTGTCCGGGGACTGTCTTGACAAATCCTGCGGCACTCTGCTATAATTTTCACGATTTCCGGCAGGAAGCCGGGCCTGCGGGCCGAAGCCCGCCTTACACTATTTTCAGCCGCCGCATTTTTGAAACAGACGCCATGAAGGGGTCTGCCGTTGGCTTGCAAGCCGACTGGCAGGCCCCTTTTTTCTGTTTTTCTGCGGCGCAGTCACAGGAGGAAACAGATGAAAACCAAAAACTCTTCTCCGGCCCGCAATGTCGTGCTGGCCGCACTCTTTCTGGCGCTGGCCTTCGTGCTGCCCATGGTGACGGGCCATCTGCCGCAGGTAGGCAATATGCTCTGCCCGATGCATTTTCCCATCCTGCTCTGCGGCTTCGTGCTGGGCGGACCTTGGGGTCTGGCTGTGGGCTTTGCGGCCCCGCTGCTCCGCTCGGTGCTCTTCGGGATGCCCCCGATGTTCCCCATCGCCATTTCGATGGCTTTCGAGCTGGCAGCTTACGGCGCCGTGTCCGGCTGGCTTTACCGCCGGGTGAAGCACACCCTGCCCATGACCTACGCCACCCTCGCGGCGGCCATGGTGGCTGGCCGCCTCGTCTGGGGCGCGGTCCGCTTCGTGCTGGCGGGCCTGTCCGGCTCGAGCTTCCCGTTCTCGGCCTTCCTGTCCGGTGCGCTCTTCACCGCTGTGCCGGGCATCATCGCACAGCTGGTGCTCATCCCCCTCATCATCACCGCTCTGCAGAAAGCCAAGGTGCTGGAGTAACAGGTTCTCGCTGCCTTTATCGCAAGTCAAGAAATTGGTGCAGCATCCAAACAACATCTTTTCGATATGCAATTCAACGCTGTTGCTGTTGCATTAAAAAGTTGAATTGCTGTCATCAAGCCTCTCAGTCGAGCTTACGCTCGCCAGTTCCTCTGATAGGGGGAGCCTCTGGCAAAAAGAGAAAGTTTTTCTCTCTGTCAAAGCCTCTCCTCCGTAGGAGAGGTGGCATTGCGAAACCATGACGGAGAGGTTTTTCGTTTGCTTTCTCCCTGACGTATTTCGGCGTTTCTTCCAAAAAAATCCTAAAAAGTTTATTTCAAACGCCGAAATTGCCCGCGATCTTCAATTAAATCTTGTAAAGTTGCAGGAATCATGTAAACTGGAATACAACATTGTGTCGCAACCGCAACGGGGAGATTTCGCTTTCCGGCAGGGCGGCAGGAAAAGGAGAGTTTCTATGAGAAACGCAAAGCAAAGCATCCGGCGCACCGTGGCCGGACTGCTGGCAGGCGCGATGCTTCTGGGCATGACACCGCTGGCCGCGTTTGCGGAGGGGTCTTCCTCCGCATCGGGCGACTGGCAGTTCAAAGCCTTCGGCACCTCCACTGCAGCAGGAGTCAACACCATCGCAGATGGCGCGGACATCAACGGCAAGGTCACCCTCAACTCCTGCACCATCAAAGATGATGGCACCATCGACAAGAAGGGCGGCAAGTTCGTCGCGGACTCCCCGGCAGACGGCCTGTCCTTCTACTACACCACCATCGACCCGACCACCCAGAACTTCTATCTGCAGGCCGATGTCACCATCGATTATGTGAACCCGGCTCCGGACGGTCAGGAGGGATTTGCCCTCATGGTGCGCGACAGCATCAGCGGCTCCGGCAGCTATTTCTCGAATCAAATTTCTGTCGTCGGCACCAAGCTCCCTCTGGACGGTGTTGAGATCAAAGACGCTGTGGGCGTCCGCAGCTACACCGGCATCATCTCCAACGAGACGGCTGCTTCCAACGACGTCAAGTCGAATCGTGCGGCGTTCAGCTCGCAGGCCATCAAGCAGGGCGACACCTACCGTGTGAGCCTTGCCAAGACCAGCAACAGCTACGTCGCCACCCAGTACGCCATCAACGCCGACGGCTCGACCGGCGACGTCGTCGGCTCTTCGACCTTGTACATCTCGGCGAAGGACAGCACCGCTTCCAGCGTCTCCAAGTACGCAGAGCTGGACGACCCCATGACCGTGCAGGAAGCCAACAAAGCTTATCTGGGCTTTGCGGCGGCGCGCGGCATGAACGTGACCTTCTCCAACATCACCTACACCACGAGCACGTGGAACGCTTCCGAGTGGACGCTCCAGCCTACCAGCTATGTTGCCCCCGTTTACCAGATCACCAGCCCTGCCACCTGCACCGGTGACAGCTATGAACTGGTGTTCAAGGCCAACGCCGACGGCAAAGCGACCGTCTCCGCAAACGGTGTGGTCGTGGACAAAAATGTGGACATCAAGGCAGGTGAGCCCTTCTCCAAGAGCTACGCCGTGACCGGCGATACCACCTTTAAGGTCAAGTTCACCCCGGACAAAAACTACGCTATCAGCGCGTACGAAAAGCTGAGCAGCTACGATTCCGCTGCTATCGAGAAGAAGGTTTCGCTCCGTACTCTGGGCGCGAACGGCATCATCGTCGTCACCCCGGACGGCAGCGCAGCTAACAATGGCACCCGTGCGGAAGACGCAGTTGACATTCAGACCGCGCTGAACTACGCCGCAGCAGGCCAGACCATCCAGCTGGAAAGCGGCACCTACCATCTGACCGGTGAGCTGAAAGTCGAGCGCGGCCGCGACGGCACCGCAGAAGCTCCCATCACCATGACGACTGCTGACGGCAAGTACGCAACGCTGGACTTCGGCGGCGTCGGCACTGGTTTCAGTGTCTGGGGCAATTACTGGAACATCAGCAAGATCAACATCACCAACACCGCAGACGGCGCGAAGGGTATGCAGCTGGCCGGCAGCTACTGCGTCCTCGAGCAGATGAATTTCTACAACAACGGCAACACCGGCCTGCAGGTCTCCGGCCTGTCCACTGATAACAAGGCTCTGTGGCCCAGCCACAACACCATCAAGAACTGCACCTCCATGAACAACGCAGACCGCGCGATGGAAGACGCCGACGGCTTTGCCGCCAAACTGACCACCGGCGAGGGCAACGTCTTCGACGGCTGCATCGCTGCTTACAACGCCGATGACGGCTGGGATCTCTTCGCAAAGGCTGCAACCGGTTCCATCGGCGCGGTCACCATCCAGAACTGCGTCGCCTACAAGAACGGTTATCTGATGCTGGCTGCAGAGCCGGTCAAGAAGCAGTCGCTCCAGTTCCCGACCGTCACCTGTGACGACGACGGCAACCTGAGCTTCAGCAATGTTGCTGTCACCATCGCGGCAGGCAACGGCAACGGCTTCAAGATGGGCGGCACCAATCTGCCCGGCAACCACAAGCTCCTCAACTCCATCTCCTACGACAACGCCGCCAAGGGCATCGACTCCAACTCCTGCCCGGACGTCAAGGTCTACAGCTCCACTTCCTACAACAACGAGGGCTATAACGTCGCGCTCTACACCGGCAACAAGTCCGCTGTGACCGACTATGCCGCCGACGGTGTCATCTCCTTCCGCAAGGGTACCGACGGCAAGGAGCAGCTGGCCCTCCAGAGCCAGAGCAGCACCGCTGTCTACGGCCCGAACAACTTCTACTGGGATTCCGAAACCCAGACCAGCCACAACAAATCCACCAACACCGTCACGGTGAAGGAGAGCTGGTTTGAGAGCCTCGACACCTCCGTTGCTCCGACCCGGAACGCAGACGGCAGCATCAATATGCACGGCCTGCTCCTGCTGACCGCTGAGGGTCTGGCCGCCACCGATGCAGGCGCACGCGGTTCCGCATGGGGTCAGCCCGAGGCGGCCAAGGCGACCATCTGGGTCGTCGGCGACTCCACCGTTTCCGCTTTCGACGACAGCTATTATCTGCCGCGTGAAGGCTACGGTGAGGAGATTGCGAACTACTTCAACGCAGATGTCTACAATCTGGCTGTCTCCGGTGCGTCCAGCAAGGACTTTACCGGCATGAGCAGCTACAATACCCTGATGAACGGTTCCGATACCGTTCCGGCTCTGGGCGACGCTTCCGGCGACAAGTTCCTCATCATCGGCTTCGGCCACAATGACGAGAAGACCGAGCCTGCCCGTTACACCAACCCCAACGGCGACTACAAAACCGAAGGCTCCTTTGCCAACAGCCTCTATGTCAACTACATCCAGCCTGCTCTGGAGCGCGGTGTCATCCCGGTCGTCTGCACGCCTATTGCGCGCCTGACGAACGAGAACACCAAGGCCAGCTACGACAGTGCTTCCGGCCACAAGACCCAGACCGTCACCATTGGCGACACCGTCTATGAGGGCGGCTATTACGCACAGGCCATCCGTGATATGTGCAGCGAGCTGCACCTCATCTGCGTGGATCTGACCGATGCCACCATCAACGAGAACATCACGATGGGCAAAAAGGCTCAGTACACCCACAGCTTTACCGGCGCAAAAGAAGGCAAAAAGGGCAATCTGGTTCCCACCGGTCTTGACTTGACCCACACCAACAGCTATGGTGCAAAGCTGAACGCATGGCTCATCGACCAGCTCACCATCGACACGCCGCTGGGCGCGTACAGCAAACACAAGGAAAAGCCCACCTACAAGCAGTTCTACGGCGATGCCGCAAACCCGGATTACGTTCCTTCCAGCTATGTCTCTCCCACCGAGAACAGCACGCTCTGGCCGGCCTTTACCGACGCCAACGGCACCGTCTGGAATGGTTCCGTCTTCGGCAATGTCGGCGGCAATGATAAAATCTCCGGCGGCGATTTCACCGCAACAGTTGACGGCCAAAACATCACCCTCGGCGTCACCAACAACCGCGGTAAGATCGCGTCCACGGTGGACGGCCTGATGATGTACTACGTCAAGCTGCCTGCAGGCACCAACTTCACTCTGACCGCAAAGGCCACCGTCAACTCACTGGCAAAAAACAATCAGGTCTCCTTCGGCCTGATGGCCCGTGATGAGATGTATGTTGATACCAGCATCTCCGACCCCATCGGCGATTATGTCGCCGTCGGCACCCGGAATCAGGGTGCGATCAACTGCTTCGGCCGCAAGAGCGGTGAGTTGTACGACGGCCCGGCTGCGACTGTCAAGTACGGTGCAGGCGACACCGTTGACCTGAAGCTCATCGGCACGGCAGACGGTTTCACTCTGATCTACGGCGACAACGAGACGGCTTCCACAGGCTTCGACTACGCACTGACCGCCATTGATTCCGATTACATCTATGTCGGCTTCTATGTGGCACGCAATGCAAATGTCACCTTCAGCGATATCCAGCTGACGACCAACGGCGTTTTCTCCGCTTCCGGCTCCGGCCTGAAAGCGGTATGGAACAAGGTCAAGGACCTTTTCCCGTTCTAAGCTTCGCCTGATTTTCGGGTTCTTCTTCTGATCCCTTACACACGCAAAAAAGACCAGCGTTGCGGATGCAATGCTGGTCTTTTTTCAGGGCTTTCGCTCTGCGTTATGAACATACACGAAGAAAGAAGGAAGGCAATTACTTCAGGAAGTCCGGCAGGGGTTTGCCCTGCTTGAGCCACTGATGATACTCGGCGGTCGCAGCGAACTCCACGTCGCCGGCGGAGTTCAGCGCAGTCTCCACAGAGTCCTGGATCACGCCGATGATGAAGCCGACACCGACCATCTGCATGGCCACATCGTTGGAGATGCCAAACAGGGAGCAGGCCATGGGGATGAGCAGCAGAGAGCCGCCGGCCACGCCGGAAGCGCCGCAGGCACCCAGAGCGGACATGGCGCTCAGGACGATGGCGGCAGGCAGGGTCACGGGGATGCCCAGCGTGTTGGCCGCAGCCAGCGTCATGATGGTGATGGTGATAGCCGCGCCATCCATATTGATGGTAGCGCCCAGAGGGATGGAGACGGAATACATCTCCTTATCGAGGCCCAGCTTCTCGCACAGGGCCATGTTGACGGGGATGTTGGCTGCAGAGCTGCGGGTGAAGAAAGCGGTCAGCCCGGACTCCTTCAGGCAGCGGAACACCAGCGGATACGGGTTGCAGCGCAGATAGAGGAAGATGATAAAGGGCGAAACGATGAACGCCATGAAGAGCATGGTACCCACCAGCAGGGCCAGCAGCTTGCCGTACTGAGTAAAGATGGCCAGACCGTTGCCGGCCACGTTGGTGTACACCAGACCCATGATGCCGAAGGGAGCCAGATTGATGATCCAGCGCACCACCTGCGACACAGCGTCGGCAGTGTCGGCGAGAAACTTCTTGGTGGTGTCAGAGCCGATGTTCTTCATGGCAAGGCCGAACATGCAGGCCCAGAACAGGATGCCGATGTAGTTGCCGTTCATCAGAGAGCTGACGGGGTTGGCGACGAAGTTGGTGAGCAGGGTGCTCAGCACCTCGCCCAGACCCTGCGGCACCACGTCCGACTGGGCAGCGTCTGCCAGAACGACCGACACAGGGAACATGAAGCTGGTGATAGAAGCGATAGCAGCCGCAAGGAAGGTGGTGAGCATGTACAGCCAGATGACCGTACCGAAGCGGCGGTCCAGCTTGGAGCTGCCCTGTGCCAGCGCGCTCGCCACGATGACGAACACCAGCACCGGAGCGATGCCCTTCAGTGCGCCGACGAACAGGCTGCCCAGCTCGCCGACCCAGCCTGCACCCGGCACCGCAAGCGCCAGCACCGCGCCGATGACCAGACCGACGACGATGCGAAGGATGAGGCTGACCTCATTGTACTTCTTCATAATGGCTTTTGCACCATTCATCATATAAAACACTCCTCTGTATTTGTGCGTCCTCGACGCACACTTTTCCTGTCTCTTACCCAAAGACAGTTGTTATTATAGCACACACGGCAGAAAAGTCAAAGGTTTTCAGTGAATTTTTCGGGCTGTTTCGGCAGATTTTTCGTTTTCGGCCTTCCTCCGCGCCGCCTCAAGTGTGCGTAGCAGAAATACATAGTTGAAATATTTTACCGCTCAGGGCAGAAAAATCCCCCGGCAGAGTTTGTCTGCCGGGGGATAGTCATTCTTATTTATTTTTTCTGATTTTTCAGTCGTCCAGATAGGTCACTTTGCCGGGGACAAAGCCCTGGATGCCCATGCCGGGTGCATCCGAGATGGTGATATTCTTCTCGTCGAAGACCGCGCCGCCGAGGATGTGGTCCTCGCTGCAGAGCACCGGGCCGTCCAGATCCACTTTGGTGATGATCTTCTTGGCGCAGGCCAGCTCCACGGCTGCGTTGACCGAGATCTTGGCTTCCAGCATACAGCCGATCATGCACTCCACGCCGTAGACCTCCGCCGCCGAGGCGATGCGGAGGGCGTTGGTGATGCCGCCGCACTTCATCAGCTTGATGTTCACGAAATCGGCTGCGCCGGTCTGCATGATGCGCAAGGCATCCGCCGGGCTGAACACGCTCTCATCGGCCAGTACCGGCACGCTGGCGTGGCGGGTGACGTACTGCATCCCCTCGAGGTCAGCCGCCGGGACAGGCTGCTCGACGAACTCGATGTCCAGGCCCTTCTCCTGCATCTGGTCGAGGATGCGGACAGCCTGCTTTGCATTCCACGCCTGATTGGCGTCGATGCGGAGCTTGACGTCCTTGCCCACGGCCTCGCGGACGGCGGCCAGACGAGCCACGTCCAGCTCCGGGTCGATGCCCACCTTGACCTTCAGGCAGTCATAACCGCGCTGGATGGCGGTGCGAGCGTCCCGGGCCATCTCCTCGGGCGGGTTGACGCTGATGGTGATGTCCGTCACGATATTGCTGCGCGCGCCGCCCAGCATCCGGTAGACCGGGGCGCTGTACTTCTGGCCCAGCAGGTCCCACAGGGCCATATCCACGGCAGCCTTGGCGCTGGTGTTGTGGACGAGGGCCTTCTGCACGGCGGCGGTCAGATCCTCGAACTCGTCGAGGTCGCGGCCCAGGATGGCCGGGGCGATGTGGTCGCGGATGGCGCCGATGATGGCACCGGTGGTGTCGCCGGTGATGACGCCGGTGGGAGGTGCCTCACCGTAGCCCACCGCGCCGGTGTCGGTGTGCAGCTCAACGATGACGTCCTCCACGCTGCTCACGGTGCGCAGCGCTGTCTTGAAGGGGACGCGGAGCGGGGTCGAGATGCGGCCCAGCTTTACCTGTGTGATCTTCATGCCAGTCCCTCCTTATTCTTCCTGCATGTGTACGGTGGCCGACAGCTTCTGATAGGCGACGCGGGGCGTGCCGTCTTCCACATGGATGATGCCGCAGCGGGCAAAACCGTTCTTCTCGAGAAGATGCTGTATGATCTTGTTGTCGGCGTGGGTGTCGGCCCGCAGGCTCTCGCAGTTCTCGAGGCACCATGCGATGACCTCAGACGCCACGCCCCTGCGGTCACCTGCCGAGGCCAGCCGGTGAATGGTGCCGTAAGGCACCTCATCGTTGAGCCACTGGCCGTCTTCGATTTTCGCGTAGGTGGGGTCCGGCCCGAGGATGAAGGCAAACACCGCCTCGAGACGGCCGTTCACCGTATAGACGAACAGCCGGTTGGAGTCGATGTCTTCTTCCAGCATCTCCTGCGGCGGATAGCTGTCGCCCCACTGGGTCGGGTTGCCCGAATCCGCCATTGCTTTCCGGGCATGGGCATAGATCTCTAAAATTTGCTCCAAATCAGAGCGCCGTGCTCCACGAAACATTCCGTTTCCACCTTCTCTTTCCGTGCGCCGCAGCGCACTCCCGCATTTTTTCAGGTCTGGCTTTTATTGTAACACACTCTGCATCGTTTTTCCATCTTAAGACATCAAAAGACGTCCCGCAGACACGGGACGTCTTTTTTCGCGGTGTGCTCAAAGGTCAGGCCGGTGTGCGGGTGCGGGCCGCGCGGCTCTGACGGTACTCACGGGGGCTCTGGCCGTACCGCTCGTGGAACAGGCGGTAGAAATAGCTGGTGTTCTCGTAGCCGACGTAGGTAATGATCTGCTGGATGTTCCAGTCGCTGCGGCGCAGCAGGCGGGCGGCAGTCTCCATCCGGTGCTTCTGGAGCAATTCCTTATAAGTACGGCCTGTCTGCGCCCGGACGCACTCGCTGACATAGGCCAGAGAGACGCCGTAACTGCGGGCCACATTGGAGAGGCTGGCCTCGCGGTAATTCTTGGTGATCTCATCCAAAGCCGCCTGCACCAGCTCTTCGCGGCTGACGGCCGCGCCGTAGGCTTCCAGCGGGAATTTCTTGATGCTCATAGGTATCCTCCGTTGCGGCGCAGCCGGGGACATGGGGGATGTCGAATCCGGGCCGCGCTCAGGTCTCATAAGCGTCCCTCTGTTGGGAGGCTTCTGCTGATAATACGGCGCAGCCGGGCCAGAAATTGCATAAGACAAGAAAAAACTCCAAAATTTTTCAGACGGGGTTTCGACGCACATCAGAGGCCCAGCAGGGAGAGAAGGCTGAATTCCTCGGTCAGGCCAAGGTCGCTGACGCTTGCGTTGTAGTGGATGGTCGCTTTGGTCAGCGCTTCGTTTCCGGTGGATTCGACCTTCATGTTGGCCCAATCGGCTTCACTGCCGCTGTAGTAGATGTCCTGCAGCCCGTCGCATTCATCAAATGCGCTTCGTCCTATGTTTTTTACAGACCTCGGGATATAAATGGCTTTCATCTGGTCCGCATGATAGAAGGTCTCATTGACGATTGACGTCATTCCTTGGGAAAGCGCCACCTTTTTCGTTTTTATATAACAGAAGGCCTTCACGCCGACATTCGTTACAGTATCTGGCAGTCTCAGCTCTTCTCCTATATATCCCCGAAATACTACACCGCCTATATTCTTCAATTTATACGGCAGGTTGATTTTTTTCAGCTTGTAGCAGTAGCAGAACATCAAGTCCGGCAGTTCCTGAATATCGTCATTCAGTTTGACTTCTTCCAGATTCCCACAGTAGCAGAACACACCTCTTCTTATCTGTGAGCCTCGTGGAAAATTGCTGTTACCCTTGATGGTTGCTGTTTTCAACTGGCCGCACCTGTAGAAAGCAGCATCCCCAATTTGTGTCACACTTTCCGGAACAATGAGTTCCCGGAGTCCGCTCTCCTCAAATGCACTTTCTCCAATCGTCCGCAGACCTTCCGGCAGCATGATATTCTGGAGTGCTCCGCATCCATAGAATGCCTGCTTACCGATTGACTCCAACGAGCTTGACAGGGAAACACTAAACAACCTCTTACATCCGTTAAAGACATTATCGCCGACAACAGTCACACCCTTTGGCAGAGAAATACTGGTGAGTGATGTGCAGTTTCGGAATACGCCGTTCCCGATTCCATCAATATCCTTCGGCAGAGAAATGCTTGGCAGGCTTGTACAGCCATAAAATGCATTGTTTCGGATTGAGGTCACACTTTCTGGCAGAGATACCTTCGTCAGACTCGTGCATCCGCTGAATGCACTCTCTCCGATGGTGGTCACTCCATCCGGGACAACGGCGCTCTTCACTTCCGTGCAGTCTTTCAGTGCATATCCGCTGATCTGCGTCACAGGGAACGTGCCGCTCACGATTTGGATCGTATCCGGGAATACCACATCTCCCGCAGGCGTCTGTCCGGCTTTATCATAGCCGCCCACCGACATTCCCGTTGAGTTTTTTCCGAATTCCCAGATGATCTCGTTCGTATGAGACACGTTCCAAACGGATTCATACTGTTCCGGGGTCACATCATAAAAGATCCATGACTCCTCCCATGCATGGCTTCCGTCCTGCCCACCACCTTCGACGGGGACTTTTTTCCAATCCGCCTCACTTCCGGCATAGTAAACATAGCACGACGCATATCTTCCGAATGCATCGTTTCCAACTCGTTTTATGCTTTTCGGCAGATAGATCGAGCCTGTTGTCGTACTTCCAAATGCACCTTCCTCCACTTCTTCTACACCTTCGGGCAGTTTGACGCGCTTCAGCCCATTTGCATCGAATGCTCCGGTTTCGATTTTCCGGAGTCCGGACGGCACAACGATCTCTTCAAAATCAGTGTTCCTAAAGGCATATTGCCCCACACTCGTCACCGTCTGCGGAAGCTCAAGAGTCGGATGCTTTTGGGCATCCTGAAACGCTCCGTAGAATGCATATGTTCCGATCGTTTTGAGTTTAGACGGCAGGGTGAGCTTTTGCAGGCTACTACAGCCTCCGAACGCAAAATCCGGTATCTTTGTGATATTGTCATTCAGCTTTACTTCTTCCAAAGCCTGACAACCATCAAACAAAGACTTGCCCAGTTTAGACGGGCCTTTTATCGTCGCTTTTTTCAGTGCCAGCATTCCCGCAAAGGACATTTCATCGATTTTTTCCACACTGGCCGGAACGACGATTTCCTTTACCGTTTCGTCATTTTCAAAAAGGATTCGTCTTCCATCGCCGATTGCTGTGATGGTATATTTTCCAAGTTTTTCTGGGAAGTTTATAATTTGAGGAAGAGCCTTTCCGCCCGTTCCCATCTTGTTTTTGTTATAGCCGATGATCGTGCCTGTCGTCTTACCGGTCGGCTGCACACGCCAGAATACGCCCGTCTTATCCACCAGCGTTATCAATCCGTCTTCGTCCGGTTCCGGGTCGGGCGCTGGCGTAGGGTCTGGTGCGGGGTCAGGATCAGGAGTCGGAGTCGGGTCTGGCGTGGGATCCGGGTCAGGAGTCGGAGTCGGTTCCGGCACCGGATCGGGGTCAGGAGTGGGAGTAGGCGTAGGATCCGGGTCGGGGGTTGGCGTTGGGTCGGGCTCCGGATCAGGATCTGGCGTCGGCGCAGGGTCCGGCGTCGGAATGGGGTCGGGACCCGGTGTAGGCGTCGGAGTGGGTGTCGGGGTCGGCTCCACGGTAGACGAGCCACCGCCCGTGCTTCCGCCTCCTCCGCCGCCTCCTCCGCCGCAGCCTGTCAGAAGCATTGCTGCTATCAGGGCTGCGGCCAGCACAGCCATCATCTTATGAGAGATCTTATTTTTCGACCGCATATCACTTTCTCCTCTCTTGTTCTTAACTTTTATCTTACCCCCCCCCCGGCGCTTTTTGTCAATGATTTCCAAATCTTTCTCTGTTTTGCTCAAATGCGTTGCAAAATTTCGGAGAAACAAGCAAAAGCTGCCGCCCGCCTCGGGCAGCAGCTTTTCAGGAAAAGAAAAAGAGGAAAACAGAATTCAGAACATATTCTCGTGGTGATACCGGCCCGTGCGCAGGAACTCCACCCACTCGGCGATGTTCACGGCGTGGTCGCCGATGCGCTCGAGGTACTTGATGACCATCAGCACATCCAGCGCGGCGTCCACTTTGCCGGGGTCGGCGGCGATCTCCGCCGCCAGCATCCGCTTGATGGTGTTGAAGTCGTAGTCCACCGCGTCGTCGGCGTCGATGACAGCTTTTGCCGCCGCCTCATCTTCTGCCGCAAAGGCGCTCATGGCGTCCTGCAGCATCTTGTGGGCTTTGCGGCCCATCTCAATGCTCCTGCTCACGGCGGGGTCGCCCGCCTTGCGGACGCCGGCCAGATGGGGGACGATCTCCGCGATGTCGGCGGCATGGTCACCGATGCGCTCCACGTCTGTCACCACTTTCATGGCAGCAGAGATAAAGCGCAGATCGCTTGCCACCGGCTGCTGACGCAGCAGCAGGGTCATGCAGCGGTGCTCGATGTCCCGCTCCATCCGGTTGACCTCGGTGTCGCCCTTGACGATGCCCTTTGCTTCCTCGGCGTCCGCCGTGCAGAGGGCTTCCAGCGCATCTTCCACCGCGTCGGCAGAGAGCTGGCTCATCTTGGCCAGCGATCCCTTCAGGGCCGCGAGGTCGGCTTCGTACTGTGTGCGTGTGCTCATATCGCAAACCCTCCTTTTTAACCGAAGCGGCCCGAGATATAGTCCTCGGTGCGCTTATCCTTCGGGGTGCTGAAAATTTCGCTCGTGGGGCCGCACTCCACCAGCTCACCCAGCAGGAAGAAGGCCGTGCGGTCGCTGATACGGGCCGCCTGCTGCATGTTATGGGTGACGATGACCACGGTGTAGTTCTTTTTCAACTCGCTCATCAGCTCTTCCACCTTCATGGTGGAGCCGGGATCGAGGGCGCTGGTGGGCTCGTCCATCAGCAGGACTTCGGGCTTGACAGCCAGAGCCCGGGCGATGCACAGGCGCTGCTGCTGGCCGCCGGAGAGGCCCAGCGCGCTCTTTTTCAGGCGGTCTTTCACCTCGTCCCAGAGGGCAGCGCCCCGCAGGGAGCTTTCCACCAGCTCATCCAGCTCCGCCTTATTGCGGACGCCGTGGAGCTTGGGGCCGTAAGTAATATTGTCGTAGATGCTCATGGGGAAGGGGTTCGCCTTCTGGAAGACCATGCCCACGCGGCGGCGCAGGTCGGTCAGCTGCATCTCCTTTGAGAAAATATCCTCGCCCCGAAGCCGGACGTCGCCCTCGATGCGGACGTTCGGCACAAGGTCGTTCATCCGGTTCAGGGTCTTGAGGAAGGTGGATTTGCCGCAGCCCGAGGGGCCGATGAGGGCAGTGATCTCCTGTTCGCCCACGTCCAGCGAGATGCCCTTGAGGGCCTTGAAGTCGCCGTACCAGAGGTTCAGGTCATGGGCCGTAATAATTGATGCCATACAGACTCCTTTATTGGTTGACTGCTCCTTCATCCAACCTCTCAGTCGGGCTTGCTCCCGCCAGCTCCCCTTGTAGGGGAGCCTCTGGAGAAGAGGCTGACTTTTCCGATATGCCAAGGCCTCCCCTCGATAGGGGAGGTGGCATCGCGTCAGCGATGACGGAGAGGTTTACTGTTTCTGTTTGAGCTTTGTTTTTGCCAGACGGGCTGCGAGGTCGATGAGAAGCACCAGAACCAGCAGCACTGCGCCGATGCCCCAGGCGGAGGCGAAGTCGCCGTCCTCGAAGGCCCGCAGATAGAGCAGGACGGAGAGGGTCGCGCCGTTGGATGTGTAAGCCTTGGCGATGCTGCCTGCAATAACTTCCGCCGCACCGGCGGTGAAGAGCAGGGCCGCGCTCTCACCCACGATACGGCCCACGGCCAGGATGCAGCCGGTGACGATGCCGTCGATGCTGCAGGGCAGCACGATGGTACGGATGATGTGCCACTTGCCCGCGCCGAGGCCCAGAGCGCCCTCCCGGTAGCCCTGCGGCACCGTTTTGAGGGACTCCTGCGTGGTACGGATGATGGTGGGCAGGTTCATGACTACCAGCGTCAGGCTGCCGGAGAGCAGGCAGGTCTTGAAGCCCATGGTCTGGGCGAAGACCAGCATACCCACGAGGCCATAGATGATGCTGGGGATTCCCGCCAGCGTCTCATTCGTGAACTCGATGACCTCAATGAGCTTCCGGTTGGAGGCGTACTCCGTGAGGTAAACTGCCGCGCCCACGCCCAGCGGAAGGACGATGAGCAGGGTGAGCAGGATGACATATAACGTGTTGAGGATGGCGGGCAGGATGCCGTCAGTGCCTTTCAGGACGCTGGCGGTGGTGGAAAGGAATTCCCAGCTGATGTGGGGGATGCCCCGCACCAGTACCAGCCCGATGACGCCCACAGTGAGGGCGATGACCAGCACTGCCGCCGCCCAGACCACAGCGGTCATGATGACGTTCCATGCGCGACGGGAGGGGGAGAAGTCACTTTTCATCCTTGTTTCCTCCCTTCAGCACAGCGTTGAGCAGCACATTGATGACCATGATGAAGATGAACAGCACCAGCGCGATGCTGAACAGCGCCTGTTTCTGCAGGCCGCTGGCGTAGCTCATCTCCTTGGCGATGGCTGTGGTCAGGAAGGTGACGCTGCGGAAGAGGCTGTCCGGCATATTGGGGCTGTTGCCGGCCACCATCATGACGGCCATTGCCTCGCCGATGGCACGGCCAATGCCCAGAACGATACCGGCTGCAATGCCGCTCCTGGCCGCCGGGATGCTGATCTTGAACCACGTTTCCGTATCGGTCGCACCCAGTGCCAGACTGCCCTGCTCATACTCGGGCGGCACGGCGTTGAGGGCCGTCACCGACACCGACACGATGCTGGGCAGTATCATGATGGACAGCACCACGATGGCCGACAGCAGGCAGGCGCCCGACGCCTTTCCAAACACCTTCGCCACCGCAGGCACCAGCACCTGCATGCCCAGCAGACCGAACACCACGCTGGGGACGCCGCTCAGCAGCTCCACCGCCGTGACGACCACATTGCGCACGCCGGGAGCTGCCGCTTTCGAGAGGAACACTGCTGTCAGCAGACCCACCGGCACGCCGATGAGGGACGCGCCCAGGGTGCCGTAAATACTCGAAAGCACGAAGGGCATGATGCCGTACTTCGGCTCGGACGCCGTGGAGGCCCACTCGGTGCCGAAGAGGAAGTTCAGCGGGCCGATCTTTCCGATGGCGGGCAGGCCCGACAGGAACATATAGATGGTAATGACAGCCACGCAGCCCACAGCGAGGATGCCGCAGAGGAAGAAGATGGCGTTCATGACAGCTTCCAGCCATTGGGCCGGGGTGCGGGGCAGCTCGAATTTTTTCATAAAAACACCTGAGGGATCCCTCGCAAAATCACTCGTTCACCGGCACAGCGCCTGCGGTGCGGATGAGGTCGGCAGCGTCGGTGCTGGCAGCAAAGTCGAAGAACGCCTGAGCCTGAGCGGAGAGGGTGACGGAGTCGTTGGTGACGAACACGAAGGGACGCTGCACCTCATAGCTGCCGTCCTTGACGGTCTCCTCGCTGCACTCCACGCCGCCGACGGTCACAGCCTTGACGGTGTCGCCCACAGCAGACAGGGAAGCGTAGCCGATGGCCAGAGGATTGGCCTCCACAGCGCTGATGACAGCGCCGGTAGCCGTCAGCTCCTGAGCGTACTTGCAGGAATCCTTGACGTCCACGATGCTCTCGAAGCCATCGCGGGTGCCGGAGCCAGCCTCGCGGCCCACCAGAACGATCTCGCCGTCGTCGCCGCCGACCTCGGACCAGTTGGTGATCCCGCCGGCAAACATCTGCTTGAGCTGGTCAACGGTCAGGTCCTCGACCTTGCTGTCCTTGTTGACGATGATGGCGATGCCGTCCAGAGCTACGATCGTGCCGGTGACGCCGGTCTCGTCAGCCTTCAGGGCGCGGGAAGAAAGGCCGATGTCCAGAGTCTTATCGGTAGCGCCGGTGATGCCTGCGCCGGAACCGGTGGGGTCATAGCTGATGGTGACATCCGGCTCAATCTCAGCGAAGCCCTCGGTCAGGGCGGCGATGACGTTCTTCATAGAGGTAGAACCGCCGGTGGCGACATTGCCGGACAGCGCAGCCGTAGAAGAAGCGGAAACTGCGGTGCTGGATGCGGCGGCAGAAGAGGCAGCAGTGGAAGAAGCTGCACCGCCGCAGGCGGTCAGGGCAGCAGCAGCGGCAGCAGCGCCGCAGATGGACAGGAACGAACGACGAGTGATCTTTTTCATAATAATATCTCCTTCAACTGGGTCGGCCCTTTTGTTCTGGCCGGGCTGTTTTCCTTTTCCTTGTTGTGTCTCTCTTGGGACGCCTTTATTGTAGCGCACCGCCCATCCAGCTGCGACCATGGCGGCGCAAAATGCAGGTAAAGCTTTGTGCGGTGTTTTTGCGCTGCTGTCATCCTCTGGTAAAGCCGGTGTGGAAAATAGGACACTCGATTTTACATTCCCGGTCAAACTGTCAAAAATCTGCACTTTCGTTTGTGCATCCCGCCCAGCGGAGGGTGCAAAAAAGGCTGCTTCACAGAACGTAAAGCAGCCTTTCAGACCCTATTATCGAATCAGAATTTCTCTTCCGTGCCGTCCGGGCGGTAGAGCTGGACATATCTGCGCCACTTGTCCGCGCCCATCACCCGGCTGTAGCAGTCGGCCAGCTCTTTGTTGGCCGTCTCCGCATCCAGTGTCTCCCCCTCGGCAGGCAGGACCAGCACCCGGAACCATGCGTCGAAAAGATGCTCCGTCCAGCCGGTGTCAACGGCCCCGCAGCGGGCATAAAAGCCCAGACGCCGGACGGCCATGGCCTCGTCGTCGGCCTTCTCGGGACACTCGGCCTCAATGAGGATAGCCTTTGCGCCCTCCTCGTGGGCGGGCAGAGCGGCCAGCAGACGTGCGCCAATGCCGGTGCTGCGGTAGACGGGCAGGACGGAGAAATAGTCCAGTTGGCTCACTTCACAGCCCATAGGCCGCACCATCAGCAGATAGGACACCAGCGTCTCCCCCTCGAACACGCCCCAGGTGTGGGCCATGCCGACGGCTTCACTGTTCAGTATCATGCTCAGGGGTTTCAGCTCGCTGGGCGGGAAGTCGCGGCGCATCTCGTCCAGATACACCCGCGTCAGCTCGTCGGCGGTGAGTTTCTTCCACGTAAAGGTCTGGGGCTTCATATCAAAATTCCTTTCTGATAAAAATACCGCCGGGCCGGGCGCAGCGGCCCGTTCCCGGCGGTGCTCAATCTTTGCTTTTTACAGCTGCTTGCGCAGGGCATCGTACACAGCCTGCACATCGCCCTTGATGACCACCTGGCAGGCGTTCTTGGCCGGGCGGATGACGCCCTCTGCGCCTGCGGCCTTGGCAGCGGCCTCATCCACGGAGGCGTAGCTGTGTACCTCAAAGCGGAGGCGGGTGGCGCAGTAGTCCACCTTGACGATATTATCCTTGCCGCCGAGGGCTTTCAGGATGCCGGAGGCCAGTGCCTCGCTCTCGGCAGAGCTCATGCTGGGCGTCTCGGCCCCGCCGTTCTTATGGTTGTGATAATACTTGCGTCCAAAGTAGAAGCAGGCCATGGCCACCATGGCGAGAACGATCTTGAACGGCAGCGTGATCGGAAGGAATGTGACGATGAGCGCGATGACGATAGCGGCGATCCAGCTGTAAATATCCATTCCCAAAAACATACGATAATTCCTCCTTTGGGGAACGATGCGGCGGGCGCTTCCGGCAGGAAGCCGCCCTGGCCCAGTCCGGGTACGACACCATATTAACATACTGCCGGGAAAAAAGAAAGCCTTTTCGGGTATCTTTCGGCCCGAGAGCTTGCATCCCGGGCCGGAATCGGGTACTATAAAGGCAGTATATCCCCAATACACGGAAGGAGCATCCTTATGGAATGGACTGATATTCGCCTGACCGTATCCAAAGCCGACGCCGAGGCCGCCGAGGCCGTGGCCACCATGATCGCGGAGGGCGGCATTTATATCGAAGACTACAGCGACATCGAGGAGCAGGTGGAGCAGATCGCCCACGTGGACCTCATCGAGCAGGAGCTGCTGGACAAGCCCCGGGACACCGTCATCATCCACATGTACCTCGAGCCGGGCGCTTCGCCGGTGGAGACGCTGGCCCTCATCGCGGCCCGGATGGAGGCCGCAGGCATCCCCTACACCTCTGAGACCGAAGGCGTGGAGCAGGAGGACTGGCAGAACGGCTGGCGCAAATACTACCACCCGATGGACGTGGGCCAGCGCCTCGCCATCGTGCCGTCCTGGCAGGACTACGACACCGACCGCGTCAAACTCATCCTCGACCCGGGCCTTGCTTTCGGCACCGGCGGCCATGAGACCACCAACCTCTGCCTCGAAGTGCTGGACGAGCGGGTCAAGGGCGGCGAGCGGGTGCTGGACATCGGCACCGGCAGCGGCATCCTCGCCATCGCGGCCCTCAAGCTGGGCGCAGCCGTGGCTGAGGGCGTGGACATCGACCCCGTGGCCGTCCGCACCGCCGGCGAGAACGCCGCCCTCAACGGCGTGGCCGACAAGCTGACCGTCCTCGTGGGCGATCTGTCCGACAAGGCCAGCGGCAAGTACGACATCATCACGGCCAACATCGTGGCCAACGCCATCATGTCGCTGGCCCCTGCCGTCCCCGGCCTGATGGCCGACGACGCTGTCTTCATTGCCAGCGGCATCATCGACAGCCGGAAGGATGAGGTCATCGCCGCGCTGGACGCCGCCGGCCTCGCCGTGCTGGAAGTGAAGGAAAAGCGCGGCTGGGAGTGCATCGTCTGCAAGAAGGCATAAGGCCAACCTCTCAGTCAGTGCTCCGCACTGCCATTGCCGGGTTGCGGCTCCCAGCATTCGCTTCGTGCTTGAAAAGCACTTGCGCCTTGCTGGCCGCGGCCTCAACAACGACTCCCTGCTTCCGCCACTGGCGGCGGTCGTCGTTATTGCCCCTGTGAGGGGAGCCTAAGATGTAAAGGATCAAAAAATATGCCGCACCGTTATTTTACCACTGAAATTTCCGACGGCACCGCCGTGCTGCGGGGGGCCGACGCCCACCATCTCTCCCGCGTGATGCGGGGCAAACTGGGGGACACCGTCATCCTCTGCGACGGCAGCGCCGTCGAGTATACTGCCACCATCACCGGTTTCGGCGACGAGACGGTGGAGTTCAGCGTGGAGCCGGGCTACCCCAGCGCCGCAGAGCCCACCGTGGACGTCACCCTGCTGGTGGGCTACCCCAAGCAGGACAAGCTGGAGCAGGTCATCCGCCACGGCGTCGAGCTGGGCTGTGACCACTTCATCCCGTTTTTCAGCCGCTACTGCGTGGCCGCGCCCAAGAAGGAAGAGCAGAAAAACGAGCGCTACAACCGCATCGCCTTTGAAGCCGCCAAGCAGTGCGGCCGGGGCATCCTGCCGGATGTGGCCCTTCCGCTGCCCAACTTCGGGGCCGTCTGCCGCAGCCTCGACCAGTATGACCTCGTGCTCTTCTGCTACGAGTGCGGCGGCGCACCCCTGCGCCAGCTTCTGGCTGAGGCCAGACCCGCCGATGGCGAAAAGCTGAAGATCGCCATCATCACCGGCGCAGAGGGCGGTTTCGCCGTCGAGGAAGCTGAGATGGCCGCAAAAGCCGGCGCAAAGACCGTCGGCCTCGGCCCCCGCATCCTCCGCTGTGAGACGGCTCCGCTGGCCGTCGTCTCTGCCGTCATGACCCTGACGGGGAACCTCGAGTAAGTTCTGACATCAGAAACGGCGTCCCGCCGAGGTGGGACGCCGTTTCTCTTTATCTTGCATCTGCATCCCGCAGGGCCTTTTTGATGGCCAGCAGGTTCTGCGGGCTCATGGAGAAGCTGCGCAGTCCGAGGTGGAGATACTGGGTCGCGTTGACGGCATTGCCGACGGCGAGGCCGCAGATGGTGACGGGGATATCCGCTTTCCTGGCGGCGTCCACCACCATGGCGATGAGCTTTTTCATGGCCGGGCTGGCGGGACGGTAGTAGTGCTCGGCAATGGCCAGTTCCCGGCTCACCGCGTGGGTGTACTGGGTCAGATCGTTGGTACCGATAACGAAGAAGCGGCAGCCGTGGGCAGTGAAGTCCTCTGCTGTCAGGCAGGCGGCGGGTACGCTGAGCATGACGCCAAAGGGGACATCCGGCTCGAACTCTACGCCCCGCTCGGTGAGCTTGCGGCGGCAGTGGTCTACCACCTGCATGGCGGAATCCCAGTCCTCGATGTCCGTCACCATGGGGAACATGACCCGCAGCGGGCCTTTTGCGGCGGCACGCATGAGGGCGCAGATCTGTACTGCCATCTGGGGCAGATTGCGCAGACTGCTGCGGATGCCTCGCAGGCCCAGCTTGGAGGACTGGACGCCCTGATAGGCGTCGGCCATGGTGCGGTCGGCACCGAAGTCGAAGGTGCGCACCGTCACTATCCTGCCCCTGGCGGCGGCGAGGCAGGAGGTGTAGAACAGATACTGCTCCTGCTCGTCCATGGCATGGCCGGGCATCATCATGTAGCTGCTGCGCAGCAAGCCCACGCCGGACGCGCCGGACTCCATCGCGGTCCCCACGTCCTCGGGGCCGAAGCAGTTGGCCAGAAGCTCGAATTCTTCGCCGTCCCGGGTGCGGTTGGGCAGCTCAAGCTGGGCGTTCAACTCCTCGTTCTGGCGCTGCATCTCGCAGATGCAGGTGATGGCTCTCTGCCGGGCGGCGGCATCCGGGTCAAGGATGCACTCACCCTCGGTGGCGTTCAGGATGACCTCGCGACCGTCGCAGTCTTTCAGAAAATCTTCGCCCACCTGGGTGATGCCCGGGATGTTCAGCGAGCGGGCGATGATGGCCGCATGGCTCTGGCCGCTGCCCTCGGCGGTGATGAGGCCGAGGATGCGGCCCGCCGGGACGCTGAACAGATCGGTGGGCATGAGCAGGTCAGACGCAAGGATGACCGGGTGGTCGAGGGCCAGCCAGCTGCGGATCCGGTGGCAGAGGATGTTGGTGATGCGCTGGGTCACGTCGAGGATGTCCACGCTCCGCAGCTGCATGTAAGCATTGTCCTTCATGGCGGCCAGCTGGGCGGCGTAGCGGTGGCCCACACGGTCCATCGCCTCGGCGGCACCGACGCCGGCTTTTATCTGGAAAGCCACCTCATTCATGAAGCCCTCGTCTTCCAGCATCATGCTCTGGAACAGGAAGATGGCCTGCTCCGAGGGCGCGGCGCGGCCAGCCATCTCGTCCAGCTCCTGCTGAGCGACCTTGATGGCGTCTTCCAACGCCTGCTTTTCCTGTTCGGGGTGGAAAGGCCCCTCGCCGAACACCAGCGGCGGGCGGTCCAGCCGGCTGACCTGACCCAGCACGAGGCCGGGCGATGCGGTAAAGCCCTTATATACCTTCATGTTTCCATCTCCTCCGGCGGCACTCTGCCGGTCAGCGCCCGGCAGACCAGTGCCTGCAAAAAGGTGTTGGGCAGCAGAGCGGCCCGTGCGGCCTGCGCCGGGCCTGCTTCACCCTCGAACAGCGGCTCGAAGCTCCTGAGGCGCTCGAAGTCGCATTTTGCAAGGAAAGCTTCTCCCAAAGTACGGGTGGTGTAGTAGGGGGCGGGGTCTACGCCCACGTCCTCAGCCACGGCTTCCAGCGGGGCAAGCTCTGCATCTGAGAGTTTTGCCAGCAGGAGAGCAGCGTCCGCCGTCAGGGTGGAGGGGTGCTTTTCCCGCACGTCCTTCTGGACGGCCTCGAAGGCCGCATGGAATGCGGCGGCATCCGCGCTGCTCTCAGCCCCGCTGTCCACAGCGTAGGCGCAGCCCCGCAGCCGCCCGAAGGCCCGCAATGTATCGTGGTAGCCCAGCTCGATGTTCCGCCGGGCAGTGGCGGGCTCGAAGTGGAGGATGTCGCCCAGCTCCCAGTAGCTTCGGATGAGGGTGGTGGGCAGGCCGGTGCGGTTGGGGCGGGTGATGCCCACACCCTCCAGGTCTACACAGACCAGCTCTTCTGCGCCCATCTTCTGGGCCAGCGCGGTGGGCATATTGTCCCGGTAGCCGCCGTCGAGGTAAGACACCCCGTCGATGGTGTGGGCCCGCAGGGCGGGGAAGCAGGCTGCAGAGGCCAGCAGGTAGTCTTTCACCTTCCCCTCGGGGATGTCTTCCAGCGGAAGCTCCCGGGCCTTGAGGGTCTTCTGCTCCACGGTCACAAGGCCCAGCCGGATGGGGCTTTTGCGGAGTTTATCTTCGTCCAGCACCCGCTCGACGATCGCTTCCAGCGGCGTGACGTCCATGCCGCCCTGAGTCACAGCGTCTTTGAGGAATGCGTGCAGCTCAGAAAGCGGCGCATCCTCGGCGGGCAGCTCCATCACATCCTGGCTGCGGATGGTCAGCCACATGTCCCGGGCCGTCTCGTAGAGGTCGAGGGCGAACATGGCGCCGTTCAGGCTGCCGACGCTGGTACCCGTAATGATTTGGGGCCGCCAGCCCAGCTCGGTCAGCGCCCGCCAGACGCCCACCTGATAGCTGCCGCGGGCGCCCCCGCCCGCCAGCACCAGCGCCTTTACGGGGGTGTTGTTCTGCGCCATGTTTTCTGCCTCCTTTGATGTGTTCCGGTTTTGCCTAGATTATAGCATATTTCCCGGGAGATTTCTCTCTGTTTTTGTAACAAAAAATGTGCTATAATAAATTCACCTTGCCAGAACGATTCAGGAGGACGACAGATGCACCGCAAGCAATGGATTTTCGACATGGACGGCACCCTCACCGACAGCATGACCGTGGTGTGGCAGGGCGCACCGCTGGAGCTGCTGCGCCGCTATGGCCGCACCGCAAGACCCGGCATCCACGATGTTCTGCTGAGCATGGGGATGGTGGAGGGCGCGGAATATCTCATCCGCACCTACGATCTGCCCCTGACCCTCCGGGACTACGAGCCTGCCATGCGGCAGGTCATCCGGGACCTGTACAAAAAAGTTGAGCTGAAGCCCGGCGTCCGGGAGATGCTGGCCCGGCTGAAAGCCGAGGGTGTGCGGATGTGCATCTGCTCCAACACCTGGGCAGAGCAGTGCGAAGAGGTGCTCACCCGGCTGGGCGTCGCAGACTATTTCGAGTTCTTCTACACCGCACAGGGCGCGAAGAGCAAGGCCCACCCCGAGGTGTTCCACGAAGTCCTCGAGCGGCTGGGCGGCAGCGAACCCGCCGACGCCGTCGTCTGCGAGGACGCTGTCTACGCCACCCGTACGGCCAGGCAGTGCGGCTTTTACCTCATCGACATCGAGGATGAGACCAGCGCTGCCGATAAGCCCGAATTGCAGCGCCTCGCCGACCAGTACATAACGGATTGGACGCAGCTGGACTGGACAAAATTATAAAGCAATGGGGAGGCCCGGAAGGGTCTCCCCATTGCTTTATCGGAACTGCTTTTCCAGATAATCTTTCAGCGCCGTGCGGGCTGCAGGCTCCCGCCCGCGGGGGACAGGGACCCGTGCGCCGCTCTGCATCCAGAACTCACCCGCTGCCAGCTGGGACACCGCCGCCAGATTGACCACATAGGAGCGGTGGAGCTGGACGAAGCGCTCATCCGCCAAAAGCGGCTGTGCCACCTGTGCGAACGGCACCCGGACAGACAGGGACGGCACATCCTCGCCGCTGGCGAGATGGAAATGCACCACATGGTGGGTACACTCGAGGTATTCGATGTCCGCGAAGGGCAGCACCCGCAGACCCGACGCCGTGGCTACCGGGATGGCCGGGCCGTACTCCGGCTCGGTGGCCCGGGCCAACAGAGCGACGAGCTGTTCCGGCGGGACAGGCAGCAATAAATACTGCATGGCGTCCACCCGGTAGGCGCTGTAGGCGTGGGCGGGCGTATGGGCCAGAAAAGCCAGTGGGCTGCGCCGCCCCCGGCTGCGGAGTGCAGCCGCTGCCCGCAGCGACGCGGCGGCTGCCGTGGACGGCAGCTCAATGAGGTACAGCTCATACCGCTCCCCGGCGTCGTCCCGGGCCAGTAGGGATTCCGGGCTGTCCAGCTGCTCGATGATGCAGGCGTCGTCCCGCCGGGCATAATAGTCGAGACACTGCCGCTCCACCCGGCTGCGGAGGACGCTGTCCGGGCTGCACACCGCGATATGAAATATCATTCCGAAGCCCCCTTTCGGGCCTGCCGCCGGCGCTTGCTTTTTCGGCCCGGCGGGAGTATCATTGCTATAAAAAACAGAAGGAGAAACTGCTATGGAAATGCCTCTCGTCAGCATCATCGTCCCTGTGTACAATGCCCAGAGCCACCTGAGCCGCTGCCTCGAAAGCATCTGCGGGCAGGAGTACAAGAACCTCGAGCTCATCGTCATCAACGACGGCTCCAAAGATAAGAGCCTGCCCGTCTGCGAGGAGTTCCGCAAAAAGGACAGCCGCATCCTGCTGGTGGACAAGGCAAACTCCGGCGTGTCCGACACCCGGAACCTCGGCCTGAAGCTTGCCGGCGGCAAGTACGTCCAGTTCGTGGACAGCGATGACTACATCGCCCCGGACTACACCGCCCGGCTGGTGGAGGCGGCAGAGAAGACCGGTGCCGACCTCGTCATCTCGCCCTACACCATGGTCATCCCCGCCGGGGCATCGAAGCCGGAACAGGTGCTGGAAAAAATCCAGGACGACCTCGGCGTCATGCATGTTGCACGCCCGCCGGAGAACCGGGAATACGGTTTCCTGCCCGAGGGCGTCTACGACAAGGACACCTTCGCCCGCCGCCTGATGGATAAGCCCGCCTCTTACTTTTACAGCGTGCTCTGGAACAAGCTCTACCGCCGCGACATCCTCACCCGGCACGACATCCGCTTTACCAGCGAGATGCGCTGGGCCGAAGACCTCGTGTTCAACATGCAGTATATCCAGTACGCCGAAGTCTTTGCGTCCATCCCGCAGCCCGGCTACTACTACGTCCAGAACCCTCAGAGCATCTGCCACACCCAGATAAAGCCCGCCACTCTGGTGCAGAACAAGATCCAGGTGTTCCACTACTACAAGGACCTCTACACCCGGCTTGGGATGTATGAGCAGGTGCGGCCCCAGCTCTACAAATTCCTCATCGACATTGCCGAGAGCACTTACCCCTCCGGCCCCTTCAAGAAGGTCATCGACGAGGCGAAAGCCTACTGGAAAGAGCACAAGGCAGAGATCTCATCCTAAAGAAAAGCGGGAGGCCCCTGCGGGGCCTCCCGCTTTTGTTGAAATTCAACCTCTCACCGCTCCATCCCGCTGACACGGGCATGTCGCGGAGCTCCCCTATCAGGGGAGCCTTTCAGAAGAATTTTACGCTCCGATGGCGGCACACTTCTTAGCCAGCCAGTCGCGCTCGTCCTCGGTCAGGCGGGGAGCCAGCTTCTCGAAGACCTCGCGGTGGTAGGCGTTCAGCCAATCCAGCTCGTCGCGGCTCAGAACGCCCGGGACGATGGGGGAGGTGGCGATCGGCACGAACGTGATGGGGCGGAATGCCAGGAACTCGCCGTACTGGTTGGATGCCTTGTGGTAGCACTCCAGCTCATTCTCGATGCGGATGCCAACGACGCCGCCCTCATAGACGCCCGGCTCGTCGGTGACGATCATGCCCGGCTTGAAAACGGTGGTGTTGCGGCCGTTCAGGGCGTGGGGGCCTTCGTGGACGTTGCCCACGTGGCTGACGCTGTGGCCGGTGCCGCAGCGGTAGTTGATGAGGTGGCGCCACAGCGGCTCACGGGCGATGGTGTCCAGCATATGGCCGTCGCAGTAGTCCAGCCAGACAGCCCGGGCGATGTCGATGTGGCACTGTAAAGTCCAGGTGTAGAACAGGCGCTCGTCCTCCGTCAGCTCACCCAGCGGGTAGGTGCGGGTGATGTCGGTGGTGCCGTCCATATAGGTCGCGCCGCTGTCCACCAACAAAAAGCCCTTCTTCTCGAGCTTTGCGTGGTCTTCCTCAGTGGCGTGATAGTGCATCATGGCGGCGTTGGGGCCGTAAGCTGCAATGGTGCCGAAGCTCTCCGTCAGGAACTTGTCCTGTGCGCTGCGGTACTTGTGGAGGATCTCGTCGATGGTCAGCTCAGTCAGCTCTTCGCCAGCAGCCAGACGGTTCTCCAGCTCGATCTGGAAGCGCACCATAGCCACGCCGTCGCGGATGTGAGTTTCGCGGGTGTGAGCCAGCTCGACTTCGTTCTTGACGCCCTTCATGGGCAGCAGGGGGTCGGCCTCGTCCTTGACGGTCAGAGCCGGGTTGGCCTGCAGGGTCTGGTAAACAGCGTAGTTGACGGAAACGGGGTCGGCCAGAACGGTCTGCTCTTCGGCCTGGGCGGCGAGGAAGGTAAGCACATCGTCGTACTCAGCCAGCTCCACGCCGTTCTCCTTCAGCTCCGCAGCAGCCTCGGCGCTGACGCGGGCGGTGTCGATGAAGAGCGTCGCCTTATCGGGGGTCACATAGCAGTAAGCCATGGCATAGGGGGTACACTGGATGTCCATGGCGCGGAGGTTGAGCAGCCATGCCAGATTGTCCAGCTTGCCCACCAGCTGTGCGGTGCAGCCCAGCTCAGAGAGCTTCGCACGCAGCTGGCCCAGCTTCTCGGCAGGGGAGAAGCCTGCGTACTCTTTCGGCAGGAGCCAGGCCGGGGTAGCGGGCAGGGCGGGACGGCCCTCCGTCCACAGCTCGTCCTCGAGGTTCAGCAGCTTGATGGTGCCTTTCTTCGCGTCCAGTTCTTTCTGCAGGCTGCGCACCAGACCGCAGGAAGCCGTCAGGCCGCAGAGGCCCAGCTTGCCGCCTTCGGGCAGGACTTTGCCGCAGTACTGCTCGGCGGTCGGCACGCCCGGCTCGCCCATCCGCATCAGCTGGATCTCCGTGCCAGCGATCTCCTTCTCGGCCTGCACGAAGTAACGGCCATCGGCCCAGACAGCGCTCTCGGTCATGGTGACGACGAAGTTGGAGTTCTCGCCGTGGAAGCCGGAGAAGTAGGTCAGGGCAGTGTAGTGGTCGGGCATATACTCGCTGGCGTGCGGGTCTCCCACCGGGATAAGGTAGACGTCCACGCCGTTTGCCTTCATGGCCTCGCGCAGCGCGGCCAGACGCTCGGGAACGGTATTCATGCTCATGTCAAAAAGCCTTCTTTCTTTATTCTGCCGGAAAAACGTCCGGCGGCGATGGTTTGCTGTACCTTATTGTATCATTCCGGGACGCAGAATGCAATTCGCAGGTACCATTTTGGTCCTGCCGCCCGAAAACGCAAGCAAATTGCAAAAAATGTTACAAATTTCTCATCAAAAAGGCCGGTTTGCCATTGACAGCCTTGTTATAATAGGAGTGTAGGAATTTTTCCGGGTCAGCACTCAGCGGCCCGGACTGCTTGTAAGGCCCGACGGGCCTGCATAAAAGAAAGAGGCATTTCAGACTATGACCAAGATCGATATTTTCTCCGGCTTCCTTGGCGCCGGTAAGACCACCCTTATCAAGAAGCTCATCAAAGAGTCCTTTGCAGGCCAGAAGGTCGTGCTCATCGAGAACGAGTTCGGCGAGATCGGCATCGACGGCGGCTTTTTGAAGGAGTCCGGCATCCAGATCAATGAGCTGAACGCCGGCTGCATCTGCTGCTCTCTGGTGGGCGATTTCCGCGCCGCTCTGCAGCAGGTGGTGGAGCAGTACCACCCCGACCGCATCGTTATCGAGCCCTCCGGCGTCGGCAAGCTGTCCGACGTGACCCGCGCTGTCGAGGGCGTGGCCGAGCATCTGGATGTTCAGCTGAGCAGCTTCGTTACCGTGGCCGACGTCAACAAGGTCAAGATGTATATGAAGAACTTCGGTGAGTTCTACGACGACCAGATCAGCCACGCAAGCTGCATCATCCTGAGCCGCACCCAGAACGCCACCGAGGAAAAGATCGCCGCCGCTGTGGCCATGCTGCGTGAGAAGAACCCCACCGCTACCATCGTCACCACCGCCTGGGACGCCCTGACCGGCGAGCAGATCCTGAAGGCCATGTCCACCAAGGACGACTTCAAGGCTGAGCTGATCGCTATGGCTGCCAAGGCCAACGAGGAGCACGCCCACGAGGACGAGGAAGAAGAGCACGAACACCATCATCACCACGGCCACGATGATGACCATGATGAGCATTGCTGCTGCGGCCATCATCATGATGACGACGACGATGATGAAGACGAGCACGAGCATCATCACCACCACGACCACGACGATGACCATGATGAGCATTGCTGCTGCGGCCATCACCATGACCACGATGACGATGATGAAGACGAGCATGAGCATCATCACCACCACGACCATGATGACCACGACGAGCATTGCTGCTGCGGCCATCACCACCATCATCATGACCACGACGCCGATGAGGTCTTCACCAGCTGGGGCGTCGAGACGGCCAAGAAGTTCTCCAAGGCTGACATTGAGCACGCCCTCACCGAGCTGGACACCGGCAATTACGGCATGATCCTCCGCTCCAAGGGCATCGTGGACGGCGGCGCAGACGGCTGGCTGGAGTTCGACTACGTTCCCGGCGAGTGGGAAGTCCGCGCACGCGGTGCAGACGTCGGCGGCAAACTGGTGGTCATCGGCTCCAAGCTGGATGAAAAGGGCATCGCCGCACTGTTCGGCTGCTGATCGACCCTGAAAGGATAAAAGATTATGGCAAATGAGATCCCGGTATACCTGTTTGTGGGCTTCCTCGAGAGCGGCAAGACCAAGTTCATTCAGGAGACTTTTGAAGACCCCAACTTCGACTCCGGCGACAAGACCCTTCTGCTGGTCTGCGAGGAGGGCGAAGAAGAGTACAATGAGAAGAAGTTCGCCTTCCCCGGCGTGACCCTTTACAACCTCGAGGACAAGGCTGAGCTGAACCCCCAGAACCTCGCAAAGCTGGCCAAGGAGGCCGACGCAGGCCGCGTGGTCATCGAGTATAACGGTATGTGGATGCTGCAGGACCTGGCAAACAATCTGCCTGAAAACTGGATCGTCTACCAGTGCATCGCCACCGCCGACGGCACCACCGCGCTGACCTACGCCCGCGACAACTCCATGCGTGCGCTGATGCTGGACAAGATCGCCCGCAGTGAGCTCATCGTCTTCAACCGCGCCGAGGCTGTCAACAACGACGCCGCCCGTCAGGAGCTGCACAAGCTGGTGCGTCAGGCATCCCGCAAGTGCGACATCGCCTACGAGTTCAAGGACGGCAGCGTGGCTTACGACGACATCCCCGACCCGCTGCCCTTCGACATCAATGCCCCGGTCATCGACATCCCGGACGACGATTACGGCATCTGGTATATGGACTGTCAGGACGAGCCCCAGAAGTACGCAGGCAAGACCGTCAAGTTCCTCGCACAGGTCTGCCAGACCAACCGTGCCGGCAAGAACAGTTTCGTGCCGGGCCGGTTCGCCATGACCTGCTGCGTGCAGGACATCCAGTTCGTGGGCTTCCCCTGCAGCTACGACGGCTACAAGGCCCTCGAGCAGCGGGCATGGGTCAGAGTGACCGCAAAGGTCGGCTATAAGTTCCATAACATCTACCGCGGCAAAGGCCCGGTGCTCACCGCACTGTCGGTGGAGCCTGCCGAGAAGCCGCTGAACGATGTTGTCACCTTCTCCTAACTACAACACAACCAAGGAGGTCATGGCATGAAAGCAATCTTCCGCATTCTGGGTACTGCCGCCGCTGTGGCGGCCACCGGTGCCGCCATCGTCATCATGGACAAGCTCCTGAACGAGAAGGCCGCACCCATCATCGAATCCATCGAGTTCCCCGAGGAAGCCGAAAAGGACGACGCAGAGGCCGCCAAGACCGCCGAGGCATACGCCGAGGGTGAGGCCAAGGTAGAGGCCGAAGCCGCCGCACCGGCAGAAGAGACCGCTCCTGCTGAGGAGCCCGCCGCCTCTGAGTCGGAGGCAGCGCCCGCTGAGGCCGCAGAGCCTGTGACCCTGCCCGATTTGAGCGAGGAGCGTCCGGTCTGTGACCCCGAGGCTCCGAACCCGAACCCCGTGGAGGCCGGCCCCGCCGTCGCCCCCAAGGACGAAAACGGCAAGTTCGACCCGACTAAAATCGCCGACGTCTCCGACTTCGGCGACTGGGAAGAGCAGGGGTGCAAAGGGTAATTCCGCACGATAAAAGGGACGCTGTGTATATGCGCAGCGTCCCTTTTCTGTTTTATTCTCCGTGTGCTATCTTCATCAGACGGTCTTTATCCGTCACGGTCACGCCGCCACGATAGAGCTTCACGATGCCCTCACCGGCGAAGTATTTCAGCAGACGGCTCACCACCTCGCGGGCAGAACCCATGTACTTTGCCATCTGGTCCTGGGTCAGGCGGATATCGTCGCCGCCGGTCTTGGCAAGCTCGTCCGCAAGGAAGATGGCCAGCCGCCGGTCGGCGCTCATGAAGAGGATCTGCTGCATCGTCCACATGGTGTCGGAGAAGCGCTCAGCGGTCATCTGGTAGGCGAAGCACCGCACCTCCACGTTCTGCTGCATGAGACTGCGGAAGACGCCTGCGCTGATGCAGTAGGCCTCGGTGTCCTCCTCGGCGTCGATGTAGAGGTCAAAGTTCACCGAGTCCATCACGCAGGAGGCAGAGAGGATGCAGATCTCACCGCCAAAGAGGCGGTAGAGGGTCACGTCACGGCCATCGTCGGAGAGAAGATACGCCCGGAACTGGCCGGTGTGCAGCAACAGGATGCCCACGCAGTTCTCCACCGGGCTGTGGACCCGCTCGCCCTTGCGATAGCGCACCGGGCGGGTGGTGCGGCAGAGCATATCCTGCTGTTCGGCGGTCAGTTTGTCCCAGAAGGGGAAGGCACAGGCGAGACATTGGCGGTGCTCGCCGCATTTGGGGATGGGCAGGATCTCCGGCATCTCAGATCACCCCTTCCGCAGCGCTTTGGCGGCTTCGGTGCCTGCCAGAGCGCCCTCATAGACGGCCTTCGCCACCTGTAAAAGCCCGCCGGTGCAGTCTCCGGCGGCGTAGAGGCCGGGGACGGTAGTCTGCATTTTTTCATCTGTCACGATGCGGTCGTTCTCCACGGCGGCACCGATCTTCCGGGCCAGCGCCGTACTGCCCGCAACGCCCAGAGCCACAAACACTCCCGCCAGCTCCACCACATCGCCGCCGGACAGCTGGACGCCGGTGACTTTCTGCTCGCCGAGGATGGCGTCGATTTTTTCCGGCCGGACAGTCACCTCCGGCGGAAACTCTGCCACCAGCGGCGCACCATTCAGCAGGAGGGTGACGCTGGCCGCCACCGGCAGGAGCGCCTGCACCTCATGCAGGGCGTATTCGCCGCTGCCTACCACGGCCACATCTTTGCCGCGATAGAAAAAGGCATCGCAGGTGGCGCAATAGCTGACGCCGTGGCCCTCAAGGCCCGCCAGCCCCGGGATGCGGGGCGTCGCCCGCGAAGCACCTGTGGCGAGGACAACAGCGTCCGCTGGGTAATCTCCATCGAGGGTTTCTACAGTGAGTTTATCAGTATAGGTCAGACCCACGGCCTCGGTGGTCACAAATTTAACGCCCACAGCCTTGGCCCCCTCGATGCCCTGACGCTCCAATTCCGCACCCGATATGGGGGCGGCGAAGCCGTAGTAGTTCTGGATAAGCTCTGCACGGTCAAGCGCACCCGGCCCCCGAGCGAGGACGGTGGTGTCCACCCCCGCACGGGCAGTGTACAGCGCGGCGGACACCCCCGCCGGGCCGGAGCCGATGATGACGATGTTGGACATAGTGGGCCTCCTTGTACTTCCTGTATTATCGTAAAATCAGTTACTTTCTTTGCGCGCCGACGGCGCGGGGCTCTACTTCTCTATTATACACCAAATCCCCCTGATTTCTATGACCAAGTTCCAAAAGCCTCCATTTTCCGCCCGAGCGCCACTTTGCAAGGGCGGGCGAGTGTGTTATACTTTCTATGAATGCGATTCAATCTTCCTGATGGAGGCTTTTTCTATGTCCACAAAGCAGCGTCTGCTTTTTATCACCACCGGCGGCACCATCGCCAGTGTCCGCACCCAGCAGGGCCTCAAGCCCGTGCTTACCAGCGAAGAGCTTCTGGCTCATCTGCCTGAGCTGAACGAGCTCTGCTGCCCCGACACGCTGGCCCTGTGCAGCATCGACAGCACCGACCTCGGCCCGGAGCACTGGCTGATGATGGCAAAGGCCGTACAGGAGAACTATGCCCTCTACGACGGCTTCATCATCTGCCACGGCACCGACACGCTGGCCTACTCGGCGGCGGCTCTGTCTTATCTCATCCAGAACGCCGACAAACCCGTCATCCTCACCGGCGCACAGCAGCCCATCTCCAACGAGATCACCGACGCCAAGAAAAACCTTCGCGACAGCGTCATCTGCGCCCTCGACCCCGGCAGCCGGGGCGTCATGGTGGTGTTTGGCGGCCATGTCATCGCAGGCACCCGCGCCAAGAAGAACAAGACCATCAGCTACGACGCCTTTGCCTCGGTGAATTTCCCGGCGCTGGCACTGGTACAGGGCGACCGTCTGGTGCGGTATGTGCCTTCGCCCTGGCCCACAGGCCCTGTGGAGTTTGGACGCTCGCTCAGCCCCCGCGTCTTCCTGCTCAAGCTGACGCCCGGCCTGAGCCCCGATTTGATCCCCGACATTTTCCGCCTCTACGACTGCGTCATCGTGGAGAGCTTCGGCGTAGGCGGCATCCCCCAGCGGCTGATGGACGCCTTCGCCGAGGGCCTCGGCGACTACGACAAGACCCACAAGGTGCTCATCCTCACCACCCAGGTCACTTACGAGGGCAGCGACGTGGGCATCTATGAGGTGGGCAAGCGGGTCAAGAACCGCTTCCGCTTCCTCGAGGCCCACGACATGACCATTGAGGCCGTCGTGACGAAGATCATGTGGCTGCTGGCGCAGGACTGCGACAGCTTCGACCAACTGCAGCAGCGGTTCTACCGGCAGGTCAATTTTGATACGTTCTATCACTGAGCACGAAAAAGGACACGGCAATGCCGTGTCCTTTTTCGTGCTCAAAACACCATCTGCACCAGCAGCACATAACACAGAGTGCCGCCGGCGATGGAAACCAGCGTCTGGTGCTTCCACTTATGGAGCGCAACGGTCACACCGACGGCGATGGCCTCCGGGATGCCGTGGCTGCCCGAGGTGAGGCTGACGCCCTTGAGGCAGTAGACGATGAGCATTCCGAAGATGGCGGCAGGCAGCACATGGCCCAGGTACTCCACCACCTCAGGCACCTTGCCGCCCCGGGAGCCGAACACCAGAAAGGGCAGAAAACGGGTGAGCATGGTCGCCGCCGCGCAGACGGCGATGGTCAGGATGAACTGGATATTGCTCATTTTGCCGCCTCGCTTTCTTTGGCCTCGATGGGGCGGCGGAGCAGCAGCAGTGCCACAAGGATGCAGACCATCGAGGGGATGAGGAAGCTGCCCGAGCCGAAGATGCGCAGGCAGACCAGCGGCGCGGCAATGCCGATGATGGCACTGGCGTGCTGTTTTTCCTTCTCCCACTGATTGAGGAAGATGACCACGAACATAGCCGTCATGACGAAGTCGACGCCCTCGGTGCTGAAGGGCAGGACAGCGCCGAGGCCCGCGCCCATGGCCGCGCTGGCGACCCAGTAGATCTGGTCCAGCAGGGTGATGAAGAACATGAACCAGCCCTTATCCACGCCCTCGGGCGGCTCTGCCGAACAGGTGATGGAAAAGGTCTCGTCGCTCATGGCGAAGATCATGTAGGCGCTGCGCAGGCCGTAGCCGCGGTAGCGCTGCAGCATGGTCAGGCCGTAGAAAAGATGCCGCGCCTGGATCATCAGCGCCATCAGAAAGGCCGATACCGGCGCAAAGCTGCCCAGAAGCAGCGACGCCAGCACGAATTCCAGCGAGCCGCCGTACACTACCGTACCCATCAGGGGCGGCAGCCAGACCGGCAGGCCCAGCGACTGCACATAGATGCCGTAGCCGAGGCCCAGCACCAAATATCCGGCAAACACCGGCAGCGTCTGAGGCGCTGCGGCCCGGAACGCGCGCCATACCGGTGCGCGATTCAAATTTGTTTTGTTTTGTTCCTGCATCTATTTCAACCCTCCAATACAGTAGTATAACAGGTTTATCTGCATTTGCAAGAACTATTTATAAAGCAAAGAGGGTTCTGTGCGGACGCACAGAACCCTCTTTGCTTTATATCTTTTATTTTTTTGTGAGGTCTTTTGTGTAGAGGGCGCGGGTCGCATTCAGGACAGCGAGGACCATGACGCCGACATCGGCGAAGATGGCCGCCCACATGTTGGCGATACCCAGAGCACCCAGCAGCAGGCAGGCCGCCTTAATGGCCAGAGCAAAGACGATGTTCTGGTAGACGATGCTCTTGGTGCGGCGGGCAATGCGCATGGCGAGGGCGATCTTGGCCGGGTCGTCATCCATCAGGACGACGTCGGCGGCCTCAATGGCGGCGTCAGAGCCCAGAGCACCCATGGCGATGCCCACATCCGCACGGGAAAGGACAGGGGCGTCGTTGATGCCATCGCCCACGAAGGCCAGCATCTCTTTGGGGTTCTTGGCAGCCAGGAGCTTCTCGATCTGGTCCACCTTATCGCCGGGCAGCAGGCCGGCGTGGTACTCGTCGATGCCCAGCTCTGCCGAGACAGCCTTTGCCACCGGCTCTGCGTCGCCGGTAAGCATGACGGTCTTGCGGACGCCGGCCTGCTTGAGGCCCTTGATGGCCTGTGCGCTGTGGGGCTTCACCACGTCGGAGATGAGCAGATAGCCCGCATACTTGCCGTCGATGGCCACATGGACGATGGTGCCGGTCTGGGGGACATCGGGGACGGTGAGGCCCAGCTTTGCCATCAGGCGGGCATTGCCGGCAGCGACCGGCTTGCCGTCCACCTTGGCGGTGACGCCGTGGCCGCCCAGCTCCTCCACATCGGTGACGCGGGCAGCGTCGATGTCCTTGCCGTAAGCAGCCTTGATGCTCAGGGAGATGGGGTGCTTCGACCAGCTCTCAGCCAGCGCAGCGGCTTCCACAAGGCTGTCTTCGGTACCGCCCTCTACGGGGCAGACCTTGACGACCTTGAAGGTACCCTGGGTCAGGGTGCCGGTCTTATCGAAGACGACGACGCGGGTATCGGCCAGCTCTTCCAGATAGGTCGAGCCCTTGACGAGGATGCCGCAGGCGGAGGCGCCGCCGATGCCGCCGAAGAAGCTCAGCGGGATAGAGATGACCAGTGCGCAGGGGCAGCTGATGACGAGGAAGGTAAGGGCGCGGTAGACCCAATCGCCGAAGCGGGCGGGCTGGCCCATCAGCAGCAGAACGATGGGGGGAATGAAGGCCAGCGCCAGCGCGCCGTAGCAGACCGCCGGGGTATACACCCGGGCAAAGCGGGTGATAAAGTTCTCGGCGCGGGCCTTCTTCATGCTGGAATTTTCCACGAGGTCGAGAATTTTAGAGACGGTGGATTCGCCGAACTCCTTGGTGGTCCTGACCTTGAGCAGGCCGCTCATGTTGACACAGCCGCTGATGACCTCATCGCCGGACCGGACATCGCGGGGCAGGCTCTCGCCGGTGAGGGCGGCGGTGTTGAGGGTGGAAGCGCCCTCGACGATGACGCCGTCGATAGGCACACGCTCACCGGGCTGGACCACGATGATGGTGCCGATCTCGACCTCATCGGGGTCTACCTGCTCCAGCTTGCCGTCCTCGCCCTCGATGTTGGCGTAGTCGGGCCGGATGTCCATCAGGGCCGAGATGCTGCGGCGGCTCTTGCCGACGGCAACGCCCTGGAACAGCTCGCCGATCTGGTAGAAGATGATAACGGCACAGCCCTCGACGTAATCGCCCAGCGCGAATGCACCCACGGTGGCGACGGCCATCAGGAAGCATTCATCAAAGGGCTGACGGTTCTTGATGCCCAGCAGGGCCTTGCGGAGCACATCCCAGCCCACCACGAGGTAGGGGATGCAGTAGAGCAGCAGCTCCACCGACGTGGGCAGAGGCGGCAGCAGCTTGAGCACCAGCACCAGCGCCAGAGCGGCGATGATGCGGTACAGCATTTTCTTTTGTTTTTTCGTCACGGGTACCAGCCTCCTTTTGGGGCAGTTTTCTCAGATTCAACAGGTTTTCCCCACAAGGGGCTTGTTTTCCACGCTTTCCCCCGGCTTTTCCACGAGGTTTTCCCGCAAAAAGCCGCAAATACGCGTTCATTTTTCTATTTTTGCGTCCAGGATGTTGAAAACGCCGTGGAAATTGTTGAAAACTGATTTATTTTTCCACATTTTCCACGCGCATCCCGGCAGTGTAAGTCGAAACTCAGATGCCAAAGATCTCGCAGTCGTCCTCGACCTTCTTGCAGGCGGAGAGGACGTTCTGCATGGTGGCCTTGACGTCAGCACCCTCATCGAACTCGACGTTCATCTTCTGGGTCATGAAGCTGACGGTAGCCTTTGCGACGCCGGCGACCGTGTTGGCGGCATCCTCCATCTTCTGGGCGCAGTTTGCGCAGTCAACTTCGATCTTGTAGCTCTTTTTCATAATAAGTACCAGCCTTTCTTTCTATATCCCCGCTCCGCCGCCGTGTGCGGCAGAGCTTGCAGCGTTTTGGAGGCATCACTCTTCGATGTGGTCCATGCCCATGGAGAGGATGCTGCGCACATGGTCATCGTCCAGTGCATAGTAAATGGTCTTGCCGTCGCGGCGGAAGCGGACGAGCTTTGAGTCCTTGAGCACCCGCAGCTGATGGCTCACCGCCGACTGGCTGAGCTGGACGGCATTTGCAATGTCCTGCACACACAGCTCATCGTCGTGGAGGGCGTAGAGTATCTTGATGCGGGTGGAATCGCCGAACACCCGGAACAAATCGGCCAGCTCGTAGAGCACCTCATCGTCCGGCAGCACCGGCGGGGCCTTGGGCAGCTTCTCTTCTGGGGCAAGAGTATTCTCAGCCATCGTTGTCATCCTTTCGCTTCAATATATGAACACCTGTTCATATGTTCATGATAACACGCTGTATGGCTCCTGTCAAGGAGTTTTGTATAAAAAATCAGCATTCTCTTAAAATTGATAAAACAGACCGCAAAACGCAAGAAATTTGCAGATTTATTTTGCAGAAAGGGTGCAATTCAGGGCGAAAGAAAAAGGCAGTCCTGACCGAACTGCCTTTTTCTAAAGCACTGCATTCATGCCCGCTTCTTCTTTTTATAGTCCGCCGCCCACGGCAGATACATGAGGAACAGCGCCAGCGCGGTGGCAGGCAGGAAGCCCAGGATATAATATTTTTCGCCCAGCAGGGCCGTGAAGGTGCTGGTGATGATGTTCCCGTAGGGATTATTGAGGAAATAGAAGTTGGTGTTAAGGGACTTATTCAGAAAGTAGATAGGCAGAGCAGAGCCGAACAGGAACGCCAGCACCTGCGGCACCCGCCGGGGACTGGGACGGTAGCCGCCCGCCACCAGCAGGACTGGATAGAGTACCAGCAGGGCATGGATACTGACGGAGTGCAGATTGATGAGCGTCCACCAAGAGGGGACATCCAGCCAGCTGGGGCAGAGCAGGGCCAGCATTGCGCCCGGGATACAGAGGGCATACAGCTCCTCTTTGCACCAGTTTCTGTCCGTGATCGTGTTGTACAGACAGACGAAGACATTGATATTGCACAGGTGCAGGGGCAGATAGCTCCAATTCCACTGGCCGGTCAGGGCCATCCCCAGCAGAAGGGCAGCTTCGTCCAGCAGGAGCAAAGCGGTGACTCCGACTAAAATGCGCCGCCGGGTGCGGGCAGAACTGCGGCGATACCACAGGGCCGTCCCCACGATAAAGGCAAGCGAAATGGCCAGCTCCATGAGGTGAACAGTGCCATACAGCGGGTAGCATCGGTAATCGGCCCCGTATTCGGCGTGGGTGATGTCGTAGGATTTCCAGAAATCGTTCATCTTCTTTCCCTCCTTGTCCAGCTTATGATACCGCGTTTGGCCTCAGACGGAAAGAGTTTTGAAGGAAAATTCCGAAAACAGGTGCAATGGCGTGGATTTTGTGGTATCCTTACAAATGTGAAATTATCTTCCGCAAACCGCGGCATCACGACAAATTAAGAAAGAGGGAATTTTTATATGTTAGAAGCTGGGATCCGTGGCAAGCAGAGCGTCGCCGTGACCCCCGAGAACACCGCCAAGGCCATGGGCAGCGGCACGCTGAATGTCTTCGCCACTCCCGCACTGGTGGCGCTGGCCGAAAAGACCTGCTGGATGAGCGTCGCCGACGCTTTGGATGAGGGTTGCGGCTCTGTGGGCACCAAGCTGGAGCTGGAGCACACCGCCCCCACACCCGTGGGCATGACCGTCACCTGCGAGAGCGAGCTGACCGCTGTGGAAGGCCGCAAGCTGGTGTTCAAAGTCTCCCTGTACGACGAGAAAGGCCCTGTGGGCGGCGGCGTCCACGAGCGCTTTGTGGTCAACGACGCAAAGTTTGCCGCCAAGGCTGAGAGCAAGAAGGGCTAAGACTCTTTTTTCTCGGCAAGCTCGATGGGCGGCGGGTCGGCAGCCAGCAGCTGCTGCTCGGCCCGGGCCTGAGCTTCCTGCAAAAGCCGTGCCGCCTGTTCGCTGGCACGGAACAGCTCTAAATACATCGCTTTATAGTCCGGCGCAGCCAACACCCCCTTCCGTGTCCCATCACGTTAGAAGCTGTTTTTGTAAGCAGGGTACATCGAACGACGAGAATTTTTGCTCGCAGACAAGGCAATTTTCCGCAGCAATCCTGAGCGGATTGCAAGGGAAATCAACGCAGTATGCGGGCAAAAAGGCCGTTCGGGCGGTGTGCAATGCTTATGAAAACGGCTTCTAAAGGGTTAGTCTGCCCGGCAGGCTGCAAAAAAATCAACCGAGGAGTTTATCATGAAAAAAACCAATCTCTCGTGGGTGGGTGCGTTGCTGGTGTTTGCCCTGCTGCTGTGGTGTACCGCCGCAACGCCCGGCAAAATCGACGACCCTTCCACCTACACCTGCGCCGTGTACAGCTCGGCACTGTCCCTGCTGCCCCCTGTGATAGCCATCGTGCTGGCCCTGAACACCAAAGAGGTCTACACCTCGCTGCTGGTGGGCATCGCCACCGGCGCACTGCTCTACGCCAACGGCAATCTTGAGCTGGCGCTGACCACCCTCTTCTTCAACGAAGACGGCGGCATGGTGTCCAAGCTGTCCGATTCCAGCAACGTCGGCATCCTCGTCTTTCTGGTGATGCTGGGCATTCTGGTGGCCCTGATGAACAAGGCCGGCGGCAGCGCCGCCTTTGGCCGCTGGGCCTCCACCCACATCCACACCCGGGCGGGCGCACAGTTCGCCACCCTGCTGCTGGGCATCCTCATCTTTGTGGACGACTACTTCAACTGCCTGACCGTCGGCTCCGTCATGCGCCCGGTCACTGACCGGCAGATGGTCTCCCGTGCAAAGCTGGCCTACCTCATCGACGCCACCGCAGCACCCATCTGCATCATCGCACCGGTGTCCAGCTGGGCCGCCGCCGTCACATCCTCCGTCCCGGAAGGCTCGGGCATCAACGGCTTTACCATGTTCCTGCGCACCATCCCTTATAACTACTACGCCATCCTCACCATGGTGATGAGCCTCTTCCTCATCTTCAGCGGCCTCGACTACGGCCCTATGAAGAAGCACGAGGATAACGCCCTTCTGGGCGACCTCTTCACCACCGACGACCGCCCCTACGGCGACGACGCGGACGACGGCAGCGACACCCGCGGCCATGTAGTGGACCTCATCGCGCCGGTGCTGGTGCTCATCGCGGCCTGCATCTTCGGCATGGTGTACACCGGCGGCTTCTTCGAGGGTGTGGACTTCATCACCGCCTTCGCAGATTGCAGCGCCTCTGTGGGCCTCGTGATGGGCAGCGCCATTGCCCTGATGTTCACCTTCGTGTTTTACCGGGTGCGGGGCGTCATGACCTTTCAGGACTTCGCCGCCTGCATCCCCGAGGGCTTCAAGGCCATGGTCAGCCCCATGCTCATTCTGACGCTGGCATGGACGCTTTCCGGCATGACCGGCCTGCTGGGCGCAAAATACTACGTCGCAAGCCTGCTCAGCGGCTCTGCAGCGGCTCTGCAGTACCTGCTGCCCATCATCATCTTTGTGGTGGCGGTCTTCCTCGCCTTTGCCACCGGCACGTCCTGGGGTACTTTCTCGATTCTGGTCCCCATCGTCTGCCATGCGTTCCCGGAGGGTGAGATGCTGGTGGTCTCCATCGCCGCCTGCCTGTCCGGCGCGGTCTGCGGCGACCACTGCTCGCCCATCTCCGACACCACCATCATGGCCTCTGCCGGCGCGCATTGCAGCCACGTGAACCATGTCTCCACCCAGCTGCCCTACGCCATGACCGCCGCCGCCATCTCGGCGGGCTGCTATCTGCTCTGCGGTGCAGCACAGGCTGTCCTCGGCGATGCCGCCAACACCCTGACCTCCTTCGTGCTGCTGGCCTGTGCCATCGTCATCGAACTCGTCGTGCTCAGCATCGTCAGGGCGCGGATGGGCCATACTGGGAAGGAAGAAGTCACAAAATCTTAACGGAATCGTAGATTTTTGTCTTCCCCTCCGGCGCAAATCATGGTATACTTATTAAAAGAGTAAATTTTTTGAGCTATTTGCTCACTGGAGGAGAACCCCATGCTGGAAGAAGTCTTTCAGGACGTCTATACAAAATTCAAGTTGCATTTTTATCAGAATGTATTTCAGCGCTTTGCCACCCGCGAAGCCACGCTGACTACGGTGGAGTCCTTCTGCATGGAGGGCATCATGGCGATGGGGGAGCCCACCATTGCAGAGTTTTCCCGCATGATGGGCATCTCCACCCCCAACGCGGCTTATAAAATCGGCAGCCTCGTCAAAAAGGGCTATGTGGAGAAGATCCAGTCCACCACCGACCGCCGCGAATACTTCCTGCGCCCCACCCAGAAATACATCGATTACTACAGCATCAGCTATTCTTACCTGCACACGGTCATCGAGCGTGTGCGCAAGCGCTTCCCGGCTGAGGACTGCGACAAGATGGAGCAGATGCTCTCGGTCATCAGCACCGAGCTGATGCCGGAGCTGGATATGCTGGCCAAGTGCCGCCACCCCGAAGCTCCTAAATCGGAAGAATAAAATACAGCACAACGAAAGCCCCCGGCATTGCCGGGGGCTTTCTCATTATCCTATAAAAGCGAAGCGCGGCCGCCCCGACGGAACGGGACAGCCGCAGCTTCATGGGAATGTAAAAGACAGAGCTTGTCTGGATGTTGGGGGTTATGCCTTCTCCTGTGCAGCGTTTGCAGCGGTGCGCTTATTGATCTTGCTCTGGTTGTAGACAGAGTAGACGATGACCAGAATAGCGACCGTTGCAAAGACCATTGCGATGGGAGAAGTGGTGATGGCGAAGAAGTTGCCGCGCTGGATGTTCATGTAGCGCACGAAGTTCTTCTCGCACATGGGTCCCAGAATGAGGGCCAGCAGGATGGGAGAAAGCGGGAACTCGTACTTGTTCATCAGCCAGCCGATGATGCCAAAGGCGACACAGACGCCCACATCAAAGGCATTCTTGTTGATGGAGAAAGCACCCAGCAGGGAGATGACGAGGATGATGGGGTAGAGCATCTTCTTCTCGACGGAGACGATCTTTGCAAAGAAGCGGACGCCGAGGCAGCCCACCACCAGCATGCAGAGGTTTGCCAGCATCAGAGCTGCGAACACGCGGTAGACGGTAGGCAGCTCGGTGACGTACATCATGGGGCCGGGGGTGATGCCCTTCATGATGAAGGCACCCAGCAGGATGGCGGTGACGGAGTCACCGGGGACGCCCAGAGACAGCAGGGGGATCATAGCGCCGCCGGAGCAGCCGTTGTTGGCGGACTCGGTAGCAGCAACGCCGTTGGGGATGCCGGTGCCGTACAGCTCGGGGTGCTTGCTGGCGGACTTGCTGGCGCCGTAGGAAACGAAGACGGCGATGTCACCGCCTGCGCCGGGGATGGCGCCGATGAAGGTGCCGATGAGGCCGCCGGAGAGGATGTTGGGCCAGATCTTCTTGATGGTCTTCCAATCGGGCAGGACGTTGGTGATCTTCTCGTTGGACTTCTGCTCATGCTCTTCGCCGCGGATAATGCGCTCAACGCCGGCGATGACTTCAGAGACAGCGAACAGACCGATCAGAGTGGGGATGAACTGGAAGCCATCCAGCAGGCCGGTCTGCTTGGTGGTGATGAAGCGGGGGATGCCGTTGGTGGGGTCGAGGCCGACGGTGCAGAGCAGCATACCGAAGAAGGCACTGATGAGGCCCTTGGCCACAGACTTGCCGGAAATTGCGACGATGACCGACAGGCCGAAGACGGCCAGCATGAACATCTCGCCGGGGCCGAAGTTCATGGCCATATCAGCGACCAGCGGAGACAGGAAGGTCATGACCAGTGCGCCGATGACGCCGCCGCAGAAGGATGCGAACATAGCGACGGACAGAGCCTTGCCGGCCTGACCTTTCTTACACATGGGGTAGCCGTCCAGCAGGGTGGCGGCTGCGGCGGGCGTGCCGGGGGCGTGGATGAGGATAGCGGAAATGGAACCGCCGTACATACCGCCGCAGTAGATGCCCAGCAGCAGGCCGATGGACGGGATGAGGTCCATGCCGAAGGAGAAGGGGATGAGCAGCGCCACGCCCATGGTGGCGGTCATGCCCGGGATAGCGCCCAGCAGAACGCCGCCCAGTGCGCCGATGAAGGTCATCAGAAGGACCTCGGGGTTGGACCAGACAGTAGCATAGCTGGAAAGAAGCAGACTAAAATCCATAACTGTGCTCCCTCCTTATATCATGTCCACGAGGGTGCGCAGGAAGTTCAGCGGACCCAGCGGAATATTGACGGTAAGCACCTTGTAGAACACCAGCCACATCAGCAGCGGCACCAGAACGCTCACAAGGACCATCTGCACCCAGTTGCGCTTGCCGATGAGGAACATGATGATCATCGAGAGCACCACAGCGCACAGGATGTAGCCGCAGCTCTTGAACAGAGCAGCGAACAGCACACAGAGGAGCATGACGAGGTAAGCAGCGGCCACGCCCTTATCCTTGAGGGGATTCAGAGTGCCGACTTCGACAGCAACGGGGTCGGTGGGCTTCATGGTACCCATCAGCTTGAAGATGGACTGGATGAGCAGGACCACCGAGAAGATGAGCATACCCACGATCATGACGCGGGGGAAGGTGGAAGCCTGCACATAGGTGTTGGCCACCTCAGGGAAATTATCGGTCTGGAACCACGCCCAGATGCCGATCGCGAGGAAAATGATGGAGCCTACCAGATTGGAGAAGGCCATCGTTTTCATTTTGTCTTTGTTCAAAAGGGGTTCCTCCTCTCTATATCTTCTCATAAAAAAGGGCAGGCATGAACTGCCTGCCCCAGCAAATACTCAGAGAGACAAATCAGAGGCCGACAGCGTCCATAGCAGCTGCGACATCGACAGCAGCCTGCTTCAGGTAGTCAGCATAGCCCTGTGCATCCAGATAGGAGATCGCCTGACCGTTGTTGTTCATGAAGGTCACGAAGTCAGGATCCTCGATGGCAGCGGCGCAGGCCTCTTCCAGACGGGTCATGATGGCATCATCAACGCCCAGAGGAGCGGCCATACCGCGCTGGGTGTAGTAGGTGATGTCGTAGCCCTGCTCCTTGCAGGTAGGAACATCGGGGAAGACGGGGTTGCGCTCTTCGTCCATGACGCCCAGGCAGATCAGGTCGCCGGACTCGATGAAGCTGCGAGCTTCGGCCAGAGAGACGGTAACGCCCTGAATGAAGCCGCCGGCTGCGTTCTGGACAGCGGTAGCAGCGCCTTCCTGATAGGTGATCATCTGGATGTCGATGCCGGTAGCGCTCATCAGGTAGCCGCCAGCGATGTGCCAGACAGAAGCGTTGGAAGAACCGCCCATCTGCACCTCACCGGGGTGAGCCTTGCAGTAATCAATGAAACCGGGCAGGTCGGTGATGCCGTTGTCTGCAGCCCACTTTGCGCCGACGGTGATGGCAGCTGCGTCGGTGTTGACGCGGCACAGGGGAGCGTAATTCTCCCAGGTCAGTTCACTGGTGCCCAGCTTCTTATAGGTAGCCAGCTCGAAGGTGATCATACCGATGGTGTAGCCGTCGGTGTTGGCGTCTGCGATAGCCTGATGGCCCAGGATGCCGCCGCCGCCAGTCTGGTTATCGACAGTCAGGGTGACGCCCAGGTTCTTGCCCATAGCCTCGCAGAATGCGCGCAGGCAGGAGTCCGTGCCGCCGCCTGCAGACCAGGGGCAGATGACGGAAATACCCTTGGTGGGGTAGTCGGTAGACTTGCCGCCGGCAGCGGTGCTGGCAGCAGTGGAAGCTGCAGTAGAGGTGGCAGTGCTGCCGGAAGAACCGCCGCAGGCGGTCAGGACGCCAGCTGCACCCACAGCAGCAGAAGCTGCGAGGAAGTCACGACGAGAGATCTTTTTCATTTCTTGTTACCTCCGATTCACGTTGCGTTTATCCGTATTATGGCAGCGCCGTGCTTTGCTCACAGCGCCATTCCTTCCGCATACGGGTCGCCTTTGGATATTATGATAACGCATATTTTCTCATCCCGCAATTAGATTCAAGCACAAATTTTCCAGTCATTGTTTGTACAAAGTGACCCATCTGATTGGTTTTTGAAGCTTTCTGCAAGCCATCCTTTCGATTCCTAGCTCTTATATCCAAAATTCTTTGCTGATGTATTTTTGATGAATACAGTCATTCTGAAATTCCATCTGTTCATCGTCCGGATTCCATTGTATAATAATATTGTATAAAAATGTCGTAATATTATAAAGATACGCAGCCAGCCGCCCGCGCGGCCCGTTCGGAGGCGATGTTTTCATGCTTTACCGCATCTGGTCCCTTCTCAAGGAAGCATATCATTACGAAAAGCATTCTACGCTGGACTCAGACTACCTGCGCCAGGTGCTGACGCTGGCTGTCGTCGTGCTTTTTGCGCTGAATCTCAGCTGCAACGGCCTCGGCAGGCCCGTCGTCTTCGTCCTCACCGGACTCATCTGCCTTGTGCTTCTGATGGTGGAGTGGCTGCTGCCCCGGGCGAAAAACGAAAAGCATCTGGTCATGTTCTCAAACACGGCCCTCATCGTCATGGGCCTGCTGCTTCTGGTCCTGAACGAGAACGACGGCTTCCAGAACCTGTGGTTCTTCCTGATGCCGGCTACTCTTTTCGTGCAGTCGGGGCTGCCCATCGGCCTGCCGTTCTGCACAGCCTACGGCCTCGCGGCCACCTGCTTTTTGTGGCTGGGTCCCCTTGCCGGCAGCACCCTCTACCGCCGGGACTATGCGCTTTTCTACCCCGCCGCCTACTGGTCGTTCTGCCTGCTGATGATAACGGCGGACATCTTTTACAAACACTACCGCATCCGGCAGGAGCAGAGCGAAAAAGAGATGGAACGTGAGGTCCGGGCCACCATCTGCGAGGCCCGGCAGCTGATGGTCAGCTCTGTGGCCGCCATCAGCCAGATGATAGACGAAAAGGACCGCTACACCAGCGAGCACTCCCACCGGGTGGCCGAATATGCCCGCCTCATCGGGGCGCATATGGGCTTTGCCGGCGAGGAGCTGGACAGCCTCTACCGGAGCGCCCTGCTCCACGACATCGGAAAGATCGCCGTGCCGGACGCCATCCTCAATAAGCCCTCCCGGCTGACGGACGAGGAGTTCGACATCATGAAACAGCACACCGTCTGGGGCCGAAAAATTCTTGAGGGGCTGGAATTTCTGCCTCAGGCCGACTGCGGTGCCAGCTACCACCACGAGCGGTTCGACGGCAAAGGCTACCCCGCCGGGCTGAAAGGCGGGCAGCTGCCGGAGATGGTCTGGATCATCAGCGTCGCCGATGCGCTGGACGCCATGGGCTCCGACCGGTGCTACCGCGGCCACTGCGACAGGGACTACATCATCGGAGAGTTCCGGAAATTGAGCGGGACGCAGTTCGAGCCTGCGGCGGTCAAGGCCGTGGTGGAGCTGCTGGAAAGCGGAGAGATAGCGGTGCAGTGACGCGCCAAAAGGATGTTTTATGAACAAGGATACGCTTGAACGGCTGCGCGAGACGGTACTCGTCCCCCATGGCGACCCGCAGCTGGCCCTCTACGCCAAGCTCGTCGTGGGTCTGCTCTGGCTGGTACATCTGCCGCTGGGGTTTCTGTACGGTGCGCCGCTGCCGTTTTATCTTCTGCTGGGCGGCATGATGCTTCTGGACGGCGTCAACCTCTCTCTGTCCCGCCGCAGTGCCAGCCGAGCGCGGGAGCTGGGTGCAGCGTTGGCGTTTCTGGCCGGCAGCGCCCTGCTTTTCCAGAAGGCTTATGTGGGCTATTTCAGCTGGTTTTTCCTGCTGATATTTTCCTTTTCCTGCACCTTCGTGCTGGGCCTCGTGGACGGCACTTTTATCAACCTTCTGGGCTTTCTCTGGGTGATGGCCTGCCTGCGCGGCGGGCTCATCCCCGACCCCGCCGCCCTCTACGGCGAGAGCTTCGTGCGCCGTTTCCCGTTCCTTTACATCTGCATCCTCGGGGTGGCCTACATCATCATGTTCTCCATCCAGCGCTACTGGGTGGACAAGGCCAAACGCCATCTTTTATTGCAGCAGCGCATCGACGCGGAGAAGGGCAAACTCTCGGAGATGTCGCTGAAGGTCATCACGGCCATGTACAGCGCCCTCAGCTCCAAGATCCCCGAGATCGACCTCCACTGCCAGCAGACTGCGGAGCTGACGCAGGAGATGGCCCGCCGGATGGGTCTGGATGAGGCCGCCTGCCGGGACGGCTACTATGCGGGCCTTCTGCACGAAGTAGGCACCGTGGGCCTGCCCGATGATGTGGTATTGCAGCGGAACATCACCGAGGAGCAGTACCAGCTCTACAAGACCTATGTAGAGCGGGGCTGCCGCATCATTCAGGAACTCCAAATCGTAGACCGGGTGGCCGAGACCGTGCGGTATCACCGCGAAAATTACGACGGCACCGGCTACCTTGAGGGGCTGCAGGGCGAGGCCATCCCGCTGCTGTCCCGCATCCTCGCTGTGGCCGACTTCACCGACCGCCACCGCCGCCGGGGCGAGACGGACGCCCAAATCGCTGCGGCCCTCCGCGAGCGTGCCGGACATGCGTTCGACCCACAGTGCGTGGAAGTCATGTGCGGAATGCTCACGAAAGGACGTAAAAAGGAGGATGCTCCATGCCGGACGAAAAGATGAAATATCCACTGCTGGAATTCGAATATGATAAAAAGCTTTATGAGGAGCTTTTGACGCTGAATCCGCATCCGGAGTTTATGGATAGGGTCAGCACCGTGACAGAGGATTATGAGCACGATGATTTCGGGAGTATTCCCGGTGATGAGAAAAATGCTCTCGGCCACGCAGCAGGTGTTTTATGGAAGATTCAAAAATACGGGACGTCCTTTTCGGATGAAGAAAGCAAAACCATCCGAACGAGAAAACGCTCACGTACAAAAAAGCCAGACCTGTTGTTATTCGTAAACGATTTGGAAAATGATTTTCATAATTACTGTGCTTGCATCAAACATGGCCTCGGAAACAAAGCTGACCTGTGTGCGCTAACGGAGGCTTTGCTCTGTTACGGCTGCGAAGATACTGTATGGGAAGAAGTCACAGAATGGCATACCGCTGTGAGCGAGAATAAAAACTTTGCCAAATCAACATTTCTTCCCAACTTTGACAGACTCTATATCCGACAGGCAGACCGTTTTTTGTTTCTGGAGCTCAATACTGAGGAAGCCCTGAAGTTTTACGGGCTGGCAACAATGTTGTGGGACCATGAGCCGGACGCAAAAGAAACAAATTCGGACGACCATTTTGTTTCATTTACACGTCAGTATGAACTCTACAGCCGTATTTTGAAAGGTGCAAGCTATCCTTATGGCACATCCTCTCAACCATCCGCATTTTTTCAGTTGTATAACCGTATTATTCACTCCGGAATTTCGTCCTCCTCTCTTTCTGAAAAGCTGAGTACCTTCGTTTTATCCATTCAGGAGATAATGGAGTCTCCATCGTCCCGAAGCCTCCATCGAGCCCGGCTTGCTCTGCTGATGTTTATCGTCATAACAAAAAAGCATTTTATCCCTGAGCTTGCCCGTCTTTATGATGACCCTGACAGGGAGCGCTGGGAAGTCGCTATCATGGAAAAATCCCGCCTGCTTGAGGATACCGGTTACTCTATTCTTTCTCACTATGCAGCGCATATGACATGGAAGTCGGGGACACGGTACTTCGACTCTTATCTGAGGCTGGCAAAAGCTGCATATCTTTCGGAACTTCTTTTGGATGAACTGAACGCTGAGGGGGATGCGGCGGAAATCGCTTATTATACATCGGCAGAAGTTTTTTCTTATATGCTCCCTGAAAAATGCACAAAAGAGGAGGGGAAAGAAGGGCGTCTGGGCAAATTGACCGTTATGCATCTGTCCTATATGAATGACCCAAACGAAGGTAAAACTCTGCAAAAGGCAATTTACGGCCCATCGTATGGAGCACTTCAAAAAGGCCGCAAACCTCTGGATGTTCCCTTTGTATTTGTAAAATGCTTCAGCCCCCGCATCGACTACCTGCCCATGTGGGAAATGTATGGCGACCACGCCAGAGGCTGCTGTCTTGTCATCGACTGGGAAACATCAAAATGGATGGAAGAAGAAGCCGAGCCTGTTCTCTATCACGTCTGTTACCTTCGGAAACAGGGAAATTCGTATGTAGTCTTGAACGAAGACAATGAAAAGCTTTCCCGCTCCTGCCGCGCCATAAATTCACAGCTCCAGGAACTGCACAATGTCGCCGAGGAAATCGCAGAACAGGACCGCCGTTATCTCGATGATGTCCTAGGGAAAGTCCTCTACCTCTTCAAAGACAGCAGCTACAGCTACGAGCAAGAGCTGCGGGTCATCTACCAGACGAAGGACAACATCCTCCATACTGACGGCGACAGACCGTGGCTTTTCGTGCAGACACCTTTTCCTCTCCAATTAGACGAAGTCATTCTGGGCCCGAAGTTCCCGGACGTCAGCACCCGGGTGCCTTACCTGCAGGAGCAGCTCGACCTGATGTGCGAAAAGACCGGCACGGAAAAGCCACGCATCACTCTTTCTGAAATCGACTACCGTTGACACAAAAACAGCCCGCAGACCGGATTTTTGTCCGTCCGCGGGCTGTTTTTATTTCCTGTGAAATCATACCTTCCCGGCACCCTTGTCCAGTATCTTGTCGAAGCGGGAAAAGAAGGTGATGGCTGTAATGGTCGCTGCCAGAATATCACTGACCGGCTCGGCGAGAAAGACGCCGAGGCACTTATCTACCGTGAAGCAGGGCAGGATAAAAATCAGCGGGATAAGCAGGATGATCTTCCGCAGACAGGCCAGCAGGAGGCTAACTTTGGCCTGACCCAGCGCCATAAAGCTCTGCTGGCAGGCGATCTGAACGCCCATGGCGAGGATGCCCGCCATGTAGATGCGCATGGCCCATGTGGTGTATTCGATGAGGGCGGCATCCGAGGTAAAGATGCCCGCCACCACGCCGGGGACCAGCATCATGAGCAGCCAGAACAGGGTGGTATAGCCGAAGCAGAGTGTGAGCTGGAAGCGGAACGCCTCCTTGACGCGGGGCTTTTTGTCTGCGCCGAAGTTGAAGCTCATCACCGGCTGGCCGCCCTGACAGATGCCCTGAATCGGCATGGTGCAGAGCTGGGACACGCTGGTGATGACGGTCATCGCGCCCACAGCCACATCGCCGCCGTAGCGGGCGAGGCTGGAGCTGAAACTGATGGAGAGCAGACTCTCCGTCGAGAGCATGACGAAGGACGAGATGCCCAGCCCCAGCACCGGCAGGATGATGTTTCGCTCCACTTTGAGATTTTCTTTCCGCAGTTTGAGGATGGTCTTGGGGCCGGTGAGGAACTTGAATATCCAGCAGGCACCCACGGCCTGACTGAGCACCGTCGCCACTGCCGCACCCCGAACGCCCCAGCCAAGACCAAAAATCAGGATGGGGTCGAGGATGATGTTGATGACTGCGCCGATGACTGTCGTGAGCATACTGATCTTCGCAAAGCCCTGGGTCGTGATGAAGGGGTTCATGCCCATGACCAGCAGCACGAACACCGAGCCGAGGATGTAGATGCGGCCATAGGCCACCGCATAGGGGAGAGTGGCGTCGCTGGCACCGAAGAGCCGCAGCAGGGCGGGCGCACCGGCATAGAAGCCCGCCGTCAGCACCACAGCGAAAAACAGCAGCACGGTAAAGCTGTTGCCGATGATTTTTTCGGCCTCGTCTTTATTGCCCTGTCCCAGCGCGATGGCCGTGCGGGGCGCACCGCCCGCGCCGATGAGCATGGCGAAGGCGTTCAGGAGCATAAGGATCGGCGCAAACAGGCCCACGCCCGTCAGCGCCGCCGCGCCGATGCCCTCGATGTGGCCGATGTAAATGCGGTCTACGATGTTATAGAGCAGATTGACCACCTGCGCCACCACGGCGGGTATCATCAACTGCAAAAGCAGGGGCTTGACCGGCCCGCTGCCCATATCCTGTCGATTCTGTGCCATAGGTTCTCCTTTGAGTACATACTTCAAATTTGAAATAAATATAGCACACCCCGTTCTGCCTGTCAAGCACAAGGGGAAGGGCTTTTTGTATTTCCAGTTGACGGAAAGGCGGGATTTTGCTATAATAATTAAGCTGTATTGTGAATATGGAGCATTACTCAAGTGGTCGTAAGAGGTCGCACTCGAAATCCAAGTGGATGCTTCGCCGGATGCCTCCATATCACACGAGGGGACGTCAATTTTGATGTCCTGACAGGCTTCGGAACCTGTCTGAACGATGCGTTTTCTAACAATATTCTAACAGCTTTATCATTCGGAATCAAGATAATGTTACAATACAAATTGTAGCATTATCTGATATGTATACGGAGAGGTACCCAAGAGGTCGAAGGGTCCGCACTCGAAATCGAGCTGGCTTTTTGGAAGAGGGAACCCGATTTTTCTAGGTTTCAAGCCACTTTTCAGTGATTGCTTCAAGGCGTTTTTTGGGGGTTCTCTCCTAAAATTCTCTCCAAAGTTTTCCCGGAGCGTTCAGCACGTTCCAACAATTTAATATGTGGAGCAGTACTCAAGTGGTCGAAGAGGCGTGACTCGAAATCTCGTAGAACCGTAAGGTTGCCAGGGTTCAAATCCCTGCTGCTCCGCCAAACCGAATGGACAGATGAATTTTATTCGTCTGTCCATTCTTTTTTGCCGGAACAGCGCCCGCTGCACCCTGTCTTTTTGGGGCTTGGCATCATGCGGATGCATTGCCATAGCCCAGACATTCCAGCATAGCCTGTGCAGAAGAAAGTTTGGAAGCGTAGTCCAGGTGGGCATAGATGTTGGCGGTGGTGGAGAAGTCGCTGTGGCCCAGCCATTCCTGGATCTGCTTCATGGGAACGCCGTTTGCTAGAAGAAGGCTGGCACAACTATGGCGCAGATCATGAAAGCGGATGGGGCGCAGACCGTTTTTCTCCAGCAGCTTCGGGAACTGCTCGGAAACATAATTGGGGCGGAGGATGTTCCCGATCTCGTCCACACACAGATAGCCGAGATAGTCTGGATTGTAGCTGCTGCGGCACAGACGGCGGTAGGTCTCCTGCTGACCTTTCAGCTCCAGCAGACGGTCACGGATGGGCGGCACCAGAGGCAGGGTGCGCAGACTGGATTTGGTTTTTGCACGGTCGGCCTGAACAAGGACTTTTTTGCCGTCAATGGATGCCTGTGTGACGATACGTTTGACCTCCATTGTATTGGCTTCAAAGTCGATGGCATCCCATTTCAGCCCCAGCACCTCGCTGCGGCGCAGGCCATAGAAGGATGCCAAAAGGACCGGTATCTCCAGTTTGGTTCCATATGCCGCCTCGGTCAGGGCGTGGATCTCTTCGGCAGTGTAGTAGCTGCCTTTGAAATCGTCCTTTTTCGGACGTTCGACCTTATCTGCCGGGTTTGAGGGGATCAGGTCGATCTTGACCGCATACTTCAAAGCTTTGTGGATATTTGCGTGATAGTGGATCACGGTGTTTGGCTTGACCCGCTCCAGCTGCTTGGCGTAGAAATCCTGTAGATCGGTGGCTTTCAGCTCTACCAGCTTGATGCTGTGTTTGCGGAAATAGGGAACGATAATGTGCTCTACCATTCCCTGATAGCTTGCGTAGGTCGTGAGCTGGATCGTGCTTTTCGTGACTTCCAGCCATTTCAGCATGAAGTCGGCAAAAAGAATGTCCTCGTCTAAACGGATTTCGGCTACAGTGACTGGGGGGATAAAGTTCCTCCGACGTTCCTGCAAAAGAGCCTCGGCTTTCTTTTTGTTTTTCTTGACCGGAAGGCCCGTTGATTCCCACTTGGTCCTTCGCTTTCCGGTTTCATCCTTGTAACTCAGAACGATGTAATAGAAGTTGTTTTTTTCTTGCAGATGCCCTGCTACCATGGTGTTTCCTCCTGTTCTTGTGCATCCACTTGAATTTATGGAACTTCTGCTGCTGACACCACCAGTGTATAAAACAGCAGGAGAGAATGCAAGGATGTCACGTCTGCGCTATGTTGTCGGGTGCAAATGCGATCAGATAGGTTAAAAGATGCGCTTTGGGAATGCGGTAGAAGCGCCCGATCCTCAAATGCTGGACTTTTCCGTTCTTCAAAAGTGCATAACCGGTTTTGGTGCTGATCCCCAATATCTCGCACATTTGTTCGATATTCAGGACATCCGGGTAATCCCGAAGCATGATACGGTAGGCATCACACGGATGCAGAGTTTTTTCTGGCAACGGTCGATCCCTCCTGTATTGCATGGGGCGGGCATTCCTGTTCCAGGGCCAGGCTGCATTTTAGGGCATTCTCAATTTGCTGCATTTCCTGGTCAGTGGTCATCCCCATAAAATTGCAGATGCGCTTCTTATCAATGGTGGAGATCTGCTCCAACAGCACGATTGATGGACAGCGGAACGCAGGGTTTTTGTCCACGAGGACATGGGTGGGCTGATTTGGCTTTTTGGAGACCTTTGAGCTCACAGCTGCAACGATCACGGTGGGAGAAAATTTGTTTCCTGTATTATTTTGCAAAACAATAACAGGGCGTTTTCCTCCTTGCTCGGAGCCACTGTGCGGGTCGAGGTCTGCAAAATAGATCTCACCACGGTGGATGTTCAGACTTTTCAGCGGCTTGCCCCCCTTTTTATGTAGGCAAAAGCAGCCCCTATGGGCGGCCTTTGCAGTGAGAAGAACCCCCTAGGACCGGGAAAGTAGCATTACGGCTTGATAGGTAGGTTGCGGCGGCGGCTGGCACCGTTGTAGGTGCGCAGGATCAGCATCATATACTTGTAGCGGACGGTGCCGCTCAGGGATTTTTCATCCCGTACCAGGGTCATGGGGTGGACGGTGTGCAGACGTTTGACCAGACGCTCCGGGTCATACTCTCCCTGATAGAGGGCCACAAAACGCATCATTCCTTGAAGGATACCGGAGCGGAGAGAATCCGGGTCTCCCTCCCATCCTCTTGCCAGCATGGTCAGAGCTTCTTTGTAGAGGTCTGCGCCATAGGTCTTGTACTCCTTGAAGGCGGTGCGGATGCAGATGATCTTCCATGGGGCACGGTAGCTGTCCAGACCCAGCTGCAAGCCGGTGCTTTCGGTGGCGTTCAGGAAGGCGATAGCTTCGGCGTCCTTGCCAAACAGAGCCGCACGCAGCTTTGCGCCGGCGGTCAGAGGTGCGGAAACGCCGGTCTGCCTGGAAAAGAGGATGGCTTCTTCCTCCTGCGTCAGCCCGTAGTACACCTTGCAGATGATGGGGAGGTCTGCACCTCCATTCATGGCTTTGCGGGTCATGAGGGTGTGCTGCCCATCAAAAACGTAGTAGTGACCATCCCGGTAGCTGACCTTGGGAGGGTTGGCGATCCATTCGGTGAACTCTGCGGACATCCGCTCAATGTTCGGGATGCTCAGTTCCCGCTGGTATTCGGCAGGGATCTCCAGATAGGCGCTGTTGAGGACCTTCTCCTCATACGGCCGCTGCGCAAAGAGCGCTTCAATAACGGCTTCATCGGTGATCTCAGGCATGGTGCGGAGGCAGTTCAAATGGCTCATATCGTATCCTCCAATCTTTGCAGATAGTCTTTGACCTTCTGGATCGTTCTCTTTACCACAGCACGATTGCCTGCATCGGTCAGAAGGTCGGGATAGTCCCGAAAAACACTCTCCCAGCGTCGGATCATACTATTGACGGCACCGGATACTTCACAGAGCATGGCCGCTCCGTCCGCAAGCTGTTTGGCATGGTAGCGCCCATTTGCGATCTCAAGAATCTGCTGGCGGTCAGCTTTCAACGATTCTCCGGCTTTTGGTGGAAAAGTCGGCTCGGATGGAGTTGGAGCGGACGTTGCATCTTCATCGGATGTACCGGCATCGGACAGCGGTGTAGTTGTGGCTGGAGGAGATTTCTGTTTTTGTGACAGCGGCTCTTTGGCTTTGCAGATTGCAGCGACCAGCGCCGCACGGTCTTCCGGAGGGGCACGGGCAACGGATGCGATCTCAGAGGCGGTAGGTTTGACCTCGCCGGAAAGCACTTTTTTCCGTGTGCCAGGAACGGCTTCTTCGGCGGCGTCTACACCTTTGGAAAACTGTTCTGCACGAAGTACTGTGTTCTTGCTAATGCCGTTTTCAGCGGCAATTTTTTTACAAGTTGTTCGGCTGTTACCCAAATCCCCATTTTGGGAATTTGGGCTAAATGTGCCGTTTGAACTACGGCTGTTTCCGTGATCTCCCCCTAGCTTCATTTTCTCAGCCTCATACTGTTTTCCGATAAGGTACTTCTTTTGTTCCGGGGTGAGGTTGCGCCGCCCCAGCTGATTCTTGCAGATCCAGATGATCGCTTCATAGCGGCTGGCGAACTCTTTCTCGTGGATGGTAAAAGGGATCTCTGGGTGCTTCTTGGCGATCGTGTAACGGTTGTGCCCATCTACGATCAGGCCCTCCCATACAATGATAGGGTTGAGGATGCGTCCATCCCGTAGAATGTTTGCTTCCAGCTGGTTCAGTTCTTCAAATGTAAGGGGTGGGATCTTGCTCTGAAATTCCGGGTCGGTCTTAAGCACATTCGGATTCATCGTCAAAGCGTCCTTTCTTAAAGGAGGTGGCTTTCGGGCTGGTGGGCTGGATGTAGTAGTCGTAGCCGAAGTTTGTCTGGCAGTAGGTGCAAGGCTCTTTGGTGAATTGCCAGGGATCGGCACGGCGGACACGGATGCCGCGGGTGTTCCGAAATGCATTCAGGCAGCGGGGGCAGAGGGTGGTCAGGGTCGATTCATCGGTGAAAGTACGGCTCATAGAAAACACCTCCGTGTCGTTGAGATGAATGTTCGATATGGAAAAGCCCACGGCCCGGATTCAGGAGAATCACGGTGGTGGGCTTTGAAAGATTTGCGTTAAGTTCCCACCCTATTTGTCCTCGACGCCCGGTGGGGTTGGAATGCACTCTGGTTCCCGGAGTTTCACCGGTCTCATTGGCGTTTCAGCCACCCCGCCTTCTTTGTGGCCGGGCCGCGAGTTACGGAAGTTTCATTGTTTTGTCCAGAGGAATGATATTCAGTTTTCAAGGTACGGCTCCCAGTTTGGGGCTTTGCCCTGTCTGGGGAATGCCCTGGCTGTGAATGTATGATACCGCAGAATTTTTCCCGTCGGAACTCTCTTGCAGGGAGCCTTTGGTTCCCTCTAAGAGAACCTTGTTACAGTTCTTTCTTTATGCGTTCTAAAATTTCGATCGCAGCGTTCAGTTCGGAGGCAGCCTTGCTGGTGCTTTGTGTTTTTCCCAAAAGGAGATAGTCCAGTGATACATCAAAAAATGCAGAGATCTCGATAACAAGATCAATAGAAAACAGCCTTCTGGCGTGCTCCAGCGCTTTTACATGATTCAGGCTGATATTGAGCTGCTCAGCAAGCTGCATTTGTGTGAGGTTTTTGCTTTCGCGCAAAGCTTTCATTCTCTTTCCGCATTCCACAGGATCAAAGCGCATGGGTTTACCCTCCAGATCTTGACGTGTGAATGAACGTGCAAAATCTGGCGCTCAGGGATATCGGGCGATGTACGTCTCCCAGCCTCGGCGCATACGTCACTCCCAAAGGGGCGACGGAAGCAGATCCCGAAACGCAAAAAAGACCGGCAGACAGCCGCAATTTCTCTAAAGAAATCGCTTCCGTCTGCCGGTCTCGTCCGGCCTATAGCCGGTCCAGTCCTATCTGACAAACTCTTGACTCCTGAATTCCGTCCCTGAGGGCTAAACCCAATCCGACGCAGATACAATATGTCTCATGCAATATTCAGTTTGAATGGGTCTCAGGCAAACTCCTCAAAATAGAGGGATGCCCTTGTGACGGATATTTTGTTCTTTTCCATCTGGATGACCCAGTGCCGGTTGCACTTGGAACATTTTTGCAAACCGGTGACGATGATCTTTCCACACATGAGGCGGGTGCCGCATCGGGGACAGGTAGAAATGTACAGCTCGGATTGAAAATCGTTCTGCATAAGGACCTCCTTTTCATGTGAGAAAGATCTGCGGTGAAAATAATAAAAAAGACCGCAAACGACTCTTCTGTATATTCCAAATAGGGATATGGGAAGCTTCGTTTGAGGTCTTTGTGTCCATTATTTTACTTGTTGGGTTCTTTGGGAGGAGTTTCATGATCCGGCTGGGGATAGTTACAAACGGGACGCTCGGGCTGATATACGCCTCCCATGCAAGAAGGAGGCCAGCCAAATCGCTCGAGAACAATGGCGCGGTTCAGGATTTCCTTTCCGATGTTATTCAACAGCTTCATACAAAAAACCTCCATGCTTCTGTTTAATTTTCTCGGCCACTATAAGCAGTATACTGACTAGTATGCCATTAAAACTAAAAATCAGTACCTGAGGGAACCCAAGCTGGACAGAAATGACTTGTATGATTGTAATACAGACAAGTGTGAAATTCTTTTTTTTCCGGTTTGAAGATATGATTTCTTGTTCAAAGTGTAGTTGCGGCGGATAAATAGGGTTGGTTCTAAATGCAGCTAGAATCAATAGAATATCAAGTGTCCACATGGTGAGCGAATTTATGCGCATCAGAACAGGGGCGAATATATAAAGAACAATGAAGGTTGTTACTGTTGTCAGCAGAATACACATCCAATTATAAGGAGCATGCCATCCACCCATTCGCCGACGCAAAAAATACATTGTTGCCATAAAAACAAGCGTGTTGAAATATTGATTGGAAATAATGCAACAAATCGACAGGATCAGAAGAAAACAGAATTGAAGAAGTTTTTTTCAACTACATAAAGACACCAGGTGTAATTGTTTTCTTCGACCCAATTGTGCCGGAAAAACCATTCGGTCAATCGGCGGGAAATGCTATGAAGCATCTGTTTTATACCTCTCTTTGGACAGTATATAACACATTTTTAGAACTATATGTAGATTTTGCAGTGAGATTGGCTATTTTTGCAGTGAAATCGGTATACGCTTATGAAAGAGTTTCAGGAATTTGGGCAGAGAAGCAAAATAGGCTCGAATCTTCTTTATAGGCTATGGCAAAAACGGCCTTATAACGATTTAGAATTGCAGCAACATTCTTCAATCCGTAGCCGTGTTCTTCGGATCGTTTGGAAGGCAGCACAACTTGATTGTCTAAAACTTTTACAGGAAATGCGGTCGTATTTTCAATATAAAGAAAACTGCTCTCTTCTTCTACTTTCATCACAAGGGTTATTTTTTTACTTTTATCATCTGTGATCTTCTCACAAGCTTCAATGGCGTTGTCAACCAAATTAGAGAGGACAACAACAAGATGCTCATCTTTCAGTCCAAAACAGGTGAGATCATCCAATTGAAATAAGAAGTGAACCCCTTTTGACTGCGCGATATGGTATTTCTGACTCAAAAGCACATCTACAACCAGCCTGCCCGTCTTAACGATCAGTGAAGTGCTCATACTATCTTTCATGACCGTTTGAATATAGGGCAACAATTCGCCATGAGGAGCTTCGCATTCTGCCAAGCCGTAAATGATGCTGAGTTGATTTTGAAAATCATGGGTCATTTTTCGCTGGTTCTTATAGGCGGTTGCCCAAGCTTCAACAATATCGTTTTGATATTTGATGTTTTGTGTCAAAACTGTATTATCTTGGATAAGCTGCTGTTCTCGATCCAAATAATTTAGCGTAACAAATGCAAAAGCATTCATTATAAACAAAGCAATTGTGCAGAATAAGATTTCTCTTGCAGCAAAAGGAACGATCCAATATAAATGCCACAAGAAAACGGAAATAAACATAGAGACAATGGGCAAAACAAAAATTTTCAACCAGTGTTTCCATGTGGTGTGATGAAAATAAAATCGCTGTTTTACAGCTGATTTGAAAATCGTAAATAGCAATATTTCAAAGATCTTTGCAATATAACAAATCAGATAGTATCCATATGGGTCACGATACAATTCTTGCATGGTGATATTTTTCAGAATTGTAATGGCCATAAAAAAGAAATTGTCGGCAATGTTTATAAATGATGAAAACAAAACTGAAATTGCGATACATTTTATCGAAGGAACACGGTATATTACAACGAGCCAAAGCGAGTCAACACAAGTGAGAAGCACCAGCTTAAAAAGCACATTTGACTCTGAAATCGCCAGGCAAATAAAGTTCAGACCCGTCAACACAACGGTAGAGAGTATAAATTTACTTGAGGTGATCTTTTTCTGAAAGAAAGCGCCGGAAAAAACCATAAAAGCTAAAACTTCGATAAATACTACAAAATAGTTTAAGAGGAGGGATAGTTCATAACTCATAAGCGGCGGCCTTTCCACATAAGATACTCTGCACAGATTGCTTTGTAATCTTTTTCAGAGACCTTTAAGATCTCGCCATTTCGTAATTGCGCTGTATATCCTGAAATTTTGCTGATATAAGACATATTAACGAGAAAACTTTTTTGCAGGCGAATAAAGCCTTTTCCAGACAACCGTTCGGTATAATCGTTCATTTTTCCACGGCACTCTAATACAGGGGAAGCAGCTTCTGTTGTGTGTAATAAAACACGACGATAGGGAGTACCCTCAACGTATAAAATGTCTCGTAAGGGAATTTCAATCTGAAGGTTTTTTGAGTCAACCACGATCGTTTCCTTGCCGTCCAAGAGTTTGTCTTGAATCGCATCCAGACAGGAGTCAAGCTCTTCTATATAGTTTTCTTTCAAAATATAACGGAAAGCACTAACTTTATATCCACTGGGGGCAAATTGCAAAAAGGCCGTTATAAATACCAATATAAGGTCAGGGTAGTGCTGACGGATTTGAGAGGCAACCTCCAGGCCGTTCATCTCTGGCATATCAATATCCAAAAATACAGCGTGCAGAGTGCCAAGATTAGAATTTAGCAGATCTTGCGGATGGGAGAAAATATGGCAGTTCAAAGCCCAATCTCGTTTTGCAAACCCCATACTGATTTTCTGATATAATTGATCAGAGAATCGCAGATCATTATCAAGAATAGCAATTCTCATAAGCGACACGCACCTTTCGACTTGCCTTTTTCTTTTTACCATACAGCTATTTGCCTCACTCTGTCAATGATTTTTTAAGATGTGCTTATCTTTAGCACAATTAAAGCTTGGATTTATGCTAAAGTCAAGAAAAGTTCTGATGATTAGCATAAAATGAGGCGTGCCTATGAAAATCTATGATTTTAATGGCAAGAAAAATATTAGCGGAGAACGCATTCGAGAAGCTCGAATCAAGATGCATCTATCACAGAAAGCGTTGGCTGTACGGTTAAAGCTGGAAGGAGTGGAATTAGAAAGAGACTGTATCAGTAGAATTGAGATCGGCACTCGCTTTGTTGCTGATTATGAGATAAAGATGATAGCAAAGACGTTGAATGTTTCCGTTTTGTGGCTCTTAGGGATCGAGTGACCTTGGTGAATGAACCAAGGTCACTTTTGTTATATATGCGTTGATTTACCAGAAGTGGCGCAGCAAGAAGCCGCGTTTTTGGGGATCTTTTTTTGTGTAGAGGAGGCCACAGCTGCCACAATTCCCTTTTTCACTGCACAAAAGCCTGTTTGTACTGAAAAATGCCAAATTCATCTCTCAACAGTGCTAATATAAAGACGACCAAAGCGCTGGAATAAGGGCTGCCAGACAAAAGTTGTTCACAGGAGGGATTAAAATGCACCTAAAGGAATCTGCCTACAACTTCATTTATGATGACCTGGGCAAAGATCAGATTGTATTTTACAACTCACGCACTGGTGCACTGGCAGTAGTGCATGAAGATCAGTATAAGCAGTATAAGGGGTTTCAGGAGAAAGGAAAAGAAATTGAGGATGCGGAGTTCCTCAAGAATCTTTTGAAATGCGGATATCTGCTTCCAGCAGAAGTGGACGAGAAGTTCCTAATCAAAACCAATATGATGCAGGGGCGGTATAACAAGAATTTGCTATCCTTAACTATTGCACCTACGATGGCGTGTAATTTCAGATGCATTTATTGTTTTGAGAAAGGGCATTATGGCAATTCCCTGATGGATGGGGAAACACAAATTGCATTGATGAACTTTATCAAATCCCACTTGGATGGAGTGAAAAACATTAATGTTACTTGGTTTGGTGGAGAACCTCTTTTGGGAATGTCTGTCATCGAAAGCCTGTCCGAACAGATTATAGCTTTGTGTGAAGAGAAAGAGCTTCAATACCAAGCGGGAATTATTACAAATGGGTATCTTTTGACGCCGGAAAATGCAGAAAAGCTGAAAAAATATAATGTACGATATGCACAAGTTACTGTGGATGGACCAAAAGAAATTCATAATGAACGGCGTCCAACGGTTAATGGACAGGGAACATACGATGTTATTATGAATAATCTAAAAAGTATCTGTGGTATCTTACATGTGCATCTAAGAATCAACGTCGATATTAAAAATATCGAATTAGCCAACGAGGTAGTATCTCATTTGAAGCAAGAAAACATGTTGGAATACATCCACCCCTATCTCGGGCTGGTTATTCCATACAATGGAACGTATGAGGCTGATAAATGTCTTACAAATGAACTCTATTCAAAATACAACTTGTATTTTATGAAGAAAAACAATATTCCGTTTCAAACAACATATCCGAGACCTCGTGGCAATCACTGCGTTTCTGATTTCTATAACGGGTGGGTCGTTGATGAAAAAGGATATTTGTATAAGTGCTGGAACGATATTGGTGAGATTTCAAAAGCAGTCGGGAATATCAACTTTGGAGAAAATAGTCTGCAAAGCACAAAATTGATTTCCGAATATTCATCTTGCGATTTCTTTGAAGATCCCAAGTGCAAAGAATGCAAGCTGTTGCCGGTGTGTATGGGAGGCTGCCCCCATAGTCGTGTGGAAGGTAAAACAATTTGTCATCAATTGAATTTTCGCATGAAGGACTACCTTATTGAATATACACGAACCCTTGTTTCCACAACATAATGTCTGAACAAAGCTCAAATATTAAAGGGAGGTAATAATATGCCTGTATCGCGATTCTTGATTCCCTTGGTTTCTACTGTTTGGATCTTTAGTGTGATGGGGGGGATGGGAATGCATGTATTGGCAGAGCAACCCACAGAAGTACAGGCGGTAAGGCGACAGTTTTCAACATTGGAGGAAGTGACCGCTGTCCAAGTCCAGGAGGAGGGGTCGACGGTCCGCTTCCTACCGGGGGAGGGAGAGGAAGTCTGCGTCCGCTATGCGGATACGACAGCGGAAGCACTGTACGAGATTCAGGTCGAGAACGGCACCCTGGTCGTCCAAAAATTAAAAGCCCCACCCCCGAAAGTTGTCACCATCAACGGAACGATTATGCAGTTTGAGGTGGACAGCGCCTATGACCTGGAGATTGTCCTGCCCCAGCGTCAGTATAAGTCGATCGTTGTAGAAAATCCGTCCGGAGGCAATGTAGAGATGGATTCTATTACAGCCAAGGAAATCTGCACTGAGTTAAAAAATGGATCTTCGGTGTTTTCAAAAACACAGTCTGACAGAATAAAATCAGAAATTGAAAACGGCTCCGTAGTGTTCGAACATCCAACTTCCTCTCAATACGATTGCACGGTGAAGAACGGAGAGATCAAGGGAGATGTTGTAGGCAGGTATGAGGATTACACGGTAAAGGCTAGGGTCAAAAATGGTTCTTGTATGTTGAAATCTCGCTTGGATGCTGCGAATCAACACGCAATGAATCTCTACGTGGAGAATGGTCGAATCGAAGTCCATTTTAAAAATTAATGATCTCCGACTTGCTGACGGGTTGGAGATGCTGCGGCAAGGGCTTGGCGGTTTTAGCATCTACTTTTTCGTAGGCTCCGCCCCGCCCTGTGGGCAGCTCCCCGGTCTCATCATAGTGGAGCAATACTTCCCGGAGCATGGATTCTGCCTTGCGCTTGTTGCCCCGGACGGTCAAACCTGTGGAGATCCACTTGATCCTCCGCTTGCCGTTGGCATCATAAAGATTGATCACGAAATAGAAACGTCCATACGCAGCGTTGCAGAAGCAGGACAAAAAGGCGTTACATCCGTATAGCCTGAGATTAAAGCATTTTTCTCAACACGTTCGCAGGCTTTGGAATAAACCCCCTTGCTTTCGGCAATATAGCGAGAAAACGGCGTGAACAGCGCCGCAGGATAAGGTGGCTGCTGCGGCAACTGTATGATGGAGACCTTTTTTGATAGATTGAAAAAACAAAATATTCTGTGATTTTGAGAAAGATTATCCTTCCTTTGAAGTGTTCTCCGAAGTGATTGCTGATGATATCGACTATTCTAATGCAGAATCCAAGCGAAAACAAAATGGATGCCTCCCGTAAAATTCAGGGAAGCATCCATGATGAAAAGTTAATGATTCAATTTTGAACCGGTGTCCGGAAAACTGGGGACAGATCATTTATTTTACAACAGCAATGGCCTCAATCTCGATCGTCATTCCCCCATTGAATTTGCCCACCTGCATCGTGCTTCTTGCCGGCGGATCCTCCGGAAAATACTGCCGGTAGGTTTCATTAAACAAAGCGAACTGATCAATATCTGCCACAAAGACTAAGGTCTTAAAAACATGATCCATATCAGATCCGGCTTCCTCCAGAATTGCTTTCATGTTCTTCATAATCTGATGTGTCTGAGAAACAATATCATCGGGAGCTGCCAGTTTCCCTGTTTCCGGATCCACACCTGTTATACCTGCTGTATAAATGAGATCTCCGATTCGAAATGCTTGGGAATACCAGCCGCCGGGCTGTGCAGCTTTGGACGTTGAGATTTTTTTCATTTCCATAAGATTATCTCCTGTTCTTTGAGAAAAGGCTGCTGTACAAGCGTGCAGCAGCCTTTAAGATCTTTTGTAAATTAGTTTCCGTCAGCTGCGGTTCTGTTTTTCTTATCGAAGAAATAGTAGGCAGGCAGACCGGTAACAAGTGCAACGCCACTGGCAATCAAGGCTGCAGTAGGTGCCCACATGAACGTGGAAACCAGAAGGATGCCGTTTGCAAAAATTGCAATAACCGTCATAATTTTCCACGCCGGGCATTTCCAGCCGGGGTTATAGTCAGCCTTTTTGCGGTGAACAAACATGGTGCAGAACACCAGCATGTTTTTCACCAGACAAATAAATGTGAAATAGCCCAGAAGATCGTTGATGCCGGAAACGCAAACCAGAATGATTGCGTAAATAGCCTGAGCCATCAGTGCAAAGGAAGGCGTATTGTATTTGGGATGTACTTCCGCAAAACGGCTGTACCATAATCCGTCCTTTGCCATTGCGTACTCCAGACGAGGCTGGTACATCGTTGCACCGGAAACCGATCCCGTAATTACAACGATTGCCATCAGCGCGGTGATGATGCCTGCAGTGGAACCGATTACAGGGATTTTTGAGAATGCAAGCGCAATAGGAGCATCGGAGGCCGCAAGCTCTCCCAGAGGGATCAGGCCTGCTGCAATGGTAGAAAGACCGGCGTACAGAAGAATGACAATTGCAATGCAGTAGATCATTACCTTTGGCATGGTCTTGTCGGGATCTTTTACTTCGCCTGCCATATAGCAAGCGCCTATTGCGCCATCGTAAGACCATGTGGTTGCAGATACGCCGGCGAGCAAGGCGGCAATTCCTACAGGAGCGCCTGCAGCAGCGGGCACAGAAATCAACTCAGTGTTCATGTAGAACAGGCCAACGCCAACCAGCAGGAAGAAGGGCAGCAGCTTCAGACTGGTAATAAAAGCCTGAAACCGTGCGCCGGCTTCTACGGAGCGATAATGCAGCGTGGTGAAACCAATAATCAGCAGGATTGCTACGACTTTAATGCCGATTCCTGTCAGTGCAGGAATGAAGAAAGCAAGATAGCTGGCGATTGCCAAGGACATGACAGAGCAGGTTGAAGGATCGGTTGCCCAGAAGGCCAGCCAGCCGTTCAGGAAGGCCACAGGACGCCAGCCTGCTTCTTTCAGCCATGTATATTGACCGCCATCTTCCGGATATGCTGATGCAAGCTCCGCATAGAGAAGATTCTGGGGGATCATGATCAGACCACCGATAACAAAGCTGGCAATCATCATCAACGCAGAACCGGATGCACCAGCCACTTCCGCCAGCGACGAGAAAATACCGGAACCAACCGTTGTGCCGACAGCCACTGCCAAGGCGGCGCCAAGCCCCAGCTTCCGCTTCAGCTTTCCCTGTTCGTGAATCGTTTCATTCCTTGTTTCCATAGGGTTTCTCCTTTCATTTACTCTGCTTTTGCAGCCGTTACATTTTTATTGAGCGGTGTAGCCGCCATCGACCATCAGATGGGTTCCGGTAATAAAAGAAGATTCCTCGCTTGCAAAGAATGCCACAGCGTAAGCCATATCGATGGGCTGACCGAGGCGTTTCAGGGGATAGCTGGAAATCAGACGGGCAACCTCCGCCTCATAATTGCCGGTTCGGGACATATCCTTGATAAATGCGGGTGTTTCCGTGCCGGAGGGGCAGACCACGTTGACGCGGATACCGAAGGGAGCCAGCTCCAAAGCCAGGCTCTTTGCAAATTGAATGATCCCACCCTTGGAGGTATTGTATGCGAGGCTCTCCACGCAGCCAACCACGCCCAGTTCACTGCCGGTGCAGATAATGGAGCCGTGGCTGCTCTTTTTCATAAGAGGCAGGGCATATTTTGCACACAGGAAATACCCCTTCAGGTTGACTCTCATTACGCGATCCCAGTCTTCTTCAGTGGTATCCCAAAGCGTTTTGCTCAGAGAGTAGGCGGCATTGTTGTACAGCACATCGACCACGCCATACTTTTCCTCTATTGCCTGAAACATCGCCTGCACCTGCGCGGAATCGCTGACATCTGCTTTGTAGAACCAAGCGCGTTCTCCAAGCTCAGCTTCTAAGGCGCTGCCCCGTTCCTCGTTGAGATCAACAATGACCACTTTGGCGCCGCGCTCGATAAAGAGCCGTACCGTTGCTTCGCCGATGCCGCTGGCACCACCAGTGATTACTGCTACGTAATTGTTCAGGTTCATAATCTTTTTCTCCTTGTTATTAAATTTTGGGTAATACGTCTTAATCGTGCTTTAATTATATAGTGTTTTTTTTGCGTTGTCAATAGTAAAATGTTCTGGAGGATTAGTTTTTTTTTTTTGGGGAAAGATATTTAATCCTACAGCGAATACTCAGCCGCAAGGATGCTCGGCAATATAGCACAGTGTGGTGTGTGCAGTTTGTTTGGCGGCCAGAGTGCATCGTCACCTAAAAATATGCGATGCCGCCCATGGGGTGGAGCGGCTCCACCGATCAGACAATATCTTGGAAAACAAATTATATTACCGAATTTACACTTGCAAAATCGCGAAATATCGAGTATACTGGTTAAGTAATCTATTAATAAACAGTTGGAGAGCCGTGTTTTATGAAAAGAGCTACATCCAAGGATGTCGCCAAGCTTGCAGGCGTATCCCAAACAACCGTTTCCTTTGTAATGAACAATACCCCCAATGTGTCTTTATCCGAAGAGACCCGAAAAAAAGTGCTGGACGCAGCAAATCAACTTCAGTATATTCCAAATTCCTTTGCCAGAGGGCTTAAAACCAGCCAATCCAAGCTGTTGGGTGTATTTCTTCCAACGATGGACAATCCTTATTACCCCATGCTGATGCAGTATATCGAAAAATACACTGCCCGTCTTGGATACAGCGTGATCCTATGCTGTACTTACCGCAATCCGGAACGTGAAAAGGCCTATCTGGACTTGTGTGAGGAAAAGCACATGGATGGTGTCATCTATCTGTTTACCCCCAATTGGATGAAACGTGTTGTCCAGCTTTCGCATACCATCCCGGTAGTTCTACTAAGTGAGAAATCGGACGATATTCCGTTAAACACAATCAGCCTGAATGGGTTTCGATGTGGGTATCTGGCGGCAAAGTATCTTTTGGATCTGGGACACAAGAGTATCGCTTTCCTGATGAGCTCTGTTTCTTCGGTCTCCCTGACCCGTACGAAACGTCTGGAGGGTATCAGAAGTGCCATTCGCGATGCGGGTCTGCCGCCGGAAACGCTTCAGGTTTTTACTGCTCCGTTGGGCGATTCCGGGCAGTCCGAAGCGGAAGCCGGATATTCCATAATGGAGCAGCTGCTGAAACGTAAGGATATTACAGCTGTTATCGGCGTAAACGACCTTGTAGCATTCGGCGCGCTTTCCTGCGTCCTGAACAGTGAGGATAAGCGTGTCCCTCAGGACGTTTCGATCTGCGGCTTTGATAATATCTACCTGACTACTATGACTCGTCCCAAAATCACTACAGTATCTTATTGTACCGAGGCACTTTGTGAACTGGCTGTTGATATGGTGCTGAAGGCAACGGGTGATTCGGACGTTCTCAAACTTGCTAGCGAGCCGCAGCTGATTGTTCGGGAATCTACCGGCCCCGCGCCCGGTACGTCCGGCCAGTGCGTTTCCTCGTAAAAGAAAAGATACAAACAAAATGGGTGAACCACAGGCTTCACGGCTGTGGTTCACCCATTTTTCTTATGACAAAACTGCGCAGGCTCTGCCGGAGCGGCGCTTAAGGCGTCAGACGGGAATTGTGTGACAGTTGCTTATCCCTTTTCCTTTTGGGAATCCCATTCAGGACGTATCATCCGACCATAGCCGGGCTTCTGCTTGATAACACCATCGCGATAAACCGCATTGCCCCGAACCCATGTGGAGACGATTCGGCAGTGAAAAGTCCTGCCCTCGTGCGCGAATTTATCGAGCTTACTGGCAGAAAAGCTGTTCTTGCGGGAATAGGTCCAATTCGTGTCCATATCAACCAAATAAAAGTCCGCATCGGCCCCCACAGCCAGAATACCTTTTCGAGGATACAACCCAAATCTTTTTGCTGCATTTGTTGATGTAAATGCAGCAAAGCGCTGCAGCGGCATCTTTCTGTTGCGGACACCTTCCTCCAGAATCAAAGGAATGGCAACATCAATTTCGGGCGCACCGCAGGCAGCCTTCCGCAAATCTCCATCCGGTGGGAGCTTGTCCGATAGCAGGTAGGGTGCGTGATCTGTTCCGAGGTAGTCGATGGTTCCGTCCAGTACATATTTCCACAGGCGTTCCATCCTGTCTCGACTTCTCAGAGGCGGATTGATCATAGCGAATGTTCCCAGATAAGCCTGATCCTGATAATTCAGAGTTAGATAGTGAGCACAGGTTTCCACAGTCACATCTACGCCCATTCGGCGCGCAGAGGCGATTCGCTCAGCACCTTCCGGAATGGACATGTGGCAGATATGCAGCTTGCATCCTGTCTTTTCTGCATAAAGCAGTAAGGTATTGATTGCGGTCAGCTCCGCAATCCAGGGACGGCTTGCATCGTGAACTGCCAGAGACCAAGGCTCCTCCTTGTGCTCATTTGAAAAACCGTTGACCAGTGTCCGGTCTTCAGCGTGAGCCCCAAAAATACCATGGAAGGATGCGACTTTTTCCATCTCCTTCAGCTGGCTATACTCATCAGAAAAGGGGTAGTTGGAACCGGCGTAAACCGTAAATGCCTTGAAACCTACACATCCTTGCTTGTGCAGCGGAACAAACTGCTCTATATTTTTCGGCGTTGCGGCACCCCAGAATGCATAATCGATCAACGCCTTTCGTTCAGCCCTTTCCTGTTTTAGCGCAAATGCCTCCAAATCAAGTACAGGGTGTTCGGGGGTGTTAGGCATATCCAATATCGTCGTAAACCCGCCTGAGGCAGCGGCCTGGGTTCCGTGTTCCAGATCCTCCCGCGCCTCTGCTCCGGGCTCAAAAAAATGCGGATGAGTATCGATTGCTCCCGGAAGCAGCAGCATCCCTTTGGCGTCCAGCGACTGTGCCGCCTCATAAACCGGAGCATCGGAGCCCATGGCTGCAATTTTTCCGTCAGAAACACAGATATATCCCAGAAAGACCTCTTCCTCTGTCACAATTTTTGCATTGTAAATGACAAGATCATATTTCATACCTGGATACCTCACAGTTCATCATTCTGCATCATGCGGTGCAGTCTGGATTCGGGGATTTTAGAAAAAGGGAGTTCTGCTGCTTTGCAGACTCGTTCCACTGCCGCCTGTGCATCCCGAACGACCTGCTTTTCGTCTACGGTAAGGACTTGGAAGTTCTCAATAAGGATATTACCGTCTACCATTACCAGCTCCACTTCACTTCCCTTGGCAGAATAAACCAAATTGGGAACTACGTTGCGTACCGGGTGGAGAATGATGGGTGACAGACACGGCTGAGTCATATTGATCATCAGAAGGTCTGCTTTTTTTCCGACATCAATGGAACCGATTTCGTTTCCAAGACCAATCGCCTTTGCTGCTTCAATGGTCGCCATTCTCAAAACCTTCCCTGCCGGGAACACCGAGGGATCTTTGAACTTACACTTATTCAGTATGGCCGTAAACTTCATTTCATTGAACATATTATTGCAATTGTTTCCGGGGGCTTGATCAGAACCAAGTGCCAATCTGTCACTGACCTCCAAAAATTCTGCAGCCGGTGGAATAATGCCATCAATAATTGCAATGCTCCCACTGCATAAAATCATTCCTGCTCCCTTGGATGCAAGCAGCTGAGTTTCCTCTTTGGTTGCCTCTGTCAGATGGACTGCCATTAATCTGTGATTCAGATATCCGATTTCGTCCAGGAAAGGGATCGAACGCTTTCCGTAACGCTTCATCATTTGGTTGATCTCTCTATCACCCTGAGAAACATGCATGTGGATACCGGTATCCAGCCTGAATGCAGCCTCTTGTATCTCCAAAAGCAGTTCCTTGCTGCACATATCGGGGCCTTGCGGTCCCAGCATACAGGTGATCCGGCCGTTTTCACGGTCGTTCCATTTCTGGATCAGATCCAGATTTCTGAGAAATTTTCGGTTGCCCTGAGCCGGGTCAAAGGTGTACAGCTCACCCACAGCCGTCTTATTTTCCTCTGGCAGCTCACTGATAAGCTCGGCAACTCTGGCTCGTGTTCCAACCTTGACATGGTTTTGGACGATCTGCGTCATAGGAGTATCAAAATCGCAGAAGGTCGTAGTGCCCGCCTTGAGTGCCTCTACAATATTCATCAAGGAACCTTTGCATACTGCATCAACATCCTTCCGCAATTCCTGTTCAAACGGCCAAAGCCCATGCTGCATCCAGTTGTTCAGATCCTGAGACACACCGCGAACCAAGCCATCTCCCGTATGGATATGCGCATCGATGAGGCCGGGCATCACCACTTTTCCGGATGCGTCAATCACCCGATGCGCCGACCAATCCTGAAGAACCTCTTTCGTAGCACCGACAGCGCTGATCCGGTTTCCGGTTACAGCCACAGCGCCATCTTCTAAAATACCTACGCCGTTTCCACGCATAGTGATCAGAATCGCATGGATAAACAAATAGTCTGCTGTCATGGTTTCTGTCCCTTTCTGTTTTCAGTTCTCTCGGTTGGCCGCGAGAAACAGAGCGTTTGTCAATATCTGTGTGCCAATGACCAGATCATCACGGGTTGTATACTCCTCAGGGCAATGGCTGAGCCCGCCATTTGAGCTTCGCAAAAACAGCATCCCCATCGGCATAATTCTCGACATATTCATAGAGTCATGTGCGGGGAAGCTGATCATTCGGTCTTTCTCAAATCCGGTTCCGACGGCTGCTTCTTCCAAAATATGGATCAGTTCCGGTGCGCAGTGCGCCGGTCTCAGGTCGCAGGTTGTTTCCACAGTCCAAGATAGACCCCGTTTTGCGCATTCCTGCTTCGTGACCTCAATCAGATCCGTATAGAGCTTTTCCCACTTCATGTCCTCCGTTTCACGGAAATCCACGGAAATCGTCACGTCCTCCGGGATAATATTGTGTTCACAAGGTAACACGGAAATATATCCAACCGTACCTCTAGTGTCTTTGCTGCATTCCTTTGCCAGATTTTCCACAGCGGAAATTACTGCCGCCGCTGCGGCCAAAGCGTCATGACGATCCGACATCGCCATTCCACCGGCATGCGCTGCTGTTCCATGAAAGTGGAGATAAAACTGTTTAATGCCTGCAACACAGCTGACAATGGAGAAGGGTTTGTCTGCGTCCAACAGATACCGCCCCTGCTCTATATGCATTTCCAAAAAACCACAATAGGCGTGGGGGTCTATTTTACTCTCTGTTAACCTTTCTGGATCCAACCCCATCCCGAATTCTCTCATGGCATCGCTGAGAAGCTGACCTGTCTGTCGATTGCGCAGATGAAAAGCGTAGTCGTCCGGAAGCATCCCGCATATCGCCTTGCTTCCGAATGTTCCGCCCAAAAATTGGCTGGCTTCTTCATTGATAAAGGCCACCATTTCCAAAGGCTTTTTGTGCGGAAGTCCGGATTCTTTGATGGCAACCAGCGCTTCCAATGCCCCCATTACACCAGCCAATCCATCAAAGCATCCTCCTTGAGGTACGGTATCAAAATGAGAGCCGCTCAGCACAGCCGGAGCATGTGGATCATCGCCCTCCAGCCGGGCAAATACATTTCCAACGGTATCGATCCTTGCCGTCAGGCCCGCTTCCTTTATCCACCGGATCAGGAGCATTACGGCTTCCTTATAAGGGGGTTCCCAAGCAAAACGACTGATTCCGCCTCTGGGATCACTTCCAATATGCCCTACCTCGTTTAATCGCGCCCACAACCGATCCGAATTGATGCTGACATAGTTTTCCATGTTGCTACCTCTTTTCTATTTTAATTTATTTACGTGCTCTTTCATAAAACACCGCACCACTCTTGCCTGACGGATGAAGCAACGTTTTGTCAGGCGCTGTGCCTGGAATTATGCGGTACTGCCTTAGGATTCATAAAATCAATCTCGAATCCGGCAGCATGGTTAATTTGCAATTTATACGATTTAATTATATATTAGCCGGTGAGCGGTTGTCAATAGCTGCAGTAATATTTTTTAGCAGAAGGTATTCGTACCGCAGACATAAAACCAACCACCGCGGGAAGCGCAATCGATTAAAAATTTTTCGCATATTGGCAGGGGCGGCTGTTGATATATGCTGCTCTTTTCTGTATGCCGTTCTCCATCCCGAAATACGAATTTGCGGCGGGCACTGCCGTCCGCAATGTGGTGCAGGATCTGATGACCCCGGAGGATGCCAGCCGCATGGCACAAGCCCTTTACGATGCCGCAGATCCGGTCTGCCGCTGAACCGGAGCAGAAACTGCACGAATATGGCAAAGCAAAGCCCACAGGCTGGAATTCCATCCAACCTGTGGGCTTTGTTGTACTTGCTAATTGATATAGGTTGATATCAATTAGCATCAGCTGCTTTTCCGATTCTCATTCATAATCCTTCTGGCTCGTCCGCGCGTTGTGTCCTCAAAAGTTTCATCTTCGCTGAATCGCAGCCAATAGGGATCTTCCATCAGGCAGGCATTGGTACGCTTAACAATTTCCCACGCATTGTAGTCCGGTAGGCCCATCCGTTTCAGGATTTCTTTACAGTCCATCCGATTTTTCGGAAAGATACGCTTCTTTGCCCAAACCACCACATCGACTAATGGAACTTCACGTTTGTCACCGATGAAAAGGTTCAGTGGCAGATAATACTGCGGCACACCCTCATTTGCGCAAAGAGACTGCCCATCTTCGCTCAAGTGGGCGATTTCTTTTTCATCCATCATCAATTTCAGATAGGCCATTTTATCACCCCATGGCGGCTTTCAGGTAATGTAGACGGTATTTCAGATACTGACGGATCGCAGATGCTCGTTTTTCACTCAATAGTGCAAGAATCGGCGAAATAGCCTGCATAATCTCCTGATACAGCGTGTCCAGATCACGCACAGGCAGCACAGGCTCGTCGATCAGTTTGATCTGCTGGGCGTGACGACTGCGGAACGGTTTGGCTTTGTCGAACTGATAACGGAGCTTCGTGTCAGTCAATTCCTCGTCGATTGCCCATGCAAGCAGACTGCCGCCATTGTCGTAAATAGGCGGAGCATAATTTTTTCCATCCCGGACGATTACATCAAAATTGTTTTCGTGGCGGTCTTCGTTGCCGATAAAGGCATCGAACGCCAACATCTGATAGAGCCACTTCTTGCCATACAATTCTGTCGCATACTGAAACAGTGCCTCCGGTGAAGCGGCCTGACCGCTGGCAAGAAAATGGGCGTCAGCCAAGTCTGCAAAATGATACAGTTGTTCATCGTCCGTTGTGAACTTGGGGCAAACGCTGACCACATCACAGGAATAGGTTTTAATATCTGGGAAAAATTTAGCAGGCATCAGCGTATATTTTACATGAGGCAAGTCTAGTGCCTCTGCAATCAGTGATGCCATGACCTCTGAATAGGGCTCATATCCAGCTGTTCGAGCCTCAGTAATAGAATTGCCTTTTACCATGACAAGCTGGTCGTCCACACGATACCAGCCCTTTGAGAGCATCCCACGGCTTGTCCGGGTTTCTTGCTTTTCGAGCAACTGAATGCTGGTCGGCGTTTTGATTGGGCTCATGGTATCACACTCCTTTACTCCATTATACCATGTTCATACGGATAGACAAGAAAAATCATTGATACACGATCTCCCTCACCACCACTTCTTCCGCCTGCGCTTTCAGCCCATTCATGTGCGCCACCCAGAGAAGCTGTGCGCGCTCTTTGTCCGGCGTGGGGAACTTGTCTGCCAAGGCCGTAATCGTGCGCTCTAGCTGTTCTGAGGCGGCTCTCTGGACATCCTGCAAATGCGGCCAGAGCGTACCGTTCAGCAGCATCTTGTTGTACAGCACAGGACGCTGAGTTTTGAGATAGGCCAGCCGCATCCGGGTGTACTTACCCAGAGGTTCGCAGCTGTCGGTCTGCGTCAGGGTGAGCAGGGGCAGTTGATAGTCCCCGACCTGTGCATAGCGGATTTCGGTGCGGACAGTCGTTTCGTTTTTCATAGTAAATCTCCTTTTCGTTTGGCTTTCAACGTCTTTTGCGGCTGCGGTGGAAAACAGCGGTCACCTCTTCCGGTTCTGCGCTGTCAGCCAGTTTCCCTGCGCCTGATAGTAGTGCTCCATCGTGGTGGGGGCGTTCAGGATGGTGGTGCGCAGATAGGCCATGATGTTCTTGATGGGCTGGGTGGTGTTGGACATCACATCGAAGATGTACTCAACGTGTTGGCTGGTCAGCTTATCCAGCCGGAGCCGGATCGCCTTTGTGGTCTGCGGCTGTTTGCCGATATACTGGGTCCTGAGCGGACAGCAGTACATCTCCACAATGTTGTCCAGCAGTTCTTGCAGCATCTCCGGGGCGTACCGCTTGGCAAGGATGTCGATTTCCAGCTTCTCCCGGAACTCTGCCCGCACCCGCGTTGCCATCTGGTCGAAATCCTCTGTTTCGGCTGTCTGTCCTGATAGATTAGTACTTTGTCTTTTAGTATTTTGTTTATTAGTATTTTGTTGCGTTGCCTTTTCCAAATTGGGCTCAGCCAAATTTGAAAAATCCAAAAACGGTGAAGAACAAGGTTTCACGCCACTTTTCTGGTTGCTGGACGTAGAGGGCGGCGGTGCGCTGTTGTCATCATCGGGAACAGCCGGAACGTCCTCAGCAGGCGATTCATAGACCTAATAGTCGTAGTCGATAATCTGACCTCTTGCATTGCGGACTTTCTGACGGCGGACGTAGCCGTGTTCTTCCAGTTCCAGAACAGCGGTGCGTACACTGTCCAGACCATCCTTGCAACCAACGGTCAGCCCTTTCAGGCTGTAATCCCAGTCGTCGGGCAGGGAGAGCATATAGGACAGCAGGCCCTTTGCCTTCAGGGACAACTTCTTGTCCTGAAGATGGTAGTTGCTCATGACGGTATAGTTGACGTTTTTGTTGACGCGGAATGTGGACATGGCGGCTTCCCTTTCAGCCCGGTTTGCGGGCAAAAGAAAACGCAGCGTCCCCGGCTTTCGGGAAACGCTGCATTCAGACAGAGAAGCCTGCTGTGAGCTGGCACAGCAACGGCAGCACTGTAATATTCTAACGAACATCTAACGGAACTGCACCTGAAATGCAGCCCCTGACGCTTTGTGTGAAAGGAGGCTTTTCTAACGGCACTTCGCAAAAAGTGGTCGATTTTTGCCTGTAAATTGCGCTGATGTGCCACTTTTGCGAGGCGCAGAAAATGCCGGCAACTGCCCATGACAGCCGAACGAAACCAGCTTCATCCAACCGGTTCAAAGACTCGAAATGCGATAGGCCGGGAGACCGGTGCCAGGGTTCGACTCCCTGATGCTCCGCCAAAAACGCCGCAGGACGATGAGTTCTGCGGCGTTTTTCATTGCATATTTTACTTTCCCGCCAGCAATACCGCCAGCACAGCCTTCTGGACATGCAGTCGATTTTCTGCCTCGGTGAATATCTCGTCGGCGTGGGCCTCGAAGACGGCAGTAGAGATCTCCTCGCCGCGGTGAGCGGGCAGGCAGTGGAGCACCATGCAGTCCGGCTTTGCGGCTTTCAGGAGGCCGCTGGTGAGCTGGAAGCCTGCAAAGTCCCGCAGACGGCTCTCGCTCTCGGAGGTGCCGGGGGCAGCGGTATTCCAGACAGCCGTCACCACGACATCGGCGTCCTTGACGCCTTCGGCGGGGTCTTCCAGCAGGCGGAACGCACTGCCGTACTTATGGGCGAACATCAGCACATCTGCCGCCGGGCGGTAACCGTGGGGGCAGACGCAGTCTACCTTCATGCCGGAGAGCAGGCCGCCCACGATGAGGCTGTTGGCCATATTGCTGCCGTCGCCGACGAAGCAGAGCTTCTGGCCCGCCAGTGCGCCCCGGCGCTCCCGGATGGTCATGAGGTCGGCCAGCACCTGACAGGGGTGAGCATAGTCCGTCAGGCCATTGATGACGGGGACGCCCGCAAACTCAGCGAACTCTTCCAAATCGCGCTGGCGGTAGGTGCGCCAGACAACGCAGTCATAATAGCGGCCCAGCACCCGGGCGGTATCCTTGAGCGGCTCGCCGCGGCCGGACTGCAGCTCGGTGGCGGCATTCATGTAGTTGCCGAGGCCGCCCAGCTGGTAGACGCCCACCTCGAAGCTGGTGCGGGTACGGGTGGAGTTTTTCGAGAACATCAGCGCGACGCTCTTGCCCTTGAGCAGAGGTTCGGTGCCTCCGGCCTTCTGCTGCGCTTTCAGCTCATCGGCCACATCAAGGATGTGGGCCACCTCGGCAGGGGTGAGAGCGCTCATTTTCAGCAGATGCTTCATGCCTGCTCCTCCGTTTTGCTGGGGTCCATCTCCGCGAGGACGCTGCCCAGAATATCCAGCGCCATCTCCACATCGTGGGCGGTCAGAGTCAGCGGCGGCAGCAGGCGGAGACGGGTCTTTGCGGTAAGCACCAGCAGGCCCTTTTCGCGGCAGGCGGCCAGCACGTCAGCGGCCTTGATGCCCTCGAGAAACTCGATGCCGACCATCAGGCCGATGCCCGAGAGGCTCCTGACGCGGGGCAGCTTTTCCAGACCGGTGCGCAGCTGGACAGCCCGCTCGTTGACGTTGGCGAGGAAGCTGGCGTCCATCCGGTCCACGACGACATTCGCACCGGCGCAGACCACCGGGTTTCCGCCGAACGTGGAGCCGTGGCTGCCGGGTCCCATACCGGCAGCGACTTTTTCATTCATCAGGACAGCGCCAATCGGCAGGCCGCCGCCCAGACCCTTGGCCAGCGTGACGACGTCGGGCTGGAGGTTGTAGTGCTCGCAGCACAGGAAGGTGCCGGTGCGGCCCACGCCGGTCTGCACCTCGTCCACGATGAGGACGAGGTCTTTTTCGTCGCAGAGGGCGCGGACAGCCTGCACATACTCGGGGTCCAGCGCCACAACACCGCCCTCGCCCTGTACCAGCTCCAGCATGACAGCGCAGGTGTGGCGGTCCACCATCTCGGTCAGGGCGTCGATGTCGCCGGCCTTGACGTACTGGAAGCCCTCGTTGAAGGGGCCGAAGTAGTTGTGGAACACGCCCTGTCCGGTGGCGGTCAGGGTAGCAATGGTACGGCCATGGAAGCTGTTGACCAGCGTGATGACATTGTAGCGGTCAGCACCGTATTTGTCGAAGCTGTACTTGCGGGCGGCCTTGATGGCACCCTCATTGGCCTCTGCGCCCGAGTTGCCGAAGAACACCTTGCTCATACCGGTGCGCTTGCAGAGCTTTTTGGCCAGCTTGCCGCAGGGGGCGGTATAGTAGAGATTGGAGGTGTGCTGCAGCTTGTGTGCCTGCTCGGAGACGGCCTCGGCCCAGGTCATATCGCAGTAGCCCAGGCTGTTGACGCCGATGCCGCTGGTGAAGTCGAGGTACTTCTGCCCCTCGGGGCCTTCGGCATAGAGGCCGTGGCCCTTCTCGATGGCGATGGGGTTGCGTGCGTAGGTATGCAGGACATACTCGTTGTCCCGCTTGATGACTTTTTCGGAATCCATAATATCTACCTCCTGACGGTGGAGCCACATACTTTCCCTCTTTGCCAAAGGCTCCCCTACAAGGGGAGCTGGCGCGAAGAGCCTGAGAGGTTGTACGAAGGAGAGCCTAGCCGTGAATCGCAGCGAGGCTAAACCTCTCCGTCACGGCTGGCGGCGGTCATCGCTGTTGCCTACCGAGGGGAGGCCTTGGCATATCGGAAAGTTTTCTTATCAACTATTATAGGGTACTCCGGCGCATCGCGCAACCCTTATTCGTGATGGCTGCGGCGATAGAAGCGGGTACCGGAGCCACGGTCGGAGAACAGCTCCAGCAGGATGGAGTGCGGCACGCGGCCATCAATGATGACAGCCTCGTGGACGCCCTGATAGATCGCGTCGGCCATGCCGCCGATCTTGGGGATCATGCCGCCCGCGATAATGCCGGCGGACTTGTAGCCCTCGATCTCGGAGACCTCCACCTCGGGGATGAGGGTAGATTCATCTTCCTTATCCCGCAGCAGGCCCGCAATATCAGTCATGGAGACGAGTTTTTCGGCCTTGAGCGCGATAGCGATCTGTGCGGCGGCGGTGTCAGCGTTGACGTTATAAGCCTGGCCCAGGTCGTCCATGCCCACCGTTGCAATAACGGGGATATAGCCGCTGTCCAGCAGGCTGGAGATCAGCGTCGGGTCAACGTGGACGATCTCTCCCACATGGCCCAGCTGAGGGTCAAGCTCGGTGCAGCGGAGCATCTGGCCGTCCATGCCGCAGAGGCCGACGCCGCGGCCCCGCAGCTTTGCCACGAGGTCTTTGTTCACCTTACCGGCCAGCACCTGCTGGACGATCTCCATGGTGGCGTCGTCGGTGACGCGCAGGCCGCCCGCAAAGTGGCTCTCGACGCCCACTTTTTTGAGCATCTCATTGATGGCAGGGCCGCCGCCGTGTACCAGAACTACCCGCACGCCCAGCAGGGTCAGGGTGACGAGGTCGTTCATGACCGCGTTTTTCAGCGTCTCGTTGATCATGGCGTTGCCGCCGTATTTGATGACCATGGTCTTGCCGTGGTACTTCTGGATATAAGGGGTCGCCTCCGAGAAAAGGAGGGCCATTTCTTCGTTTTTCATTGCTGTTCTCCTTCTCAGGTGCGGTAGTCGCCGTTGATTTTCACATAGTCATAGGTCAGATCGCAGCCCCATGCCTTGGCGCTGGCGTCACCGGTCCCCATATCCACCTTGACCAGAATATCGTGCTCGGCCAGGACCTTTGCGGCCTCGTCCTCGCTGTAGGGGTGGTAGGCAGCGTTCTCGCAGACGTAGACCTCACCGGCCTTGCTGGACAGCCAGACGCAGACCTTATCGATCGAGAAGTCACCGGGAGTGTAGCCGATGGCGCAGAGGATGCGGCCCCAGTTGGCGTCGCGGCCAAAGACAGCAGCCTTGAAGAGGTTGGAGCAGACCACGCTGCGGCTGACGGCGCGGGCCGTCTTGAGGTCGGGGGCGTGGGTGACTTCGCAGGTGATGAGGTGGGTCGCGCCCTCGCCGTCACCGGCGTGCTCAGCACACATATGCTCGGCGATGGCGGTCAGTGCGGCCACAAAGGCGTCGTAGTCGGCGTTCTCCTCGGTGATCTCCGGGTTGCCCGCGAGACCGGAGGCCATGATGATCAGGGTATCGTTGGTGGAAGTGTCCAGATCGACGCTCATCTGGTTGTAGGTCCCGGGGACGACGGTCTTGAGGGCCTTTTCCAGCAGGGCGGGGGAGACGGCGGCGTCGGTGGTGTAGAATGCCAGCATGGTGGCCATGTTGGGGGCGATCATGCCGCTGCCCTTGCCGATGGCGCCCACCGTGCAGGTCTTGCCGCCCAGCTCAAACTGGATGGCATATTCCTTCTTGTGGGTGTCGGTGGTCATGATGGCCGTCGCCGCGTCGGTGCTGCCCTGTGCGTCAGCCGCCAGCTTGGCGGCGGCAGCAGGGATGCCCCGGGCAAACGGGTCGATGACCATCGGCTGGCCGATAACGCCGGTAGAAGAGGGCAGGACATCCTTTGCGTCGATGTTCAGCGCCTTGCCCACCAGCTCACAGCATTCCTCCGCCAGTGCCACGCCGTTGGCGGCGCAGGTGTTGGCGTTGCCGCTGTTGACCACGATGGCCTGTGCATAGCCGTCCGTCAGGTGGGCACGGTCTACCTTGATGGGTGCGCCGCAGACCTTGTTAGTGGTGTAAACACCGGCGGCGGCGCAGCGGACGTCGGCCTTGATGAGTGCCAGATCGTACTTTTCACTGTGATTTGCCCGGATGCCGCAATGGACACCGGCTGCTGCAAAACCCTTGGGCGCGCAGATGCCGCCCGCAACTTCTTTATACTGCATCTGAAAATCCCCCTAATTTCAAACCTCTCAGTCTCGCTTCGCTCGACAGCTCCCCTACCGAGGGGAGCCTCTGGCGAAGAGATACAGCTTTACGAAATGCCAAAAAGCCTCCCCTCGATAGGAGCAACAACGACGACCGCCGCCAGTGGCGGAAACAGGGAGTCGCTGTTGGGGCCGCGGCCAGCAAGACGCAAGCAAAGCGCTGCGGATGCTGGGTGCCGCAACCCGGGCAGTGGCAGCGCGCCAGCGCTGACGGAGAGGTTACTCTAATCCTTCCGTTTCGTTCATTCCCAGCATCAGATTCATGCACTGGATGGCTGCACCGGAAGAGCCTTTGCCCAGATTGTCGAACAGGGACACCAGCATCATCTGGTCGCCCGCTGCGTTGACGGTCATGTACAGCTCCATCCTGTCGCTGCCGGACAGGGCGTTGGAGTACAGACCGTTCTCGGGAAGCGGCTCGTTGAGGGCGTGGACGGAAACGGTCGCGCCCTCCTTGTAATAGTCCGCAATGCCTGCGGCCACCGCCTCGGCGCTGGTGCCAGCCAGCTTGAGGTCCAGCGGAACGAGGACCTGCATCCCGCTGTAATAATCGCACACCACCGGCACAAAGGCAGGGGTGTGGGCGAGGCCGCTGATCTTCTGCATCTCGGGCAGATGCTTATGAGCGAGGCCCAGGCCGTAACTCTTGGGCGCATCCAGCTTGCTGTGAGCCGGACGGTCGGCGTTCTCGTACTCGGCTATCATCTTCTTGCCGCCGCCGGAGTAGCCCGAAATGCCGGTGCAGCTGAACGGATAGTCTGCCGGGGCCAGCCCCAGCTCCACCAGAGGCCGCGCGATGCTGATAAAGCCGCTGGCATAGCAGCCGGGGACCGCCACACGATACGAATTTTTGATCTTCTCTTTCTGGCCCTTCAGCTCCGGGAAGCCGTAGTCCCAGGCCGTGTCGGTGCGGAAGGCCGTGGAGGTATCCAGCACCTTGACGTCCGGGCGGAGCAGAGGCATGACCTCTTTGGAGGCCGCATCGGGCAGACAGAGGAAGGCAAGGTCGGCGGAATTGATGACCTTCGCCCGCTCGTTCACATCCTTGCGGCCCTCAGCCGAGATGCTCAGCAGCTCGATGTCAGGCCGGGCGGCCAGACGGTCGGCAATGCGCAGACCGGTGGTGCCGGAAGAACCGTCGATAAAGACTTTTACGCTCATGCGTTTGCCGCCTCCCATGCGCCGAGCTGGGCGCTTGCCAGCTCGATCTGCTTCTTGACGCTGGCCTCGCTGGGACCGCCGTAGCTGGTGCGGCCCTCGCAGCACTTGATGAGGTCGATGGCGTCGTAGATGTCGTTTTCGAACAGAGCGCTGTAGCCCTTGAACTCATCGAGGGTCAGCTCTTCGAGGGTCTTATCCTTGCTGATGCAGTCGGAGACCATGCAGCCGGTGAGCTTGTAGGCGTCGCGGAAAGGCATCCCCTTCTTGGTCAGATAGTCGGCGCAGTCGGTAGCGTTGATGAAGCCCTTGGCAGCGGCCCGGCGCATATTGGCGGGCAGGGTCTTCATGGTGTCCAGCATCGGGGTCACAGTCTTGAGGCAGAGTTCCAGCGTATCGACGGCGTCGAAGATGGCCTCTTTGTCCTCCTGCATATCCTTGTTGTAGGCGAGAGGGATGCCCTTCATCATGACCAGCAGGGTGTTCAGATCGCCGTAGACGCGGCCCGTCTTGCCGCGGATGAGCTCAGTGACGTCGGGGTTCTTCTTCTGGGGCATGATGGACGAGCCGGTAGTGAAGGCGTCGTCCAGCTCGATGAACTTGAACTCCCAGCTGCACCAGAGGATGATCTCTTCGGACAGGCGGGACAGGTGCATCATGCAGATGGAGATGGCGTTTGCCAGCTCGATGCAGAAGTCACGGTCGGACACACCGTCAAGGCTGTTGGGGCAGGGCGCCGCAAAGCCCAGCTTCTCGGCGGTGAACTGACGGTCCAGCGGGTAGGTCGTACCGGCCAGAGCGCCGGAGCCCAGCGGACACTGGGCGTCCATCCGGGTGGTGGCGTCCTCGAAGCGCTGCAGATCGCGCAGCAGCATCCATGCATAGGCCATCAGGGCGTGGCCGAAGGTGATGGGCTGGGCGCGCTGCAGGTGGGTGTAACCGGGCATGACGGCGGTGGTGTTCTCGGCGGCCTTCCTGCAGATGACCTTGACCAGCTCCACGATGTAAGCCTGCAGGGTGTGGCTGTAGTCCCGCAGAGTCAGGCGGATGTCCAGCGCCACCTGGTCGTTCCGGCTGCGGCCGGTGTGCAGGCGTTTGCCGGCGTCGCCGATGCGGGCGGTGAGGGTCTGCTCCACGAAGGTATGGACGTCCTCGGCGTTGGGGTCGATGGTGAGAGCGCCGGAGGCCAGGTCATCCGCGATGGAGGCCAGACCGCTCAGAATATCTTCGCAGTCCTTCTCGGAGATGATGCCCTGCTTTGCCAGCATGGCGGCGTGGACGCCGCTGCCGCGCATATCCTGCGCGATCATCCGCTGGTCGAAGCGGATGGAAGAGTTGAAGTCGTTGACGCGGGAATCGACCGCCTTGGAGAAACGGCCCTTCCAAAGTTGTTCTGCCATTGTTAAGTCCCTTTCATAAACCTCTCCGTCTCGCTATCGCTCGACAGCTCCCCTACCGAGGGGAGCCTCTGGCGAAGAGGGCAGGCCTTACGAAATGCCAAGGCCTCTCCTCGATAGGAGAGGTGGCAGCGCGTTAGCGCTGACGGAGAGGTTGTTCCTTATAAACGGCAAAGCCGCCGCAGGGGAAAAAGCTCCCGCGGCGGTGCCGCCAGCAATGATGCCGGTAATTTGAGCCTTCAGCGTGAAAGTGTAAAAAACACGCCAAAGGGGATGGTAAGCAGGTTATTCCTTGACCTCGGGCCAGTTTTTGGACAGCTTTGCGCGCTCCTTGATGGACAGGCCGAAGAGGTTGATGAAGCCGGTAGCATCGGACTGGTCATAGTCCTTATCCACGCCGAAAGAGGCAGTCTGCTCATCGTACAGGGTATACGGAGAGGTGACGCCGGCGTTGATCATGTTGCCCTTGTAGAGCTTCAGCTTGACATCGCCGGTGACGGTCTTCTCGAGGCTGTCAGCAAAGGCATCCAGCGCCTCACGCAGCGGGGTGAACCACTGGCCGTTGTAGACGATGTCGGCGTACTTCTGAGCCAGCTGAGCCTTGAAGTGTGCGCTCTCCTTGTCCAGAGTGATGGTCTCCAGAACATTGATGGCCTTGTACAGGATCGCACCGCCGGGAGTCTCGTACACGCCGCGGCTCTTCATGCCCACCAGACGGTTCTCGACGATGTCCAGCAGGCCGATGCCGTTCTCGCCGCCGACCTTGTTCAGGTACTCGACCAGCTCGACAGCGCCCATCTCCTTGCCGTCAACAGCAGTGGGGATGCCCTTCTCGAAGTGGAGGGTGATGTAGGTCGGGGTGTCGGGAGCCTGCTCGGGGCTGACACCCAGCTCCAGGAAGCCGGGCTTATTGTACTGAGGCTCGTTGGCCGGACTCTCGAGGTCGAGGCCCTCATGGCTCAGGTGCCACAGGTTCTTATCCTTGGAGTAGTTGGTCTCACGGTTGATCTTCAGGGGGATGTGATGAGCCTCGGCGTAGTCGATCTCCTCGTCACGGCTCTTGATGTCCCACTCACGCCAGGGAGCAATGATAGCCATATCGGGGCAGAAAGCCTTCAGCGTCAGCTCGAAACGCACCTGGTCGTTGCCCTTGCCGGTGCAGCCGTGGCAGATGGCGTCTGCGCCTTCCTTGATGGCGATGTCGGCCAGAGCCTTTGCGATGCAGGGACGTGCGAAGCTGGTACCCAGCAGGTAGTCCTCATACTTTGCGCCGAACTTCAGGGTGGGGAAGATGTAGTTCTCGACGAAGTCCTTCTTCAGGTCGAGGACGTACAGCTTGGAAGCGCCGGTAGCCTTGGCCTTCTCTTCCAGACCGTCCAGCTCAGTACCCTGACCCACGTCGCCGGAGACAGCGATGACTTCGCAGTTGTTGTAATTCTCTTTCAGCCAGGGAATGATGATGGAGGTATCCAGACCGCCAGAGTAAGCCAGAACAACTTTCTTAATATCTTCCTTTTTCATGATGATCGCTCCTTTGTTTATTACGCTTTTTACACTTTTGTTTTCCGCCCGGGCATCCCTCCCGGGGCGCTCGACGTCTTGTCTTTCTGAGTACGCTTTTATTATACGCCAAGCGGTTTTTCCGTCAATGCAGAAAACCGCCAAACCTTGCGCAGATTTGGCGGTCCTTTTCTGTTATTTTGTATATTTATGCATCATTTTCTAAATATATACAAAATTTATGCATCTTTAGTTTGTATATGCATAGCTGTATACGGCCCAGTTCCGGCACGGTGCGGCGTTCGTATTTTTATTTATTCTTTTTCAGCCATCCACCCGGCGCAGAGGACCTCTTTCTGGGCCTTCGTCAGCTTTTTGAGGGCAATTTCCCGCCGGAGGGCGGCGGACTTGTCCGCACACGCTTCCAGGTAGGCAAAGCCCAGCGCGGTATGGGTGCGGGTATACTTTGCGCCTTTGCCGCTCTGGTGGGCCTTGAGGCGGGCTTCCGGGTCGTTCGTCCAGCCGGTATAAAGCTGGCCGCCTGCGCAGCGCACCATGTAGACATAAGCTGTCTTTTCCGGCTTCTCAGATGCGGCCATTGTTCTTCAGCACCTGACGGCAGGCGGCAAGGGCCGTCTCCTTGTCCTTGGCCGTGATAAGGAAGCGGCTGGCGTGGCAGAAGCTGATGCCATCGATGCCGCTCTTCTGCTCGATGACCTCCTGCGGCTGGCCGGCCCAGCTCTGGGGGAAGGGGAGCTTGGGCTTTTTGGTCTTGTGGTCGGTGACGCACTGGGCGCTCCAGCCGCCCCGCTGGCTGGGATAGATGACGAAAAGGGCGTCGGTCTTGTACAGCCCGTTCTTCCAGGGCAGATAGCAGGGCAGCACCACGATGCCGTCGCGGGAATTTTTGTATGCCTGCTGGACCTTCTCGTCGGCGCGGTTGACGGCGTTGGCGCTCTCGATCTGGTTCTCCAGGATCTGCTTTGCCACGGCCACCGCCTTGAAGAAGCAGGCGTCCTGGTCCTCTTTCGAGTCCCACACGGGGTTGAAGAAGCCGATGGCGTCGCAAAGGCTGTTCTGCTCGCCGGTATTGTCGTTCAGATCGAGGGGCTGGATGAAGTTCTCATCAATGAGCCGGGCCTGACGCTCACCTACAAGGCCGGGGCCGAGTACCCGCCACAGCAGGCCGAAGGCCGCGTAAGGGATGCCGTTGGGGCGGGTCTCGCGGGGCTCCTGATGGTGGTCGAACATACCAAAGCCGATGTCGTACACGATGCCGTCGAAGTCATCCGGCACCACGAAACCGCGGGTTATTTTAATATCCGGGCGGAGGATCTGGAGCAGGGCAGTGGCGAACACGTCGTCGGCGTGGAACTTGCCTGCGTGGGTAAAGCCGTTTGCGGGTATTTTCATAGGGGTTCTCCTCATTCTCTCATGCATTCTGTTGCACACAGTATAGCACATTCCCGGGCGGCGGACAACAAAAAGGAGCCGCCGCATGACGCAGCAACTCCCGTATTCTACAGAAAATTTTCTCAGTGGTTGGCCTGTGCCGCTTCAAACTCTGCCTGCGTCAGGATCTGATAATCCGCAGGGATGTTGAAGAGATTCTGGTCCACAGTGGTGCTCGTGACGCGGTACTCCACGATGGTGCGGCCCTCGGCAGCATCGGTAACGACATACTTGAGGTCATCACCGACCAGGCAGTAGGAAACAGTGGCCGTCTGGCCGTCGGCATCGGTGGCAGTGTAGGACAGGGCCTCGCAGTCCTGACCGTTCACATTCACGGTGGTCACGGTGCAGGGGATCTCCTGTGCTTCGCCTTCGTCAGCGGAGACTACCTCGCTTGTGCTCACAGTGGGTACTTCGCCTTTGACAGCCATCTTGGATGCATCGTCCACCAGATAGCCCTGACCGTCTTTCAGGATATAGACCAGACTGCCGGCGTCTCCCATGTCCATCTTAATGTAAGCGTTGCCGTTGCTGCGGGCTGCGATCATGGTCTGGGCGGTGCCATCGGGGACAGTGGTGACGATCTCCTGATACAGTTCTGCGCCGGTGCGCTGTGCGAGCGCGTTGTTGATACGGGTCTCCACGGAGTCGCCGGGAGCCGCCATGCACACCGGCATCAGCACGGCGGCCATCACTGCAGCCACCAGCAGAGAAGTAAGTTTCTGATACAGCTTCATAGAAAATTCTCCTGTCTTTCAGCTCATTTTGCAAAGGCGTTTTTCCTCTTTTGCATTTGCATTATCTTACAACTTTTTCCGGGCCACTGTCAATCATCACATTTGCCCTCATGTCAAAAAACAGCCGCAGAGTCGTTCATTTCTCTCTGCAGCTGCGGTTTGTAAAGTTTTTGTGGAAATCACTTCCGGCCCTTGCGGCTGGTCTTGGTGACGGCGCGGGTGGGGGTCTTTGTCACAGCAGTGGTGGGCTTGACCGCCGGGCTGAGGTTGGGCTTCGGGGTCAGAGCCTTGGTGGGCTCGCCCAGAGCCAGCACCTGAGAAAGCGCGGCCTGTGCGGCGGCAGCATCGCCGTCGGTGACGGCCAGAACATCGGAGTAGAACTGCTCCATCTCCTCGCGGGTGGAGAAGGTGGCGACGTACATCTGGTTGCCCATCGCGCCGGAGAGGGCGTCGGGGATGCGGTCCACCATCTTCATGTTCTTCTGGTATTTCTGCATGATCTGCTCATGGCTGTACACGAAGTTCTTACCGTCGCGGCGGCCAGCGAAGGGGCAGTAGTAGTGCTCGCCCACGGGCATATCGGTGCCGCCGAAGGCGATCATGTCGGCCCATATCTTATAGACGTTGGTGGAGCGGGCGAAGTTTATCATATCGGGAGTGAAGCCGCCGCAGGGGCGCATATTGACTTCGAGGGCCACGATCTGGCCCTTCTCGCCCATGCTGGCCTGGTTCTCGGTCATCCGGAAGAACTCGAAGTGGACGAAGCGGCTCTTGACGCCGAAACTCTTGACGACGGCACGGCCTGCGGCGCGGGTGTCCTCGGGCAGGTCCTTGATGATGTAGTAGATGGAGTTGTCGTTGTCGTTCACGATGTCCATGATGGACATGGGGCTGACATTGCCGGCCTCAAAGATGGGGTTGCCGGAGGCGTCGATGATGGCGTCGTAGCTGTTGACCTCGGCGTGGACGAACTCCTCCATGATGTAGGAGACGTCCGGGTGATTCTCGGCCTTGTAGGCGAGGAAGGTCTTCAGCTCTTCGTCATTGGACAGCTTGTAGGTATCGGAAGCGCCCACGCCGTTGTCGGGCTTGACCACCACAGGGTATCCCACCTGCTTGATGAAAGCCTTGCAGCCGTTGAGATCGTCCACCATGTGGTAGCGGGCGGTGGCGATGCCGGCCTTCTGGTAGTACTCCTTCATCTTGCTCTTGTACTTGATGCGGGGCATATCCTCGGTCTGGAAGCCGGAGGTGATGTGGAAGTCGGTGCGCAGGGCAGCGTCCCGCTCCAGCCAGTATTCGTTGTTGGACTCCAGCCAGTCGATACGGCCATACTTGAAGATGAAGAAGGCCACAGCGCGGTAGACTTCGTCGTAATTCTCGAGGCTGCCGACCTTGTAGTACTCGTTCAGGCTGTCCTTCAGCTCCGGCTTCAGCTCATCGTAGGGCTGGTCGCCGATGCCCAGCACGTTCATGCCGTCGTTCTTCAGCTCCCGGCAGAACTGCCAGTAGTTCGTCGGGAAGTTCGGGGAGATAAAAATAAAATTCTGCATAATTTCGCGTCTTCTTTCCTTGAATATCCTCTATAACCCTCTCAGTCACCTTCGGTGACAGCTCCCCCAGAGGGGGAGCCTCTGGCGAAGAGATGAAGCTTTCCGTTATGCCAAAGCCTCCCCTCATTAGGGGAGGTGGCACGCTGTAGGCGTGACGGAGAGGTTTTCTTTTACCCTAAAATATACGGCATGTAATAAGCCGTCTGCTTATACCACCAATCCCAGTCGTGCTTGACGTCGTGTCCCCACAGATCCACCCAGACAGGGATGTTCTTTGCCTCGAAGATGCGCTTGAGCATCCAGGTGGTGTCGGGCTGCTCCCATGCGCCCTGACCGCAGCAGATGACAGCCTTCTGGTTCCGGTACAGCTCCATATAGGGGTGATCCTCCGGGAAGTTGCGCATATAGTCCACGGGAGAGTTCATATACACCAGCTCATCCATGTAGTCGCCGAAGCCGTAGTGGGCGGTATAGATGCCGCTGAGGGCCAGACAGCCGCAGAAGATGTCGGGCCTGCGGAGGTAAAGGTTGACCGCATGGGTCGCGCCGAGGCTGCAGCCGAAGGCGATGACGCCGGGCAGGTCATCCCAGCCATTGCGCTCCTTGGACAGATAGCGCAGCTTGGGGACAGCTTCGTCCACGATATAATGCAGCCACTGCTCATACCGGCGGATGCGCCAGTAAGGGTCGCCATTGGTGTCCGACCAGGTCTCCTTGTCCAGCGTGTCGATGGACATGACCATGAGCTGGCCCGACTCGATCCAGGGTGCAAGGGTGTCAGCCATGTGGAAGTCCTCGAAGTCGAAGAAGCGGCCGTCCTGACAGGGGATGTACAGCATGGGCCGTCCCCCGTGCCCGTAGACTTTGCACTCCATCTCCCGGCCCAGCGCCGGGCTGTATTCCTTAAAATACTGCATCTCCATATGCTTTCCTCCTCAGTTTGGTTCAATCAAGCTCGTACATCAGGGTGTGGAACACGAAAGGCAGCTGCTTTTCCCAGCTGGCTTCGCTGTGGTCTCCGCCCGGCACGACGCGGGCCGTCAGGTTGATGCCCCGGGCAAAGATCTTGCTGCACATCTCGCCGAAGCCTTTCCGCATCCCGTCGTGGTTGCCCATCTCTCTGGAGCCGTAATCCATGTAGAGCACGGTACCCGGGGCCAGCTTGCAGCGGCCCACCAGCGCCGTCAGCGCCTCCGGAGCCACCCACAGCGAGGGCGAGAGCGCCGCCGCACGGCCAAACACATCGCTGTACTGTAAAAGAGCGTACAGGCTCATGAGGCCGCCCATGGAGCTGCCGCCGATGAAGGTGTGCGCCCGGTCGGGCTCTGTGCGGTAGTTGGCGTCGATGTAGGGCTTGAACTCGTGGACGAACCAGTTCAGAGTGTCCTTGCCTTTGCCGTCGAAGTGGCCGTACTGCTTATCGTCGAAGCGGTAGGGCGAATACTCCACCAGACGCTCATTGTTGGCACCGGCGTTGCACTCCACCGCCGCCACGATGAGGGGCGTATCGGTGTAGTCCAGATAATCGGCCACGCCCCAGCTCTTGCCGTAGGTGGCGTCCTCGTCGAAAAACACGTTCTGCCCGTCGAACATATACAGCACCGGATACCGCCGGTCAGGGTCAGCCTCGTACATGGTGGGCAGATAAACATAGGCTCGGCGCTCTTCTTCGCCGCCCACAGCGGGGTAGCGGATGCTCCACTTCTTTATCATCTTCTCATTCCCTCTCGTTTTTCAGGTGTACTTTAAGTGTATCACCCGCGGCAGAGAATTTCAATCCGCACCGGATACAGCAAACGCCGCCGGGCGTACAGCCGGGCGGCGTTCATAAGCCTTTCAGCTCTTAGTACTTCTTCTCCACAGGGACGATCCAGCCCTTGGTATCGGGGATCTTGCCCCACTGCATACCGGTCATGGTGTCATAGAGCTTCTGGGTGACAGGGCCGATGCTGCCGTCGCCGATGTAAGCGTGCTCGCCCTTCCAGACCAGCTCCTTGACGGGGGAGACGACAGCGGCGGTGCCGGTGCCGAAGACCTCTTCCAGCTTGCCGTCGCGGGCAGCCTGCATGATGTCGGCGATGGCCAGCTTGCCCTCGACGACCTCATAGCCCCAGTCCTTCAGCAGCTCGATGCAGCTGCGGCGGGTGACGCCGGGCAGGACGGTGCCGACGGTGGCGGCGGTGTAGACCTTGCCGTCGATCTTGAACATGATGTTCATGCTGCCGACTTCCTCAACGTACTTCTTCTCGACGCCGTCCAGCCACAGCACCTGAGCGTAGCCCTGCTCCTCAGCCAGCTCGCCGGCCTTGATGGAAGCAGCGTAGTTGCCGCCGCACTTGGTGAAGCCGGTCAGACCGGGAGCGGCACGGATGTACTCGTCTTCGACGTAGATGCGCACGGGGTTGATGCCCTCGGCGTAGTAAGCGCCCGACGGAGCGCAGATGATGCAGAAGATGTAGTGCTTGGAAGCGTGGACGCCCAGACCCACATCGTTTGCGAACACGAAGGGACGGATGTACAGGGAAGCGCCGTCAGCGTGAGGCACCCAGTCACGGTCCACATCCACCAGAGCCTCGACGGCCTGGATGTAATCCTCAACAGGGATCTTGGGGATGCACAGACGGTCAGCAGAGTCCTGCATACGCTTTGCGTTGCACTCGGGGCGGAACAGCTGGATGGTGTCATCCGCAGTGCGGTAAGCCTTCATGCCCTCGAAGATCTCCTGTGCATAGTGGAACACGACCGTAGCGGGGTCCAGCGGGAAGGGTGCGTAGGGGACGATGCGGGCGTCATGCCAGCCCTCGCCCTCGGTGTAGTCCATAACGAACATATGGTCGGTGAACTTCTTGCCAAAACCCAGCTTAGACTCGTCCTGCGGCTTTTCCTTCGGGCAGGTAGTACGAGTGATCTTGATGTCCAACATGATAAATTTCCCTCTTTTCTGATCTCACACAGCGCCGCGCGGGCTGCACGCCCTGCGCCAAATATGCCGAATGTTGTTTTCTATTATAATGCCGTGAAACGGATTTGCAAGCAACCGAAAAATGTTTCATCTTTGGGGCAGTCAAGTTGCCACAAATTATGACCTTATCGGTGTTCAAAAGCGGAAAAACATGGTACAATAGAGTATATATGTAGATTTTTCGCCAAAAGGAGCTTGCGTTATGATACAGGGTGTTATTTTTGATATGGACGGGCTGATGTTCGACACCGAGCGCATCTGGAACATCTGCTGGGAGCCGGCACTGGCAAAATTCGGCCTGCCCTGCAAGGATGGCCTCTCGCAGGCTGCCCGCGGCACCACCAAGGCCGGCAGCTGCGATGTGCTGCGGCGCTTCTACGGCGAGGACTGCCCCGCCATGGGCATCGTGGAGGAGCTGTACCGGCTGGCCTATGAAGCCTTCAACAAACCTGTCCCCAAAATGCCCGGCCTCGATGAGCTTCTGGACTGGCTGGACGAACATCACATCCCCATGGCGGTGGCGTCTTCCAGCCCCATGACCGTCATCGAGGGACATCTGGAACACTGGGGCCTCGGCCATTACTTCAAGGCCGTCATCTCGGGCGAGCACCTGACCCGCTCCAAGCCCGCGCCGGACATCTTCCTGCTGGCGGCGCAGAAACTCGGCACCGAGCCTGCAAAGACGATGGTGCTCGAGGACAGCTACAACGGCGTCCGGGCCGGCGCGGCAGGGGGCTTTGTCACCGTGATGGTCCCCGACCTCTCGCCTGCCACCGACGAGATGCGCAGGATCTATACCTGCGAGTGCGCCTCGCTCCACGAGGTGCGCAGAAAGCTCGAAGGCGGAGAACTATGAGCCGCGGCAGACCCGCACCACTTGTGAAATTTCAACATATCATCTGACGAATATCAATAAACCCCGTCATAACTCGGCTTGATCTCTCAGCCGTTTCCAAACTTGAAGCGCTCTCTGAAATACATTATAATAGTGGGGAAACGACTGATTTCCTGCGCTATGAATGGAGTTTGCATCATGAAGAATGCTCCTTCCCGATTCGGGCATATCATCCAGCTTTTCACCGTCCTTCTCACAGCCATCCTTATCAGCCTGTTTTTCGGTGTCCTCATGCTGGTGGGCAAGATACAGGGTACGGCCCGCGTCGTCAACTACGCCGGCCTCGTGCGCGGCAAGACCCAGCGCATCGTCAAGCTCGAAATTTCCGGCACGCCGGAAGATGATCTCCTCGGCGATGTAGCCTCCTACATCGAAGGCCTCCGCTTCGGCAGCAGCGAGCTGGACCTGGCGCGGCTGGACGACGCGGATTTTCAGACCAAGATGACCGCTCTTTCCGGCGAATTCGACGACCTGAAAAACGAGCTCATCCTTGTCCGTCAGCACGGCTACGCCGAGACGGCCATCATCGCCAAGAGCGAGCATTTCTTCCAGACCTGCGACGAGGCCACCAACCTGGCCGAGGTCTACTCCCAGAAGCGGGCCACGGCCCTCGACTTTCTGGAAAAAGTCGTCCTCGCGGACATCGTGGGGCTGCTGCTTTTGTTCGGTTATCAGATCTTCAAGGCCCTGCGGTACGCGGCCATGAACCGCATTCTGCAGCGCAAAGTCTACCTCGATGAGGCCACCGGCCTGCCCAACAAGAACAAGTGCGAAGAGCTCCTGGACGCACCCGACCCGCCGGACGGGAACACGGCGCTCTGCGTCTTTGACCTCAACAACCTGCGCACCATCAACAATAACCTCGGCCACGACAAGGGCGACGAGTACATCCGCGCCTTTGCCGAACAGCTGCGTCTGGCCGTGCCATCCCAGCACTTCGTGGGCCGCGACGGCGGCGACGAGTTCATCGCTATCCTCTACGGCGTGGACTGGGACGGCGCACAGGATGTGCTGCGCAGCATCCGGGCGCAGACGGCAGAGTATTCCCGCCAGCACCCCGAGATGCCCCTGAGCTATGCGGCAGGCTGCGCCATCGCCAGCGACTTCGAGGGCAGCACCCTGCGGGAGCTGTTCCGCCACGCCGACAAGAATATGTATGTGGACAAAAACCGCGCAAAGCGCGAGGAGGCCGAGGCCCAGAAGCTGCAGGACCAGCAGCTTCTGCAGGGGGTCAATGCCCATGGGTATCAGTTCTCGGACTGCCTCTACTGCGACGCCCTGCTGGACCAGTATCGCGCCCCGCGCACCTCGTCGGGCTTCTTCCTTGCTGACGACGGCAGCTATTCGGGTGCAGTGGAGCAGATCGTGAACGAGTACGCCGTCTCCGCCACCCGCAAGACGATGCGGGAAGCTTTGCAGCTGAGCACGCTGTCTGCTGCCCTCAGTGCTGAGCACCCCAAGCAGGAGCTTGAGCTGGATTTTGAGACCGACGGCGTGGCCCAGCGCGGGCGGCTGACCCTCCTGTTCTGCGACGCCGACCTCCATGGGCGGCTGCACCACTTCCTCGTGGGCTTCGAGTATTTCCGGGACAAGAGCACCGCCTTCGACGAGCGCCAGCCCCTGACCCAGTATTACGAGCAGATGAAGCACTCCCTGCTGGAAAACGACAACTATGTGGAGGCCCTCATCGACGCAAACGACGCCCTGTTCACTGTGGACCTGACCCACGGCCAGCTCGAGCAGATCTTCTACCGGACTACCGCGCTGCGGCAGTTCGATCTGCAGATGACGCTGCCCTGCTCCTACGACGACTACTGCGCCCAGCGCCGTCACTTCGTCACTCCTGAGACGCTGGAAAACTACCGCATCGTGGACACGGCGTCAAAACTGCTGGAGCGCTTCCACTCGGGCTTCAAGTACGTGACGGTAGAGTACCGGGAGCAGACCCCCTGCGGCGAGCCGGTCTGGCTCCAGAAGACCGTCCTCATGGCGCAGGATACCGTCTTTGATGCAGCCTCCGGGCGGGAGATGCCGGTCATCCACGGTATCATCCTTTTCCGGGATACCTCCATCTTCCATGCACAGGAGCAGGCCGAGAATCAGCGCCTGCAAGAAGCTTTTGAAGAAGCCGACTCGGCCAGCAGGGCCAAGACCGCCTTCATGAACCGGATGAGCCACGACATCCGCACCCCCATCAACGGCATTCTCGGTATGCTGGACATCCTCCGCTCCAACCGGGACGATGCCCGGAAGGTGGACAGCTGCCTTGATAAAATAGACCTCTCAGCCCACCATCTTCTGGCACTGGTCAACGACGTGCTGGACATGAGCAAACTGGAAGCCGGGCAGATGGTGATGGAACAGGAGCCCTTTGACATCGAAGTGCTGATGCACGGCGTCTCGTCGCTGGTGGAGGCACAGATAGAAAAGGACGGCCTGACCCACCACCGCCACCGGGAAAATATCCAGCACACCGCCCTCGTGGGCAGCTCCCTCAAGCTGCGGCAGATCATGGTGAACCTGTTCAGCAACGCCATCAAGTACAATAAGCCCGGCGGGTCCATCGACACCTATGCCAAAGAGCTATCCTGCGACGGCACCACCGCGTGGTACGAGTTCCGCATCACGGACACCGGCATCGGCATGAGCCGGGATTTCGTGGAGAACCAGCTGTTCAAGCCCTTTATCCAGGAGTCCGCCGACGCCCGCACCCAGTACAGGGGTACCGGCCTCGGGATGTCCATCGTCAAGGATCTGGTCAGCCAGATGGGCGGCAGCATCTCTGCCGAGAGCCAGCTGGGAGAGGGGACTGCCTTCACCTTCCAGCTGCCCTTCCTGCTGGACAAGAACGCCGCCGCAAAGCCCCAGCCCAAGCCCACCGACAACGGGCGGCTGGACGGGATGCACATCCTGCTGGTGGAGGACAACGACATCAACATGGAAGTGGCCGAGTTCCAACTCACCAGTCAGGGCGCAACGGTGGACAAGGCATGGGACGGCAGGGAAGCCGTGGAGCGCTTTGCCGCCAGTGCGCCGGGCGTGTATCAGGCCATTCTCATGGATGTGATGATGCCGGTGATGGACGGCCTCGAGGCGTCCCGGGCCATCCGCGCCCTCGACCGGCCCGACGCCGCCACCGTTCCCATCCTCGCCATGACGGCACAGGCCTCCGACGAGTGCGCTCAGTCCTGCCACCAGGTCGGTATGAATGGCCGTCTCGTCAAGCCTCTGGACGCCAAAAAGCTGGCACAGAGCATCCGGGAGGCTGTACAAAACAAGCAGTAAAGGAGACGTTCTCATGAAAATCGCAGTTCCGTTCGAGGACGGTCAGGTGTTCCAGCACTTTGGCCGCTCCGCACAGTTCAAGTTCTATGAGGCCGAAAACGGCCAGCTCCTGCGCACCGAGGTCATCCCGACGAATGGTCAGGGCCACGGCGCACTGGCGGGCTTTCTCGTACAGCATGGCGCAGACGTCCTGCTCTGCGGCGGCATCGGCACCGGGGCGCAGGTGGCGCTGATGCAGGCCGGCATCCAGCTGTTCGGCGGCCTTTCCGGCGATGCAGACGCCGCCGTGGCAGACTACCTGGCCGGGAAGCTGGTCTTTGACCCGGACATCCACTGCACCCACCACGACCACGACGAAGGCCACAGCTGCGGCTCCCACTGCGGGGGCGGGTGCCACTGATAGCATAAGCAAAGCCGCCTGTGTGCTTACTCCCGGACAAACTAAGAAACTCTTCATCCGACAACGACTTGACGGCATTGGTTCGAGTGACCGCACACCAAAAATCAAGTCTTGGAGGATACTATTATAACAAAATTGCATACCTGCCGCTACAACATGGACACCAATCGGGTAGAAGCCCGGTTCGAGGATGGCACCACTCTTGCCATTGACTGCATCGCTGTGGAGGACGAGTACGGCAACACCCCGGCACAGCGGGCAGAACTGGACTGGCTGCTGTGGAACAAGCCCTTGGAGTACGCACAGATGGTGTTGAGAGGGGAGATGGCGCACTACCTGTCGCTGGGGTGTGACCACGACAGGCTGGAGAATTGAGCCATAGAAAACGCGCGGCAAAAATGCTAATCGCGCGGCGCGCGTTTCTCAGCGTAAATTCAGCGCAAATCAAACTTTCAGCGTAAAAGTCAGCGTAAATTTTCACTTCACGCTTTTGTACTTCGTTCCTCGGCCTACGCCATCAGGCTGCAAGATGCCGTCCTTGCACACTGGTGCAGGATATAATAGGTTTGATTCTTGTTAAACCCACACAGCTCTTGAGCTTTCTGATTCGTAATCGACGGCTTATGCTTCAGATATTCAAGAATCCGATCCTTTGCCTGAATCTGGCTGACCGTCTTATCCTGCACATAGGCCACATCGGTTTTCACCGTTTCGTAGACCTTGAGGGACAGCATATAAGTCTTGCCGTTCAGTTCCAGAAGCCCTTCGTCCCGGCAACCACACACAGAAATATTACTCCTGATATGGTAAGGCCCACAGACCGGATTTTACATCCAGCTTGTGGGCTTTGCTTATTTTCAGCTACCAGTTGATGATCTCCGGCGGCGACATCAAGGCGGTGCAGGGGACTACCGGTCACGCCAGTGCGGATATGCTGGTGAACACCTACGCCCATATCCAGCAGTCCTCCCGTGTAGAGCTGGGCAAGAAGTTTGAAAACGGCTTCTATGCCAAGCCCGACACCTCCAGCCCACAGGCTGTACCCGCCGCAGGCGAACCCACCATCTCCATGACGGCTCTTTTGGAATTGCTCAAGGATGCCGACCCGGAAATGAAGGCAAAGCTCCGCCTAGCACTGCTCACCTGATGCAAAAAAGGGCACTGATTGCAATGCAATACAGCGCCCTACATAATCGGACATGGGAAACACCGACCGTGCAAAAACCGTGCAGAAACCGTGCAGCCATGGCTTACAAAACAAAAAAGCCATGAAATCTTTCGATTTACAGCTTCCACGGTAGACATTCCTACGCGTTGGAACCCGCGGGCTAAGCAACAGCCCACTGGGCTGATTGCTTGCGGCGCTACGCGCCGCCGCCCTGTTCGAGCCCCTTCCATCGTGCTGACAAAAAGAAAAACCAGAACACAAACGTGTTCTGGTTTTTCTTGGTGCAGCAAAGCAATCCAAATCCGAACCATTTCCCTTTGATGCGGCTTGGGCCGCTTCCTCAAATGTGATGGTCTGTGTACCTTCTTTATAGTTAAAGGTGATCAAAACCTTATCATCGTACAGATAAATCGAATTGATGAATGTATCCACCAACGCCTGCCGCTGGTCTTTCAGGCTCATGTCCAGCTTGCGGAACCGCAGCAGCCAGAAACGGATAAATTCCTCTTTGATCTTGGGTTTTGCCAGCTTTTCCTCTGCAATGCGAGTTTCAAACTCACGCTTGGTTTCTTCGAGCTGCTCCAGCCGCTCCTTGGTGGAACTGGTAAGGATTCCAGCTTGAATCGCATTGAGCATATTCTAGATACCCGATTCCGCATCCCGGAGCTGCTTCTCATAGAGGGGAAGATTGGTGTTCTCCCGGTCTTGCAGCTCCATGACCTTGGCGATGATGGATTCCATAGCAGCATCGTCTCGGACAAGCTGCATCGTCTGATTGACCACCAGATCTTCCAACCACTGCTTGCGGACGGTCTTTTTCTTGCAGCCCTTGTGCTTTTTTGCGGTAGCACATTTATAATAGCGATGGACTTCTCCCGTCCGGCTCGTGCCGCTTTCACCAAACATCAATGCACCGCAGCAGCCGCAGAACAGCTTGGTGGTGAGCAGATAGTCGTCCTCTGCCTTTCTCCGGGCAGGGGCTTTCTTGTTTTTGGCGATTTTTTCCTGAACATCATCGAACAGTTCCAGCGGCACGATGGGCGGGATGGCATCCGGCACGACCACGTCCCGGAATTTCAATTCTCCGATGTACCGCCGATTCTTGAGCATGTGTTCGACACTGTTATAAGTAAACGCACCGTCCACCGGGTTCTTGATACCGTTTTCGTTCAGCCAGTCCCGGATCTCTTTCATTGTAAGACCATCCCGGTACTTCTTGAACAATTCCAGCACGAAAGGGGAGACAAGCGGGTCAATGTGGAATTTCCGCTCGGAATCCAGCGTATAGCCAAAGGTTCCACGGCCACCATTACAGCGGCCTTTCAGGATGTTCTCTGTCTGTCCACGCACGACCTTTTCGGCAAGGTCAGCGGAGTAGTATTCCGCATAGCCCTCCAGCACCGATTCCAGAATGATGCCCTCCAGCCCCTCGGAAATGATTTCCGTAGCCGACATAAGCTTGACACCGTTCCGCTTCAGCTGGGTCTTGTACCGGGCACTGTCATAGCGGTTTCGGGCAAAGCGGTCAAGTTTCCAGACCAGCACAATGTCAAACAGCTTTTTGTCACTGTCCTTTATCATCTGTTGGAACTGCGGGCGGTTATCCGTCTTAGCAGAGATGGCACGGTCGATGTAGTGCTTGACGATGGTGATGCCGTTCTTCTCAGCATACGCCTGCATTCACGGATCTGCCCCTCGATGGATTCTTCACGCTGGTTGTCGCTGGAATAGCGGGCGTAGATTACAGCGGTCATGGCGGGCACCTCCATTTTATACGTTATTGAACGGTAATACGTTCATTAAAGCAATATTTCGTATAATGTATATACCACAGTTTTGCCCTGATTGCAAGCCCAATGATTTATTTTCATGATTCCAACAGACAAATTGTCTTAAGATTATATTCCGAGCAAAATGTGAAGTCCAAGCCCGGCCACGCCGCACAGGCACATGGTCAGGATGGGATTCCACTTGAGCTTCCGTAGCACAAAAAATGCCGATGCAAAACTGCCGATGCCGATCCAGTCTACATTGGCGAGCGTCTTTGCACTCTCTCCGAACACCACCATAGACAGTATAGAAAGACCTGCACCAAAGATAAGCGCTACAATGACCGGACGCAGGCAGGCCAGAACACTTTGCAGCAGAGAAATATCCTTGTATTTACGATAGATGTAGGATAGAAGTGAAACAAAGAACAGCGCCGGTGTAATGCAACCTAGTGTTGCAATGATGGCTCCGGGTACCTGCGCGATACGCAAACCAACAAAAGTTGCCGAGTTGACTGCAATGGGACCAGGGGTCATTTCTGCAATCGTGATGAGGTCAGTAAACTCCTGCATCGTCAGCCAGCCATGTTGTTCCACCACTTGGCTCTGGATCAGCGGCATGGCCGCATAGCCGCCGCCTACGCTGAACATACCCACCTGCAAAAAGCTGAGAAAAAGCTGTAAGTAGATCATTTTGCACCACCTTTTTTCCACTGGACCAGAGCCAGCACCACGCCGAATACTGCAGCGGCAAGGATGACCACCACCACATTGACATCAAACACCGTATTTGCGACAAACGCTGCGACCATCAGGACAATATACACCCATGAGCGGGTCTTCAGCACCTTGCCGCCGAGGTCGAATACAACATCCAGAATGACCGCCGCCACACCAGCCTGCATTCCCTTGAGTAACAACGCGATATAGCGATTGGTGGCAAAAGCATTGTAGAACACAGAAATGACTGAAAGAATGACCATAGGTGGGATGATGGTGCCCAACACTGCCACGATCATTCCAATCAAGCCTTCTACCTGCCAGCCTACCAGAATTGCAGCATTGACCGCGATTGCGCCCGGAGAGGACTGCGCCAACGCTGTCATATCCAGCATTTCCTGTTCATCGATCCAGTGCAGCTCATCTACAAATTTTTTCTTCATAAAGGTCACGATGACAAAGCCGCCGCCGAAGGTAAAGCTGCTAATGTACAGCGTACTCAAAAACAGCTTCCAAAGCCGTGCTAACCGTGTACCGTATGTTTTATTTTCATCCATACAAGTTTTCTTCTCCTTTTTGATTTTCGGACAACTATATTTGTTTTCTTACTATTTCAAACAGCTTTTAACTGTTACTGCTTGCGAAAGCCCGTATTTTCCGGTATCCTTGTTTTAAGAACTGCGAAGCACGGAGGGAATCTCTATGAAACATAATACATTTCTCGTCAAGCCAGCGTCCAGCCTGTGCAATCTGCGTTGCCGGTACTGCTTTTATGACGATGTTTCCAACAGCCGAGCCTGCAAAAATATGGGACTGCTTTCCCATGAAATGGCAGGAGAACTGGTTGAAAAGGCTTTTGCAGCCACAGAGGAAGGCGGCAGCGTCCATTTTCTGTTTCAGGGCGGCGAACCGACTCTTGCTGGGTTGGATTTCTTCCGGTTCTTTCTGGAAACGGAGCGTTCCATGCAGCGCAATATCTCTGTGTTCCACAGCATCCAGACCAATGGCATTTGTCTGGATGAAGAGTGGGCTTCCTTTTTCAAAGCCAACTCTTTCCTCGTAGGCCTCTCTCTGGACGGCACACAGGAGAACCATGATCTCTATCGGCTGGACGCAGCTGGGCAGGGCACATGGGATAAAGTAACTCATGCGCTTGCGCTGCTGGATGCCTACAGGGTCGAAACGAATCTGCTCTGTGTTGTAACCGGACAGCTGGCCAGAAAGCCGCAGCGAGCCTTCAAAAGCCTCTGCGAGTTGGGACAGCACAATCTGCAATTCATCCCATGTCTTGACCCACTTGATACGATTGGAGGGCAGGCATATTCTCTAACGCCGGAACTTTATGGTCGTTTTCTGTGCGGCGTCTTTGATACTTGGTATCAGCAGCTGCAACGAGGCAATTATATCAGCGTTCGCAATTTTGAGGACTATCTGCGTATCCTGCTGGGAATGCCGCCTACCTCCTGCGCTTCCTCCGGTTCCTGTGGACATTATCTTACCGTAGAAGGTGACGGAAGCCTTTATCCCTGTGACTTTTATGTTCTGGATGAGTGGAAGCTGGGAAATCTGAGCCACTGTACCGTTGAAGATGCGCTTGATTCTCTCACAAGCCAGACATTTCTGGCACAGGGCCGCAAACGCCCGGCGGAATGCGCAGCATGTGCTTATCAGCTGCTCTGTCGGGGCGGATGCAAGCGAGATTGGGATGCCTCTGGAAGCAACCGCTTTTGCGCAGCGTATAAGCAGTTCTTTGCCTATGTGCTTCCGCGCCTGCATACTGCTGCACATTTTCTGGCACAACAAAACCGATAAAGAGATTCTCCCGGAGAGCAGTACTGCCTCCGGGAGAATCTTTATTTTACCTTTTTGATCTTCCGGATGGAATGGCCATCGTAGAGGATGGGCTTCATGACATAAGTGTAGTTCCGGTCATCGCATTCGCCGGTGGAAATCATCTCCATAAGCCGCAGCGCAAGCTGACGTCCCATCTCGAAGCCTTGCTCCACGGAGCAGGTAACATCCTCCTGCCGATAAGTTTCTTCGGAATAATCAAAACAGACCAGCGAATAATCTTCGGGTACAGTCTTCCCCATTTTCTGCAGGGTTTTCATGACCAGCCGATAGATGATGTAGTTGCAGCAGACGATAGCGGTGCATTTAGGGATGCTCTTCAGAAATCTTTCAATGGAACGGACATAGCTTTCGTTGTGGGCTTCGTCCGAAATACACCACTTGATGTAATCATCGTTCAGTTCCAAACCACGATTTCGCATCGCTTCCGCCATGCCTTGAAACTTTTCTACGCTCTGGTAGTTGTCGTACACGAAGATGCCTGCAATGTGGCTGTGTCCGGCATCCATCAGGCGTCCTATCAGCTGATGGGCACATTCGATGTCATTGATCGTTACGCGGGGGCAGCGCAAGTTCCGATAGAAGTTGTTGTAGAATATCACCGGGATCTTACGTCGGTAAAGCTCCTTGTAGCAGTCAAAATTTGGGCTGAGGATGCTCGATTTGACACCATCCACGATGAAACCGTGAAAATTCTGATGTACCACAGTCTCCAGACAGCGGCGTTCGTTGCAGAATTTGTTATCGGTCAGAAATACATGGAGGTCAACCTGCTCCTGCGTCAGAACACTGCGAACCCCTTCGATTAATCCCGAATTGGCACTTGTATCCTGTCCCTGCAGGACAAGGCCGATTTTATAAAGGGCATCATCTGTGTTCAAATCCCGCGTCATTACTTTTTCCCGGTGGAAATAAGTCCCACTTCCCTTGAGCTTGTACACGAGTCCTTCTGCTACCAACTGGTCGATGGCCACTCGTATCGTTTCTCGGCTGACACCCAGCTTCCGGCAGAGCGCATTTTCCGAAGGCAAACGCTGGTTCCCGGAAAATTTGTTTTCGTCAATATAAGCCAGAAGCCAGCGATAAACCTGATCGGATTTTTTCTCAACAGCCGAGAGCATGGGCAAGCGCTCCTTTTCAGTCGGTGATAGTGGGGCGGCTGCCTTCCGCGTGCTGAATCCAATTCAGCAGACGTTCACGAAGTTCCGCCTTGACCGCAGCATATGCAGGATCCGCGACCACATTGTTCAGCTGCCACGGGTCTTTCTGCATATCGTAAAGGAAGTCGTCTGCATAAACATCGGATGCCGCAGCCTCGCCGCCGTTGACGCCGGGTGCATAGACAGAATACATATAATCTGCAGTACGGATGCAGCGTCCGCAACGGCTTTCCGAAATCTGTGCATAGACCTCATTGACTCTATTATGGTTTTTCTTTTCCACAACGTCAAGCAGATTTTCACCGATCATCTTATCACCGACATCCACGCCTGCCAGAGCCAGCAGAGTTTTGGGAATGCTTTCGGTGCTGACCAGGTCGGTGATCTCCTTGCCACCCTTGAACGGGCCGCCACAGATGACCAGCGGCACATGCAGGCAACCGTCATGGCAGGAGCGCTTGTAATCATCATAGCCGTTCAGGTGCGCGTCACGGTTGCGGGTCTTGAAGTGAGAGCCATGGTCGGAAGCATAGAGGATAACTGTATTATCATACAGGCCTTTTTCTTTCAGCTTTGACACCAGCTTACCAAGGTTTTCATCAAGGCTGGCACACTGGCCCAGATAATCCGGGTACTCTTCCGCTGCGTTTCCACCCAGAGCCTTCAGATCTTCCGGCAGAACAAAATCTGCGAATCGCTGCTTGGAACCGTTGGGGCCTTCGTAGTGATTATGGTCGTTCTGATGGTGCGGCTCGATCTGCGACACGGTCATGAAGAAGGGCTTTTCGCCGGCATACTGGTCAAGATAGTCCAGCGCAAACTGGTTAATGCAGTCGGCACGGTAGCCCTTGAAATCGATGCGGTTGTTGTTCTCATCAAACACATAGCCATCGTAGCCGTGGGAGGTGAACTCCAGCACATCCGCAGCACGCCAGTAACCGGTATAGCCACCGCGCAGCTCCAGCGGAACAGCGGTGATGGTGTGGTCAACGGTGGGCTTTTTTTCCAGCTCGCCGTCCGAGGCCAGATGCCACTTTCCGATGTAGGCCGTCTCATAACCGGCATCCTTTTCCATGTACTCGCCCAGCGTCTTGATCTGGGAGGGCAGCATCAGATTATTGCGGAAGCAGCCGGTCTCGGTGGGGTATTTACCGGTCTGGAACAGGGCGCGGCAGGGTCCGCACACCGGCTGGGGCGAAAAGGCGTTGTCAAACTTCACGCCCTCCGCTGCCAGCTCGTCCAGATTGGGCGTGATGTTCAGCGGCTGACCGAAGCAGCCGCAGGTGTCCCAGCGCTGCTGGTCACTGAAATAAAAGATGATGTTATATGCCACGATTTTTTCCCTTTCTTTACTGTTTCACTTTCGCTTCCTTCATCTTGCCGCGCAGGATGCCGAGGATGACCACTACGATCAGCGCAATGAAGATCCAGCAGTACACGCTGTCGAAGAAGATGCTTGGGCTTCCGTCCGAGATGAGCAGGGCGCGGCGGAAATTGGTCTCCGTCATATTGCCCAGCACCATGCCCAGCAGCACAGGGACAGCAGGCAGCTCCAGCTTGCGCATGAACCACGCCATCACGCCGAACACCAGCGCAACGCTCAGGTCGAAATAGCTGCTGTTCACCGAGTAAGCACCGGCAAAGCAGAAGATGACGATGATAGGGGTCAGGATCTGCTGGGGGATGGAGACGACCTTTGCAAACAGGCTGGTCAGGTACTTGCCCTGCAGGAACATGAAGATGTTCACAAGGATAAGACCCAGCATGATGGCGTACATGATCGCACCATCCGTGGTAAAGAGCGAGAGGCCGGGGTTCAGGCCGTTGATCATCAGAGCGGACAGCATAATGGCCACGCAGCCGTCGCCGGGGATGCCCAGCGTCAGCAGGGGGATGAGGGTCGCACCGCAGACAGCGTTGTTGGCCGACTCCGCCGCCGCAACGCCCTCCACAGAACCGTGGCCGAACTCTTCCGGGTGTTTGGACATATTCTTTGCAGTGTTGTAGGAGAACCAAGAGGCCTCCGATGCACCGGTGCCGGGCACGATGCCCACGCAAGAGCCGATGAGAGAGCCGATGAGCACCGGGCGGAGCATCCGCTTGTACTCATCCTTTGTAATCTTGCCGTCGTCGTTGCCGATCTTTCCGGCGTGGAGGTTCAGCTCGCTCCGCTTCAGCTCCGCCTTGCCGATGATCTCCACCAGTGCGAACAGGCCGATGAGGGTAACGGCAAGATCGAGGCCCAGATACAGGCGGTGGACGCCGAAGGTAAAGCGGTCATAGCTGGTCATGGGGTCTGCACCCACGCAGGAGATGAGCAGGCCGAGGCAAGCGGCGATGATGCCCTTGACGAGGCTCTTGCCCGAAACGCCTGCGATGATGGTCATGCCGAACAGGCAGACCATGAAGTACTCCGCCGTGCCCAGCTGTGCCGAAATTTTGGCCACCTGCGGGCCGAGGAAGAGCAGCACCAGTGCAGAGAAGATGCCACCGAAGGTGGAGGCATACAGCGCGATTTTAAGAGCCGCCTTGGTGCGGCCCATCTTGGACAGTGGATGACCGTCCAGCATAGTAGCCGCCGCGTGGGGCGTGCCCGGGGTGTTGATGAGGATAGCCGACACCGAGCCGCCGTATCCACCCGCACAGTAGATACCCAGAAGGAACATCATGCCGGGAATGGCCTTCATGGTGTAGGTAACAGGCAGAAACAGGATGATGCAGAGGATGACACTCAGGCCAGGAATGGCGGCAAATACGCAGCCGATGAAGACGCCGAGGTTGATCCATATGATATTTTCAAGGGTAAAAAGCAGCCCGGAGGCCGGGCCGATAAAATCAAACAAACCCATATTTTGCCTCCTCAGAAACTAACATTCAGCACGAAGTGGAACACGACCCAGATCAGCACCGCCATCGAGACGGTGATGGCGTAGTAGAGGGGCTTCTTGCAGCGGAAAAACAGCAGGAAGGCCAGCGCGCAGAACACGGCACCCACCACGAACAGACCTGTGATCTCCGCCAGCAGATAGGTGACCACCAGAATGAGGACGATGACCAGAGCTTTTGCTTCCACCAGAAGATTCAGCGTCTTCGTTTTGACCGGACGGTGCATCACCATATTGTATGCCTCCCGGCCCACCAGAAGGGCGCTCATGGCCAGCATGAGCCAGATCAGCATCGTCGGGAAGGCGCGGCCGTTCACAACGTCCTTTTCTGAGATCTGCACCTGCTGGGGCATGATGAGCAGCAGCACAATGCCGATGACCAGAAACAGAATGCCGCAGATCAAATCAACAGGGTACTCGATGTTCTTCTTCTCGAGCTTCGCGCCCCAGTCATCCAGTCTTGCTTCGATGCGTTCTATCAGATTTTTCACCTGTTTCCACTCCTTTTTAAATATAAAAGCAGGGGACGGTGTCATCCCCTTCCCCCTGCTTCAGCTTTTTGTCGCTATGAGGACTTTTTATCAGCCTGCCACGATGTCCTTATACTGCTCGACGATGCTCTTGACGTTCTCAATGTGAGCCTTCACATCGTCCTCGGTCATGGTATCGACTTCCAGCAGCATGGTATCGTTTAACCACTCGACCATTTCTTGATCGGCAAGGATCTTGTCGTACAGCTCCTTCAGTTCTGCAACCTTCGCGGCATCGGTACCCTTGCGAGCCATCACGAAGCAACGATTGCGGAAGAAAGGATAGCCCTTGGAGCCAACGCCTTCAACACCTACGAAGGGACCGTTTTCGATAGCCTTGTCATCGAATGCGCAAACCACATCAACGCCGCCCTGCTGGTAGGTCTCAAGAATCTGAGACTGGTGAGAGACCGCGAAGTTCGTTTCACCCTTAGCTACAGCCTGTGCAGCCTCCGCAGCGGACTGGTACGGAGTCAGTTTCAGCTGGTCGCCGGCACCCATAGAGCCGAACAGAGCCGCTGCCAGGAAAGCCTCGGAGCCGGTAGCGCCGTTAACGGCCACGGATACGGGGTTGCCTGCCTTGACATAGGCCTCCAGATCGTCCAGATTCTTGAGGTTCAGTGAAGAATCAGCGGACAGGACGAAGACGGAGGAGTACAAGTTCTCCACGAACTCGAAATCGTCGTAGCTGAACTGCAGCTTGGCCGGATCCAGAGTCTCGGTAATGGCGAACAGACCCTCACCGGCAAAGACCAGTTCCTTATCATTTGCCTTAGTACTGGACACCCAAGTGTTGACAGTAGCAGCATCGCCCTTGACGGCTTCAGCAACCAGTGTGATTTTATTATCAGAATAATCAGGGGACTTGGCAGCAGCCTTTTGGCTGACCATCGCTGCTACACCAGACGGTGCCCACGGGCAGGTAACTTTCCAGCTCTCCTGTTTGCTTCCGCAGCCGGTAAGCATCGACAAAGCAAGGACACCGGCGGTGACCAACGCCGCAATACGCTTTTTCATCATTTTACTCTCCTTTTTTGTTTTGCCTTTTCGTGTGGTAGCAAGCACTTCACCGTGCTTTTGTTACCAACAAGATAACATTTCAAGCAATTTCAAGTCAACAAATTTTTTTATTTTACAAAAAAAGTTGTCTGGTAAAAGAGCTAAATGACCACATCTGTATTTTGCTGTAGAAAACTTATTGTGCATATTGCACATCAGCTTGAATCATCTTTGTGCAGCTTAAATTCTTTCATGATGTAACGTGTATCATATTCATAATAGAAGTCTTACTATTGTCTCCATTCATAAATAATTTCTTCGGAATCATCTTGACGTACTCTACGAACCATGATATTCTCTATCACAAATCCCACTGAACTTGTAGATTGATTGCAAATCTTCTGCAAAAGTGGTTGGTTATCACCGTGAGACCCACCACTTCAGTGAGGAAAAATCCACGAAAGAAGCTACCGCCCCGCAACACACCCGATTCATTTTGCCGCCGATTCACCCGACAAAATCATCGCTGCGCTGCATGGGCGGTATTTTTCTTTTCACAAATAAAATCTTATGTAGTTGTTCAATCTTCCAAAATTTATTTTTGGTTGTTGAGCGCACAACTTCAAAGTGTTACTCTTGCGTTTGAAAGAAGCAGGACGTAGTGTCCGCACTGCGCCCAGCTTTCTTCATACTGTACCTTGAATCCTTCATAAGCCGTCTGAACGTGATACCGTGCCATGACCTCACACTTTCCGTGAGCGAGCCAGACAACGCCGCTGCACAAACAGGGGCAGGAACTTCGTTCGGAGCAAACGGTGACCCCCTTACATGAGCAGCACCACCTCTACTTATTTTTGCGTCTTAACAATTCGGAAACATTTGTCGAAAGTTGATTTTGAGCGCAGCGGTAGAGGGCAAGAACCGTCCCGTGGCCACAAATTTTCAATT